>Ga0070735_10002349_pt1 | contig 17224 bp, 17 predicted proteins | sample Coa_R1_FD_66443 | JGI IMG/M metagenome (GOLD analysis project Ga0070735, IMG submission 66443) | Surface soil microbial communities from Centralia Pennsylvania, which are recovering from an underground coalmine fire - Coalmine... | ecosystem: Environmental > Terrestrial > Soil > Unclassified ... | reverse complement strand
TGCTTGGACAACACCTTGGTGATCGCCGCCGTCAGCGTGGTCTTGCCGTGATCGATGTGACCGATCGTTCCGATATTCAGGTGCGGCTTGGTTCGCTCGAATTTTTCCTTCGCCATCGCTCTGTCCGCTCCTCAGCTTGTGCGTTCGCTCGTGCGTCCCTTGAGTTGACTCGAACTGAATTGAACCGACTCGAACTGAAAATTCGCCCCGCCCCTAGCGCGTCGCTTTGCCGGTCGATTTAGCGATCACTTCCTCGGACACCGACGTTGGCGCTTCCGCGTAGTGCGAGAAATGCATGCTGAAACTGGCGCGGCCCTGGGTGCGGCTGCGCACATCGGTGGCGTACCCGAACATGGCCGCCAGCGGAACCTCGACGCGAATCACGTTCGCGCCGCCGCGGCTTTCCGTGCCCTGAATCTGGCAGCGCCGCGCGTTCAGATCGCCGAACACCTGCGGCATGTATTCCTCGGGCGTCACCACTTCCACTTTCATGATCGGCTCGAGCAGCACCGGATGGGCCTTGCTGCAGGCTTCCTTGAACGCCATGGAGCCGGCAATCTTGAAGGCCATTTCCGAGCTGTCCACGTCGTGGTAGCTGCCGTCGATCAACAGCACCGCGATATCCACCATTTCGTAGCCGGCCAGAATGCCGTTTTCCATCGCCTCGCGAATCCCGGCGTCGATGGGGGCGATAAATTCCTTGGGAATCGAGCCGCCCACGGTCTTGTCGATAAACAGCATGCGGTGCTCTTTGTCAAAGCGCCATTTGCCGCCCGAGCCGCCCACTTCCTTGGCCACGGCGTCCAGTTCATCGGTCGACATTTCATGCATGTTTTCGTGCGAGGAGGAGGGCAGCGGGAGGACGATAATTTCGCAGTGGCCGTACTGGCCGCGGCCGCCGGTCTGGCGGATGTACTTGCCTTCGGCCTGAGCCTTCTTGCGAATCGTTTCGCGGTAGGCCACTTGCGGGCGCCCTACGGTGGCCTGCACGCCGAATTCGCGCATCATGCGGTCGACAATGATTTCCAGGTGCAGTTCGCCCATGCCGGAGATGATGGTTTGCCCGGTGTCTTCATCGCTGTGCACGCGGAAGGTGGGATCTTCCTGCGCCAGGCGCTGCATGGCGTTGCCCAATTTGTCCTGGTCGGCCTTGGTCTTGGGCTCGATGGCCACGGAAATCACCGGAGCGGGAAACTCGATCGTTTCGAGCACCACCGCTTTTTGTTCGTCGCACAGCGTGTCGCCGGTGGTCACGCTCTTCAGGCCCACACAGGCGGCAATGTCGCCAGCGTAAATGGCTTCGATTTCCTCGCGCTTGTTGGCATGCATGCGCAGCAGGCGACCGACACGCTCGCGCGTCGACTTGGTCGAGTTGTAAACGTAGCTGCCGGCTTTCAGCACGCCGGAGTAAACGCGGATGTAGGTGACGTGGCCGACAAACGGGTCGGACATGATCTTGAAGGCCAGCGCGGAAAACGGTTCGTCGTCGCTCGCGCGCCGCAGCACCACTTCGTCGTTGGCGGTGGTCCCTTCAACCGGCGGAACATCCAGCGGCGAAGGCAGGTAGTCCACCACCGCGTCGAGTAGCGGCTGAATGCCCTTGTTCTTGAATGCCGAGCCCGCCAGAACCGGCACCAGCTTCAGCGCGATGGTCGAGCGGCGAATCGAAGCGCGCAATTCGTCGGCGGTGATTTTCTCGCCGTTCAAATATTTTTCGACCAGCGCGTCGTCATGCTCGGCGATATATTCAACCGATTTCTCGCGATGCTCTTTGTAGTAATTTTCATCCAGGGCGGAAAATTTCAGAGCGGCGGCAATGTCCGGGCGGGTGGCGATGAAGGCAGGATCCCACAGCTTGGCCACGTCAAACACTTCAAATTTCGCGCCCAGGGTTTCCTCGAGCCAGATAATCGCTTTCTCTTCCAGGAAATCGATGACCCCGATGAACAGATCTTCCTTGCCGATGGGGCACTGGATGGGCACCGGATGGGCGGCCAGGCGCACGCGCATGGTCTTGACGGCGTGCTCGAAATCGGCGCCGGTGCGGTCCATCTTGTTGATAAAGGCAAGGCGCGGAACGTGATACTTGTCCGCCTGGCGCCACACGGTTTCGGATTGCGGCTGCACGCCGGCAACCGCGTCAAAAATCGCCACCGCGCCGTCCAGGACGCGCAGCGAGCGCTCCACTTCCACAGTGAAATCCACGTGGCCGGGCGTGTCAATGATGTTGATCAGAAACTCTTTGCCGTTGCGCTTCCAAGACGCCGTGGTGGCCGCGGAAGTAATGGTAATGCCGCGCTCGCGCTCCTGCTCCATCCAGTCCATGGTGGCCGTGCCTTCGTCGACCGACCCGATCTTGTACGTAACGCCCGTATAAAACAGGATGCGTTCCGTCGACGTGGTCTTGCCGGCGTCGATGTGCGCCATGATGCCGATGTTGCGCGTGTCCCCGAGTTGTGCTTTCCGTGACATTCTGAATTACCGCGACTTTCTCCCCTGTGCCTTGCGAACCACCCAACTCCCCCTACTGCCGGACCAGAAAAACAAAACGAAAATTACCAGCGATAGTGCGCGAACGCCTTGTTGGCTTCGGCCATGCGGTGCACGTCTTCCTTTTTCTTCATGGCGCCGCCGCGGGCGTTGGCCGCATCGAGCAGCTCTTCGGCCAGCTTGTCGGTCATGGTCTTGCCCGAGCGCGTGCGCGCGTACAAGAGCAGCCAGCGAATGGCCAGCGACTGCCGGCGGAAGGGATTGACTTCGACCGGAACCTGGTAGTTCGCGCCGCCCACGCGTCGCGTCTTCACTTCCAGCACCGGCTTGACGTTCTCAATGGCTTTCTTGAAGGTCGGCAGCGGGTCGCCATTCGTCTTCTGGCCGATCTGGTCCATGGCGCCGTAAAAAATGCGCTGCGCCGTGGAGCGCTTGCCGTCCCACATCATCGAGTTAATAAACTTCTGCACCAGGTCCGAGCCGTAGACCGAATCGGTGGTCACTTCGCGCCGTGGCACAAATCCTTTACGGGGCATTCGCTCGCTCTCCTCGAATCTTTCCTGCTGAACTCTTTCTCGCTGACCAGTTCTTTCCTGCTGTTTGGCCTGCTTGTCGATTCCTTACTTCTGCGCGGCCTTGGGCCGCTTGGCGCCGTATTTCGAGCGCCCTTGCTTGCGGTTCTCGACGCCCGCAGCGTCCAGCGTTCCGCGAATAATGTGGTAGCGCACTCCCGGCAGATCCTTCACGCGGCCGCCGCGCACCAGCACGATGGAGTGCTCCTGCAGGTTGTGGCCGATGCCGGGAATGTAAGTGGTGACTTCGATGCTGTTGGTCAGGCGCGCGCGGGCCACTTTGCGCAGCGCGGAATTGGGTTTCTTGGGCGTCTGCGTGTAGACGCGAATGCATACGCCGCGCTTTTCGGGACAGCCCTGCAGCGCGGGCGACTTCGTCTTGGTCCGGATTTGATCGCGCCCGGATCGTACCAGTTGTGCAAACGTCGGCACGGCTCTCCCTCAAACGAGCTAGATTTCACTTCACTTTCCACAGCGCGGTTTCCCGCACGGCGGCGTGTCGTGGAGTTCAATCAAAAGAAAGGGTACAGCTGCGATTCCGGAGAACCCGACAACAAACTCCGCACTACTCCCAGTGAGCAGGTTCTACTTTCTGGTCGAAGCGGAGAGGGTTACTCGGCTTTGCGGGACTGGCGTCCCATTCCGGCCGCTCTTCTAACCCCGATCCGTCGTACTTTGTTCCGGGGCTTGGAAGACCTTCCCTTTCACTACAGGGCAAAACAATCCCTGACGAAGCCGCAAGTATAGGCAAACCGAAGTACTATGTCAAATGCAAATGCACAGGATCAGTGGAAAACGGGAGGATCTCGCGGGTGATACGCCCGATCCGCCGGAAAGCAGCGGATCATACCTCCGCCCCATCCTCGATTTGTGCATACAATTCGTATATACTTACAGAGGAGGTGACTTCATGGCCAAAGCCAAAATCTTCAAATCCGGCAACAGCCAGGCCGTTCGCCTGCCCAAGGAGTTCCGCTTCGACGTCAAGGAAGTCGAGATTTTCCGCCGCGGAGACGAGGTCGTGCTTCGAAAACGGAAGCGGAATCTAAAACGGGCGCTGGCCATCCTGCGGGCGCTGCCCGAAGACTTCATGGCCGACGGGCGTGAGGACTTGCCGCCGCAGGAGCGCGAGTCCCTGTGAGACGCCGCTACATGCTGGACACCGACATTTGCATTTACCTCGCGAAAAACCGGTTTCCTCAGGTAACCGCGCGTTTCGAACGCCTGCACCCCGACCAGCCGGTCATGTCGGTAATTACCTACGGCGAACTACACCATGGCGCAAATAAGAGCTCTGACCGGCCCCGGTCGCTCTCCTACCTGGCAGAGTTGATCCACCATATCCCTGTGGAGGGCCTCACCGCGTCCGTCGCGGAAGCTTACGGAAGGATTCGCGCGACGCTCCAAGAACAGGGCCGCGTGATCGGAAGTAATGATCTCTGGATCGCAGCACATGCGATGGCCCTGGACATCACGCTAGCGACAAATAACGAACGCGAGTTTCTGCGTGTCTCGGGCCTTTCCGTAGAAAACTGGACAAAATAATCCGGGAGCGCGAAATGACTTAACTACTTCTCTTCTTTTCCCCGGGTGCCGCACCTTTACGGGTTTGAAGGGTGCGGTTCTTACGCCGCGTGACCTGGCGGAAAACCCGCACCCTTGAAACTCACAAGGGTGCGGCACCCGAGCTTGCTGCGGGTTCGTTGAATTGGGACTGCCGTTGTGGGTCGCGATACTTCCGTTACTTTACCTCGAGGAGTTCCTTCTCTTTCCCCGCGCTGAGGTCTTCGATCTTCTTGGTTTCCGAGTGGGTCAGCTTTTCCAGTTCATCCAACGTGCGTTTCTGCTCGTCCTGGCTGATTTTTTTCTCTTTCTCCAGCTTGTCGACCGCTTCCTTGATGTCGCGGCGGATATTGCGCACCGCGGTGCGGTGGTTTTCCAGGACTTTATGCAAGTGCTTGACGATGTCCTTGCGGCGATCCTCGGTCAGCGGCGGAATGGGCACACGCACCACTTTGCCGTCGTTGGTGGGATTGAGGCCCAGATCGGAAGTGCGAATAGCCTTGTCGATCAGCGGCACGGCGCCCGGATCCCAGGGCGCGATGACGATGGACATGGGCTCCGGCACGGACAGCGAGCCCAGCTGGTTCACCGGCATGGAGGTGCCGTGGTAGTCGACGCGAATGTGGTCGAGCAGGGTGACATTGGCGCGGCCGGTGCGCACGCTGGCCAGGTCCTTGCGAAAATCCTCCACCGCCTTTTCCATGCGCGTGCGGGCCTGCGCCATCGCTTCTTTGCTGTTGGAAATTGTGCTCATCGTTCGGAGCCCCCGTTCAGTCCGCCGTCACCGTCGATCCGACTTTTTCACCCATTACCACGCGGCGGATATTTCCCGGCCGGTTCATGTTGAAAATGATGATCGGCATGCGGTTATCCATGCACAGCGAGATGGCGGTCGAATCCATGACGGCCAGGCCTTTTTGGATTACGTCCAGGTAAGTGATGCGTTCAAACATTTTCGCGCCGGGAACTTTTTCGGGATCGGCGTCGTAAATTCCGTCCACCCTCGTGGCCTTCATGATGACGTGGGCCTTGATTTCCATGGCCCGCAGCGCGGCGGCGGTGTCCGTCGAAAAATAAGGATTTCCGGTGCCCGCGGCGAAAATCACCACGCGTCCTTTTTCGAGGTGGCGCATGGCCCGCCGGCGGATGAAGGGCTCGGCCACCTGGGCCATATCGATGGCGCTCAGGAGGCGCGTGATCACGCCCTGCTTTTCGAGAGCGTCCTGCAGGGCCATGCCGTTGATGACCGTGGCTAGCATGCCCATGTAGTCGCCGGTGGCGCGATCGATCGAAAGCGATTTCTGGCGCGTGCCGCGGAAAATATTTCCGCCGCCCACGATGATGGCCATCTGGATGCCCAGATCGCTCACTTCCTTCACTTCGCGCGCAATGCTGTGCACGGTCTCGGCGTCAATGCCGAAACCCTGCGTGCCTTGAAAAGATTCTCCGGAAAGTTTTAGAACGATGCGCCGGTAAAGCGGCGCTGTGGACGTGCTGGCCGGGTTGGGCGTTCGGTCGTCTTTGCTCATGCTCTCGGCGGGCATTCTAACAAAGATTGCTGCACGCCGCACGGGGCGGACGCACAATTCATGCCGCAAGCGTAAAATCGCTGCCGGTTCTCCTCGGGAACCCGGCCGATTAGCGGACGCTTAGCTGGCGGCCACCGCGCTCGGCGACTCCTCGGCCGGTGCGCTGGTGCTCTCTCCCACTTTGAAACGTACGTAGCGCCGGATGGAAATGTTTTCGCCCAGCTTGTGAATCATCTGGCTGACCATTTCCCCGACGGTCATCGATTCATCCTTGATGAAATGCTGTTCGTAAAGGCAATTTTCCTCGTAGAACTTTTCCATCTTGCCGTTGACGATTTTTTCGGCCACTGCTTCCGGCTTGCCGGTGGCGCGCGCCTGGGCCTTGTAGATTTCGCGCTCGCGTTCCAGGATCTCCGGAGTCACGTCTTCGCGGCGCACAAAGCGAGTATCCAGCGCAGCGATGTGCATGGCCACGTCGTGGCACAGGCGCTGAAAATCATCAGTTCGGGCGACGAAATCGGATTCGCAATTGATTTCCACCAGCACGCCGATTTTCCCGCCGGCATGAATGTAATGTCCCACCAGGCCTTCGCTGGCCTGGCGCGCCGCTTTCTTTTGCGCCGCGGCCTGGCCCTTTTTTCGCAGGACGTCGATGGCGCCTTCCATGCTGCCCTTGGCCTCGACCAGCGCCGCGCGGCAGTCGGAGAATCCCGCGCCGGTTCGCTCGCGCAGGTCCTTCACCAGTTGTGCGGGAATCGTGACCGGTTCCGTTGGATTTGTCATGGCTCTCTGGCGTTCCTTTATCGGGTCTCTCTTCAATCAGGTGTCGTGGATCAGTCCCTTTATATCTGGCTCTCGTGTCTTGGCGTCCGGGAAATCGATGGACGAGGTACACAGCCGTCCGCGCGGTTTCGTGCATCCGGCCCGCAAGGCGGTGCTATTCGGCGGCTTTTACGGAATTGTTCGGCTCAGGCTCGGCTTCCGCATCCGGCGCGACTTCCGCGAAGGGTTCCGCAACCGGTTCGGCGAAATCGCCTTCCTGCTTTTCGTACGATTCGTACTTGCTGGTGTCCACGTACTCCACGTTATCCGCGCCGGCAGCCGCATCGGTGGCCGCCTTTTCCTGCGCGATCTGCGAGCGCTCGTATGCCTGGCGCCCTTCAATCACGGCATCGGAAATCTTGGACGTGAACAATTTGATGGCGCGCAGCGCGTCGTCGTTGCCCGGAATCACCCAGTCCACCTGGTCGGGATCGCAGTTGGTGTCCACGATGGAAACCACTGGCACACCCATGCGGCGGGCTTCGCGGACGGCAATCGCTTCGGCGTTGGAGTCAATAACAAACATGGCGTCCGGCAGGGCGGTCATATTTTCAACGCCCGAAAGATTCTGTTTGAGGTGCTTCATTTCGCGGTCCAGGCGCGCGGATTCTTTTTTGGACAGCTGCGCCATGCGGCCGTCTTCGGTCATGGCCTTCAAAGTTTTCAGGCGCTTGATCGATTTCTGCAGCGTCGACCAGTTGGTCAGCGTGCCGCCCAGCCAGCGGTGGTTCACGTAGAACATGCCGCAGCGGTTGGCTTCCTCGGCCACCGCTTCCTGCGCCTGGCGCTTGGTGCCCAGAAACAGAATGGTCTTGCCGCTGCCGCTCTGCTCGCTGACAAATCGCGCGGCTTCGCGGAACAATTTCAATGTTTTTTGCAAATCGATGATGTGGATTCCATTGCGTTCGCCGAAGATATACTCCTTCATCTTCGGATTCCATCTTCGGGTCTGGTGGCCGAAATGAACTCCAGCCTCCAGCAACTCTTTCATCGTTATTTCAACTGCCAAAGTGCCTCCTCAGGAGATAGATGTTTACGGGTTGGGAAAAGTGGCACAGGCTTCAGCCTGTGGGTGTTAGTCCGAACAAGAACTAAACCAGACAGCTGCTACCTGCACCATCTACCGAACCGAACATCCTATTGCCGGCTCCTTGCCGGCCGTGAATTTGTCCCGCCCGAAGGCGGGACAGAACCCATGAAAACCTAGCGCTTACTGAACTGGAAGCGCTTGCGGGCGCCCTTCTGCCCGTACTTCTTGCGTTCTTTCATGCGCGAATCGCGCGTCAGAAAGCCGTTCTTGCGCAGGCCCGCGCGCAGCTCCGGATTGAAAACAGCGAGAGCGCGCGAAAGGCCCATGCGCACAGCGCCGGACTGCCCGCCCACGCCGCCGCCGTTGACCGTGGCGGCAACGTCCACCGATCCGGACGTCTCCGTGAACTTCATAGGCTCGACCGCGCGGTTGCGCCAGGTCACGTTGCGAAAATATTCATCGGGCGTGCGGCCGTTGATGGTGATCTTGCCTGAGCCGAACGTCAGGAACACGCGCGCCACGGATTCCTTGCGGCGGCCGGTGCCATAGAATTTCTGTTTTGCGCCTTCGAGAGGCGGTGCGCTGGAACTCAACTTTCCTCCTAGCCTTCCCTGCAATTCCGATCAATGCCTGAGCCGCCCAACAACCACCAAGCAACCGCCCAGCGGCTGTCATTCTGAGCGCTCGCACCGAGGACTCGCGCCGAGGCGAAGCGAAGAATCTCTCTTCGACCTACCGTCGGGAGAAAGCAGATTCCTCGGCGAACAGCGCCTCGGAATAACAATTTACGGGTTTGATGTCACCGTAAAAAAGGGATTAAAGAGCAGCCGCTTGTGGTTTTTGCCCCGCGTGGCGCGCCAAACCCTTATCGTCCTTGTAAATCCGCAGCTTCTTGGCCCGCAGCGCCCGCAATTTATTTTTCGGGAGCATGCCCAGAACCGCCTCGCGCAGCATCCAGTCCACGCGATCGGGCCGCAAACGCTTGGCGGGAACTTCCTTCAATCCGCCGGGATACCCGCTGTGATGCCGGTAAACTTTTTGTTCCAACTTGTTCCCCGTCATGCGAATTTTGTCCGCGTTGATGACGATGACGTGATCTCCGCAATCCAGGTATGGAGTGTAATTGGCCTTATCCTTGCCGATCAGGATTCGCGCAACGCGCGTGGCCACACGGCCCAAAACCTGTCCCGAGGCGTCCACCACAAACCATCCGCCGCCCTGTTCGATCGTTTCCGTGTCCCGTCCCCGGGGTACGTACGTACGCATGAGTTCAGTCACACCTTTCCATGAATAGTCAAACGTAGACAATATCGGGTATGGGTGCATTTGTCAATGAAAGGTACCTGTGTCGAACCAACCTAACTCCAAACCATCAGGTTGAATTGAACCAATCGAACTTCCATTTCGCGTTTAGAAAGTCCAATAGGAGGTCCGACCTTTAGGTCGGACAACAGATCCACACAAGCGGATGCCTTTAGGCCCTGAAACTTCAGGGGCTAAAGCCCTCGTGTCGAGGGGTACCGAACGTCGGGGCTGAAAGCCCCGACCTCCAACGACCGGAACTCGCGTCGCCAGATCGGCGCTGGACTCCGGGTACTCCCTGTGATACTCAGGCGTGATCACAAGTATCCCGAGCAAAATTTTCCCCGGCATTGTGGAGGAACTATGAAACTTAACGGGCTGCGACAACTTCCACTCCTCTTCGCAATCGCCTTGTTCGCCGCGACGTTCCTGCTTGCTCCGAAACTCGCGCCAATGCTCGCCGATGACGGCGGCCGCATAATCACCGTCGACCACTACGTCTCCGTCCACTCCACCGTGCCGGCCATCTCCGGCCAGATTGCCGAGATCTATGTCCGCGAGCGCCTGCGCCCCGGTGCAATTCTTCGCTCCCCCTCGGTGGCCGGGCGCGTCGTGCTGTTCGTTCACGGAGCCGGAACGCCCGCCGAAGTCTCCTTCGACGTTCCCTACCAGGACTACAGCTGGATGAATTATCTAGCTGAGGCCGGGTTCGATGTTTTCGCGATGGACACTACGGGCTACGGCCGGAGCACCCGGCCCGCGGCGATGAACGATCCCTGCAACCTTTCCCGCGAACAGCAGGCGGGATTTGTACCCGGGCTACTCGCCGCGCCGTGTTCGCCGAGCTACCCGCATCAATTGACCACCATCGCGTCCGATTGGAATGACATCGGCGCGGCCGTCGACTACATCCGCTCGCTGCGCCATGTCGAGCAGGTCAGCCTGATCGCGTGGTCGCTCGGCGGGCCGCGGGCTGGAGGATATGCCGCACAGCATCCTGAAAAGGTGCAGCGGCTGGTTCTTCTCGCCCCTGCATACAATCGCAAATTCGCAACGTCTGCTCCCGAGCAGCTCCCCGGCGAGGGCGCGGCCATGAACACCCAATCGCTCAGCGAGTTCACCGCCAATTGGGACCGCCAGGTGGGATGCGAAAATCAATATGATCCCGGCGCGAGCGAAAGTGTTTGGTCGGAGATGATGCAGTCCGATCCGGTCGGGGCGACCTGGGGGACGGGAGTGCGGCGCGCGCCGAACGTGACTGTGTGGGGCTGGAACGCCGAGATGGTTGCGAAAACGCAGAGTCCCATCCTGATGATCACCGGAGAACACGACAAGCAAGTCCCTTCCGAACGAGTCCGCGATCTGTATGCGGACGCGCCCGCCCATCGCAACGTGTACATCGACCTGGCTTGTTCCTCGCACAACGCGATGTGGGAAAAAAATCATCTGCTGATGTTCCGGGCATCCCTGGAATGGCTGACGCGCGGCACCGTGCAGGGAAAGCAGGAAGGAATGTTGCGCGTCGGGTACGCGGACAACAAGGAAACGCACTAGTAAGTTCGGAGCTAGTCAGTTCTAAGTAAGAACGAAGAGCGGCAGGAAATCAGGCGTGCGCGGGCAGCGCGAGGCGATGGCGGGAACGCCAATCGCCGCGGTGCAACGCGACTGGGCGCGGCACCGCGGGCGGGGCGCTGAGAGCCTCGTTTAGCTGGAAGACTTGGTGACGGATGCGTGGGACTGAGCGGCCGTGGTGCCCGAAGTCGCTCGAGAATACGCGGGCTTGTCGAGGTCGTTGTCGCTGCTCGACGCGCCGGTCCGATCGATTTCAATGGAGCCCTTGAAGTACGCGCCGTCTTCAATCATGATGCGCGCGGTGGTCAGATCCCCGACGACCGAGCCATCCTTCTTGATTTCGATGCGGTCGCGAGCCCGCAGATTGCCCTTCACACTTCCGTACACGACGACTTCGCGCGCTACCACGTCGGCGGTCAGCTTGGCGCTGGCGCCCACGGTGAGCTTGCGGTCTTCGAGCTGAACCAGCCCTTCGACGCTGCCGTCAATATGTAGATCTTCATTTCCGGAAATTTCGCCCTTGATGTGCAGGCTGGCACCCAACCGTGCGGTTGTACCGGACGGCGTGGAACTCAGCGGGCGCATGGCGTCAGTGCTCATGGCTATTCCCTCCGTTTTGGCCGAAGCCGGCTTCGCTTCCGGTGCTGGTGGTTCCGGAGCATTGGCGGTCGTCGGTTGCGGCATTTCTGGCTTTTTGTTTCCCCACATCGAAAACTGGCCTCCTCGGTCAGAGACACGTACAAACTGCGAGTCAGAGACCGGGGCGCAAGACACTGTAGCTCCCCGATCAAAAATGGAACAAGAGAATTACGGGCGTGGTGTTCCTTTAAGTAACACGGGCTGGGCGCCCGGTAGAGAGCGCTTACACTACAAGAATAAGAATGCGAGCGCAACGAAAAAATAATCGTTTCAATGTGGGAAAAAACGATGTGGAAAAAACAAGGAAGCCTTGCTTAATACTTTCTCAACACTCCAACCACGCGGCCCTGAATTTTTACCTCGGCGGCGTTCACAATAATCGGCGCCATTTCCGAATTGGCCGGCTGCAACCGGATTTTTCCTCCGGCTTCGCGATAAAAGCGCTTCAGCGTGGCTTCGTCGTTTCCGACGAGCGCCACCACCGTTTCTCCGGGATTGGCCACTTGCGTCGGCTCGATCACCACATAATCGCCGTTCATGATGTGGTCTTCGATCATGGAATTGCCCTTCACCTGCAGGACAAACGATTTGTCCGACCGCGCGAATTCGCCGAGCGAAAGTGTTTCCCGCTCTTCGACCGCTTCCAGGGGACGTCCGGCGGCGATTCGGCCCATCAGCGGGAGCTCCACTGTGTGCCTCTCGTGCACTTGCTCGCGCACCGGTTTCGGCAACTGCATGACCTCGATCGAACGGCTCTGGTTGTAGCCCCGGCGGATGAATCCCTTGCGCTCCAGCGTGGTGATGTGTTTGTGCACCGTGGCCAGCGAAGTCAGCTTCAGCGAGCGAGCCATTTCCTCGAAGCTCGGCGAGTACCCGTGCTTGTTGTGAAAGCTGACCAGAAAGTCGAGCACTTCTTTTTGCCGCTTGGTTAAGGTCATGGCGCTCCTCCGTGCGCCCACATCATAGGCGAATCAAAAGCGAAAAAGCAAGCTAAATCGAGAATCGCAACCGCCCGGGCCACAAAGTAATGACAGAAGCGCTAACATCGTGCTGTTCGCAACGAAAAGACTTTCTTTTCGCCGAGTGGTGCGCGGCCTAACCTTTGAATTTATCCGTGTGCATCCATGGTTCCCTCGCGCCGCAATTGATCCGCTACGGATCATGGCGCATTCGCAACACAGATTTTCCGTCGCAACGTTACGCGGAAAGATGCATTGTGCTATGCTTACTTATTGGAAGCCCTCGATGGAACTTCGGCTCCGCAATCTGATGGTCCTTTGGGGCATACCGCGTGACTAAAACTTATAATTAAGAATTGGAGCCTTACTAAGCCATGGCTACGATTACGGACCCAGTCGTCCGCGCACACAAGCGCGAGGTCATTGAGAAAGCCGTTCTCCGCTTCTGCGGAGACTCCGGCGACGGCATGCAGATTACCGGGAGCCAGTTCACCAATACAGTGGCCCTGTACGGAAACGACCTCGCCACGTTCCCGGATTATCCCGCTGAAATCCGCGCCCCTGCCGGGACCCTTCCGGGCGTGAGCGGATTCCAGATCCAGTTCTCTTCGGGCGATGTATTTACCCCCGGAGATTCGGTGGACGTGCTGGTGGCCATGAACCCGGCCGCCCTGCGCACCAACGTGAAAGACCTGAAGCGCAATGGCATTCTGATCGTCAACAGCGACGCCTTCACCGACAACGACCTGCGCAAAGCGGACCTGACCACCAACCCACTGGAAGACAATTCCCTGGATGGCTACCGTCTGTTCCCCGTCGGCCTCGAACGCCTCACGCGCGCCGCGCTGCAGGACCTGGGCCTCGATGCCAAGTCCATGGACCGCTGCAAAAACTTTTTCGCGCTGGGCATGTGCTACTGGCTTTACAACCGCTCGATGGACCTGACCTACAAATGGATCGAGGACAAGTTCAAGACCAAAGCGCTGCTGGTGGAAGCCAACAAGCTGGCCATGCGCGCGGGCTACAACTACTGCGAAGCCACCGAAGCGTTTCAAGTCAGCTACGAAATTCCGCCCGCCAAGCTGGTGCCCGGCACCTATCGCAACCTTAGCGGCAACCAGGCGCTGGCCATCGGTTTCGTGGCCGCGTCACAGAAGGCCGGCCTTCCGCTTTTTCTCGGCTCCTATCCGATCACGCCCGCTTCGGACATTCTGCACGAGCTTTCCATGTACAAGAATTTCGGCGTGATGACCTTCCAGGCCGAAGACGAAATCGCGGCCATCACTTCCGCCATCGGCGCTTCCTACGCCGGGATGCTGGCGCTCACCACCACGTCCGGCCCGGGCATGGCGCTGAAGACCGAAGCCATGGGCTTGGCCGTAGCGGTCGAATTGCCCATCGTGATTTGCGACATTCAGCGCGGCGGCCCGTCCACCGGCTTGCCGACCAAGACCGAGCAGGCCGATTTGCTGCAGGCCATGTACGGACGCAACTCGGAAGCTCCCATTCCCATCGTCGCGTCGTCCACTCCAGGCGACTGCTTCTGGGTAGCGGTGGAAGCCTGCCGCATCGCGCTCAAGTACATGGTTCCGGTCATTATTCTTTCGGACGGCTACCTCGCCAACGGCGCCGAGCCCTGGCGCATTCCCAAGATCGATGAAATTCCCGGAATCAAAGTGAATTTCGCAACCAATCCAATCGATTTCCATCCCTACTCGCGCAATCCGGAAACGCTGGCGCGTCCGTGGGCCATTCCCGGCACCCTGGGCCTCGAGCATCGCATCGGCGGCATCGAGAAGCAGGATGTAACCGGAAACATCAACTACGAGCCGCTGAACCACGAAAAAATGGTTCGCCTGCGCGCCGCCAAAGTGGAAGCGGTGGCGCAGGACATTCCGGACCTCGTTCCCGCGGGCGATCCCGACGGCGACCTGCTGATCGTCGCGTGGGGCTCGACGTACGGAGCCATCACCGCGGGCATGAAGACCATGCGCGCCAAGGGGCATCGTATCGGCCACGTTCACCTGCGGCATCTGAATCCGCTGGCGCGCAACCTCGGAGAAATCATGTCGCGCTACCGCCATGTCCTCGTTCCGGAGATGAATCTCGGGCAGCTATCGATGATCTTGCGCGCCAAGTACCTGGTCGACGCGCAAGGTTACAACAAGATTCAGGGACAGCCCTTCAAACAATCGGAAATCGAAGCGAAGATCGAAGAAATTCTGGGCTGAGGCCCCCTGACGGGGGCGAGCCTGAAAGGAATCTGGGAGAAAAAGACCAATGACTACGGCATCGATTCCAGTACTGACCAAGAAGGATTTCCAGACCGACCAGGAAGTTCGCTGGTGTCCCGGTTGCGGAGATTACGCCATCCTTTCCGCCGTGCAGGGCGTATTTCCTGAACTGGGGATTCCGCGCGAGAAATTCGTGGTGATTTCCGGCATCGGCTGCTCCAGCCGCTTTCCGTACTACATGAATACATTCGGCTTTCATACGATTCACGGCCGCGCGCCGGCGATTGCCACGGGCGTGAAGATCGCGCATCCCGAACTGGAAGTCTGGGTGGCCACCGGCGACGGCGACTCGCTGGCCATCGGCGGCAACCACACCATTCACATGCTGCGCCGCAACGTCGGCATCAAGGTGCTGATGTTCAACAACAAGATTTACGGCCTGACCAAAGGCCAGTACTCGCCCACTTCCGAATTCGGCAAGAAGACCAAGTCCACTCCGTTCGGCACCGCGGACCGGCCGTTCAATCCGCTGGGCCTCGTGATCGGCGCGGACACTTCATTCGTCGCGCGCTCGGTGGACGTCTTCCAGGGACACCTGAAGGACACGCTGAAAAAAGCCGCGGCGCACAAAGGCTCGGCCTACGTGGAGATTCTGCAGAACTGCAACATCTTCAACGACGGCGCGTGGTTTGATCTGACCGAGAAGGAAGCCCGCAGCGAGCACGTGGTGCAGCTCGAGCACGGCAAGCCGCTGATCTACGGAAAGAATCGCGACAAGGGCATCCGCCTGAACGGCATGGAACTGGAAGTCGTCCACCTCGGCAACGGCAACGGCCTTACCGAAAAGGACATTCTCGTCCATGACGAGCGCCATCCCAATCCGGCCTATGCATTCATGCTGGCGCAGATGGAAGAGAAGCCCGGCTTCCCCACTCCCATCGGCGTGCTTCGCTCCTGGGACCGCGACCGCTACGAAGACGTGATGGCCAAGCAGGTTCAGGACATCATCGCCAAGCGCGGACCCGGCGACCTGTCCAAGCTGCTGAACGCCGGCGACACGTGGGAAGTGCGGTAGCCGCGAGACGCTTCTCCCGCTCCTTTACATCGGCCTAAGAAACAAAAAGGGCGGCCCGGAAATTCGGGCCGCCCTTTTTTGTGGCGCATGCTTTAGCTTGCGGAATTTCAATCAAACAGTGACAAGATTGCGCAAGCTAAAGCATGCGCCACAACGAACCAACTACCGTGCGCCGGCCGTCAGCACCGGGGTGCGCGTGTAGGAAGCGCTGTGCCCCGCGAAATAATTCTCATCGTTCAGGCGGCGGTAGATCCGGCCTGCCACACTCGCTGCCATCGCTCCCTTGATCATGCTGCTGTGCCCGCGCATCAGCACCACCAGCACGATTTTCGGATGGGCCTGATCCGCGTAGGAAACGAACCAGCCGAGCCGCGAAGCGTTGTCCGAACACGTGCCGGTCTTGCCGAGGGCCTGGGCATCGTCCGAAATATAGCTGGAGCGCGCCGTACCATACAGCACCGCGGCCAGCATTCCGTCGCGCACTTCCGGCAAAAGCGATTCGATGTTCAGCTGCCGCTTGACGCGCGGTGTGAAGTTGGCGCGTTCCTCAGCCGAGCGCGGATACTGCAAGTAATAGAGCGTCCCGCCGTTGGCGAAACTCGAAACGAGCGCGCCGAGTTGTAGCGGCGTCATCTGAATGCCCTGGCCGAAGCTGGACATGCGCGCCACGCCGCCGAACGACGGCGGCTCGGTGGGGAACCCTCCGGGGTGCTCTTCCGGAATCTGATATCCGGCGAGTTCGCCGAGCCCCAGCAAGCGGCCGTAATGCGATACCGTGTCAAAGCCCATGCGCCGGCCGAGTTCCTCAAAAAACGCGTTGTTCGAATGCGCCAGCGCCTCGGTGAGATTCAGGTACTTGCGGGGAGCCACACGGATCATGGTGTCGCTGGTGACCACGCCTTCCTGCAGCGCGGCAATCGCAATCACCGGCTTGATCGTCGAGCAAGGAATGAAGCCGGCGGAAAACGCCAGGTTCTGGTTCACCACCGTCAGGATGCGACCGTTCGAAGGATCGATGGCGACCACCGAACCGTTGTAGCGGCCGAGCGCGGCAATGGCCGCCTGGCGCACAACCGGATCGTCATAAGAAGCCACATCGCCCTTCTCAGAATCCAAAAAAGTCGGCACGCCGTAGCGGGTGGATGAGGATCTTTTAACCTTGATTGAAGCGCGTGCAGCACGGGGGGCAGCCGCAAGCAACGCAGGCGATGCGCCCGCGATGGACAGGCAAAGAATTGCGGCAAGGGCACGGATCTGGCTGGATCGATACGTCATTCTTAAGTTCCGATCTGAACTGATTTCGCGCCCCAAAGCGCGTATTGAGCTGAAGGCTGATTCTAAGTAATTTATCTGTTCGAGCGCAATAGCCAATCGCAACATTTACGTACTATCACGAACTGGACCAATTGCCAGTACCATCGTACCAGCCTGAAAACG
>Ga0070735_10002347_pt1 | contig 17237 bp, 13 predicted proteins | sample Coa_R1_FD_66443 | JGI IMG/M metagenome (GOLD analysis project Ga0070735, IMG submission 66443) | Surface soil microbial communities from Centralia Pennsylvania, which are recovering from an underground coalmine fire - Coalmine... | ecosystem: Environmental > Terrestrial > Soil > Unclassified ... | reverse complement strand
GGTAGGACTCCTGGACGATGTTCTCGCCGATGCCGGAGTTCGAGACCGCGCCGCGCCGGCTCACGCGCGGCCACGCTCCGGACTCGCCGCGGGTGAGCGGGAGCGTGAACGCGTGGCCGAAGGAGCCGCCGCCGGCGAGCCGCGCGACGAGCGTGAAAGCGCCACGCACCCAGGGCGAGAAGGCGACCAGGAACATGCGGTGGGCGGACAGCGGAAGCGGCGTGGGCTGGCCGCGCGACCGGACCAGGGCGATGCTCGTGACCGAGGTGGCAGCCTGCCCCCACAGCGTCGTGAACCGTGCAACCGGGCTCGAGTGCGGGATGGCGCCGGAGCCCAGGGTGAGCATCAGGGGCTCCGGGCCGCGGACCTGGCAGGAGACGTCGCCGTCCTCGGGGCTCTGGTTCGCGACCCAATCGCCGAAGCAGACGTCACGCGGCTCGCGCGCCAGATGGCGGCCGAGCGTTACGAGCACCGGCGGTTGTTCGGCCCGGGCGGGGTCGTAGACCCGGAGCTCGAGCGTGCCGGGGATGCCCATGACCTCGACCTTGCGCGGCGCCACCGGTGTCCCAACGGCGAACGGCCGGGGTCCCGTCGGCCGCCGGCCGGCGCTCGCGCCACATCCGGCCAGCGTCAACGCACAGACAGCGGTGACCCACCTTCGACCTGCCACTACCCGCTTACGTTCGCGAACGCGCGACGGGTCCCGCGACCGCTTGGAGGGCCTCGATCACGAGTCTGAGCGCCGGGTGCTCCTCCGCTCCCCGGCGGCAGGCCACGAACAGGTGCCGGCACGGCGGCTCGCCTGCGATCGGGCGCAGGGTGACGCCGGGCGGCGGCTCGTCCTGAGCCAGGCGGGGCACGCAGGCCACGCCGAGTCCGGCGCCGACCATCGCCATGACGGCCGTCCAGTCGGCCGAGCGGTGGGCGACGGCCGGGGCGAAGCCGGCTGCTGCGCAGCCGACGCGGATCACGTCGTCGCAGGACCAGCCGCGCGGCGGGGCGACGAACGGCTCTGCGGCCAATGCGGCCAGTGGCACGGCCTGGCGATCGGCCAGCGGGTGGCCCGAGGGCAGGGCGATGTCGAGTATGTCGGCCATCAGCTCGATGCGGACGAAGCGCTCGTCGTTGCCGCGGGGAGCGCTGTCTGACTCCATCGAGATGGCCGCGTCGAGATCTCCCCGCGCCAGCAGGTGGAACACCTCGGGGGCCTCGGACTCGACCACGCGCAGCACGATCTCCGGCGCGCGCTCGCGCAGCCAGCCCACCGCCGGGACGATCAGACCGCGGATGCCGGTGGCGAAAGATCCGATCCGCACCGTCCCCCGCTCGCCCGCGGCCAGGGCGGCGAGCGTCGCGTCCATTCGCTCGAGCTCTGAGAAGACAGCGTCGGCGTGGGCCAGGATCGCCTCAGCCGCCGGGGTGAGCCGCACCGAGCGGCCATTGGGCTGGAGCAGCGCCTGGCCGACCTCCTGCTCGAGCGCGGCAAGTTGCTGAGAGACGGCCGACGGGGTGAGGTGGAGCGCGTCCGCGGCGGCGGCGATCGTGCCCCGGTCCGAGAGCTCGCGCAGGGCGCGCAGGCGGCGCAGCTCGATCATGAAGCTGAGCTTACGGGTTCGGTCAAGAAGGTCTAGTTGCTCTGGAGCGATCTGCGCCTAGTCTGTCTGTCGATGCCCACCCGCCACGTGCTCCTCGCCGTCGCCGTGACGATCGTCTGGGGCATCAACTTCGTGATCATCCACGTCGGGCTGGCTTCATTCCCGCCCCTGCTGTTCGCCGGCCTGCGCTTCACGCTGCTCGTGTTCCCGGCCGTCCTCTTCGTGCGCCGCCCGCCGGTGCGCCTGCGGTGGCTGCTGGGCGTTGGCCTGTTCATGAGCACCGGGCAGTTCGCGCTGCTGTTCGTGGCCATGAACCGAGGCATGCCCGCAGGTCTCGCCTCGCTCGTGCTCCAGCTTCAGGCCCTGTTCACGATCGCGCTCGCGATGGCCTTCCTGGGCGAGCGCCCGCGCCCGCTGCAGCTCGCGGGCGCCGGAGTGGCCGTGGCCGGGATCGCGGTGATCGGCGCCGGCCGCGCGCACGGAGTGCCGATCGGCGCGCTCCTGCTGTGCATCGCGGCCGCCGGATCATGGGGCGTCGGGAACATCTGCAACCGCCAGGCGAAGTCCCCCGACGCCTTCGCGCTGCTCGTCTGGTCGAGCCTCGTGGCCCCCGTGCCGCTGTTCGGCCTCTCGCTGATTTTCGAGGGCTCCCACCGGATCGGCCACGCGCTGGGCCATCTGCAGCCCGGCGGCATCCTCGCGCTGCTCTATGTGGTGATCGTCTCGACGGCGTTCGGATTCGGCGCCTGGACCTGGCTGCTGCGCCGCCATCCGGCCTCGCGGGTGGCGCCGTTCACGCTGCTCGTGCCGCCGGTCGGCATCGCCACCGCCTGGATCGCGCTCGGCGAGCGGCCGGGGGCGGCCGAGCTCGCGGGGGCGCTGGTGGTGCTTGCGGGGCTCGCGCTCGTCACGTCCGCCGTGCGAGTGCGGCCCGCCCCCGCACCGCGTCTCGCGCCCGCCGAGACGTGACCGCGGTCCCGGCTCGGGTAGTTTCCAGCCGGACATGAAGATCGTCTACACGCTCACCGATGAGGCCCCGGCGCTGGCCACCGCCTCGCTGCTGCCGATCATCCGCACCTTCTGCGCCGCCGCCGGGACCGAGATCGAGGTCCGCGACATCTCACTGGCGGCACGCATCCTGGCCCAGTTCCCCGACCGCCTGAGCGATGATCAGCGCGTCGCGGACGCTCTGGCGGAGCTCGGCGAGCTGGCCAAGACACCCGACGCGAACATCATCAAGCTGCCGAACATCAGCGCCTCAGCGCCGCAGCTGAAGGCGGCGATCGCCGAGCTGCAGCAGCAGGGCTTCGCGGTCCCGGATTACCCGGAGGATCCCGCTGATGAGGAGCAGCGGGAGATCCGCGCCCGCTACGACCGGGTCAAGGGAAGCGCTGTGAACCCCGTTCTGCGCCAGGGCAACTCCGACCGCCGGGCGCCGGCCTCGGTCAAGCAGTTCGCCCGCAACCATCCGCACTCGATGGGCGACTGGTCGAGCGACTCCCGCTCGCACGTGGCCACGATGAGCGACGGGGACTTCCGCTCCACCGAGCGCTCGGTGACCGTCCCCGAGGCCACCGAGGTCCGGATCGAGCACGTCGGCTCGGACGGCACCTCCACGGTGCTGAAGGAGGGCCTCGCGATCCAGGCCGGCGAGGTGCTCGACGCCGCGGTGATGCGCCGCGCGCAGCTCGAGACGTTCCTGGCCGAGCAGGTGGCCGAGGCCAAGGAGCAGGGCGTCCTGTTCTCCGTGCACCTGAAGGCGACGATGATGAAGGTCTCGGACCCGATCATCTTCGGCCATGCCGTGAAGGCCTACTTCGCCCGCGTGTTCGCCGAGCACGGGGCGGAGCTCACATCGGCAGGCGTCGACCCCAACGACGGACTGGCGGCGCTCCTGCGGTCGATCGAGCGCCTGGACGCGTCCGATCGCCAGGCGATCGAGCAATCCATCCAGCAGGCGTACGAAGACGGTCCGCCGCTGGCGATGGTCGACTCCGAGCGCGGCATCACGAATCTGCACGTCCCGAGCGACGTGATCATCGACGCCTCGATGCCGGCGGCGATCCGCTCCTCGGGCCAGATGTGGAACGCGCGCGGCGAGCAGCAGGACACGAAGTTCGTGATCCCCGACCACTCCTACGCCCCCGTCTATGCCGCCGCCGTCGAGCACTGCCGCGAGCACGGCGCGTTCAACCCCGCGACGATGGGGACGACCCCCAACGTAGGGCTGATGGCCCAGGCGGCCGAGGAATACGGCTCCCATGACAAGACGTTCGAGCTCAGCGAGGCCGGAAGCGTGCGGGTCGTCGATCGGAACGGTCACACCCTGCTCGAGCACGAGGTGGAGAGCGGCGACATCTGGCGGATGTGCCAGACCAAGGACGCGCCGATCCGCGACTGGGTGCGACTCGCGGTGGCGCGGGCGCGGGCCACGGGAGCCCCGGCCGTGTTCTGGCTGGACGAGACGCGAGCTCATGACGCCGAGCTCCTCAAGAAGGTGAGGCCCGCACTCGATGAGCAGGACACCGACGGCCTGCAGATCGAGATCCGCGACGTGGCCTCGGCGGCCTCGTTCACCCTCGAGCGCGCCCGCCGCGGCGAGGACACGATCTCGGTCACCGGCAACGTGCTTCGCGACTACCTGACCGACCTGTTCCCGATCCTCGAGCTCGGCACGAGCGCCAAGATGCTCTCGATCGTGCCTCTGCTGGCCGGCGGCGGCCTGTTCGAGACCGGGGCCGGCGGGTCGGCGCCGAAGCACGTCCAGCAACTGCTGCGCGAGAACCACCTGCGCTGGGACTCGCTGGGTGAATTCCTGGCCCTGGGCCCGTCACTCGAGCTGCTCGCCGAGAAGACGGAGAACCCCAGCGCCACGATCCTGGCGGAGACACTCGACCGCGCCACGGGTCGCGTGCTCGAGCAGAACCGCACCCCCTCGCGCAAGACCGGGGAGCTGGACACCCGCGGAAGTCACTTCTATCTCGCGCTGTACTGGGCGCAGGAGCTGGCGGGCCAGGATTCCGATCCAGAGCTCGCCGAGCGCTTCGCTCCGCTCGCGCAACGGCTGAGCGAAGAAGAGGGAACGATCGTGGACGAGCTGGGCGCTGTTCAGGGCTCGCCGGCCGACATTGGCGGCTACTACCACCCCGATCTCGACCGGGTGGCCGCGGTCATGCGCCCGAGCCAGACCCTGAACGACGCGCTGGCTTCGCTCGAGCCCGTCGGCTAGTCGAGTAACGCCGCGGGTCCCGAGGCCAGTGGCGACCCGGGCGGTTGGCCCATGCTTGACTTGGGACGATGAGCGTAACCGTCAAGCCGCGCATCGCCTCTGAGCGTGCCACCCCCTCCCGCTTCGAGCTGCTGGCCACCCGCGTCCCCCGGGCGGGCGGCGAGCGAGAGCCGATGGTGATCCTGAATCCGGCCACGGGCGAGCAGCTGGCGAGCACGCCGCGCTGCACCGCCGCCGATGTGGAGCTGGCGGTCGCCCGCGCCCGAAGTGCTCAGCAGAGCTGGCGGCGCACCGACTTCGGCACGCGGCGGACGATTCTGCTGCGCTTCCACGACCTCGTGCTCGAGCGGCAGGACGAGCTCCTGGACGTGATCCAGCTCGAGTCGGGCAAGGCCCGGCGCCATGCCTTCGAGGAGATCCTCGATGCCGCGATCGTCGCGCGCTACTACGCCAACACCGCCCACCGGCACCTGCGCACGCGCCGGCGGCGCGGCGCCCTTCCCCTGCTCACGGCGACATGGGAATACCACCACCCGGTCGGCGTCGTGGGCGTGATCTCCCCCTGGAACTATCCGCTGACCCTCAGCATCAGCGACTCGGTGCCGGCGCTGGCGGCGGGGAACGCGGTGGTCATCAAGGCCGACTCGAAGACGCCGTTCAGCGCGCTGCAGGGCGCGGCGCTGCTCGAGGAGGCGGGCCTGCCGGCCGAGCTGATCCAGGTCATCACGGGCGCGGGTACCGAACTCGGTCCCGAACTGATCGGCCGCGTTGACTATGTGATGTTCACGGGGAGCACTGCCACGGGACGTCAGGTCGCCAGCCAGGCCGCGCAGCGCCTGATCCCGAGCTCGATGGAGCTGGGCGGGAAGAACGCGATGCTCGTGCTCGAGGACGCGAACCTGCAGCGCGCGGTCGAGGGAGCTGAGCGCGCGATGTTCTCGAACGCGGGCCAGCTCTGCATTTCGATCGAGCGCCTGCTCGTGCACGAGAAGGTTGCGCCTCAGTTCACCGACCGCCTTGTCGATCGCGTGCGGAAGATGAAGCTCGGTCCCGGGCTGAGCTACGAGTTCGACATGGGCTCGCTGATCTCCGAGCAGCAGCTTGCTTCGGTCACCGAGCACGTCGCCGACGCGGTGGCCAAGGGCGCGCGCGTGCTCACCGGCGGCCGGGCGCGTCCTGACCTCGGCCCCTATTTCTATGAGCCGACCGTCCTCACCGGGGTATCCGAGGACATGCGGCTGTTCGCGGAGGAGACGTTCGGGCCGGTGGTCGCACTGTCGACCTTCTCCAGCGAGGAGGAGGCGATCCGCCGCGCCAACGACAGCTGCTACGGCCTGAACTTCAGCGTCTGGACGCGCGATGTGCGCCGCGGCCGTGACCTCGCGAGCCGCCTGCAGGCGGGCACGGTCAACGTCAACGAGGGATATGTGGCGACGTGGGGGTCGGTGGATGCGCCGATGGGCGGGATGAAGGACTCGGGCCTCGGCCGCCGCCATGGAGAGAGCGGCATTCTCAAGTACACCGAGGCCCAGGCCATCTCCGTGCAGCGGCTGATGCCGATCGCGCCTCCTGCGCTCATCGGCGCGCGCCGGTGGGCGCGGCTGATGACCTATTCGCTACGGTTGTTGCGCCGGCTGCCTTTCGTACGTTGACGTACGGTAAGCTCGCCGGTCGGCAACCATGCCGCGCGGGGGCGAACCAGTAAGCCTTACCTAGGAGGACGTATGAGAAGTAGATTCACCCTGGCCTTCGTGCCGGTGCTCGCAGTGCTGGCGCTCGCGCTCGTGCCCGCCGGCTCAGGCGCCGCCACCACGGCCAAGACCACGAAGGTCAAGTGCACGGCCAACCTGCAGAACCAGCAGAAGGCGGGCACCCCGAAGGGTTACGACCTGGGCTTCTCGACCTGCGGCAAGCCGCTCGGAAAGGGCGTCACGGCCGTCTGGTACAACGAGACGATCAGCTCGACGATCGCCGCCAAGGGCAAGACCGAGAGCTGGGGCGACAACGGCGCCATCACCACGACCTACAGCGCGTCCGGCCCGCTGTCGACGACCGGTCCGATCACGATCACCGGAACCGCCAAGATCACCGGCGGCACCGGCAAGTACAAGGGCGCCAAGGGAACCGGCAAGATCACCTGCACCACGCCTGACCTCGGGCAGACCCTGTCCTGCACCGAGACCCTGACGTTCTCGAAGCTCTAAAGCGTCACGATGCGCTCCGGCGCCCGGCTACGGCTGGGCGCCGGGGGCTCAACCTCAGCTCTCGGAAGTCGCCGGGAACCGCTCGCCGGCCTCGCGCGCGATGCTCGCCAGCGTTCCTGCCAGAGCCTCGAGGTCCTTCAGCAGCCGCTCGCGCTCGGACATCAGCCGGCGGGTCTCCTGCTCGGCTTCGCCCTTCTTTCGATTGGCCTCCTCGGTGATCGACAGGGCGCTGCTCGCGGCATCGGCCAGGCAGCGGTCTGCCTGCTCCTGGGCCTCGCGCGCGGTCTCGCGCGCCCGATCGTGGGCAGCCAGGAGGATCGCCGAGGTCTGCTCGCCGACTCGCTGGATCTCGGCGGCGACCTCGTCCTGCGCCGGCGGGCGCGCGCGCAGCTCGGCGAGCTCGTGATCGAGCTCTGAGAGCTCGCGCTCGAGCATCTCGATGTGCTCCTCGACGGCCTCGCAGTCATAGCCCGACCGCACGATCGGGAAGCGCGGCGGCTCGTGGAACCACTCGGTCTGCTCGTCCTGCAGCGGATAGTCATCGTCCGGCTCCGCCGGCTCGGTGATGCGCCCGGCGTGGGGCAACGAGCGCGACAGGCGGTCACTCAGATGCGCGAAGCGCTCGGCTGCTGTACGCCGCCCACGCGGCTGATCGAGCGTCGCGCTCGGCTCGTAGGGCTCGTTCACGTCCCCTCCTTATGCGGGTGTACTCGTCCGACGCGGCCTGATTCGGCGCCCGGTGGAGTCATCCTCCCGGCGGGCGCCGTCGTGCAGGTCGCTCCGCCCCCCTCGCCGGGGGACGGCGCCAGATTCGCAGGCCGATGCCGATCCCGGCGCCGAGCAGCGCTGCCCCGATGTACGGCGGGTTCAGCACCAGGATCAGGGCGATCCCGAGCATGCTCAGCCAGATGGCCGGGCGGTAACGGCGCCAGTTCGCGGTCATGCGAGCCTCACGATACGCGCGCGGAACCGCGACCGCCGGCTCATGAGAGCCGGCGGCCGGACCTGCGCGATGGATGGGTCAGCGCCTAGGGCGCCGCCTCGGCCAGAGGCGTCTCGGGAATCATCGGCACGTCGGCGGCGTGCTCGCGCAGCACCGAGATGGGCTTACGCCGGTAGACGGCGAAGTAGTACGCGGACCCGATCAGGAACACGATCCCGATGAACAGGATGGCGATGTACTGCCAGTACCAGTGGCCGGGGATGACGTGTCCGCTCGAGTCCTTGGTGCCGGCCAGAGCGTCATACACCGCGGCGCGCGGCCAGGCGATGTTCACCGCCACGATCGCTCCGTAGGCCACGGCCAGGACGTTCACGAGCAGCCCGAAGCGGCCGAGGGAGAAGTACGGCCCATGGTCGGGCTTCGGCCACGTGCCGCGGAGGCGCCGCAGGAGCATGCCGCCCGTCACGCCGAGATACGCGATGTAGAACATCACGATCGCGACCGAGGTCAGGGCCAGGAAGGCACTCTGGTTGCCGATGTTCACGGCAAGCAGAGCCAGGGAGAGGATGCCCACCACGAGCGCGGGGACGATCGGCACCCGGCGGTGGCCGGAGACGTGGGCGATGGCACTGCCGAAGGGAAGCCGGCCGTCGCGCGCCATGGCGAACATGAGGCGGATGCAGCCGGCCATGACGGCGAGCGTGCACACGGTGATCGCGACCGCCGAGTCGACCAGGAACACCTTGCCGGCAGTGCTGCCAAGAGCCTGCTTGAGGATGTAGGGAAGACCCAACAGGCCGATGTTCGGATCGTGGATGTTCTTGACGTCCATGACCGCGAGCAGGATCAGAAGACCGCCGATCAGGGCCGCCGCGCCCAGCGCACGCAGAATCGCCGGCGGAGCGTTGCGCCGCGGATCGCTGGTCTCTTCGGCCAGCGTCCCCGCGGTGTCGAACCCGTACATGACGTATGCGCTCATGATCCCGCCGATGATGAAGGCGCCGAAGTAGCCCCACTTGTGTCCCGCGCCGAGGCCGAGATTGTGGACGACGATGCCAGGGCCACGGGTGATGTGGAACAGGAGCAGGATGACGAGGATCGTCGACCCGATCAGCTCGGCGAACACGCCGAAGTTGTTGATCCGGGCCATGATCTTGACCCCGAGCATGTTCACGATCGTGCCGAACACGACCAGGATCGCGCCCAGCAGCAGCGCGTTCTGCGCCCCGCCCTTCGTGACGTACGTACCGGCGTCGGCCGTGCTGCCGAGGAACTGGAAGCTCGTCGAGACCTGCGGGAGCACGACCTGCCAGGCCACGGCCACCGCGGCCACGGTCACGATCGAGCCGATCACGTAGATCCAGCCCGTCATCCAGGCCGAGAAGTCTCCAGCCACACGCTTGGACCAGTTGTAGACGGAGCCCGCTAACGGATATTGCCCCGCCATCTCGGCGAAGCAGAGGGCCACCATCATCTGGCCTCCGAGCACGATCAGCCAGGTCCACCACACAGCCGGACCAGCGAACGCGAACCCGAACGCGAAGAGCTGGATGACCCCGGTCAGGATCGAGATGTAGCTGAAACCCGCCGCGAACGAGGAAAAGCTCCCCAGCGAGCGGTGCAGCTCCTGCTTATAGCCGAAGCCTGCCAGCTCATTCGATTCGGTACCTCGAGAGTCTCGAGGCGCCTCCATGGTTGCCATCCATCAACCTCCCCGCCGCGCTTGCGGCGCGGCCTTCTCGATCACGGTCAACCCCTCGATTCCCGGGCGAAACGTTGACCCTCTCCTCTGACGCGTGGTTATATATCAGTTGTCGTTCTGTGTCAACGAGTTCGCCCCTCCCCTCAGCGGCGTCTCCGACGGAAGTAGGCAAGCTTTGGTTCTCGGCACCGCGCAGGAAATGTTCGTGGCGGGCACGTGGCAGTCCTCCATGAGCGGAGATTCTTTTGAAGCGATGAGTCCCGCCACGGGGGAGTCCCTCGGCACGGTTCCGCAGGGCGACCGCGATGACGCGCGCGCGGCGATCGGGGCTGCGGTGGACGCCTTCGGTCGCTGGTCGCGCCTGACGGCGTTCGAGCGCGCAGCGAAGATGCACGCGGTCGCCGACATCATCGAATCCCGCCGCGACGAGCTCGCCCGCACGCTGACTCTCGATCAGGGCAAGCCCCTGCGCGCCGAGGCCTACGACGAGGTCGATGAGCTGATCGAGTACTGGCGGGCAGCCGCCGAGGACGCCAAGCGTCTCGGCGGCGAGCTTCCGAATTCGTTCACGTCCGGCAACCGCGTCCTGCTCACCCGGCGCGCCCGGGGCGTCGTCGGGATCATCTCCCCCTGGAACTGGCCCTACACGATGCCCGCCGAGCTTCTGGCCCCGGCGCTCGCGGCCGGCAACGCGGTCGTGTGGACGCCCGCGCCCACCACTTCGCTGTGCGCGATCGAACTGGCTCGCTGCGTCGCCGATGCTGACCTGCCGCCCGGCGTATTCAACCTCGTCACCGGGCCAGGGCCGGTGGTCGGCGATGAGATCGCCCGCCATCCGGCCGTCGCCGGGGTCGGGTTCATCGGCTCGACCGCGACCGGCCGCCACGTGGCCGCGGCCGCGGCCGGCAAAGCGCTCGTGCTCGAGATGGGAGGCAACGGCCCGATCGTCGTCCTTGACGACGCCGACCTCGACGCCGCAGTCGAGGCGACGATGCTCGCCTGCTTCCTCTGCGCGGGGCAGAGCTGCACGGCGGGCGAGCGGATGCTCGTGCACCGGGCGGTGCGTGACGAGTTTGTGGAGAGGCTGGCCCAGCGGGTGGAGCGCGAGATCGTGCTCGGCGACCCGCTCGATCCCGCCACCACGATGGGCCCCTTGAACAACGAGCCGGTCGCCGCCAAGATGGACGGGCACGTCGCCGACGCGCTGGAGCGCGGCGCCGGGCTGCTGACCGGTGGCGCGCGCAAGGACGGGATGCCCACCCCGCTCTATTGGCAGCCCACCGTCCTCACCGACGTGCCCGCAGAGGCGCTGGTCGCCACGGAGGAGACGTTCGGGCCGGTGGCGCCCGTCGTCGCCGTCGACAGCCTCGAGCACGCGATCGAGCTCACCAACGCTTCGCCCTACGGGCTGCTCGCCGCGATCTTCACCGCCGACCTGGCGCAGGGGCTCGAGTTCGCCGACGCCGTGCACACCGGCTGGGTGAACATCAACGAGTCGAGCAACTACTGGGAGGCGCACCTGCCGTTCGGCGGGCGTTCAGGCACCGACAGCGGCATTGGCCGCGTCGGCGGCAATCACGTCATGCAGGCGTTCACCGAGCTGCAGACGATCGTCCTCAACCCTCGCTCGCGGCGGCGCTGATCACGCCGGGCTCGGCGTGGCGCTGCTGCTCCTCGGTGGCGCCCGCAGACTCCGCTCCCGGCGTGCGGCGGTGACGGTAGAACTCGGTGCGCTGGGGCTCCAGCGGGGTGTTGCCGCGGATCAGGTCGGCGCTCTTCTCGGCCAGCATCATCGTGGGTGCATAGATGTTGCCGTTCGTCACGTAGCGCAGGGCTGAGGCGTCGATCACCCGGATGCCCTCGAGGCCGTGCACCTTCATGCTCTTCGGATCGATCACCGAGTCCTCCCCCACGCCGAGCCGGCAGGTGCAGGACGGATGCAGCGCCGTCTCGGCGTCGCGCGCCACCCAGTCGATGATCTCCTGATCGGTGCTCACCGACGGGCCGGGCGAGATCTCGCCCGCGTTGTACGGTTCGAACGCCGGCTGGTTCAGGATCCTGCGCGAGACGTGGATCGCCTCTGGCCACTCGCGGCGATCCTGGTCGGTCGAGAGGTAGTTGAACCGGATCGCCGGGTGACGGAACGGGTCGCTCGAGACGACCTTCACCGTCCCGCGGGCATCCGAGTACATCGGCCCGACATGCACCTGATAGCCGTGGCCCTGCGGCGCCGAGCCGTCGTAGCGGATCGCGATCGGCAGGAAGTGGAACATCAGGTTCGGGTAGGCGACGTCCTCGTTGGAGCGCGCGAAGCCGCCGCCCTCGAAGTGATTGGTCGCGCCCGGACCCCGGCGGCCGAACAGCCACTGGGCCCCGACGTAGGGCCGGTTTCGAAGCTTCATCGCCGGCGCGACGGAGACGGGCAGCTTCGAGGCGTACTGGACGTAGACCTCCAGGTGATCCTGGAGGTTCTCCCCGACTGAGGGCAGGTCGTGAACCGGAGTCACGCCGGCGGCGCGAAGCTCCTCGGGTTTGCCGACGCCCGAGAGCTGCAGCAGCTGCGGGGAGTTGAACGCACCGCCGCAGAGGAGCACCTCGCCGGCATCGATCGACTCGGTCTGGCGGCCGCGGACGACGTCGACGCCCACCGCGCGGGTCCCGTCGAAGCGAACCTTGGTGACCATGACCCGGGTGCGCACCTCGAGGTTCGGCCGGTCCTTGACCGGGTGCAGGTAGGCCCTGGCGGCACTCAGCCGGTGGCCGCGGAAGATGTTGCGGTCAAAGGGGGCAAAGCCCTCCTGGCGGTAGCCGTTCACGTCCTCGGTGAGCTGGTAGCCGGCCTGCTGCACGGCCTCGAAGAAGGCCTTGAAGAGAGGATTCGTCGCCGGTCCCCGCTCCATCTTGAGCGGACCGTCGTGACCGCGCCAGGGATCGTCAGGCGCGGCGGCCAGGCAGTTCTCCATGCGCTTGAAGTACGGCAGGCAATGGGCGTAGTCCCAGCTCTCCATCCCGGGGTCCGCCGCCCAGCGCTCGTAGTCCATCGGGTTGCCGCGCTGGAAGATCATGCCGTTGATCGAGCTCGAGCCGCCGAGCACCTTCCCGCGCGCGTGATAGACCCGGCGTCCGTTCATGTGCGGCTCGGGCTCGGACTCGTACTTCCAGTCGTAGAACCGATTGCCGATCGGGAATGACAGGGCCGCGGGCATATGGATGTAGACGTCCCACAGGTAGTCCGGCCGGCCCGCCTCGAGCACCAGCACCCGTGTGGATGGGTCCTCGCTCAGCCGGTTGGCCAGGCACGAGCCGGCGGAGCCTCCGCCGACGATCACGTAGTCGTAGCGCACTGCGGACCCCTTTCCTCTCTCTCCTACCTCTCGAGTGCGGTAATATATCAGTTGGTGATCACGCCGTGACCGAATTTGCCGATGTCGCCGACACGACCGCTGCGCGCACGGCCCACGTCTTGAGCGCCGTGCTCGAGCGCTCCCCCCGCACGCTCACCGAGCTGGCTGACGTCGTGGGGCTGCAGGCGGTGGAGCTCGCGCCGCTGCTCGGCGGCCTCGAACGCCACAAGCTGATCGCCTGGGACCCGAATCGCTCCGGAGTCCGCCCCGGCGCCGCGGCGCTCGCCTTCGCCCGGTCGGGCATCGGCAACGAGGACCTGGTGGAGCTGGCCCAGCCGAGCCTGCGACGTCTGGCCGAGGAGAGCGGCGAGACCGCCAACCTGTTCGTGCCGATGCCGGCGGGGATCGATGCCATCGCCCAGGTCGACGGCCGCCACCTGCTGGGCGCGATGAACTGGATCGGACACGAACTCGGCCTGCACTGCACGGCCGCGGGCAAGGTGTTCCTGGCCTTCGGGGTCTCCGAGCTCCCGGACGGAGAGCTCGAGCAGATGACTCCGGCGACGATCGTCGACCACCAGCGGCTCGAGCGCGAGCTCGAAGCCGTGCGCGACCAGGGCTACGCCACCCTCGTGGACGAGCTCGAGCCCGGGCTCTCGGCCGTGGCCGCGCCCGTGCGCGACCGCGGCGGCGAGGTCGTCGCCGCGCTGACCGTGTCGGGCGCCTCGTTGAGGCTCGCGCCCCAGCGGCTGCGGCTCCTTGGCCGCGTGACGCTCGAGCAGGCTCACGCGCTCTCGACCCGGCTCGGCCACTCGGTGCCGCTCGAGAGCTACCTCGACACGCGGGTCAGGCTGGGCTAGAGCGCCGGGGTCCCGGTCACCTCGGGATACGGGACCTCGACCAGGTCGTAGCCGTGGCGGCGCAGGTCGCCCAGCAGCTCCGCTCCGTGCTCGCGGCCGCGGGTCTCGAGGATCAGCTCGACGCCGGTCTGGCGCACCCCCAGCGGCATCCCGTCCCGGACGTGCTCGACGCTCAGCACGTTCACGCCGTCCTGGGCGATCAGCGTGAGCAGCCCGGCCAGGCCGCCGGGGCGGTCGGGGACTCGCGTCAGCAGGCGGATCCGCCGTCCCGCCTCGGTCTCGTGACGGGTGGCGAGCCCTGCCAGCAGAGCGGCGTCGACGTTGCCGCCCGAGAGGATCACGGCGGTCACGCCGTTCGCGTCGGGCTTGACCGCGCCGGAGAGCAGCGCGGCCACTCCGGCCGCCCCGGCTCCCTCGACCACGAGCTTGGCGCGCTCGAGCAGGAGCACCATTGCCTCGGCGATCGCCGCCTCCTCAACGGTCACGAAGTCATCCAGCAGCTCTGACAGCAGCGGCAGCGTGATCTCCCCCGGGCGCTTGATCGCGATGCCGTCGGCGATCGTCACCGCCGGCCCGGTCTCCAGTGGGCGCCCGGCCCGCAGCGACTCCGGGAACGGCGCGCATGCCGCGGCCTGGACTCCGATCACCCGGACGCCGGGGTGGCGAGCCTTGACGGCCAGCGCGACCCCGGACGCCAGTCCCCCGCCACCGACGGGGACGATCACGGTGCTCAGCTCGGCGACGTCCTCGGCGAGCTCGATCCCCACCCCGGCCTGCCCGGCGATGATCAGCTCGTCGTCGAACGGGTGCACGAAGGCCAGCCCGGCTTCGTGCGCCCGTTCCCGCGCGAGGGCGACGCACTCGTCCACCGAGTCGGCCTGCTGCTCGACGCTCGCGCCGAACGCGCGCACGGCCGACACTTTCGAGACGGCCGCGGCCACGGGCATGAAGACCTCGCAGCGCAGGCCCCCCGAGCGGGCGGCGTAGGCCAGCGACTGGGCGTGGTTACCGGCGCTCCCAGCGACCACACCGTGGACACCCGGCTCGAGATGACGGAGCTTGTTGAGCGCGCCGCGGAGCTTGAACGACCCGGTGCGCTGCAGGTTCTCGGCCTTCACGACGACCGTGCCCCCGCAGTGTGCCGAGATGCTGCCCGCGCTCAGGACCGGGGTGCGCGCGACCAGCGACCTCGACCCCTCGTGGGCCTCCGCCAGCGCCGCGGACGAGAGGCGCTCGCTGGTCGTCGCGCTTGTCATGAAGCGTGGACTCCGCCGAAATATTTCGACTTGAAGGGTGCGGCCCGGGGGCCGCCAGGCAAGGACGCAGGAGGCGTGGCGCAGCAGCGCTGCGCGAGCCGACGAGGACGCAGCATGGCGGTCATCCGGGATGTGCCATTCAGGCGAATCATTTCGGTGGGGTTCACAAGAACGGATACAGCGGATAGCGCCCGGCGATTGCCGCACAACGGCCCCGGAGCTGCTCGCGTCGGGACTCGAACTCGGGACCGAGCGCCACCCGGATCACGTCGCCGAGCTCCTGGAAGTCCTGGAGCTGAAGCCCGCGCGTGGCCAGCGCGGGCGTGCCGAGCCGCAGGCCCGAGGAGACCATCGGCGGACGAGGGTCGAACGGAACGGCGTTGCGGTTGGCGGTGATGCCGATCTGCTCCAGGCGCTCCTGAGCCTCCCGGCCGTCGATCGGCGTGTCGCGCAGGTCGGCGACGACGAGGTGCACGTCGGTGCCGCCGGACCACACCGCGACCGGGTTCTCACCGTGCTGGAGGCGATCGGCGATCGCACGGGCGCCGGCCAATGTGCGCTCCTGGCGCTCGCGGAAAGCCTCCGAGGCGGCGATCTTCAGCGCCACCGCCTTGCCGGCGATCACGTGCTCGAGCGGTCCGCCCTGCTGGCCGGGGAACACGGCCGAGTCGATCTTCTTGGCGAGCTCCTCCTTGCACAGGATCATGCCCCCGCGGGGGCCGCAGAGCGTCTTGTGCGTGGTCGTGGTCACCACGTCGGCGAACGGGACGGGGCTGGGATGCAGGCCCGCTGCGACCAGCCCGGCGAAGTGGGCCATGTCCACCATCAGCTGCGCGCCGACGTCGTAGGCGATCTGCTGGAAGGCGGGAAAGTCCAGGCGCCGGGGATACGCCGACCACCCGGCGACGATCAGCTTCGGCAGGCACTCGTGGGCCAGCCGCTCGACTTCCTCCATGTCGATCGTTCCGGTGTCCCGGCGCACGCCGTAGGGGACGATCTCGTACAGCCGCCCGGAGACGTTGAGCTTCATCCCGTGAGTGAGGTGCCCGCCCTGATCGAGCGCGAGCCCCATGATCCGATCGCCGGGCTGCAGGAGGGCGTGGTATACGGCCGCGTTGGCCTGGGCGCCCGAATGCGGCTGGACGTTCGCGTGCTCGGCGCCGAAGAGCTCCTTCGCCCGGTCGATCGCCAGCTGCTCGGAAACGTCGACGTGCTCGCAGCCGCCGTAGTAGCGCCGGCCGGGATAGCCCTCGGCGTACTTGTTCGTGAGCACGCTGCCCTGGCACTCGAGGACGGCACGGGGAACGAAGTTCTCCGAGGCGATCATCTCGAGCGTCGACTGCTGGCGGTGCAGTTCGGCCTCGAGAACGGCGGCGATCTCGGGGTCGAGCTCGCGCAGCGGGATCGCGGCCGGGTCGGCGAGCGCGGCGCCCGGCTGCGCGGCGGCGAGGAGGGTGGTCGGGGTGGCCGGCATCTCTAGGTGAACACGATCGTGCGGTTGCCGTCCACGAGCAGGCGATCCTCGATCTGCCAGCGCACCGCCCGGGCGAGCACCGTGCGCTCGACGTCGCGGCCGATCTGCACGAGGCGCTCGGCGCTGTCGCGGTGCGAGACGCGCACGATGTCCTGCTCGATGATCGGGCCGGCGTCGAGCTCCTCGGTGACGAAGTGGGCGGTGGCGCCCACGAGCTTCACGCCGCGGTCGCGGGCCCTGGCGTAGGGCTCGGCTCCTGCGAACGCAGGGAGGAAGGAATGGTGGATGTTGATCACCGGCGCGCCGACTCCGGCCAGGAAGTCGCCGCTCAGGATCTGCATGTAACGGGCCAGCACGACCAGGTCGTACTCGCCGCCCAGGATCTCCAGCAGCCGCCCCTCGGCCTCGGCCTTGCGGTCGCGCCGCACGGGCACGTGGACGTAGCGCACTCCGAACATCGCGACGTCGGCGCGCAGGTCCTCGTGGTTGGAGATCACGAGCGGGATGTCGCAGTCGAGCTCGCCGCGGCGCCACCGCCAGAGCAGGTCGAGCGCGCAGTGGTCGGGCTTGGAGACCATCAGCGCCACGCGCTTGCGCTGGCCGGTGTGCCAGATCCGCCAGTCCATCTCG
>Ga0070735_10002346_pt1 | contig 17245 bp, 13 predicted proteins | sample Coa_R1_FD_66443 | JGI IMG/M metagenome (GOLD analysis project Ga0070735, IMG submission 66443) | Surface soil microbial communities from Centralia Pennsylvania, which are recovering from an underground coalmine fire - Coalmine... | ecosystem: Environmental > Terrestrial > Soil > Unclassified ... | reverse complement strand
GGTTGATGCCGTCAAGATCGGCGCGCTCGATCGAGCCGTCGTCGAGATCGGGCACGCCCATGTTAGTCCAATAGATGTGGCCCGCCTCTGCATCCACGACGATGCCGTCCGGGAGGTGGCAACCGGTAACGATGATCTTGTGGTCGGACCCGTCCGGATTCATCGAGTGGATGCGATCGCCGCTCATTTCGAGAAAGAATAATCGGCCGGAACGAACGACTCCTTCGGCGCTGGATCGTCGCCCCGTTGCCGGCTCGATAACTTTGCTGCCACCAGTAATCATTGCTGTTTTGCCTTGAAGCGTCATTTCCAGCTCCTTTAGGAGCGCTCAGTTGGACGCATCATTCACACCGCTCAACGAGGTTGGATATTCTCAAGCAGGGACCCCAATCCCTCAGCCGTTGTCAGGTGCGCGATGACCGCGTCACGAAGCTTCGGGTACGGTAGCTCCGCTAGCATCGCCGTCTGGATCGCGGTCATAACCTCGCCCGCATCGGCGCCGATCATTGTGAAACCGAGGATGCGGTCGTCATCTTTACCGACCAAGACTTTCATGAATCCTTTGGTCTCGTCGGTCGCTTCTCGCCGTAGCACGGCGCTCATTGGCAATTTGCCGATGCGCACGGGAACGCCCTGCCGCTGCGCGTCGCGTTCGCTCAACCCGATATGTGCGAGCGGCGGATCGGTGAACACGCAATACGGCACCAGGCGGTCGCCCGTGCTGCGCGCGCCGCCGGTCAGGTTGTCACGTATGATGCGAAAATCGTCCACCGAGACGTGCGTGAACGCTGGGCTGCCAGCACATTCGCCGATTGCCCAGATATCCGGCGCCGTCGTTTCCAGACGGTCGTTGACCCGTATATAGCCGCTTGCATCCAATGCGACGCCTGTCGCGTCGAGGCCGATGCCGGCGGTATTCGGAATGCGCCCGACTGCAACCAGGATGTCGCTCCCTTCGATCGTTTGGGTGCCAGCAGGTGTGCTCGCAGTGAGACTGACACCATCGCCAGATCGGCCCTGCACGGAAACTGGCTCAGCGGACAATACGAACTGGATACCTTCCTCGCTCAAGATTCCATGCATTGCCCCGGCGATGTCCGAATCCTCCCGGTTCATGATCTGTTGGCCCGTCTCGATTACGGTCACCCGACTGCTGAAGCGGCGATAGGCCTGCGCCAACTCCAGGCCGACATATCCGGCACCGAGCACGATTAGGTGCGAGGGAGCATAGTCTAAATCCAGTGCCTCGATGTGCGTGAGGGCACGCGCTTCCGCGAGGCCGGGAACGCGCGGCATCGCTGCACGCGAACCGACGTCGATGAAGACCTTGTCGCCGGTCAGCCGCCGCATGCCGCCATCGTTCAGCTGAACCTCGAGCGTCTTCGGCGCCACGAAACTTCCATTGCCCATGACGAGTTCGGCACCAGTCGACTTGAAGGGCGTAGCGTGAGCGGCGATCTCTCGATCAACCATGTCACGCTTGCGCTGGCGCACCTTCACCATGTCGGTCGTGATTGGGCCGGCGATCGTGCCGAACTGCGCTGCATGCCGGACCAGATATGCGATGCGCGCGCTCCAGACTTCGTTCTTGCTGGGCATGCAGGCGATGTTGGGACAGGAACCTCCGATATACCGCCGCTCGACCAAGGCCACCCGTTGCCCGGTTGCTGCCAAGTGCCACGCGAGCAGATTTCCACCCGAGCCGCCCCCCAGAAAGAGCGCATCAAAATGTTCCACGTTAGCCATCTTTTCCTCCTTAGCCAGCGAATAGACAAGCGTTGCAGGTCGATACCGCAGAGCGGGTCGGTTATCGAAGCCGTATCCACTTGAAGCCTTTGCCAACTCTTCAGTGCACCGGGTCACCCGAATCGGGGTGTCCCAAGCTTGGCGCGTCCGACGATTTCAGGCCGACGACCGCTTGGGCTGCGGATTGATGTCGTTGACATCCGCCGGCCCGAGCGCGGGAAGGTATCGACCGAAGTTCAGTTCGAAATCGCTCGGAACGCCGTAACCCAAATTACGGACCTTAGCCCGGCGCGCCTGCGCACCGGGGTGAGCCAGGGTTACCCAGAACATGTCGTTGCTCGACTGAAGCTCAGTAGCTGTCGGTGTGCCGAACCGATTGATCTGGGCCTTGGCCGCTGCGAGCGTTTCACGATCAAACGACGCCAGACGCAGAACGAGCGCATCTACAAACGAGTCGAGATCGGCGTCGTCCAGCGCGCGGTTCACCCAGCCATAACGCTCGGCGATCTCTGCATCGAAATCGTCGGCGCTGAGCACGATTTCAAGTGCCCGCGAACGACCAACCACACGCGGGAGCCATTCAAGAGCTCCCCCGCCCGGGATCAGTCCAACACCGATTTCCGGGTTACCGAATAGCGCGTTTTGTCGGCTGGCGAAGCGCATGTCGCATGCTAGGACGAACTCGTTTCCGATACCACGCGTGCGGCCGCGCACTTTGGCGATACTAACGACTGGCGTAGAGCAAAGGTGCAGCACAAAGTCCCTCCAAAGGCCGAGGACTTCAGGCTGTTGAGCTGCCTTGGCTACATCTAGGTGAGCGATAAAAAACTCGGGATTGTCAGACTCGAATACTATGACCTTGACGGACGGGTCGGCATCGAGCTTGGTCATCAGCGCCACCAACTCGACGATCGTTGCAGGAACGAACATATTGATGGGAGGGTTGCCGATAGAGACGGTCCAGACGCCGGGGCGAGACCGATCGATCGAGAGTTGATTTGTTTGGAACTCTGTCATGGTCCTTCTCCTGCTCAGTTTTTTTAGGCCAAAGGCAAAGCGGCGATCAGCTCGTTCGTATTGAGAATTGCATGAGCATAGGTTGGGCCGTTCAGCTCATGTGCTGCATGCATCATTTCCTTACTGAAAGCCGCCGTCGCGTCTCGAACCAGTGTGACGTGGTATCCGAGCTCCTGCGCGTAGCGCGCGGTCGTCTCGGTACAGGTATTCGCGAGCAGCCCCACGAAGATGACGTGGCTAATGCCGTGCTGCTTCAATTGCAGGTCGAGATCGGTATTTGCGAACCCGCTCGATGACCAGTGCTCTTTGATAATGATGTCGCCGTCTTGTGGTGTAAAATCCGGGTGCCAATCACCGCCCCATTCGCCCCGCGCAAAGCTATGTCGTTTCATGACAGAAAGGTGAGTCGGGCTCGGATAGCGCCAGTTCTCATAGTCACCCGGCTCCCATCGGCGGTGGGGCACGATGAAAACCTGAATCCCAGAACGCCGCACCGCACGGCTGATCGCCCTCAGATTGTCGAGAAGCCCGACCTCGGTCGCAACCTCCCTAACGAATGGCCAGAGTTTGCCTGATTCCGAAAGAAAGTCGTTATACGGATCAACAAACAGCAGCGCCGTCGTTGCTTTGTCGTACGTCGGGCTCTTCATGGCAGCTTCTCCAGGAGTCTTAGGCGATCGCAATTACCGCCGCAGCGCATCTCGTTCGATGCTGGCCGCGAAGAGTGGCGTCTCACCTTGATTGTGCGCGATGGAAGCAGGCTGGCGTTGCGCACGAAATTGATCGAAGGGAATACCCTGTCTCGCGAGGAACGCCATAAGATCCTCGGTCGCGAATGTTTTTACCCGGTTCGTAAACTCGGACTTCCCTCCGCCGGCATCCCTGACGCTCAACTCCCATGTCACGTGAATGGTCGTTCGGCCATTTGGCGTGAAAACATCGGACGTTGAATCGAGCATCAAATTGCTTTTGGTACCGACCGTCTCGACGTAGTGCTCAACTATCATACTGCCGCCGATCATTTCGACGTTGATCGACATTCGCTTGCCGTTTGGCGCGGTTGTAAAACCGGCCGCGATATGTGCTGGCGAGCAGGCACGATACTCCTCATCCGGGAGTCCGAAGCACCAGGCAGGAAGGTCTATTTTGTCGATTGGCGCGTTGATAATTGCGGTAAAGCTTGAATCAACGATCTGATCGCCATTCATGTCATGACTCCTTATTTTCCATTTTCGTAACCACCCGCATTGATGGCTACTTCGCAAGCATAAGAAGTGGTTTCCCTTTTTCGACGAAATAGGTTGCAAGCTCGCTCGCGGTGCCGCTTCCGACGTTTTTCGCCGAGTGGACCGTACCGGCCGGGACGAAGAGTACGTCGCCAGCATTGAGAGTGATCGGCGGCTTGCCTTCGAGACGATATTCGAGCGTCCCTCGAAGGACGTAGATAATTTCTTCCCCGGGATGCGTATGCCTCGCAAAGAGGACCCCGGGGTTGATATCGACACGCGCTTGGATGAACTCGTATCCGGGAGCACTGAGATCGTGCCGTTGCAGATCGGTTCGCGTGGCACCGGCGATCGTAAGAGGATGATCTCGCGTCTCCTGGGCTAGCGCCGTCTGCGGTACCAAACCGCCTCCGACGAAGAACATGGTGGCCGCTACCAGTTGCGTTGTGTTCATTGGACCTCCACGAGCGTAATGAGGCGAGCGTAATGTTTGCGCGCGTCACCATTTTCCCTCGACCAGGCTACTTCCGAAGCGACCTGAAGCCAGCGCGAAGTTCTTCGGTGAAAAGCTTCGGCTGTTCCCAGGCGGCGAAGTGGCCGCCCTTGTCGAGCTTGTTGTAGTGGATCAGTTTGGGATAGGCACGCTCTGCCCAGCTTCGTGGAGCGGGAAACAGTTCGTCGGGGAAGACGCTCACGGCGGTCGGCACAACGACGCCCCTTGCGGCGAAGAACGACGCCCCCTTGTTCTCCCAATAGAGACGGGCCCCGGAGAGCGCCGTATCCGTCAACCATGTGAGCGTGATGTTGTCGAGCACATCATCTCGCGTGAGGCCTTCGCTCTTTCCGGCAAAGGCACGCGCGATCATTTCATAGCTGCGCGCGTCGTGGTCGAGGAAATAGGCCGCGAGGCCGACCGGCGAGTCCGCTATTCCATAAAGCGTCTGCGGCCTCAACCCCATCTGGAAGGCGTAGCCGATGCCCTTTGCATAGACGGAGCTCAGCCGCTCGTAGGCAAGCTTCTCGTCAGCCGAGAGATTCGCCGGAGCGGGTGCGCCGGAAAACGCCAGTTTGTCGATGTCGAGCGGAACGACGTTGGCCATGTTGGTGTGAATGCCCAGCAATTCCGGTGGCGCCTGCACTCCCATCAGCTCGGTGACGACCGCACCCCAATCGCCTCCCTGCGCCACGAATTTCGTGTAGCCGAGGCGTTTCATGATGACGGTCCAGGCCCGTGCGATATGGGCCGGGTCCCAGCCCGTCGTGGTCGGCCTGCCGGAAAAGCCGTAGCCGGGCATCGACGGGATCACGACATGAAACGCGTCAGATTCTGTTCCGCCGTGCGCGGTGGGATTTGTCAGCGGATCGATGATCTTCATCTGCTCGGTGATCGAACCGGGCCATCCGTGCGTGACGATCAGCGGCAACGCGTTTTCGTGTTTCGAGCGGACGTGAATGAAGTGGATGTCCAGTCCGTCGATCTCGCTGATGAACTGCGGCAAGGCGTTTATTTTTGCCTCGATCTTGCGCCAGTCATACTCCGTCGCCCAGTAGCGCGCGAGCGCCTGGGTCGTATCGAGTTGCACGCCCTGCGATGCATCCGTGACGGTTTCCCGCTCAGGCCAGCGCGTCGCGGCGATGCGTCGCCTGAGATCGACGAGCGCCTCTTCCGGAAATTTGACGTCTGGAAATGGTCGAATGGCATCGCCTGCGCCAGCGATGTCAGTAGTGGCTGTGCCCAACGACCGACGGCGATACTGATCGGTTACTTCGGCGTTTTTTTGCATAACAACGCTCCTCAGCGACTTGTGATTTAGATTCGGGGTGGCCTGCAAAGGCGAAGAACCCGCGTGGATCACATCAGGTGCGGAGGTTTGCTTCAATTGCACGATAGCTTATAGGTCGACGCGTCGGTATCGGTCCGCGCGACTCCCCGCAGACGAAACGCGAGTGAGTGCTCGACAAGCGGATTAGGAGGATGTGCCTATTGTTGGGTGAAATTGAACCTTGGTTTAGTTGTGCGCCGGCAGTGTGAATCGGAAAATAGCTCCCCGAGGCCGATGCTCGTCCGCCCACAATCGTCCTCCGTGCGCTTCAATGATGGAGCGGCATATCGAAAGTCCAATCCCCACTCCGTCGGACTTCGTGGTGTAAAAGGACTCGAAGACCCGATCACGATCCTCCGGGGCAATGCCTGGACCCGAGTCGCTTACCGCGACGCAAAGGCCCGCCGCTAGGTTTGACTCAGAGCTGATCATCAATTCGCGCACATCGTCCTCAACGCCGCTCATGGCCTCGATCGCATTGAGGATCAGATTCAGCATGACCTGCTGCAGTTTAACTCGATCTCCGTGAACCGGTGGCAGTCCCTCCGCAAGCTGCGTCTGGATCAATACACTGTTCTTCGACAGCTCCCCGCGGACGAGTGCGATCACTTCTTCGATAGCATCGTTCAGGGCGATGGGCTCCCTGCGAGGAGGCGCTTTTTTGATTTGATCGCGAATCCCGTCGATGATCCCTCCCGCTCGATAGGTGTTGTTCACAACCGACTCGAGCGCTTCACTTACTTCTGCAAGGTCCGGAAGATCCGCCGCGAGAAAGCGCAGCGCGGCATGTGCGTTGTTGCGTACCGCCCCAATCGCCTGATTGACTTCGTGCCCGATGGAAGCGGCGAGCTGTCCCATCGTTGCAAGACGGTTTGCATGCGCTAGTTCCATCTGGAGCGCACGCAGCGCGTCAGCAGCCCCCTTGCGCTCGGTAAGGTCGAGAGCGAATGCGACCCCCTGGTTTCCGTCTTCTTCTAAGGTCGCCAGGCCGAGTAGCACGGGTACGCGACTGCCATCCTTGTGAAAGTATTCCTTTTCGAACGGCGGCAGGCTCCCCGTTAGCCTGAGCTGGGGAAGTATGATGCGCTCTTCGCGCTCGAGCCATTCGGGCGGGGTCAGGTCCTTCCATCGCAAGCGACCTGAGAGGAGGTCTTCGCGCTCATATCCAACCATTTCAAGATATGCGTCATTCGCTTCAAGAATTCGACCTTCGAAATCCCAAATAACGATTCCTATGATATTGGCGTCCACCAAGCGGCGTATTCTGGCTTCCCGTTTGGCGAGATCTTCGTACAGGCGTGCGTTTTCAATCGAACTTGCCGCCTCTGAGGCGAGCAGTTTGAGGATGGCCATGCGCGCGGGCGTAAACGCGTATGGCGTGAGGTTGTTCTCCAGGTACAGCATGCCAAGCAATCGGGTCTGCTTGAGTATCGGCAAGCAGAGGACCGACCGGGCATGGTGCTCGCGAATGTAGTCATCGGCAGAAAATAGATTCTGGCTTGAGGCGTCGGGCAGAAGAACGCTCTCTTTGGTCCGGAGGACATAGCGGAAAACGGACTTCGGCAAATCTGCAGTGGTTACGCTTGCTCGCCGCAGATCGACTTTGACCTCATTGCCGCAGGTTGTAATTTCGGCTTCTATTTGATGCTCGTCACCTCTCGGAAGAATCAGTAGGCCCCGTTCGGCGCCGGCGTGCTCCATTGCCGTGCGCATGAGCGTGTTAATCAGCTTCTCCAATACGATCTCACCGGACACTGCTTGAGAGACCTTGAGCACAGTGGCCAGATCGAGATGCTCGACACTTTCCAGCACCGTGGTCGCAGGATCTGACATCGGCTTGTCCGATCTGAGCTGCGGATACAGCTGCTCGAGTTGTCGCACTTTTCCGTCGGCTCCCCAACGGAGGTAGCAGTAGCGGGCATCGCGTAGGCAGGTGATCGCAATTCTTTCGAAGCCACGCTGCGAGTAAAAACGCGCAGCCGCTTCGTTCGCCAACCCTTCGTTGTGCACAAAGTTATTCTCGCGAGCCGAACGAATGGCTCTCTCGTAGAGATCTTGCGCTTCGAACGTGCGACCTTCGATCCTCGCAATTTCGGCACCCACGAGAGCAGCACGATTTTCGAAAGTGATATGATTGTGAGCTGCCCAAATTTTGAGTTGCTCGTGATAGCTTGTTATCAACGCATGATGCTTCAGCCGGGCCTCTGGAGACGCAGAATCCCAAGCGATGGCATATGCGAGCGCGCCGTACAGCCGATGTTCAGCGCCTTCGAACATGGCTGCTGACGTCCAGACAAATTGATCCGCTCGCAATGAGGCCTCTATCGCCGCCGGGATGTCTCCAGCGATGAATCGTGCCTGCAACTTGCGCGTCCAATGCCAATATGCGGCAAACGCCAAGTTTGGGGTATTTGCAAAGAGCTGTTCAGAGTCCGCTTCACTGAATCCCTCGTGATCAAGATGTCCAAACGTTGATGTAAGCCCTCTCAACGTCAGGACGAGGCCGAGTTGCTGTTCACATAGTTCGACGATTAGTCCGAAACGCATGCGTTTGGAGAATGCAACGCCGTTTTCGCAATCAATTTGCACCTCTCGCAGCGGATCGCCAGCCGCCAAGAGCACCGTAACCAGTTCAGTCCAGCTGTAAGAAGCAAAAGTCAGGTCGCCCATTTGATACGCCGCATCAAACGCACGCCGAACAAGGTCGCGTCCGGTAGCAGGGTGCTTTGCCCAAGGCAGCACAGTTGAACCCATGTTCATCCAGATTCGGGCCTGATACCGCGTCAGACCCCGTTTCTCTACTAGGTCAAAGCCAAGCTGGCCAAACCGAAAGCCCTCTTGATAGTGGTTGAATCGCGGGCCACCGAACATTGCGAACCACACATAGGCAAAGCACGACGCGTCACAGTTGCCGTGCTCAAGACTGAACGTTACCATCCGACACATGACCAACGAGGATAGGTTGTCATCGAAAACCTGCGATGGCGTCATGATCTCCGTGAACACGTCCAATGTGTCGAGGAGATCTGGGTCGGTAATCAACGGAAGATCGATCAGGTCCTCAATTTGCCGATCGCCGAGCAGAGACCAGATACGGTTGAACTCGACCATCACGTCATCGCGGCTCGGATGCGTCGCCCACACTGTTCCTTCACGTCTGAGCCAATCCAGGAAGACCTCGATGCAAAGATCACTTCGATCCAGGGTCATGTAGAGCGTCACGCGCAAGCGCGTCGCGACACAAAGGTGGTGCCGGTTTCCGGCGCGCTGCGCCAATTTCAGTATTCGGCTCTCTGCCGCTACCTTGTCTGCCGTCATCAGTTCGCACTCGGCCGCCACGTATTCCATTGCGAAGACGAGCTCATAATTGTGCTGCCACGTTTCCTCAGTGAGCAACGCGAGCCCGGCTCCCGAGTACTTGAGCGCCGAGTCGTAAGCGGTGGATGACTTCGCACGCCTACCTGCGATCAGATTTAAGCTCGCCACCCGTTCGCGCTCCTCCACTGACTTGATAAGATGCGAGCCGCGATTCAATTGGTTTACGATCTCAAAGATGGCCTCTTCGCGTTTCTCCTCGGGAATATGCTCGGCGAGCAGCGTTCCAATTCGGAGGTGAAACTCAGCGCGTTGTTCCGTCGGGATTTGAGAGTACGCGGCCTCTTGAACACGATCGTGTAGAAACCTATAGAAATTATCTGCGCGGAAGATCAGACCGGACTGCACGGCTTCCCGGAGATGGTCGTGCATATCCTCGACCGAGCCCTGATACACCATTCGCAGCATCTCGAACTCTGCACTGTTGCCCATGCAGGCAAACTGCTGCAGCGCCTTTTGGGTCTCTGCTCGCAGGCGGTTCAATTTCCCGACCATCAGCTCTACGACGTTGTCCGTAAAGCCTTTCGCGCGAATGCGGCGCAGGTCCCAGACCCAACGCCCGTCGCTATAATCGAATGTGAGCAGGCCTTCATCCGCCAGCGTGGAAATGAACTGGATCGCGAAGAATGGATTGCCTGTGGTCTTCTCGTGAATTAATTTCGCCAATGGAGCGGCGCGCTCTGGTTCGCAGTGAAGCGTGTCCATCAACAGTTGGTCCAGGTCGTCGCGATCGAGCGGTGTGAGGACGATCTCCTGTAACGTCGCTCCGGCTTGGCGGATCGCATCAAGCTTGCGAACTAGGGGATGGGTAGCATTGACCTCGTTGTCCCGATACGCGCCGATGAGCAGCAAGTGCTGCAGATCGGTGCGGGTCAACAGATCTTCGAGCAGGTCGAGCGTTGCTGCGTCCAGCCATTGCAAGTCGTCAAGAAAGAGCGCAAGCGGATGTTCGGGTCGCGCGAATACGCCGATGAACCGCCGAAAAACCAACTGAAAACGTCTCTGCGCCTCCTGCGGCGGAAGCTCGGGCACCGGCGGCTGCTCGCCGATGATGTGTTTCAATTCGGGGACCAGTTCGACCATAAGCAGTCCGTTCGGGTCCAGCGCCTCGCGTAAGGCATCACGCCATTTGTGCAAGTCTTCTTCGTCCCGGCTCAGGAGTGGTCGGACGAGGCTGCGAAAAGCCTGCGCCAGCGTGGCGTATGGGATGTCGCGTTTGTACTGGTCGAACTTGCCGGAAACGAACAGGCCGCGGGGAGGGACGAGTGGCTTGTGGAGCTCATTGACGACCGCGGATTTGCCGATGCCGGAATACCCTGAGACCAGCACTAACTCTGGCTTGCCGCCGGCTACGATGCGATCGAAAGCAGTGAGGAGAGTGTCGACCTCACTATCACGCCCGTACAGCTTCTCGGGAATGACCAGTAGACTCGACGTGTCGTGGGCGCCCGGCGCGAAATCCGGGAGCCACCCTTGGGTTTCCCATACGGAGAGGCAGCGCCGAAGATCGTTCTCGACACCTGCCGCCGTCTGATATCGCTCCTCCACTGTCTTAGATAGCAACTTCATTATGATTGCAGAGACAGCAGTCGGGACGTTGTGCAACCGATCGCTGGGTGTTGGCGGCTGTTTCGCTATATGACAGTGCACCCATTCCATCGGATCGGATGCCGTGAACGGAAGACTGCCGATCAGAATTTCGTAAAAGGTGACGCCGAGGGAGTACAGGTCGCTCCGGGAATCGATAGAGCGATTCACTCGTCCCGTTTGTTCGGGGGCCATATAAGCGAGCGTTCCTGCGATGAACTCGGGAGGTTCGGGCAATTGGCGCTCGCGCGGGACGCGAGATGCAATGCCGAAGCCGGTGAAACGGACTTGCCCTGTTGTGGAGTCTAAAATCATGTTGGCTGGCTTGATATCCTTGTGGATGAGCCCATGTCCGTGGAGCTGGCCGAGTGAGACGGATGCGGCTATTGCGAGTCGTAGAAACCGCCCGATCTCCATAGGCTGCCCAATAATGCGATCGAGGGGTTCGCCTCCCGTGTACTCGACCACCAGCATCGTCCGTCCGGGCTCGCGTACGAGGTCGACCGGCCGCAATGCCCACTTACAGTCGAGGAAGTCCTTGAGCTCGTATTCGTGCGTGAGACGATTGATGCTCTCAATCGCCGGATGCCCTGAAGTGGAGTGGACAGGTGTGAAAGCATACCTATGGCCCTCATCACCATCGCACCATAGGTGGCAGAAGACGCGCTCGGCGTCCTCCCACAAGACCTCTAAAGAGCCACTTTCTCTGCTAGCGCCGAACAACGCGGATGCGCACATCTGTCGGACTCCGTCCGTCTAGTCGAGAATGCTGGGAGGTACCAAGAACTCCACGGCACACACGAAAGCCGGGACAACCGCAATTTTATTGCGGTCTCCTCGCATTGGAGAGTACCCGGCTCACATCCTAACGCCGCCCGGTGCCATTTTCGATCACACCCCGTCGATCGGTTGAGCGCACACAGGTCTCGGTCCGGGCCTTTCAGCATCGGGGGGTTGGCGTACATCGGCGGCTCATGGCGCGTCTCGATGCGGCTTGCCACGCGCGACGGCGGAACGAAGGCAGTCGATAAGGACCTTTTCCACCAAGGGCTTCCGGAGATAGCACTCGACCCCCAGAGTCAGCATGCGCTCCTGGACGCCGTCATCCGGATATGCAGTGACGAGGATCGTTGGGATTGTGCCGCTTCTTTCGCTCAGATGTTTGTAAAGTTCGATACCCGACATTTCAGGCATATGGACATCAGCTACCAGGCAGGCCGTGGTAGCGAGTTTGGGAGATGCGAGGAATTCGGCGGCGGACGGAAATACCACGACGGCGTAGTCCAGCGACTTGAGCAGTCTTCGCATTGAGTCGCGAAAAGATTGGTCGTCGTCGACGATTGCGATCTGTGATTTCTGCAGCAATACGGCCTCCGGTTCGTCATTGGCAGCCATAACACCTCGCCCCGAGAGCGTGGCTGAGCGCAGCTTCTGGCACCGAGAATAGCGTTTCCACGACCCTGGAGCTCTAAACCTTGGTTTAGGCCGATAGGCCCTCCGAAGCGGGTTGGGCCCTATCCGATTGGAGACGTTTTGGGTAAGATTGCACAAAGGGCGTCAACAGAAACTTGCAAGAGGACCGATGCGCCTTTCCGGGGACCTTCGATCGCGAGCGAAAGCGGTGGATTCAAATTCTTGCGTGGTCGTCATCGACGACGATCAGGAATTTCGCGAATCGCTCGGACGACTATTGCGGGCCGTGGGCCTAGATCCCTGGCTGTATGCGTCGATTGCCGACTTTGCGGGATCCGAACGGCCCGATAGTCCTAGCTGTCTGGTCCTGGATGTGAGGCTACCAGGGCGGAGCGGATTGGACTTTCAGCGCGATCTCGCCGCAGCGAGCGTCACACTCCCGATCGTCTTCATCACCGGACATGGTGACATTCCGATGAGCGTGCAGGCGATGAAGGCGGGCGCCATTGAGTTTTTGACGAAGCCCTTCCGGGACCAAGATCTTCTCGATGCTATAAATGTTGGGCTCGCCCGTGATCGCATGCGCCGCGAAAACGACAAAGCCCTGATCTCGCTCAAGGCACGATTCGAAGTATTGACGCCGCGTGAGCGCGCTATTCTGTTTCAGGTCGTGGAGGGCCGGTTGAACAAGCAGATTGCCGGCGAGATGGGCATCACCGAAACCACCGTGAAGGTCCATCGCTGCAACATGATGCGGAAGATGAAGGCTGCATCGGTACCAGAACTCTGCCGAATGATGGATAGGCTAAAGCTACCGCCCAAGGATCCCGAACTTTCGTAGGCTCGAGATCGCGAGACGACAGCAGCGGTAGCGCCAAAATAAGCCGCCTTACGAATCCTAGACTCGCAACACCGGCTAGCTTAAGCAGGAAATATCAACTGTTGGTACTTTTGCTGGCACATCAAGGGCGTGGGGCGCTGATTGATCCCAAATAAGAGCCCTGCGCCGAGCAGTTCGGTGCCCTTCCTAGTCGTCGAAATTTCCGACCAGCCCACTAATCCTCAGTTTCGTTCCCCAGGCCGCCACTGTTGCCTAGCAGATTCCTGTGGCACGCAGCCTAAAATGAGAGCCTCGGCTCAGGCAGCACCAGCCCTTCCGCACGCGATAGTTCGACGCGGTACTCCATCAGCCAAAACGCGATGGAGTACTGAACTCATTCGAGTTAAGTTAACTTCGCTAGTGAGTGACCAACCACACCAAAGCTACGACAAACTGCGAAATAGGCACTCTATTGCACTACTCCCACTCGATCGTGCCCGGCGGCTTTGACGTCACGTCGTAGACCACACGGTTGACGCCCTTGACCTCGTTGATGATGCGCGTTGCGGTCTCGCCCAGGAATTTCATGTCGAACTGGTAGAAGTCGGCGGTCATGCCGTCGGTCGAGGTCACTGCGCGGAGGCCCACGACGTAGTCATAGGTGCGGCCGTCGCCCATCACGCCGACGGTCTTGACCGGCAGCAGCACGGCAAAGGCCTGCCAGATCTGATCGTAGAGACCGGCCTTGCGAATTTGATCGATATAGACCGCATCGGCGTTGCGCAGGATGTCGAGCTTTTCCTTCGTGATGTCGCCGGGGCAGCGGATCGCAAGCCCCGGTCCGGGGAAGGGATGCCGGCCGACGAAAATATCCGGTAGCCCGAGCTCGCGGCCGAGCGCCCTCACCTCGTCCTTGAACAATTCGCGCAACGGCTCGACCAGCTTCATGTTCATGCGTGCCGGCAGGCCGCCGACATTGTGGTGGCTCTTGATCGTGACAGACGGCCCGCCGGTGAAGGAGACGCTCTCGATCACGTCGGGATAGAGCGTGCCCTGCGCCAGAAATTCCGCGCCGCCGATCTTCTTCGCCTCCGCCTCGAACACGTCGATGAAGAGCTTGCCGATGGTCTTGCGCTTTTTTTCGGGGTCGGTGACGCCTTCGAGTTCGCCGAGGAATTGCCTGGACGCATCCACGTGAACCAGCGGGATGTTGTAGTGATGGCGAAAGAGATCAACGACCGTTTCGGCTTCCTTGAGCCGCAAGAGGCCGTGATCGACGAATACGCAGGTAAGCTGGTCGCCGATCGCTTCATGGATCAGCACCGCCGCGACGGCGGAATCGACGCCGCCGGAGAGACCGCAGATCACTTTGCCGCGGCCGACCTGCTTGCGGATCTTCTCGATCGCCTCCTCGCGGAAGGCGCGCATGGTCCAGTCGCCGGTGAGGCCAGCGACCTTGCGGACGAAATTGCGCAGGAGTTTTGCGCCGTCGGGCGTGTGCACCACCTCGGGGTGGAACATCAGCCCGTAATATTTGCGCGTCTCGTCCTGGATCACCGCGAACGGCGCATTCGGCGAGACGCCGGCGACGACAAAACCCGGCGGCATCCTGGTGATGCGGTCGCCATGGCTCATCCACACCTGATGTTTCTCGCCGGCGCCCCAGGCGCCCTCGAACAACCGGCTCTGTGCCTTCACCTCGACATCGGCGCGGCCGAATTCGCGGTGATGTCCGCCCTCGACCTCGCCGCCGAGTTGGGCCGCCATGGTCATCTGGCCATAGCAGATGCCGAGCACGGGAACTTTGGAATCGAAGATCAGCTGCGGCGCGCGGGGCGAACCTTTCTCGTGCACGGACTCCGGTCCGCCCGAGAGGATCACCGCCTTCGGCTTCATCGCAACGAAGGCTTCTTCCGCCTTCTGGAACGGGACGATTTCGGAATAGACGCCCTCCTCGCGAACGCGGCGGGCGATCAGTTGCGTGACCTGACTGCCGAAGTCGACAATCAGAATCTTTTCATGCGCCGCGGCCACTTCTGGCGTCGACTCGCTGGGTTTTGCTGCGGAGGTCATTGCAAGCAATTACGCCAGGGGGGCAGGTCAGACAACCCTTCCCGCGCCGTCATCACCGGGCTTGTCCCGGTGATCCACGTCTTACTTCCTTTCTTGGGCCGAAAGGCGTGGATGGCCGGGTCAAGCCCGGCCATGACGGAGATATCGTTGCAAGGGGTCACGTACGTCCGAGGCATGGACAAATCCATATAGGTAAGTAATACTGACCTATTATAAAATGGAGGACACCATGGCAAGGCAGCATGCGACGGCCGATCTCCTCAAACTCGCGGAGGAATGGATCGCCGCCTGGAATACCCGTGACGTCGAACGGGTGCTCACGCTCTACACCGACGACAGTGAAATGACGTCGCCCTACATCGTTTCGCTCGGCTTTGAGCCGGGCGGGACCCTGCGCGGCAAGGACGCACTTCGCGCCTACTGGACCAAGGCGCTGACGTTGAGGCCGAACCTGCATTTCACGCTGCTGGAGACCTTCGTCGGCCCCGACAGCGTCGCGCTTCTCTACCGCAATGACCTGGGCAAACAGGTTTGCGAATATCTGCGGCTCGACGATGCGGGGAAGATCCGACAGGCATCGGGGAATTATCCGGTGGGGTAGAGCTGCTGTTCTGGAGCGCGGCAATCGCCAGTCTCTCAATTCGTCATGGCCGGGCTTGACCCGGCCATCCACGTCTTTGTCGCCCTACAAAAGAAAGTAAGACGTGGATCACCGGGTCAAGCCCGGTGATGACAGCCTTTGTGCGGATGCGCGCTGCCCTACCCCCTTCGCAGCACCGACACGAAGAACCCATCCGTGCCCGTCCGGCGCGGCGTCATCAGAAGTCCTTCCGGAGATTGCAGCGTGGCGGCGGCGAAGTCGTCGGCCTTGTCCCACAGCGCGGCTGTGACTTCCGCTGATGGAACGACGGAAAACCCGTGATGCCGCGTCAGAAACGCACGGACCTGATCGTTGTTTTCAGGCGCGAGCACCGAACAGGTGACATAGGCGATGCGGCCGCCGGGCTTGACCAGACTTGCCACACGATCAAGCACTTCGGCTTGCGCCTTCAGACGCACCTCGAGCGCGCCCGGCCGCATCCGCCATTTGGCGTCCGGATTGCGCCGCCAGGTGCCGGTTCCCGTGCAGGGCGCATCGATCATGACGAGATCGGCCGTCGCTCGGATATCGGACAGCGCATCGCCCTCACCCATGTCCCGGCCTTTCGGCGTCCGCACCTCGCAATTGTGGATGCCGGCGCGTGACAGCCGCTCATGGATCGGCGCGAGCTGGCGCTTGTCCTGGTCGGTCGCAATCAGCCGACCCTTGCCGCCCATCATCGCAGCGAGCGCAAGCGTCTTGCCGCCCGCACCCGCACAGAGGTCGATCACCTGCTCGCCGGGCTTGGCCGCCGACAGCAGCGCCGCGAGCTGCGAGCCCTCGTCCTGCACCTCGATCAGCCCCTTGATAAAGGCTTCCTCGGCATGAATGCCGGGATTGCGGGCATCGGCCGAGATTTCGATGCGAAGCCCGTTTGGCGACCATTTTGTCGGCATGGTCCCGAGATGCGCCGTGGACGCGAGCACCTTGTCGCGCCGCGCTTTAAGCGTGTTGACGCGCAGATCGAGCGGCGCACGGCTCGCCATCGCTTCGGCCTCCGCCGCGCGGTCTTCGCCGAAGACTTGCGCAAGATACGGGTCGAGCCATTCCGGATAGTCGCCGGCGACGTGGGCGGGCGCCTTGTCGAGCGAATTCGTCGACAGCGCCTTCCGCTCGGCATCGCTGAGCGCCGACGGCGCAAACCGGCTGCCGTCGCAGAGCGCCGCAATCTGATCGGCATCGAGCTTACGCTCGAGGTGGAGCATGCCGAGCAGCCGCGCCCGCGGCGTCTCTTCGCCCATGATCCAGGCGCTGGAGGCGCGCCGCCGCAGCACGTCCCAGACGAGGCCTGCGATCGCCGCGCGATCGCCCGAGCCGGCAAAGCGATGCGCCGTGCCCCACTCCTTCAAGGCCTGTGCGGCGGGAACGCGATTGCTGTCGATGGTCTCTAACGTTTCGATAGCGGCCGAAAGCCGCGCGGCGGGGGTCATGCAGATCTTTCAGTTGAGAGCATAAGCGCTACTGGCGGAGTGGATTTGGCATTCGCTAGTCACCTAGCCGCGAGTCCGAAGGCGAATGCCAAATC
>Ga0070735_10002345_pt1 | contig 17251 bp, 20 predicted proteins | sample Coa_R1_FD_66443 | JGI IMG/M metagenome (GOLD analysis project Ga0070735, IMG submission 66443) | Surface soil microbial communities from Centralia Pennsylvania, which are recovering from an underground coalmine fire - Coalmine... | ecosystem: Environmental > Terrestrial > Soil > Unclassified ... | reverse complement strand
CCATTGACGCTCGGCTTCGCCGTGCTGCGGGCACGCAATCGAAGGAGTTCCCCTGAGGATTCGTTTCCTCAAGGGTGGTAAACAAAGTTTAGGCGACCACAAAAGATTAGCAACATGGCCTAAGGGGCCGAAGGAGAAACAATATGAAGTCACTAGAGGTTAAGTTTTCAGAAGCAATGAATGCCCTCAAAAAGGCAGGCCGAGCCAAGAAGTTTGAGGAAATAGCGAAGGCCCTTCCTCAGGGTGCCTCAATAGAGGTCAAGTTGAACGCGGCTGAATCCGTTCTCAAAGACGCGGGTGTTGTGCGTGAAGTTGCATCTATCCGAAAGCACAACGGTGCGTCTGAAAACTTCGTCGAAGGATCGCCTTTCAATGGTGACCGAACCAACAACTTCTCACCTGGCTACACCAAAGAGGTGAAAGACCCTTGTGCAAAGGGTGACAAGGTGTTGTTTGATGGTTTGCTCAAAGCTGGGAAGATCACCGAGGCTGAACATCGGAAGATGACCGGCAACAAGCCCGAAGGTTATGAGAAGTTGACCGAACAACAGCGCAGAGACTTTGACTTTGCACGCATGGTTGGTATCAACGAATCCGATGCCTTCAAGCTAACGAAAATCAGCGGCACAACCTTCAAAGAAGTCTCCCGATAGACAAAGGAAATCCAACGGGAACGGTGATGGTGTGGACAACCAACCCACCATCGCCTTTTTATTTCCGGCACAAAGGACGAACACATGAGCCAACACAATTACTTTGAAATGACAGTGAGAGCACAGATGGAGAAAGACCCGTCTGTGTTGTCGTTTGACTTAGAACAGTACGAAGCAAACGCAAAGAAGATGCGTGCCAAGCGTGACGCAGCCGCACCACCACCGGGCAAAGCAGACCTTCACAAAGAATACAACCAACTCCGTCAGAAGTTGTTTGACCTCAAACAAGATGCAAAGTGTTTTGAGATTCGCACCAACGAGGCCGCCGGAAAGATTCGGTTGTTTGAGCAACGAATTGATGATGCCCTCATGCTTAAGAAGGCTGCGGCTGAGGCAGGCAATCTCCGCGCTGAGCGTTCGTACGAACAGAACATTCAACGCTTAGAAGTCGAGTTGGTTGATGCACAAGATGAGTTTGCAAAGAACAAGCGTTGGAGTGGTTCGGCTGCACGCGCGTTGAAAGCTTTTGATGGTCAAGCACGGATTGAAGAACTCAAGTTGGTTCTCGATGGGTGTTCGTCGCAAAGTTTGCCGTGATGGGGTCGCACCCATCAGTCGTTTCAACGGTAGTTGTGACCGGGTGAACGGCACACCCAATCACAGCCGAGGTCTTCAGCGTACCTCGCTTCTGTAAACCGCTGACGCACCGGGCAACGTTCCCGGCAAACTGTTGATGAGGGAAATCCATGGATGACAAAGACGCAATCATTACGCAGCAACGGCTTATCATCAAAGACCAACAAGCAACCGTAGAGCAACAACGCAACAAGATTGCGGAGTTGGAATACAACAGACAGAAGTATGACCTGATGTTCTCTGAGCCAATTCGCTTCCTGATGTTCATTTGGTTAAAAGATGTGTGGCCTTTCAAATATCTCTACCAACCGGGGGAACAGTGAAAAGTCTTGAAATTAAACTCAACGAGGCACTTGAGCAACTTGTGACAGAGCAACGCACGCGAGCGGCGCGAGCCGAGCGTGAGATGCGTTTCCGTGGAGCAGGTCTTTCCCAATCGGCAAGGAATAGGCTGCACCTGGCATTTACGCTGTCCACTGACAACGCAGGTTTAAAAGAAGCAATCAACGTAGAACTGCGACGAGGTACCAGATGAGAACAGTGAGATTCGGTATCAATGGGTTCGGCGCAAGTGTGACGTTGCCTGATGAATACTTCACTGAGACAGGTATACCGAAATGGCATCTGCTCAACTCTCAGTTTTCATCCCCCATCATTACTTGGAACAGGACCATCGGTGGTGTGCCTTGTGACGAGGATGTTGTTTACCAACCAAAAGAACTTCCACCCATCAGTGAAGAGTTGCAGAAGTTGCGTGAGGTTGCTGATTCGTTGGAAAAGAAACTGATGGGGTGACTTATGTTTGATGACGAAGATGTTGACGAAATTATGGACCATCAAAAGGTGATGGCTTTTAAGATTCGACATGGAATAACAACGCCTCGCGTGAAGCCGTTGCTTACAGCACCACCTGAGGATGTTGACGGTACTTTGCAAAAGGAATGTGATTGGGTGAACTCATGAAAACTCTTGAACAACACAAAGCCACTTACCGTGAGTTGATGGCAAACAACCCGCGTGATGGGTCTTATCGGTCAATCGGGGAATACCTTTCCAGTGACAGACAGGAAATACTTGTGCTCGACATTCAAGCCGAGCGTGATCTTCGCCGATGGGGGTTGCATCGTGTGGAAGCGGCCATTCCTGACTTGTCACAAAAGGAACTCTTGCAGTTTGTGAAGTTCCTGTCTGAAGAATCGAAGAGAAGACAGGAACAACATGAAAGCTTACTCGCAGGGGCCATTGGTTTTCTTCGGAAAGCATCGAAGGATGCAGAGTGGTTGCAATCAATCGCGCAATTAAACAAACTTCGTCTGCGATACTTAGACGAAGTTGGGTACAAGGGAACTTGGGATGGTTGTTGGTTTTGCGATAACCAAGCCATCATGGTTTTTGATCCAACATTGTTCGTGCGTTGGTTGCTGTTTAACGCAGAAATGTTTTTCGTGCGGCTGCGTTTGACATGGGTGACCCGTTGTTTCAAGTGGTTGAGGCAGAAGTGGGAAGCAAAATGGATGCAACAGTTGGCAAAAGCCGACAGTCGAGTGCAACAACAGAAGATACTGACGATCAGCTAAACAAGATGCGCGTGATATCTTCGATTGCTACGTGCTCTCTGCCTGTCTCGGCTCTCATCAGTGCACACAAATTCGCAAAAGCCTGCATTCCTTCAGGTGTGTGCGTCTGCGTTCCAAGAGAGATGAACTTGGACAAGGCACTAACAACATCCCTTCCACCATAGATTGCAATTCTAGCTCGCGAATCCGCCACCATTATTCTGACCTCTACTTCGTCAGTGCTTAAATCCTGCGGGCCTGCGGCTTTTGCAAGGCCGCGAAGAAAATCTGCATACGCAGTCGATTTCAATTCCTGAAGATGCTTGAACCTTTCTGTTCGCCTGGCAAGGAAGGCACCGAACACGGCACCAATGGAAGCGGCGACGAAGGTGACAACAGTCTGAATGATGAGTTCAGTGAAAGTCATCTATCTCCCCTCACAACCAACTTCTCAATCCAATCCTCAAGGGCGAGGTGATGCAAAGGTGAGGTTTGCATATTTGTGACATCTGGTAAGCCGTTGCCTCGGGTGTTTGGTCATGGAAAATTCAAACATCTGACAACGGTCTTCTGGTGAAATGGGTATAGGCCGCGAACGGTCCACCTCTGATGGGGTGCATCACGCGGCCTGCCCACTCGTTAACCCACACTCGGTCCTACAACCAGCTTGATTTGGATTTCTTGCGCGTGTACGCTCTGACCTTCTTACCCTTCTTGGTCTTGTACTTTGAAACAGCAACTTTTTTCGGTGTTGTTGCGCGACCAAGAGCGGCACCTGCGAGTGCTGCGAAGATGGGAAGTGGCATAGATCACCTCAGCGCGAAATCATACCACCAACCAACCCATTACAGTCTTTGTTGGTTAGCATCAAAGTAAAGTGCTCTTGTCGTCGATGTTTTCGGACGTTTCAGCTGCATGTTCTTCTCACTGTCAGCGTCCTTCTTTTGCACACCGGGTGGTCTTCTCTGGACGGCGGACCTGTGAACCCAGACCGCAATACCTTTATCAACCAACGCCTGCGCCATAGATCGTGAATAGCGAAGATGTGCCCTATCAATGTTTGGATTGTCATCATGGTTGAAAACGCTGATTCTTCCCATCGGTTTTGTCTCACTTTCAGAGTCAGATTTACACCTTCGATGGGTTGAAAGTAACCATGATTCTCCCTGTGTTGGTTACGTTGGTGCATGTCCTTGGAGTAGCGGCCTTTGGGCAAGTACCCACTGAAGACCGTAGAAAAGACCGGCATACTTCCGCTTTCCATTCACCCCACGATTTCTTCTAACTTTCGTCTAACTCTAGCGACAGACTGTGCCCGACTGTGCCGCAAACATTGAGTTTCTGCCACAAAGGTTGTTCTCGTAACACATTGAAAACACAGTATTAGGCGAGTTTTCAAGACCGGTGCCATCAACCACTCGGCCAACTCTCCGGGTTACATCGGATCCGCGTTAGAATTGCAGTTCGGACGAACCACAAGAAAAACGTTCCTGCCTGTGCTCTAGTTTACATTAGCCGTTTCCCCTGTGCGCTCTGTGGTGAGTCCAAGCCTGGAGGGCGAGAAGCGGGAGGGTGACGTCTTAGTGCGGCAGCAGCCCAAACGCCTTCGAATGAAACTCCATCACTTCGGCGAAATGCGAGAGGAAATACGTAATGCTGTGATCGCCGGGGAAAAGATGATATTCGTGCTTGATATTTTCTTGTTGTAATACCTTGTGGAGCGCCTCCGCTCCTTCCTCGAAGCCGTAGTTGTCATCTTGTCCGCAGTTGAAGTAAATCGCCATCTTGCGCAGCCCTTCGGCATTTTTCTTAGCCAGAAGCAGTGGATTGTTTTCGTCCCAATGTCGCACGTTAATCGGCACGCCATACACCGGACCCAAAACTCCCATCAGCGGTGCACCCGACTGTGAGGCCGCATCGATCTCCCTCGGCGATTGGATCATCAGGGCTGCGCTCTGCGCGCTCACGGCGGAAAAAAGCTCAGGATGCGCGAATGCGAACCGCAACGCGCCATATCCTCCCATGGAAATCCCGCTAATCGCTCGGTCGGCCCGGCCGCGAATGTGATACTTGCTCTCGATGCGCGGCATGAATTCTTGTAGGAAGAAGTCGCTGTACCGAACCGATCCATCCGCGGAATTGATATAAAAACTTCTTCGGCCCTCCGGCGCGACGATCAGAAAATCTCCCATCTTGTGCTGCTTCCGCAGATCATCCACTAGAGTCCAGCCGCCACTATTGAACAAAGTCTGCTCGTTGTCACCCAAGCCATGCAGGAAATACAAAACCGGGTAGCGTCGCGCCGGATGCTCCTCAGCACCCGCATTGTAGCCCGACGGAATGTAGACGCAATAACGAACCGGCCGCTTAAGAATCTTGCTTTCAAGAGCGCTGCAATCGATACGGCTCTGTCCACTCGCGGGAATCGCCGCCAGGACTAGAAGGGAAACAAAACGGATCCAATGACCAAAACTCATGCCGTTAGTCTATTCGTAGCGCAACGCCTGTACAGGATCGAGCCTGGCAGCGCGTCCTGCCGGATACAATCCGGAAACTAGGCTGACCAAAAACGCAAAGCCGATGGCAAACACGACCAGCCACCACGGCACCGCCCAGAAATGCTCCGGAGGTATGGATTGGCGCTTAAGATAAATATTTGTTCCGAAGTTGATGACTTGACCGATCGCCCATCCCAGGATGACCCCGATCACTCCGCCGAAAATTCCCATCGCGCCGGCTTCTGCAAAAAACAGCTTCCTTACGTCTGCGTCGCTGGCGCCAATCGCCTTCATGATGCCGATCTCCCGGCGCCGTTCCAGGATCGCCATCACTAGCGTGTTCACAATTCCAATCGACGCGACCGCCAATGCCAGGCTGCCGAAAATTCCCAGAAATGCGTACAGGACTTTGAACACTTGCTGCAGGCTGCGGCTCGCATCGAGAATTGAGAAGGTGATAAATCCCATTTTTTTGACCGCATCTTCGACGCCCTGTATCTGTGACGGATTCTTCACCCGCACGCTGATGGACGAATATGCAGGTTTATCGCTTGCGGCTCGCGAAATCTCCCGCAGATCGGTCGGTTGCATGACGTGCAAACTCTCCGCGAGCCTGAGGGGTAAGAAAACCCTCGCCCGGGTCGGCCCTCGCATGCTCTCCGGATCGAGATCCGAGACCCCAACAATCTTCAGTTTCTGTTCGCGCGATACGACCGAATAGGACGCTCCCGCAAAATCATCCCCGGTCGCCGTCCCACCTGTGACAGGCTCTGCCGGAGTGACCTCCCGTTGCGCATAGCGCATATCGAGTTCCTTTCCGAGAAGTGGCTGCGCTAACTCAGACACGCTGGGTTCGGGTGCTCCGAGCGGAGGCGTCTTCCCCAACAATTCTTCTGCAAATGACTTCTGGAGGATGACCTCCGGAGCTGTTTCCGACGAGAAGAATGAGCCTTGCATGTTTTCGAAAGCGTCATTGCCCTTCGCCGACTGGGGCAGGGCCGAGACCGTCGTGAGATGCGGTTTGTCTTCGAAGCGGAGTTCAGTCGCAAAACGTATGTCCGGATACGCCTCGCTTACGTTCGGCAAATGTTCAATCTCAACGCGCGCCGCCTCATCCAAAATACGGCTCTGCCCCGGGATCGGTCCGTTCCGTTCTTCTTCGCGTCCCATTCCACGCATCTCGCGCCGCGACGAAACATAAATCGTGTCGAATAGGCCGGACTTCGCCAACCGCCTCGTGAACAGTTGTTGCAGTCCGGTTCCCAGCGATAGCATCGCCACCAGCGATGCAACGCCGACCGAAATGCCGATCGTCGTGAGCGAATTCCGCAGGAACGACTCGCGCAGATTCCGCAACGCGAGTTCAGCGAGGTCCGGTAGTTTCATTGCCGAGCCCCCGCCGGCGAACCGTTTGGCTGAAATGGACTGTTCGGCCGATCGTCCACGAGTTTTCCATCAGCAAGAAAAATCATTCTCTGCGCATATCGTTCGGCCAGCGCACGCTCATGCGTGACCATCACGACTGTCATCCCCAGTGCCCGGTTGAAATCTCGCAGCATGTCCATGATTTCGGTACCTGTGTGGCTGTCCAGATTCCCCGTAGGTTCATCCGCCAGCAAGAGCTTAGGACGATTGATCAAGGCCCGTGCTAGCGCGGCCCGTTGCTGCTCTCCACCCGAAAGCTCACTGGGTCTGTGATTCAATCGCGCCCGCAATCCCACTCGCTCCAGGGCCTCGCGAGCGATCGATTCGCGCTGACTGCGGTCAACCTCCGCAAATCGCAACGGCAACTCCACATTCTCAACCAGCGTCATGCTCGGAATCAGATTGAAAGACTGAAACACCATCCCCACGACGTGGAGCCGATATTTGGCTAGCTCTTCACGCGACAGTTTGGCTAAGTCTCGGTTCTGCACGATCACGCTACCGGACGTTGGACGGTCCAGTCCCGCGATCAGGTTTAACATTGACGACTTGCCGGAACCCGAACTACCGAGCAGCGCGACAAACTCTCCCGCATTCACTTGAACCGACACGCCGTCCACCGCGCGGATGACGGTCTCGCCCATGCGGTAATGACGGCGAACATTTTCGCTGTGGATCGCTACCGTCGTGGAGGAAGTTGAAACCGTGGGAGCGCTTGTCATCTCCTTAACGAATCGCTCCTCGCAGTACGCTGAGTGCGTCCCCGGGTTTCACATCGCCATTCTTGGCGTCGGCTCCATTTCCGTTCGCCGTGACGGCGTCACCTTCTCCCGGCGCCAGAAACAAATTCTCTTCCACACCGTGCTGACGCGTGTACAGATCGTAATAACGCCCGCGCGCCGCATAGAGTTGCGCATGAGTTCCCCGTTCTACAATCTGGCCTTGTTCCATCACCATGATCTGATCAGCGCGCCGGATCGTCGACAGTCGATGCGCGATAACGAATGTCGTTCGTCCCTGCATCAGGTAGGAAAGTCCCTGCTGAATGAGCTGTTCCGATTCGGAGTCCAGGCTGGAAGTTGCCTCGTCGAGAATAAGAATCCGCGGCTCAGCCAGAATGGCCCGTGCAATCGAAATTCGCTGACGCTGCCCCCCGGAAAGCTTCACGCCGCGTTCACCCACGATCGTGTCATACTTTTCGGCAAAAGATTCCGCGAACTCATCGACGCGCGCGATTCGGCAGGCCCGCATGATCTGTTCCTCGGTCGCATCGGGCCGTGAGAACGCGACATTCTCTCGGATCGTTCCATCAAACAAGAACGATTCCTGCAGCACTACCCCCAATCGGGTGCGAAAGGAATCCAGTCGCACCGTGCTCAGATCCACGTCGTCGACTCGCACCCTTCCTTTCCTAGGCACATAAAAGGCGGAAATCAGTCCAATCGTCGTGGACTTCCCCGACCCCGAGGATCCCACCAGCGCCGTCACTGTTCCCGGTTGTGAACGGAACGAGATGTTATGCAAAACTTCATGCGTGCCGTCGTAACTGAAGCTGACATCGTCGAATTCAACCAGGCCCACAATGTCTTGCAATTGCACCGTACGATTTGGATCCTGATCTTCGGGACGCTCGCTCATAATCTCCTGCGTCCGTTCCAATCCGGCTAGGGCTTCCGTTAACTGAGTTCCGATCGTCACGACCTGCATGATCGGCGCAATCAGAAACACAAGCAAGAAGTTGTAAGAGAAATAACTTCCGGGGGTCAGTGTGTGTGCCACCATTTGGCGACCGCCAACGTACATCGTCGCCGCTCCTACTACGCCAAGCAGCACGCTTGCAGAAAGACTCATCAGCGAGGTCGCGGTCAGGGTGCGCATCACGTTCTCCAGCAAGCGTCGGACTCCGCCCGCGAAAATCTTCTCTTCGCGCTCTTCCGCGTGATATCCCTTGATTACGCGCACACCGCCCAGCGATTCAGTCAGCCTGCCCGTGACTTCCGCGTTAATCTTTCCTCGCTCGCGAAAGATCGGACGAATCGTTGCAAATGCTCTATTCAGCGCGAAAGCGAAACAACCCAGCGATCCCACAGCAATCAATGTCAACGGTGCGCTGATCCGGATCAACAAAACTAATGCAATTCCTGCCGCTACGAGTCCTCCAGTGAACTCGACGAGCCCGGTTCCCAGTAGATTGCGTACGCCTTCCACGTCGGTCATGATTCGTGAAACGAGTGCCCCCGTTTTGTTCGCGTCGTAATAAGCGACGGGAAGCCGCGAGATGTGCGCTTGCACCTGCTCCCGCAAATCGGCAATCAGCCGCTGGGCGGCCTTAGAGAGCAGTTGCGTCAGCGAGAACGATGTGATGCCCTGGATGACGGTCGCCGTCAGCACCGCGATCACCAATGGGCGCAGCAGCCCGGTCTGATGCTTGCTTACAACGTTGTCAATGAGGAATTTCGAAGAGTACGGCAGGACGAACGCTGCCAATTTGTTGATCACCATCAGCGCGAAACCAATGGCGAGCAGCCCGCGGCGCGGACGCATCAACTTCCATACCTCCGGCAAGACTGCCTTCAGTCTTTCCATCTTCGGAGGCTTCGCAACTTCTTTACGTGGAGAACTCAATCTTCTGTTTGACTCCGTGAAGCCCGGATCGGCTTCATTATTACTGCATTGTCACACATCCGGCCCGCCGCCGTTGGAGAGCCTGGACTTGTGACATGTTCCCACTCAACGTTGTATGCTCGGGACGTGTCCCGCCCGTCTTCGCCGGACCGGTCGCCTACCATTGGCCTTGTTTTAGGCCTGCTGATCACCCTGTCGGCTGTATTGGCTTATTCCGCCTATATCACTTGGCAGGTCACCGGGCTGCGAAAATTGCAAACCAACCTGGTCGACCGCAACCGCAAAGACTCCCTCCAACTCCTGCGCATTCAAAACGATCTCAACCTTCTCGCTGTAGCCATGCGCGATATGGTCAGCAGCGATGAGCCGTACCCTCTCACAGCGTGGTCGGCCCAGTTCCAGCGTATCCGCACTGATCTTCACGACGCCATGCGCCTGGAAGCCGGATTCGCCGCTACCAGCCGCACGCCTGAACAGAGCACATTTCTGGCCAGTTCCGTCGCCCAGTTCTGGGACGCCGTCGATCGCGTCTTCGCTCTCGCTCGTGAGGGGAAAGAGAAAGAAGCTCGCAGCCAAATTCAACTGTCGCTTCAGGAGCGGCAAGCGGCGCTCAGTACCGCCGTCGCCCGCTTCCTGGTACAGAACAGTGAAAACGAAGAGCAGGCCGGACAGCGTATCGTCCAGATCTACGATCGCGTCCAGCGCCAGGTATACTTCTTCCTCGCCGCTACCCTGCTTGCGATCCTGCTCAACGGTCTTTCTCTGATTCGTTGGAATCGCCGCCTTTTCACGCGTTTGGCTGAAATTTCAGAGCGCCGCAGTGAACTCGCCCAGAAGCTCATTGCGACTCAAGAATCGACACTGCGATACATCTCCCGCGAACTGCACGACGAATTCGGCCAGATATTGACGGCGGTTGGCTCCATGCTGCGCCGCGCCGGATCTCACGCCCCAGAAGGTTCCTCTCTTCGCGCAGATCTTCAGGAAGTCCTTCAGACAGTCCAGTCGACGCTTGAGAACGTCCGTAGCCTCTCACAAGCCCTACATCCCGTCATGCTCGACGAAGCCGGTCTTGAAAGCACGCTCGACTGGTACATCCCCACCGTGGAAAGGCAAACCGGAATTGCCATATCCTATGAGAAGGAGGGAGAGCCTTTTGTTGTGGATGGCGGCGCAGGCGTGCACATTTACCGTATCCTGCAAGAGGCGCTGAACAATGTCGCGCGTCACTCAGGAGCGAAGCAGGCTTGGGTGCGGCTTCGATTTCTGCCGCACACTTTGGAACTAGAAATCCAAGATAGGGGCGCAGGATTTCCCGATCGGCCCAGCCGTCGCGGCATCGGCCTCGTCGCCATGCGCGAGCGCTCTGAGTTGATGGGTAGCCAGCTTTCGATTACGCGTCCGCCAGAAGGCGGAACATTGGTTCGGCTCAACGTGCCAAGAGAGAAAGCGGAGTCTTATGGAAAAGAAAATCACAGTGTTGCTCGTGGATGACCACCGCCTCGTGCGTCGTGGTTTCCGCCGCATGCTGGAGGACGAAGCCGATATGGAAGTTGTCGGCGAAGCGGGTGATGGCGAAGAGTCCGTCAAACTCGCCCAACAGCTTCATCCCCAGGTCGTGGTGATGGATTGCGCTTTGCCCGGTATGAACGGTTTGCAGGCGACGCGTCAGATTATCGAAGATTCCCCTGACACTGCCGTTCTCATGCTTAGCATGCACAGCGAGAGAACCTGGGTGCGTCAAGCCATTGATGCCGGCGCCAAAGGATATATCCTAAAGAACGCTCTTGATCTCGAGCTCAGTACCGCGATCCGCAAAGTCGCCGCCGGAGAAACCGTCTTCGACCCCAAAGTCGAGCAGAAGACAGTCTTGCGTGGCGAGCGCAGCTCCGCGCTCACTCCGCGCGAACTTGAAGTCCTGCAGATGATCGTGGACGGCAAGTCCAATAAGGAAATCGCGACTGCACTCGATCTCAGCGCCAACACAGTCGCCGTTCACCGCGCCAATATCATGAATACCCTCGGCATTCATAAAACTGCCGAACTCGTCGTCTACGCCATTCGCGCCGGGCTGGTGAACGTTCCGTGAATCGTCGGTCTTTTCTGGGGGGAATGGCGGGTCTTGTCTGTTCGTCTCAGCTCTCGCGAGTGCGTGCCTTTGCACCCCAGAACGCCGCTTCCAATTCGCTCGGTTTTCGTTTCACCGACGTGACCTCCGAAGCCGCTATTCATTTCCAGCACAATAGTGGAGCCTTCGGCGGCAAGTTTCTGCCGGAGACTCTCGGCTCCGGATGTGCCTTCCTCGACTACGATCGAGATGGATGGCAAGACATCCTTCTTATTAATGGTTCCGACTGGCCTGGACACAAGAAGTCGCGCAGCACGCTTCGCCTTTACCACAACAACGGCAATGGGACTTTTACTGATGTCACCTCTCGTGCAGGCCTTGATGTCGAAATGTATGGCATGGGAGTAGCCGTCGGCGATTACAACAACGACGGCTTCCCGGACATTCTCGTGACCTGTGTCGGACAGAATCACCTCTTCCGCAACACCGGGAAAGGCTCATTCATCGATGTCACCAACTCCGCAGGGCTCGGCAAACGAGAAGGTTTCAGTACATCGGCGCTCTGGTTCGACTATGATCGCGATGGCCTACTCGATCTCTTCGTTTGCAACTATGTGAAGTGGTCGGTCGAGACTGACATCTTCTGCAGCCTTGACGGCAAGCACAAATCCTACTGCACGCCCGAAGCCTATCGAGGCGCGACTTGCTGGCTGTTTCACAACCGCGGAAACGGCACGTTCGAAGACGTTACTGCCAGCAGCGGAATCTTCGACAGTAGTTCGAAATCTCTCGGCGTAGCTTTGCTCGATGAAAACCGCGACGGCTGGCCCGATCTCGTCGTTGCCAATGACACGCAGCCCAACAAGCTATATCGCAACCAGCATAATGGGACCTTCAAAGACGCTGCCGTTGAAGTCGGCATCGCTTTCAGCACGGAAGGAAAGGCTCGTGCAGGCATGGGCGTCGACGTCGCCGATTTCGAGAACTCCGGCACTTCGGGTGTCGCTATCACAAATTTCGATAACGAGATGATCGGCCTCTATCGCCTCAGTGGAAAGAATTTCGAAGACATCGCTCCGCAAGCCGGTGTCGGCATCGCGTCAAGAAACAGCCTCGGCTTCGGCTGCTCATTTCTCGACGTAAATCTCGATGGCTGGCTCGACTTCGCCGTCGCCAACGGACACATCGATGAGACCGTCCGCAACATTCGCGGCAATGTCGGCTATGCGCAACCACCGCAGCTTTTTCTGAATAATGGAAAAGCCAATTTCCGCGATGTCGCCGCCCAGGTTGGCGGAAGCTTCGATCAACCAAAAGTGGGACGCGGCCTGGCCTATGGCGATTTCGATCGCGATGGCGATCTCGATCTGCTGATCACTACCAACAACGGCCCTGCTTATCTTTACCGCAATGATCAGATATCCGGAAATCACAGCATCCGCTTCCACCTCGTCGGAACCAAGTCCAATCGCGATGCAATCGGAGCTACCGTCCATGTGTATGCCGGAGGACTCGTCCAATCGCGGATGGTCAAGGGTGGCTCCAGCTATCTGTCGCAGTCGGAACTGTCCGTTACTTTTGGATTGGAAAGGCGAGATCGAGTCGACCGCATCGTTATCGACTGGCCAAGCGGAGAGACCGAGGAATACAAGAACCTCGCATCAGGCCGAGCTTATAAGTGTGTGGAAGGTAAGGGTATCACCCCCGAAAACGGCTACTGACCAGAAATAGCACTGTGCACTGCCAGGTTACCTGACGCGACGACATCGATCTCCACCGAATCGTTAACCTTCAAAAAAAGCGTACTTGGATTCTTCATTCCCCACTTCTGATAGGGAACAGTGAAGTGCACTGTCGCGCTCCATCGGTCTGCAGTCATCTCAACTTCAGCCGGAACCGTGATCTCATGATCCACTCCGTGGACGTTAAACATCCCATGCACCGTCACTGCCGATTTGCCTGATGTAGCGACTGACCCCTCGAAGCGATCGGGCCGAAATGAAATTTCCGGATAACGATCGCTCTCGAGCACTTCTTTGTTCATCTTGTGGTCGCGCATCCCGCTGCCGCTATCACCACTCTTCGCGTCGACCACGATCTCTCCCGACGCTCTGCCTGCCGGTTCGATCAGTAAATCTCCGTGCTTCAGCTTAAACGTTCCATGCACTGTGTGCAGCACATCGCCCAGTGTGAATTTCACTGAGGTCTGTGCCGGATCCAGCTGAAACTGTCGTTCCTGCGCAGCGCCGGGAGACACGAACGCCAGCAGCATCGCCGCCGTGCACAGGAATCGCAAAATGAATTGTTTTTGAGTGAGTCGTTTTTTGCCCATCTTAGACGGTCAGCAACCCCCAACCCAGACTGAGACCATCCACCGCAAGGCGTAGTGGAGAAAGCACACCCACATGCAATTCCAGCAGGCGTGGGAAAATCGAAGGCCGCTGGTGGAATACCTGCAGAGTGCGACGTTGTAACCTCGGTCGTCTATCCATCAATAGCATTAATCGCGCCATCAGCCGAGGCCGCAACGCCAATCGCTGATGCTCACGCTCGTACCGCACCAGGTCTCCACTTTCCAGAGACTCCGCCAGAACCATTGCCTGACTGAACGCTAGGCACAAACCTTCTCCCGTGATCGCGTCGACGGTACCCGAAGCGTCACCGATCAACGCCACATTTCGGCGGCTTACCCTTCGGAGCCTGCATGTAGCGGAGAGTGCGCCTTTTTCGGAAGAGGCATGTTCGGCTCCGCTCAGCCGCGCCTGCAATTCAGGAAAGGATTTTAGTGCCTCGTCTAGTCGCAATTTAGGATTGCGTGAGATCAACGCCACGCACACCTGATCTTTCGCCACCGGAGTGACGTAGATCTCTCCGTAGCGGCCCCAATGCAACTCCATGTGGTCGGTCCAGGGTGCCACGCGATAGTGGCGCCGGAACGCGTAGCGACAGTCTTTCTCGCGAAATTCATCCAGGTTCGTCCAGCGCCGCACCCGCGAATTCCCGCCATCCGCACCAATGATCCACCGCGCCTTGATCGTTCGCTCTCCAATCCTCACGCCCTCTTCGGAAATACCGGTTACTGGCGTCCGCCACAACAAGTCGATTCCCAAACTCGCTGCCCGTTCCGCAATGAGCGGATGCAGAACCGTTCGTCGTACTCCCCGGCCCAACGCTCCCTGCGGAAACGCAGCTTCCACCGCCAGCCCTGCGCTCGAGAAACGAATTCCTCGAAATGGAAACGAATGATGCTCTTCTACACAGACGCCGAGCTTTTCCAGAGCGGCGAGACCATCCGGCATCAGCCCTTCTCCGCACGGCTTGTCGATTGACATTCCGGCGCCGTCGGCCACTACCACGCGAAATCCTCGCTGTCGTGCTGCGATCGCCGCCGCCAGTCCTGCAGGGCCTCCGCCAATTACAAATACATCGGTCGAGTTCAACAAAATCAAATCCTCACCATTTTAGAAGTACGAGTTCCGAACAGAATCCAGGTCCCATCGCCGCCAGCACACCCATCGTGCCCGGCTCCGGGCGCCGGTTCCTCATCACATCTTCCAGAACGACTAGCACGGAAGCCGAAGACAAGTTACCCACTCGTTTCAAACAATCCCATGACGCATCCAGCTCTCCGTTATGCAGATCGAGAGCATCCGCGGTCGCCTCCAGCACCTTCGGACCGCCTGTGTGCAATACCCAGTTTCCAATGTCACCACGCGTGTGTCCGTTGTCGGCAAGAAACGCGTCCATATCCTTACCGAGATTCTCGCGGATCAGGACTGGGACCTCCGGCGATAAGATAATGCGGAAGCCCTTCTCGCTGACCTTCCATCCCATCATCTGCTCAGTGTTCGGATAGAAGACTGAACGGGTAGCGACAATCTCCGGACCTTCAGACTGCATATCTTCTCCGGTCACGATCACAGCCGCAGATCCATCCGCGAACAGCCCGGAAGAGATAAGATTCGCAACCGAAAGATCTTCGCGCTGGATCGTCAGTGAGCAAAGCTCCACCGAAACGAGCGCTGCCGCTTGCTTCGGATAAGCCCGCACATAATCCGCGGCCCGGGCGATCCCTGCTGCTCCCGCGACACACCCCAGGCCAAAGATCGGCACGCGCTTGATGTTCGCAGGAAGCCCCATGCGATTGATCAGCAATGCGTCAATCGACGGGCTCGATATTCCCGTAACGGAGGTGAAAAACAGGGCGCCCAAATTACTCGGCTCCAGGCCCGCATGATGCAGAGCCCGGCACAGCGCCTGCTCGCCCAATTCCTGCGCAACCTGGATCCATGCATCGTTGGCACATCCCCAGGTTTTCATCGCATAGTATTGTTCCGGCGGGAAGGCGAGATGGCGCCCTTCTACCGATACATTCCGATGCAATCGCGCCAACATCTGCGGATTGCGCAGCTGGTCACCCCAATACTCCTGCAATTTTTCCAAAAGAAATTTCTGTGAGTAGTAATGTTCAGGAAACGCGCTTGCGGCGCTGGCGATTTGCATTTTGTGTGAATCCCCGGTTCCGGCAGAGAGTCAGCGCCATCACCCAGCCGTAACCTTCCTGACTGACCAGTTAGATGGCTGCTCGCTGATCGTGGGTTGTACCCACTTACCTCAATGCCACTTGTAAGATTGTCCTAAGCCCACGAGCCCAAATTGTCAACCGTGGGTCAAAAAGTCTTTTTGATCGTCAAGAAAATCGGACAGGAAATCAGATCCGCTACGAACTCCGAAATGCTCGGCGCGCCAGTCCTAGCGCCTCTGACCAGAACGCGCCCGGAGAGTGTGCCAATTCGACGACGTCTTTAATTGCGCTGACGAATGCCTCCATTTGCGCATTCTCGACCACCAGAGGCGGCGCCACTTTCAGTACCATGAAGTTGTTCCCACATACCTGCGTCAGGAATCCATAATCGCGGAACAGACGCATCACTACGATTTGTCCGAACATTCCCGCGTGGACAGCGGTGAATGCCTCATAAGGAATGCGCAAACGCAACCGCTTCGGTGCCCGGAACTCAATGCCGGTCAGCAGTCCCAGTCCGCGGATTTCCTTTACCATCTCATAACCGTCCAACTCATGGTGCAGTCGCTCCCGCAGATAGTTGCCCGCCTCAATCGAGCGCTCTCCGAGTTCTTCGCGCTCCAGAGTTTCCAAAGTTACCAGTCCTGCGCGCATGGCCAAACTGTTTTCGCTGAAGGTTGAAGTATGTACAAAAGCGCGTGGCAATGATGAATAAACGGAATCGCAAATCTCCTCGGACATCAGCACTGCACCCACAGGAACCAGTCCGCCACTGAGTGCCTTGGCCAGAATCACCATGTCCGGCTCCACCCCGAAATGATGCGCCGCCAGAAACTTTCCCGTGCGATACATCCCCGTCTGCACTTCATCAAGTACGAATAGGGTGTTGTACCGCTTGCACAGCGATTGCGCACTTCGCAGGTACTCTGGATCAGGAACGCAGACGCCGCCCTCCGACTGAATCGGCTCGACAACGAATGCCGCAAACTTTTTGCTCTTAAGCTCCCGCTCAAGGTCTTTCAAGGAACCAAACGGGACCATCTTCGTCTCTGGCAGCAGCGGTCCAAAGCCCTCGCGCCAGAAATCGTCGCTCATTAGCGAAAGCGCTCCGCATGTCAAACCATGGAATGCATGCTCCGCCGCTAGGATCCCGTTGCGCCGAGTGTGAGCCCGGGCAAACTTGATCGCCGCTTCTACTCCCTCGCTTCCCGACGATGCGAAGAACGCTTTACTCAGCCGTCCGCCTGCGCGTCTACAGAGCTTGT
>Ga0070735_10002344_pt1 | contig 17252 bp, 14 predicted proteins | sample Coa_R1_FD_66443 | JGI IMG/M metagenome (GOLD analysis project Ga0070735, IMG submission 66443) | Surface soil microbial communities from Centralia Pennsylvania, which are recovering from an underground coalmine fire - Coalmine... | ecosystem: Environmental > Terrestrial > Soil > Unclassified ... | reverse complement strand
CATCAACACGATCATGCGCGCCATTGCCGAGTACAACGTCGATGCGAAGCCGTTCGCCTGGACGTACACGGGAGATCCGCTCCGTGTTATGTAACCGTACTTTCAGGACGCTACACTAGTGGGAGTGGGAGGTTGCGCCATATCAAAGACGCATCGGACGTGTGGGAGAGGGCCTAACGATCCCCTCCTTTACGTCTGTCTGATCGGCTAAGGGCCTATTCTAACCGACGCACATCTCCGAACGGAACGGCGGGCAGGTGCGCAGCCACTGGTTGTGCAGCCACTCGATACGGGGCAGCGGGGTGGTGGGAACGTAGTGCCTCGGCGGTGGCGTCTGTACCGGCGCCTGTCGCCCTATTCCGCTGGCTACCAAGGCAATCATAACGACGAGGATTACAGCGATCTTGGCGAGCGTTTGGTGTGGCGTCATGCACGCGCTGTCCCTCCCTTCGGTGCTCGCCTCCCGCGCAGGTCCTGAGAATCGCAGAAACATGATGGCCGCTACTATGCTAATCCGTCCTTCCTTTGGGTCTCTATCCAAAATCGGCAGGGTTGCCCGTTCGCCGCCCTACACATTGTCATATCACCGTCACGGGCCTTCACGTGCATATATCGCATGGCTTCTTGTAGACTCGACCTGTCGAACCCTCATTGATTCTAAATGCGTTTTCTGTTGCCGCGTTCAGGGTGCGGCAAATTCCCACATGGCCATGTCGATCCCGTGCTCTTTCAGGCTCTTTTCGGGGCGGGCCGATCTACGCAAATAGGGCCGGCGACCTATGTTTGGTCCGGCTGAAGGTTTGTATCATGACCCTAAGGGCATCCGAAAGAAAGTGTGCCAACATGGGTTCTATGAGGAGGGGCGAACGATGACACCCATCACACGGCGAACGTTTCTCTGGCAGGGCGGGGTCGCGTTGGGAGGCCTGATGGCGGCTCCGCTGCTCGGGGCGCTGCCGGTGAGCGGCGCGACCGACGCCACGGTGGTGACGAAGCTCAACAACGCGCACTGGGGTCTGTTCACCGCGGAGGTCGTGGGCGGGCGCGTCGTTCGTACGATGCCGTTCGGGAAAGATCCGCATCCCAACGCGATGGTGACGGTAATGCCGGACCTGCTGTACGGGTCCGCCCGCGTGAAGTACCCAATGATCCGCCAAGGCTTTTACCGTGACCGGTCGCGCAGCGATACGGCGGGGCGCGGCAACGAGCCGTTCGTGCGGGTGTCGTGGGACGAGGCACTCGACATCGTGGCGGGCGAAATCAAACGCGTGAAAACCCAGTACGGCAACCGGGCGATCTACGGCGGCGACTACGGCTGGCAGAGTCCAGGGAAGTTTCACAGTGCCTCCGGGGCGATGCAGCGGCTGTTTGTGCTGCTCGGCGGCTTTGTCTACCGCGTGAACTCGTACAGCGCGCCCACGTTGCCGGTGATCAGCCCGCACGTGGTCGGCGATGCGGCGCCGCGCGGGTCGGCGTGGCCGAGCCTGATCAAGAACAGCACCTTAGTGGTGATGATGGGGTACGATCCGCTCGTCAACGCGAAGGTGCTCTCTGGAGACGGCGGGCACCTGGTCATGAACTGGGTGACGCAACTCCGGGACGCCAAGATCCCCGTCGTGTCCGTGAACCCGCTGCAAACCGACACCGACGACTTCCTGAAGGCCCAGCGCATCGCGATCCGCCCGAACACGGACACGGCGATGATGCTCGGGACGGCGCACGTATTGTACACGGAGAACCTCCACGATCAGGCGTTCCTCGATAAGTACACCGTCGGCTTCGACAAGTTCGCCGACTACCTGACCGGGAAAACCGACGGGCAGCCGAAGACGCCGGAGTGGGCCGCGCCGATCACCGAAGTCCCGGCCGAGACGATTCGCACGCTCGCGCGCCGCATGGCGAAGTCGCGGACCGTGCTGATGGGCGGCTATCCGCTGCAGCGCGCGTCGCACGGCGAGCAGCCCGTCTGGATGATGATCACGCTGTCCGCGATGCTCGGCCAGTTCGGGCTGCCGGGGGGCGGCGTCCAAATCGACTTCCCTGTGACGATCGGTGCCCCGATCGGCACCGCGCCAGCCGTGCCGGGGTTGACCACGGGCCAGAATCCCGTAAAGGACTTCGTGCCGATCAACATGTGGACCGACATGCTGCTCAACCCAGGCAAGACGATCGATTACGACGGCCAGAGGATCACGTACCCCGACATCAAGCTCGTGTACGTGGCCGGCGGCAACAACTTCCATCACGCAATGGACGTCAACCGGGTGGTGCGCGCCTGGCAGCATCCCGAAGTCACCGTCGTGCACGAGTACGCGTGGACCGCGACCGCGAAGCACGCGGACATCGTGCTGCCGGCGACCACGACGCTCGAGCGCAACGACATCATCTCGACGAGCCAGTTCATCGCGGCGATGCAGCAGGTCGTGCCGCCGCTGTTTGAGGCCCGCAACGACTTTGACATCTGCGCCGCACTCGCCGCCCGTCTCGGCGTCGGCCCGCAGTACACGGAAGGCAAGGACGAGATGGCGTGGCTCCGACAGTTCTACGGGGTGGCCGCGCAGCAGGCTCAAAAGCAGGGGATGGCGTTCCCCGACTTCGATACGTTCTGGCAGCAGGGTTATCTCGAGTTCCCGGTGACGGATGGCGCCGAGCAGCTCGTCGGGTACGGCGATTTCCGTGCCGACCCCGTGAACCATCCGCTCGGCACGCCGTCTGGCAAGATCGAGATCTATTCCGAGACGATCGCATCGTTCAAGTACGACGACTGCCCGCCGCACCCGACCTGGATCGCGCCGAGCGAGTGGCTGGGCAGTCCGCTGACGGCGCAGTTCCCGCTGCATCTGCTCACGCCGCACCCGCCGGATCGGCTGCACTCGCAACTGGACGAGACGCGGCTGCGGCAGCAGTATGAGGTCGGTGGGCGCGAGCCGATCTGGATCAATCCCGCGGATGCTTCCGCCCGGGGCATCGCCAACGGCGACGTCGTACGGGTGTTCAACGGTCGCGGGCAGACGCTCGCGGGAGCCGTCGTCACCGCGCGCACGCGGCGCAGCGTCGTCGTGATGCACGAGGGCGGCTGGTACGATCCGCTCAACCCGGGGGCAGCCGGGACGCTGGATCGCCACGGGAGCGTCAATAACGTGACAAGCGACGCGCCGAACTCGAAGCTGTCCGACGGCAACGCGTCACACTCGTCGCTCGTGCAGGTGGAGAAGTACGTGGGCGTGCCGCCGGCCGTCACGGCGTTCACGCCGCCAGCGGGCGCGTGACATGCGCCCGAACTGGGAGGTGAAAGGATAGTCTTGACGGGTTGAACGTGACACATAGTGTGGCCGGACGGGTCACACTATGTGTCCTACGCGCCGCACGTAGTTGCCCCGTAGACACATAGCAATCCTTGGGAGGGCGGAAATCCAACGCCCTCTCCTTTCTTTTGCAGGACTTCCTTCGACTGTCCTGGGACCTCTTAGACAAGTTTTAGACAAGTAACAATGTTCACCACAAGCACCGCGTAGGAATCCATATTTGGCAAGCATTTGGGGGCACAGGATGCCGGTCGATCTCGGGTTTCACTGGTCGATGCTCAACGACTACGACCGAAACGCGCTGTACCGCGCGGCGATCCGGCGAGTGGCGCCGGATCGGGTCGTGTACGACCTCGGGGCGGGGGTGGGCCCGATGTCGTACTATGCGCTCACCGCGGGCGCGCGTCGCGTCTATGCCTTCGAGGTCGATCGGGATGCGCTCCCGTACCTGCGCCGGCTCTCCTGCGAGTTTCGAAACTTCGTGCCGCGCCGCGCCGACGTCCTGCGGGCCGCGCTGCCCCGCGAAGCACCGGACGTCATCATCTGCGAGATGTGGTCCGCGTGGCTGACCGACTGGCCGATGGTCAAGGCCCTTGAGCGGGTGCGGGCGCGGGCGCCGCGCGCGCAGGTCATCCCGGCCCGCGGCCACCACCTCGTCCAGCTCGTGCACGCGCGCCACCGGTCCGGGCTTCCGCTGCGCGTCACGCCGGGCACGGAAGCCGCGGTGATCGGCGAAACGCCGGCGACGCTGGACATGTCGCTGCCGGCCCTGGCGTGCGTCTCTGATTTCCGCGAGCGGGTCCCGCCCGTGGACGCGACCGTGGCGCTCGTCCCGCTCGTCACCGGTTCCGTGAACGCAGTGCGCCTGTTCAGCTACGAGGAAGTCTGGCCGGGTCACCTTCTGCCGCGCATCGGAACGCGCGCGGACGAACTGCTCCGGTGGATCCCGTCCGTACGCGTGCGCGAGGGACGGCGCGTGCGCCTGCGCGTCCAGTACGCATGGGGCAAAGCGCCTCAGATCTGGCTCGAGTAGGCGCGACGTGATGACGTGACCGCGGTCAAGACCCGTCGTGCCCCTCCGTTGACGGCGGGCGTGCGGCGTGTCCATCCCGCACGCTTTGCTGAGGGCGCCGCTGTGGTACGATCGCAGAGAGCGGGCAACGACCTCGCGCCTAGCGCACCGCGCCGTAGGCGTCTCGCCGGGGATCCACCCCCAGCGCCCGGACGCCCGTCCCGGGATCGATTCCGATCGCCTTGGCGCTACCGACGCTCACCGGGCTCGCGCCCTCCACGGCAAGCTCGGCCCAATCCGCGATCGTCGTGACCCCGTATCCGTCCGACTCGAGCGCGCGGCGCGCCTCCGGCGGGAACCGACCCTCCAGAAACATCGCGGACAGCGTGTCGTAGTGGAGCGCGCCGCCGAGCAGAAACCGCGGCGCCTCGACCGCCTCCTGTGGGCTAAGCCCGTAGTCGAGGACGTTCGTCACCACCTGGAGATTGGTCTGCACCTGGCTGTGCCCCCCCGGCGTCCCTCCGATGAGACGCAGCCGATCGTCCCGCGTCACCATGTACGTGTGCAGTGTGTAGACCGGCGTCTTGCCGCCGGCGACGAGATCCGGATGGTCCGGCCGGACGCTCGCAGAGTCGAGCCGACCGTTGACGAGGATCCCGGTACCGGGGATCATCACGCCGGCATCGGTCCACAGGCTCTGGATCATCGACACCGCGTTGCCCTGCGCGTCGATCGCGGACAACGCCGTCGTGTCGCCGGACCGATCCGCCCGCGCCGCAGACGTCGCGCGCCCGCGCAACCCGGCGCGGATCTCAGCGACGCGCGAGGGGGACAGCACGCGATCGAGCGTGAACCCGGTCCACCGCGGATCCCCGAACCAGCGGTCGCGGTCCTCGAACGCGGCACGGACCGCGTTCGCGAGCAGCACGACCCGGTCCCCGCTCTCGTACGGGACCGTCCCGAGGTCCACGCCCGCAAGCGCGCTCAACATCTGCGCGAGCATCCACCCCTGGGACAACGGTGGCGGCGTGTGGAGAACGTGGCCGCGGTACGCCGCGCGCACCGGCTCCCCCCACACCGCATGGTAGGCGGCGAGGTCCCGCGCGGTCACGAGCCCGCCTGCGTCTGCGAGCCCCCGCACGAACGTCGTGCCGAGCTCGCCCTCGTAGAAGTCGCGGGCGCCCCGCTCGGCGAGCCGGCGGAACGTACCGGCGAGATCGGGCTGCCGGAACAGCGTGCCGGGCGCCGGCGGATGGCCGCCCGTAAGGAGCACCGAGGCGCACGCCCCGTTCGCCCGGTACTTGTCCTGATACGTCTGAATCCAATGGGTGAGCGACTCGTACATCGGGAACCCGCGCTCCGCCAGCTCGATCGCGGGGTGCAGCAGCTCGGCCCACGGGAGCGTGGCGAACCGCGCATGCGCCTGGCTCCACCCGTCGAGGATCCCCGGCACCGTGGAGAGGATCCCGCCGCGGTCAGGCATCCCGCCGCGAAAGTGCGCGGGCGTCACCGCCTCCGGCGCCGGACCACCCGCGTTGAGCGCGTGCACGCGCCCCGTCCCCGCATCGTAGATCAGGAAGAACCCGTCGCCCGCCACCCCGCACATGTGGGGGCGGACGACGGCCACGGCCGCGGCGGTCGCGATCGCAGCGTCAATGGCGTTGCCGCCACGGTCAAGAATCCGCATGCCGGCGGCGACCGCCAGCGGATGGCCCGCCACGACCGCCGCCCCGGCGCCGCGGATCGGCCGGTACCGCGTCTTGCGCGCACCGGTCGGACTCGAGGTCGCGCTCACTCTGCCCCACCCCCATCGCCGCCGCGGATGCACGTCCCCGAGTACGCTACGCGCCAGGCCGGGGCTTCACCTGCGCGGACGCCGCCGGGGCCGTGGTCAGGATATCCGCCAGCGGGTACGTCGAGGCCGAGGCCGAAGACGCGTGTGGCGAGGGCGACGGGACGATGGTCCTCCTCAAGTTGATCATGAGCGGCGCGCTGACGATCGCCATCTTCGGCGGCCTCCTGTTCCTGCCGGCAGGCACGCTGCATTGGTGGCGGGCGTGGGTGTTCCTCGGTGTGGTTTGCGTGGCCACGGTGGCGACGTATGTGAGTATTTTCCCCGGCAACGAGGCCCTCCTCAACGAACGCCTGAAGGGACCGATCCAGCAGGGACAGCCGCTTGCGGACAAGATCGTCACCGTCGCGTTGGTCGCCACCACATTCGGGCTGATCGCGTTCATCCCCCTCGACGTCTTCCGGTTTCGCCTGATGGGCGAGCCCGGAGTCTTGGTGTCATCGCTTGGGTTGGTCCTCTTTGTCGCGGGATGGTGGATCATCGCGCTTGGCCTGCGAGAGAACGCCTTCGCCGCGCCGGTCGTGAAGCTCCAGGCAGAGCGGCACCAAACGGTCATCGACACCGGAGTCTACGCAGTCGTGCGACATCCCATGTATGCGGGGGGCATCCTGTTCTTCGTTGGCATGCCCCTGTGGCTCGGATCCTACGCGGCGGCGCTGCTCGCGAGCGTTCCGATCGCAACGGTTGTGGCGCGGGCCACGATCGAGGAGCGGTTTCTGAGGCGGGAACTGGCGGGCTACGACGCGTACATGGCCCGCACGCGGTACAGATTGATCCCGTTTGTCTGGTAGAACGGCCAGCGTTCACGTGCTCGCGTGATGCCTCACGCCGGAAGCCGCAACTCCCGCGCCAACCGCTCCAACTCGGCGAGGCTCTGCGCGAGCGTGAGTTGACGATAGCTGATGTCCGCGACCAGGAGGCGAACCCCGAGCACCTCGTACCGCGCGGCCAGCTCCCGGGTCAACGGATGGGCCACCCCGGGCCGGGCGGTGAGGAACAGGTCCTCCATGGAACGCCCGGCGTGGGCGACGAGCGGGGCGAGGCGCGCGAGCCCGTCCTTCACCTGCTCGGGCCCGAGGCCGAGCGGGTGCCAGCCGTCGCAGGCGGCGGCGACCCGGCCCAGCGCGGCGTCGCTCTCCCCACCCCCTAGGATCGGAAGGCGCGCGCCCTGCGGCGGCTTCGGGTCCATCGCAAACGGCGCGAATCGGTAGAACACTCCGTCGAACTGCACGGGGTCGCGGGCCCAACTCGCCTTCAGCACCCGGATCGCCTCGACGATACGGCGCCCGCGGTCACGAAACGGCTGGCCGAGCAGCGCAAATTCCTCCTCCAGCCACCCGGCACCGACGCCGAGGATGACGCGCCCGCCCGACAGGAAGTCGAGCGTGCCGACCGTCTTCGCGACGGCCAGCGGCGGGCGCATCGGTAGCACGAGCACCGATGTGCCGAGGCGGACTCGGCGCGTGACCGCGGCGGCCCAGGTGAGGGCCGTGAACGCGTCGAGGTACGGGACCGTCGGCTCCCACGGCGCGCGCCGATCGGCGGTATAGGGGTACGGGCTCTGGATCGAGAGCGGCATCACGATGTGGTCGGTCACCCACAGCGACGTAAAGCCAAGGGCCTCGGCCCGCGTCGCGACCGCGGCGAGCGCCTCGGTTGTCGCGACCGGACCGGCGACGGGCAACGTGACACCGTACTCCATGCGAACCTCCCCGCGCGGAGGATCAGGATCCTCCGGTTTGTCCTCTCCGTCGCCGGCCGGTCACTTGTCGAGCGGGTACAGTGGCCGCGTGACGTGCCGAAACACGAGCTTTTCCATGTTACAGCAATTGGCGCCGGGCGTCTCCGCGATCAGGAGCTCTGCGGCAATCGGCCGGTACGAGACGCGGAAGTGCGACGGGGACTTGACGAACACGAGGTCCGCCTGTGACGGCTCCAGCCCAACCGAGCGGAACAGCCCGGGATCCCACTCGAGTGTCGGCAACTCGCGGAGGAGGATGGAGATGCCGCCCAGGGCCAGCACCGCGATCCGCCCCTGGTGCACGGCGACGCCCGTCATCCCTGGTCCCGTCATCGTGAACGTCCCGTCGCCGAGTGCGCGCACGGTTCCGGTGACGGTGACCGGATGGCCGTCGGCGCGGTTGACCGTGTGGCCGAGCGGCACCGTGATCGCCGCGCCCACCCCGGCCGCGTGCGCGGCACGCACGGCCGGCGCGTCCACCAGCGTGAGCAGCGCGGTCTTGCCCGACCGGTCGACGCCGCGCGCGAGCAGGGCGCGCAGCACCGCGGCGTGATCGCCGGCGCTCCCGCCGCTCGGGGCGTCGCCGGAGTCACCAATCACGACCGGCCCACGAGGAGCGGCTAGGGCGCGTCCGAGCGCGTCGTCGAGGGACGGCAGGTTCGGCGCAAACTCGGCGCGCCGCTGCCACGCTTCGTCGCACAGCGCCTCGGCGGCGCGGCGCGCCGCGTCCCGGTCGCCGTCCGAGACCACGACCGCCGCGAACCCCAGGTCCGGGACGTCGAGCCACGGCTGCACAGGGAACAGCGACCCCGCGAGAATGCGCCCCTCGGCCTCGAGCGCGGCCGTCCGGTTCATCAGGTCCCGGAACGGCGGCGCATCGGTGGTCGTGCTCGAGGGACTCAGCAGCAGGTGCCGCTTCGCGAGCTCGGTGACCGGCCGCACCTCGCCGGCGACCCGCCGCAGCAAGAGGCGCGCCGTACGCTCCCCGGTCTCGTAGATGTCGGTATGGGGGTAGGTCTTGTAGCCGACCAGGATGTCGGCGGACCGGGCCATCTCGGGCGTGATGTGCCCGTGCAGGTCGAGGCTTGCGGCCACCGGTACGGCGGGTCCCACGAGCCGCCGGACCGCGTGCAGCACCAGCCCGTCGCCGTCCGGGTGGTCGTCCAGCACGAGGGCGCCGTGGAGGCTCAGCAGCACCGCGTCTACCGGCATCGCCGCACGCAACCGCCGCAGCAGATCGTCGAGGATCGCGTCGAACGCCGTATGGCGCAGCGGCCCGCCCGAGCACGCATGGGCGCCGACGAGCGGCACCGGGATGACGCCGCGCTCGGCGAGCACATCGAGAAACCCCGCTAGCTCGATCCGCGGCCCACGGGCGAGCGCGAGCACGTCCTCCCCCGCGACGAACGTGTCGGCCTTGAACCAATCCAGATCGCTCGGGCCGGGGGCGAACGTGTTCGTCTCCTGCTTGAAGGTGGCGACGGCGATTCGCATCCTACGCGTCCCCGGGCACCGCGAGCACGAACGCGAGGGCGTCGCCGGAGACGACGCGCGGCAGCGTGCGCAGGAACAACACCCGCCCGCTGCGCGCGGCCGGCACGTCGGCAAGCACCGTCCCGTCGGGGTCTCGCACCTCACCGAGCGACTGGCCCTGCGTCACCCGGTCCCAGACGCGGATCGCGGGCACGAACAGGCCGGACGTCGGACTGAGGTGGTCCACCTGGAGGTGCCCGGCCCCCTGGACGTCGGTCTCAACCAGGTAGCGCGGCGGGTCCACCGGGTAGCGGCCTTCGAGAATGCCGAGAAACGCGAGGACGTTCCGGACGCCCTGCACGGCCGTGGCCCGGTCGTGCGGCCGGCACCGCCCTTCGCCGGGCATCTCGACGTAGATCGCTGGCAACCCGCGCTCCCCGGCGGCCGACAGCGTCCGGCCGGGCAGGCCGCCGGTTCCCCAAACCAGGTCCAGCCCGAACGCGATCGCGGCGGCGCGTTGGACCCGCCCGAGGTCCCCGGGTCGCATGTGGTAGCCGGCGAGCGGATGGATCGCGTACATGGTCCCGCCGCCGTGAAGGTCGAGCAACAGATCGACCTGGGTTAGCAGGTAGGTCGCGTACGCGTGCGCGACCCGCTCGCTCGGCGTGCCGTCGCGGCGGCCGGGGAAGATCCGAGCGAGGTTCTGGTGGTCCCAAGCACCCTCCCGCGTCGCGGTGGAGAACGCGGGGCCGTTCGTGATGGGCACACCGAAGAACGTCCCTCGCATCGTGCGCGGGTCCAGGGCAGCAAACACATCCTGGATCGCGACCGGGCCCTCGTACTCGTCCCCGTGCACCGCCCCGGTGGCGAGCAGCGTCTTGCCGGGCGCATGCCCACGCGCAACGAGCGCCGGAAACGCAAGGTCCTGACCATCGGGCAGGCGGTCGATCACGAGACGAAGGCGCCGCTTCGTCCCCGGCGGCACCGCCGCGAGCGAAAATTCGCAGACGGGGATGCGGATCGGGTCATGGGGCATGAAACGTCGAACCCCCCCTCGCTCAGCGTGTCGGCCGCAAGACGCGGAGCACCCGCCGGCGCGCGCGCGGGGTCACGTCTGCCCCGAGGGTGCGCGAGATCGCGGCGCACGCGTCGAGCAGCTCGGGCGCGATCGCTCCGAGCCGTCGGGCGCCCATGCGTGCCACCGGCGCGGCGATGCTCACCGCGCCGACGACCCCGTGTCCGTCGAACAGCGGCGCGGCGACGCACACCGCGCCGACGGCCTGTTCCTGCCGGTCGATCGCGTACCTGCGGTCGCGAACGGCGCGCACTTCGGCCACAAACCTTGGCACCGTCGTGATCGTCCGCGCGGTGAAGCGCGGCATCCCGGCCGCACGCAGCAGCTTCGCGAGTTCGGGTTCCGGGATATGCGCGCCGATCGCCTTGCCGAGCGCAGTCGCGTGCAGCGGGACGGTGCTTCCGGGCGTCTCGACGAACCGGAGCGGCCGCGGGCTCGGCAGCACGTCCAGGTACACCACGCGGCGATCGTGCCACACGGCGAGGTTCACGGTGTCGCCCGACCGGTCATGCAAGTGTTGCAGGTATGGTTGCGCCACGCGGCGGAGGTCGACGATCGCGTGCGCGACCTGGGCGAGCTGAATCAACCGCAGCCCCGGATGATACGTGCCGCCGGGGCCGCGTTCGATAAAGCCGCGACCCTCCAGCGTGACGAGGGAGCGGAACGCCGTGGCCTTTGGCATACCGGTGCGGGCCGCGACCTCGCCGAGCGTGAGCGGGCCCTCGGCGAGCGTCTCCAACATGGCGAGCCCGCGCTCGAGCGCTGCCACCGCATACCGGCGCGACTCCGCAACCGCGAAGCCCCGGCGTCGAGCGGAACGGCCGAACCGCCGCTTCGGTCCGACTGCGGGCCGGGCACCCCCGCCGCGCCCGCTCCGATCGCGGCGCGGGCGAAGCCGCCTCGCGGCGCCGGCGGCGCGGGCGCGTCCCGCGCGCCGAGTTGCGGGCGGCGTGCCAACGCGTCGCCGGGAACGGGCCGTCACCATCCGCCGTACGCCACCCAGCCGCCGTCTGCCATCGTGAGCGACCCGTTGACGAAGGACGCGCGCGGCGAGCAGAGAAACGCGGCGACCTCCGCCATTTCCTCCGGCGTGCCCCAACGGCCCTGCGGCGTGCGCCGCTCGACCACCTCGCCCGAGAAGTCGATCGGCATCTCCCGGACGGTGCTGATGTAGCCGGGACCGAGCGCGACGACGCGCAGGCCATGGGGCGCCCACTCGCAGGCCAGCGCCTGCGTCAGCCCCACGAGGCCGTGCTTGGCGGTGCAGTACGCGGCGCGCCGCGGCATCCCCCGGATCGAGAACACGGACCCGATGTTGAGGATGACGCCGCGGCGGGCGGGGATCATCACGCGCGCGGCGGCCTGACTCATCAGGAACGCGCCGGTCAGGTGCGTATCGATGAGACCGCGCCACGCATCCAGCTCGAGGGTCAGCGTGTCGCGGATCTGGCCGGTCCCGGCATTGTTGACGAGCACGTCCAGCCGGCCAAACTCCCGCACCGTTTCGTCGACGATCCGCCGGACATCGGCCGGGTCGCGCACGTCCGCGACGAGCCCGTGCGCGCGGGCGCCCGACACCCGCAGACGCTCCACCGCGTCGGAGACGCGGTCGGCGCGGCGCGCGCAGATCGTCACCGCGGCTCCGCCGGCGCTGAGGCGTCTGGCGATCGCACCGCCGATGCCCTGACTACCGCCGGTCACGATCGCCACCTGCCCCGCGAACTCGCCCTCGACCGCGTTGTCCGTCACGACCGCGTCCCTCCTCGCGGGCCGCGCGCGGCCCCGCAGATCTCGCACCGGAGCGTTCCCCTAGGCCACGTCGGCCGGCCCGGCGCGCACCTCGACGAACGCGGCGCGCGCCGCCTCGAGCGTCCGTGTCACGTGTTCCGCGGTGTGCGCCGCGCTCAGATACCATCGTCCGCCCGGAACGACGCGCACGCCGCGCCGCAATATCGCCTCGGCGAACTGCGCGTACTGGACGGCGCCTTCGCTCCTCGCGACGCGCGGCTCGTCGATCGCCGGGCGGTCCGTGATCCACATGTGAAACACCGGCCCCGACCCCTGCACCAGCACGGGCACGCCGACCTCCGCCCCGAGCCGACGCAACCCCTCCATCAGCGCCCGCCCGGTCGCCGTCATCCTCGCGTAGACGTCGCCGCCGCCGGCGGCGAGGGCTTCGAGCGTCGCCTTGGCAGCGGCCATGGCCGGCGGGTTGCCGTTGTACGTACCGCCGTGCAACACGGCGCCGGATCCCAGTTGCTCCATCAGATCGCGCCGCCCGCCGACCGCGCTCAGCGGGAACCCGTTCGCAATCGCCTTGCCGAACACGGTGAGGTCCGGACGGACACCGAGCAACGACTGGGCGCCGCCCAGCGCCACGCGAAAGCCCGTAATCACCTCGTCAAAGATCAACACCGCGCCGTCGCGGGCGCACCACGCGCGGATCGCTTCGAGGTACCCGGGCCGCGGCGGGATGACGCCAGTGTTGCACAGGATCGGCTCGAGGATCACCGCCGCGATCTGGCCGCGGTAGCGGGAGGCGGCCACCTCCACGGCCTGCAAGTTGTTCCAAGGCAGCACGAGCACGTCCTGCAGCGCACTCGCCGGCTGGCCTCCGGTGCCCGGGAGGGCCGGCGCGACCGGCCCTTCCGGCTCGGGTCGGTCGGCGACGAAGATCGTGTCGAGCCAGCCGTGGTAGTGCCCTTCGAAGCGGATGACCTTCCACCGCCCCGTGGCCGCACGGGCGATCCGGATGGCCGCGTGCACCGCTTCCGAACCCGACGACGCGCACCGGAGAACTTCGCTCGACGGTACCGCAGCCCGGAGCCGCTCGGCGACGTCCGCCTCGAGCGGATGCTGGCCGGCGAACGCCACCCCGTCCCGCACGGCGGCCACCACGGCGTCGGTGACCCTCGGGTCTCCGTGCCCGAGGATCACCGGGCCCATCCCGAGCATGTAGTCGATGTAGGTGTGGCCGTCGAGATCCTCGATCTCGGCCCCCCGCCCGCGCGCGACCACGAGCGGGGCCGGGCGCTCCGCGAGACGGATGTTGCTGTTGACGCCGCCGGAGAGCACCCGGCGCGCGCGTGCCATGTACGCGGGGGCACTCGTGTATTCGTACGGCCACGCATCCTCGGGTCTACGGCTCATGCGCCGATCCTCCTCGCCGCCAGACGACTCGCGCCGGTGTTTCATTGCACAAAACCGAATTTCATGACCCGATCGCCACCCATGATAGCGGGGGACGTGTGCGGCGGTCAAGACGCGCGCCCCCCGTCGGCGGCGTGCGGTCGACACGCGGAGGAAAAAAAGAAACGATGTTTCGCACAGCGATACGCCGGGGATCCCCGCCGATGCGGAAGATTGTACGTCGTCGCGGAGGCGAAGCAGGAGCTGATGTCGCGGACCGCGTAACGGAGGCCGCAAGACCACAGGCGACGGAGGTGGCGGATGGCAGTGCAGGGAGAAACGATCGCGGTCTTCGGAGGCGGACGCGGGCTCGGGCGGGCGGTGGCGCTCGCCGGAGCACGGGCGGGCGCTCGGATTGTCGTGGCCGCGCGGACGCGTGCCGATGTCGAAGCCGTGGCCGCGGAGGCGCGCGCGCTCGGCGCGGAGGCACAGGCGGTCGCCGCGGATGCGCGCCGGTCTGCGGACGTCGAGGCGGTGCTCGCGGCGGCGGACCGGTGGGGCCCTGCGGGGATCGTCGTCAGCACGGTCGGCGAATCCCTCGTCAAACCGTTCGAACAGTGCACGCTCGACGACTGGCACCGCGTCATCGAAGGCAACCTGACGCCGGCGTTTCTGATCGCGCAGGCGGCGATGCCGCGGCTGATCGCGCGCCGCGGAGGCCGCTTGGTGCTCGTCTCGTCGCGCGTCGCCGTCAACGGCGGGGCGATCGCGGCGATCTACGGCGCGGCCAAGGCGGGCGTCGTCGGTCTGGCCCGGTCGCTGGCGCTGCTCGGCAAGCCGTACGGCGTCGCGGTGCACGCCATCTGCCCGGCCCCGATGGATACCCCGATGCGGTGGGCGGCGACGCCGGAGTTCGACCGCACGAAGGTCATCCCCGCGGAGGCCGTTGCCGACGTGATCCTCGCGGTCGCGGCGTACCCGTCGGTCACGCTTGAGGACGTGATGGTGCCGGCGGCGGTGACGTACACCGCGTAGGAACCTGGCCGCGCCCAGAGAACACTACGTCATCGCCAGGCCGGGAGCCCACCATCGACACGCCCGTTCCACACAACGACCGGCGTCTGCCCGAGGGTGCCGTCCAGCAACGGCCCGATCTGCCCGAGCGGCCGATCTTGGACGCCGGGTCGCCGTGCCCTGCCTGCGGTCACCCCATGGTCCGCCTCTGGTGCCGCGTCCGCTGCGAGGCGTGTGGGTTCTTCGAAGGCTGTGAAGACTGACCTCGAGGAGTCGATGATGTTTGAGCTGGTCAAAACCCTGACAGAGCTCACCGGGCCGACCGGGCGCGAGGACGAGGTCCAGGAGTGGATCGCGCGCGCGTGGGGCGAGCGCGGCCTCCGCGTGGAGCGCACGCCGATCGGCAACGTGATGGCGCATCTGGGAGGGACGGGGCCGAAGCTCCTGATCGGCGCGCACGCGGACGAGATCTGCTTCCGCGTCAAGAGCGTCGACGATCAGGGCTTTGTGTGGCTGACCGCGGGCCGCGGTCTCGGCGAGCAGCGCCCGCCGGAGCCCACTCCGCTCGGGCTGGTCGCCGAGATCCTGACCGAGACCGGGATCGTTCGCGGGACGTTCGTCACGGTCACGGGGCACGTCATGACCCGGCAGCAGCGCGCCCGCCTCGAGCGTGAAGGTACCGACTGGATGGACTTCTACGTGGACATCGGCGCGCGCACGCGCGCCGACGCCGAATCGCTCGGCATCCACCCGGGCTGCCCGGTGATCAACGCGGTGGTGACGCGGCGCGAGGGTAAGAACATCGTCGGCAAGGCGATGGACGACCGCGCCGCGCTCGCGCTCATGACGGCGATGCTCGACGGGCTCGACCGGTCGCGCCTCCAGTACGACGTCTGGTTCACCTCGACGATCGCGGAGGAAATCGGCCTGATCGGCGCGCGCTCGGCGGCGGCCGGGTTCGACGTCGGGCTGATCGTCGAGGTGGGCCTCGCGGGTGACATTCCGCTCGTCGACCGCCGGCAGATGCCGGTCTCGCTCGGCGCCGGGCCGATCGTCGTGCACAAAGACATGACGCTCCCCTACAGCACGGTGCCGACGCGCGCGGTGATCGGCGCCGCCCGCGGCGCCGGGATCCCGTTCCAGCACGCCGTGTTTCAGAACTTTTCGAGCGACGGCCGCGAGTGGATCCAGGAGGGCGTACCCACGGCGATGGTGGCGTTCCCGTGCCGGTACACGCACAGTCCAAACGAGACCGTGCAGGAGTCGGACCTCGTGCTGACCGCAGACCTGCTGCGTGCGTTCGTCACGACGCCGCCCGCATAGGGCCGTCGCGCCAGTGCGCGGACGCGGCGGACCACCGGCGGCCCAACCGCGGTCGCACGGTTAAACACGGTACAGGAAACGCAGGCGTGGGGCGATCGCAAAGTTGAGCTGCAGCAGCACGATGAACGCGATGCTCCAATACGTACTGACGACGCAGAGCAGCGCCCCCAGCGCGTACAGCGCTTGCGCGACCACGATGCGCCGCTCCATCGAGGCCCGCACGTCCGGCGGCGTACCCTCCCGCAGCAGGCCTGCCCGGAGCACATAACGCCAACTGCCGTAGAGCGTCACGCCGAGCAGGAGCACGGTGATCCAGTAGGCGAGCAGCGCGACGCGATAAGTGATGAACGCGGCCAACAGCGCCGTCGAAAACGGCGTGACCGACACCGCGAGTAAGAACGCGATGTGGATCCACGCCACGTTCCGGTCCCCACGAGCGAGCCAGTTGAGCTGGGTTTGCTGGCCGATCCAGAAGATGCCGAGGGTCATGAAGCTCATCAAGTACGCGATCAACCGCGGCGTCAACGCCACCACGGCGCGCCACAGATCGTGCTCGGTGTGAATTGCCTCGGTCGCCGGCACGTGGAGGTCGAGCACGAGCAGCGTCATCGCGATCGCGAACACGCCGTCGCTCAGCGCCGCGAGGCGTTCCAGGCTTTGACCGGCGAAGCGATTGTACACCGCTTCCATGACGTCTGCGCACTCGCCGGCGCGGGGCGGGCCGGCGGACGCGCCGCCTGCCCGCCGCCGTCACGCCAGCCGGTACACGCCCGGTTTGACTTCGGGGAACCGATTCCACACCTCCCCGTCGTGCCCGGGGCAAATCAGATCCTCTTTACCGCCCGCGAGCGTCCGGATCCGTTCCATGCCCCGCAGGCACTCCGCGATCGCACCCAGGTGGATCGCCGGCGGCGCCCAGTCTCGCAGGTTGCGGTAGGTCGTGAGCGCGTCATTCGCAATCACAAACGGCCCCTTCCCCGTGCGGACGGTCACGATCTGCATGCCCGGCGAGTGGCCGCCGACCCACTCCACCCCGACGCCGTCGGTGATCTCGGCGTTGCCGTCCACAAGTCGGAGTCGGTTGCCGGATCGCAGCGCCGCGAGGTCGGAGGCGAAGCAATCGCTCAGAAACCGCTGGTGCCACCGCTCTGCGGCGCCGTAGTCGGTCCAGAATTCCAATTCCTTGCGGTGCACCCAAAACGTCGCTTTCGGAAAGATGCCTTCGACGTCGAAGTGATCCCAATGCAGATGGGTCAGGATCACCGTCGGAACCGCGGCGGAATCCACCCCGGCCGTCGCCAGGAGTTCGTCCCGCGTCCGCATCTGCT
>Ga0070735_10002343_pt1 | contig 17254 bp, 12 predicted proteins | sample Coa_R1_FD_66443 | JGI IMG/M metagenome (GOLD analysis project Ga0070735, IMG submission 66443) | Surface soil microbial communities from Centralia Pennsylvania, which are recovering from an underground coalmine fire - Coalmine... | ecosystem: Environmental > Terrestrial > Soil > Unclassified ... | reverse complement strand
GAATGACGAAGGTAATGACGCGACGGCCAGGAGTTCACTGGCTCTGGTCACTTTGAAGATGTCACTTTCCGTGTTCTTCGAGGAATTTCTCGACTTCTATCGCGGCCATGCACCCCGTGCCCGCGGCGGTAATGGCCTGGCGATAGCGGCGGTCCTGCACATCGCCGCACGCGTAGACGCCGTGAACACGAGTAAATACGTGGTTGTGCGTCTTGAGGTAGCCGTCGGCGTCGGTATCGAGCTGGCCTTCGAACATCTTCGCGTTCGGCACGTGTCCAATGCCGAGGAACAGGGCGTTGGTCGGAAAATCCCAGACCTTACCCGTCTTCACATTCCGGAGTTTGAGGCCGGTGACTTCCTTGTGATTGATGTCGTAGACGTCTTCGACGACGGTGTCGAGCAGGAAATGAATCTTCTCATGCTTCTGCGCACGCTCCAGCATGATCTTCGATGCCCGGAAGGAATCACGACGGTGAATGATCGTCACCTTCGTCGCAAAGCGAGTAAGGAAGAGAGCTTCCTCCATAGCAGAGTCTCCGCCGCCGACCACCACAATTTCTTTGCCGGAAAAGAAGAACCCATCACACGTCGCGCAAGACGACACGCCGTGGCCGATCAGTTGTTGCTCGTGCGGCAAGCCCAACCAGCGCGCCGAGGCGCCACTGGCGATAATCAGAGTCTGAGCGTGGACCTGATGAACTCCCAGATGCAACAGGAACGGCCGCTTGCTGAGATCGGCGCTGGTGAGATGCGTCATGCGGTATTCGGCGCCAAAGCGCTCGGCCTGCTTGCGCATGTTCTCGACGAGTTGCGGACCCATGATGCCATCGGGGAATCCCGGAAAATTCTCGACGAGCGTGGTCATCGAGAGCTGCCCGCCCGGCTCGTGGCCCTCGACGACCAGCGGCTTCAGGTTGGCACGTGCCGTATAAAGAGCTGCGGTGTGTCCGGAGCATCCGGACCCGATGATGACTACGTTGCGAGTTTCGCTCATGGATTCTTCTGTAGTTGCTGATTAGATGGCTGCGGTCCGATTTTGATGCAAGGCGCTCCGTCGGATGAGCGCGACGATCTGAATCGCTCCGACATCACTTCTTCGCCGCCGGCTTTGTGCTTCTTGGCTTTGTGGCTGCCTTCTTGAACTGTCCATCGACCTGCGCCAGTTCCTCCGCCACAATTCGTTTCACGCCGAGCAGCCCACGATAGTTGGCCAGCACGTCAGACGCGCCGCGAAACAGCGGCTCGTATGCGCTCTGGTCCGGTGCCGGAGCGCCCTCGGCAGCCTGGCACCGCGCCAGCGCGACCGAGGACTTTCCAAATCGCTCCAGCCGAACCCGGCTGGCCGGAGTGCTGGACGCAAGCATCGCATCGACACTCGCGACCGATGAAGCACTATCTTCCAGAGAGACTTGGATCAGATCTTTCGGATCGCGCACGTGCAGCACCAGCGTCTCGACCATATTCTGACCGTCATTGCTGAAGGAATATTGCACGCTCGAGAAAAGTGCCTGCACCGCGAACTCACGGCGAATGCGCACATAGCTCGCGACCGACGGCTCGCCCGCCACATGCCCGCCCTCGCCCGGTTTCAGGAAGCTCGGCATGTCGGTCAAGGTCGAACGTCCACGCGTGACTTCAAAGTCGCCGCCGAACAAAGGCTCCTTCGGGACGCGCGCTAACGCACCCGCAATCTCCTTCTGCTCTTCCGCCGACGGAGTACACACGTTCAGCATGTTGACCTTCACCTGGGGCTCGTTCGACGGCGGATTCGCGGGCTGCTGCTGCGCCGCAACCGGCCGCGCAAACGCCAGCGAGAGAAGACTGATCCATAGGATGGAAACCGGGATTCTGGGCACTGCGGAATTCTAAATGAGAAGCATCGAAAAATCTTGGATTGCGAGGTCTGGGGCATTTGGCGGTCAAAAGCCCAGAACCTTTAACCACGAAGGACACGAAGGTTCACAAAGGAAACCCAACGCCTTCCTTCGTGGACCTTCGTGTCCTTCGTGGTTGAGGCTTTTCGTATTTAGCCGCGCCCTGCAAACGTTTCGCCAAGGATGCGGGGAAAGCTTAGAATTCTTCTATGGCAAATCTGACATTGGTTTACGGCATGAGGCTGTTGCCTTCCGAGGACGTGGCCGAGGTAGGGCAGGCTCCGGTAAAGCTCAAAAATGGCAAGGACGCCCACGTGATGATGCACGTGCTCGAAGGCAGCAAGGAAGAGATCGAGAAACAGTTACGGACGAGCCTGGAAGCTTTCTTCGATCTCTATCCCGAAATCTGATCGGAGTATCTGGCTGGCCAGCTGGACGTGGCTATAATTCTAATCTTCTGCAAATCGTCGAACCAACAGCATGCAATGGTCCTATCCAGAATTCCGACGCCGCCTGATCGAGGCCGAATTGTGGCCGGAAGGCCGCATGGCACGCCTGGCCTGCTATTTGGCGGCCATGGCCGCGGCGTTGTACGCGTTGCGAAAACTGCTGGGACTATTTTCGGCTTCGTGGGGGCAGTATCTCGCCGGTTGGGTTGAATTTCTTGTTTTCATCGCAGTCATCCTGTTCTTGATTCTCGCCTTCCGCTGGTCGAAACGGAGAATCCTGTGGCGGCTGCGCAATCGGCTGATCGTCACATATGTTTTTATCGGCGTCATTCCGGTGGTGCTGCTGTTGGCGATGGCATTCATCTCGCTTTATCTGTTTGCCGGACAATTTGCCAGCTTCGTGGTGATTTCCGAACTGGACGCCCAACTCCGCAGCGTGGGAGCAGTCAACGCAGCCATCAGCAACGAACTGGCAGCCCACCTGGAGCGCGGCGGCAATCTTTCTCCCGAGTCGTTGGAAGGCTTAAAGAAACGCGATCGTGCCTGGGCCCACCGCCATTTGAAGGCGTGGCACGGCACAAAGCTTCTGCCCCTTCCCGGCGATGCTCCGGCAACTCTCGAGTATCCGGAATTCCTTAACAAGCCCGACAACACGTTTGCGAAGGCGTTGCGCGACGGCAAACCGTTTCAAGACATTATGCGCGATCACGGCAGGCTGTACCTGCGAGCCGTGTCGGTGCTTCCTGTGCGCTCTGAAAACCTGACCGTGGTTACGAGCGAACCGCTCGACAAGGACTTGGTTGGCAAAATCGCGGAGAACCTGGGCGAGATCACCCTTTATGCAGCCACCGAAGAAGTACCGGGACAAGGAAACCGGACCGACGACAGGAAGTCGGGACTGCAAGCATCCGCGTCGACGACTCCCAGGAGCAACGGCGGAATCGCCATCACGCAAGGCAAGGGCGGAAATGCCCAGGATTTGTCTGAGGCCTTCACCGTAGGCTCAGTTCCCGAAGCGACGAATTTGATGGATCAACAAATCACCTTCGTCACACCGCTCTCGGATGTGAGCTGGGCTACAGGAAGTCAGGAAGGGATGGGAGCGCTTCTGGTACGCACGCGTCCGTCAATGCTCTATGGACACTTGTTCACAGCACTCGGCGAATTCGCAACCATCGTTGAAGAAGCCCTCGTCGGCGTGGCGATTTTCTTTGCGGTCATCGAACTGATTGCCCTGATCATCGGCACTCGCATGACGCGCACCGTCACCGCCGCGGTGGCACAGTTGCATGACGCGACGAAGCATGTGGATCGCGGCGACTTCAGCCACCGCATTCCAGTGAAGTCACAGGATCAGCTGGCCGAACTGTCGCGCTCCTTCAACTCCATGACGGAGTCGATCGAGAAGCTGATTCTGGAGCAAAAGGAAAAGCAGCGGCTGGAGAATGAACTCTCGATCGCACAGGAAGTGCAGGCTCAATTGTTTCCGCGGCAGGTCTCCGAACTGGAAACGCTGGAAGTGCATGGCTTCTGCCGTCCTGCGCGTACGGTCAGCGGAGATTATTACGATTTTCTGACCGCGAGTTCGCACAAGCTGATTCTGGCCGTCGGCGACATCAGCGGTAAAGGAATTTCCGCCGCGCTGCTGATGGCGACCATTCACTCGGCGGTGCGCGCCTATAGCATGGAAGGCATGCCGCAGTTGCGCGAACCGGTGGCGGTCGGGGCCGTCGCTGGTGCAGGCAGAGTGATGGCAACATGGCCCGAAGGTGTAGAAGTTTCTCCCGGAGCATTGCTTGGCCTGCTCAATCATCAGCTCTTCGATAGCACTCCGCCGGAAAAATATGCCACTCTATTCCTCGGCGTTTACGACGGACGGTCGCATCACCTGACGTACAGCAACGGCGGGCATCTGCCGCCCATCCTGATCGGCCAGGATGGAATGGTTCGACGCCTCGAAGCTGGAGGCACGGTCGTCGGCCTGTTCGACAACATGACCTACGAGGAAGGCGCGGTCGAGATGCATCCCGGGGAAATTTTCCTGGCCTACAGCGACGGCGTCACCGAACCCGAAAATGAGTTCGGAGAATTTGGCGAAGAGCGGCTGATTGAACTCGTCCGCGACAACCGGCACCTGCCTCTCCCGCAGATCAGCCAGATCGTCACCGCAGCCGTAGATGACTGGATCGGCGACATGGAGCAACCCGACGACGTCACGCTGGTTCTGGCACGGGCTCGGTAAGAACAAAAGCTTAAACCACAAAGTACACGAAGGTTCACGAAGGAATATTTTTCGTCTCTCTTCGTGGACCTTCGTGTCGTTCGTGGTGAATGAATTTCGTGGGCGTCAAGTTGACACGGAAAAGCTCGATACAATACCTTGGTCCGGCGTTATTCCATCAGTCCTGAGCGGGAGTAGCATAACCACGGCAATGCGCCGGGGCTCCATCCCGGAGATGACGGTTCGATACCGTTCCTCCCGCCCCAGTTCTTCTTCGTTCCGACCACGGATTAGATCAGCTTCTTCTTCCACCGTCCCTGCTTGAACAGGATTGCGCTTGTGCCGGCGATCGCCGCCTCGGCAATCACGATGGCCCAGAATGCTCCGTTCGATTGCAGATGCGCGCGAATCGCGAGCCAATAAGCGAGCGGAATTTCCAGCAACCAGAAGCCAAAGAAATTCACCACCGTTGGCGTGACCGTATCGCCGGCGCCATTGAATGCCTGCAACATAACCATGCCATAGGCGTAGCCGATGTTGCCGTAGCTGACGATGCGAAGACAGGTGGCTCCGAGTGGAATAACTTCGGGATCCTGCGTGAACAGTCGCACGACCGGCTCCGCAAAGAGCACGAACAGAATCCCTACGCCTCCGAGAAAGATCATGTTGTAAAGGCCAGTGCGCCACACCGCGGTTTCCGCTCGCCCGGGCTTGCCAGCGCCCAGGTTTTGCCCAACGAGCGTCGCCGCCGCGTTGCTCAATCCCCACGAAGGAAGAATGACAAAAACAACGATGCGGATCGCGATTGTGTATCCCGCCAGCGCGGCCGAACCGAAGACGCTGATGATGCGGACCATGCCAATCCAGCTCGTGTGTGCAATCGCGAACTGCAGAATTCCCGTGAGCGAGACGCGGATCAGCCGCCACAAAACGTCCAGTCGCAATCGTATTTGCCTCGCGAGAATGTGAATTCTTTCCGTTCCCTTCAGCAAGCGATAAAACTGGTAGACCACACCAATGCTCCGTCCGATGAACGTGGCCAACGCCGCGCCAGTCACACCGAGTCGTGGGAACGGTCCCCAACCGAAAATGAGACAGGGATCGAGCACAAGGTTAATGATGTTCGATACCCAGAGCAGGCGCATGGCGATGGCGGCGTCCCCGGCGCCGCGGAAAATCGCGTTATTGAGAAACAACAGCAGCACGGCGCAACTGCCACCGAGACAGATTCGCGCGTAGCCACTGCCCACCGACACGATCTGCGGACTTGCCCCCATCAATCGCAAGAGGCGGGGGGCATAGATCAGGCACGGAAGTCCGATGGCGAGAGACACAACGAGTCCAAGAGCGATCGCCTGCACCGCTGCTACGGCCGCGCCCTCGGGATCTTTTTCTCCGACGCGGCGCGCAACCATTGCGGTAGTCGATAAGCTGAGTCCCATGCCAACAGCAAAGACGAGACTCAACATCGACTCTGTCAGTCCCACCGTAGCGACGGCGTTGGCACCGAGCCGTCCGACCCAGAACACGTCGACGACAGCGAAGAGCGATTCGAGCACCATCTCAAGGACCATAGGCACGGCCAGCAGAAGAATCGCCCGGTTCAGGCTGCCCGCGGTGTAGTCCTGATGGGAGCCGCGAACGGCCTCGACCAGCGAGGACCACAGCGAGCGCGGCGGCACGGCAGCGGTTGAAGTCGCGTCCATAGAACTCTGGCTTTCCGCAGCAACGTCGCAAGCAGAGACGCGCCGCCTTCAGAATCAGATGACGAAAGGATCAGGAATCCGGTAACCGGGTCAAGCAGGATGGAGAGTTAGCGGGGTTTGAACATGACGCCCTCAGCGCAGAAACTTCTCGAACGCTAATGTGAATCCAGGGACACTGTGAAACGAATTTTACTTCGAAGCGGAAGATAGTGCCAACCAGAAAGAAAAAGCGGCGGTGGTCGGAGGTGCCCACTCGCCGCTTTCCACAGGAGGTGATATTAGCTCGGGAACAAGACCATCCTACAGCCGCCGCCTCGCAGACAGTGAGATCACGAAGGTACTGCCAGACCGCGCACCGAGCGAGAGATTTCATTTTCGGGAATAGGCCCAAGATGGGAGCTTCACTGCTCTTCTTCATGCTTGGGCAGTACCACCACCATCCCCGTCACGTTCTGATCTTTCACCATCCCACCGAGCACCATTGGACCAAGACGCGTTATCAGAATTCCCCGGCTGTCGCTGCGCACATCAAATGTGTCTGCGCTGTAGGTCTCCCAATGGTTGCCATGCAATTCAAAAGCAAAGGTGAGTGGAGAAATATCGGTGGGCTTGCCCTCGAAGTCCAGGCCTTTGAAGTTATGCGGGCTTGCCGACCCACCGGAAAAAATCACCTTATGTTCCTTCTCACCGGCTCCGGCGACAATCCCGAATCGCGCCGTTCCGGGATGCGGCGGCAACTTGCTCCACACGATTTTGGTCGGATCTTTGTGGTCGATCTTGCCCATCCAGCACTCATCGGACGCGATGTATGGCGCACCTGCACCCGTGTTCTTCTTCGCCCCGTCGATGAAAACGATCGTGCCATCCGCAATCCCGCCCGCATGTCCGTACACTGGAGTTCCAGGAAACGGCGTGGCATCGTCCCAGGTATTCCTTTCGGTGTCATATACCTGCACTTTGTTGACCGGGCCGTTCTTCGTTCGTCCGCCGATAAGGTAAACGAAGCGGTCGTGATCCACTCCAATCACGGCGCTATCGACGGGCACCGGAATGTCCGCGGCACGGTACCAGCGGTGGTCGTCGGGAAGATATGCGTTAACGTCGCCCACAGTCATTTCACTTCCCTGCCCATCGACGACGTATCCGCCGAAAAGAAAAATCTGTCCTCTTGCGCCGATGGCGGAAGCGCCGAGGCGGCCCGCGACTCCCGGCACGGGGCGGCCTTCGCTCCACTTCGCCGACGCGAGGTGCAGGACATAGACTTTGTTCGAAATGTCATCCCATGTCTTCTTCGGACCAACGCCCATCAGCGAATACAGGTCGAGTCCTCCGCGCAACTCCGCGACTGCGTTGTCGGAAAGCGAGGCAGGCATGGGAGGAATCTTGGGTTGATCGACCGCCAGCAGAAGGACGGCGCACAGCACCGGGAGGAAGAACACGCACAGTTTCTTCATTGCTGAAATATTACGTCTTTCGGCAGGGGCCGGGAAAGGGGCGCGCACCGGGCAGTCCCGTCCTTCAGAACATGATTCAGACAGAACATGATTCAGAACCACGTCTTGCGGCGATACTCGCGGTACTCATCGCCGAACGCCGCTTCCAGCACGCGCGCCTCGCGCCGTGCCCGAACCGTTTGTCCGACAATCAAAGCGAGCAGCACGACCCACATACCAAACTTTTGCAGCACCAGGCCCAGTCCCGCGATCATGACCCCGCCGGAGACGTAAATGGGGTTGCGAATCTTAGAGTAGATCCCGGTCGTCACCAGTTTGTGAGCTTGGGCGCCTATGGAGAACGACTTGCCCAGCTGATAACGCGCAATGCCAATGCCGCTGACACCTATCACTGCCAGAGCCGTGCCAACGTAGCGTTCGGTGTTCCACGGACTCGCCCAGCTGACAAGAATCCAGAATACTACGCCCACGCCGAAGATCTGCACAGCCGTGAAGACGTACAGTCGCGCACCTTCCATCGCTTCCTCCTCTCCCGCTATTTCACCAGCCCCTGGCGCACTCCGTGGATGAAGTCGGTATAAGCGGGCGTTTGCCCGTTGGCGCGCATGTGGCTGGCAATCTGCCCGCGATGGTAGGCAGAGTGGAGCACGACGTGAGTCAGAGTGTCGACGATCGTGCTCGACCACTCCTCACCTTTACTGTTCGTGTACGAAATGGACTGAGACACGTCGCCGGCGGTAATGAGATCCAAAAAATCGAGCCACCGCCGACCGAGTTCAGCCGCCTGAGCCTCACATTGCTCGAGATCGGGCTTGGGCCACACCGGGACGCTCTGCGGCTGCTGCTTTAGCCGGTCGAGCCAGACCTGCTCGGCGGCCAGAATGTGGGCCATGAGTTCGAGCGAGCGCTGGTCGGCGCCATTGGCGCGTATCGCCGTCAGAACTTCGCGGTTGGCCCACTCGTCGTAGGCAAACTGCCGGCGCAGGTAGTCCGCAAGATTCACAAAACTGCCCTCCATCACGTCGTTTGGCGCGATATCTCCAATGTAGTCGGTCGCGCCCACGCGAGGCAATGCCACCGTCTGGTTGATTTCGCGACAACGTTGTAACGATCCTTTCACATTTCAGGACTAGACTAGTGGAGTTCGGGCCGATGTATCCGGCTACGATATATTTTTCTGATCTGGCACATGCCGCGGAAAGCGTCCCCAGCACAAAAGGAAGCACGAACGGAAGCAGCCGCCCGTCCCCGTTCCAGTAAGGGAGCGGCCGGGAGTAGCGCTCCAGACGCGAGATCGCGCGGCGCCGACGATCTGGCGAACCTTGCCTTGAAGGCTTGCCTCATCGCACGCGACGCCGCTTTCAACGTCCGCGACCTGCTCACGCATTCGTCCCGCATGGCCTTCCTCGCGATCAAAGACTGCGAGAAAGAACTCGACCTGATCGAGCGCCAGATCGACGAGCAACTTCCGGCGGCCATTACACGCGTCAATGAAGCCCGAGCCCGGCAGCTGCTTTCGAGCCTGAAGAGTACGACTGATCTGGAACGAATTGGCGACCTCGTGATGAGCGTCGCGATGCGGATGCAGGCGAGAACCACGAAAATGCCTGCAGCTGACGTGCGCCAGCTCGTGGAAATGTCTGCCGTGCTGCGCGAAATGCTCGATCTGATTCATAAGGGCTACTCGACTCTTGATCTTGAATGCGCCCGCAAGGTGTTGCAGATGGATAAAGAGATCGACCGCGTTTGCCATGCGCTATTCCAGACGCACTTGGCGGAAAACGTGTCTCCCGGCGACACGTCGGGCTTCGAAATTCTCCTGATGGCTCAGGCTCTGGAGCGTGCCGGGGACCACACCACCAATCTCGCCGAAGACCTTTATAGCCTGATCGAAGGCCGCAGCCTGCGGCATGTGCCGAAGAAGAAAGCTGCGAATTAGACCTCAGTTCTCAGTTCTCAGTTCTCAGTTCTCAGTTCTCAGTTCTCAGTTCTCAGTTAAAGGCCAAACCAGGGCACATTGACTGTCAAGGAATTTGGTCGGCTGCCCGACGGAAGATCCTCCCCTTGCCTCCGAACCAACTGAGAACTGAGGACCGAGAACTGACAACTACTCTCGAAATTCATCGTTCATTAACAATAGGGAAACATTCGCGCAACATTTGCCCAATAGAGTCTCTGGAGTGTCTCTTCCACCCCCGGAAGTGCTGTCGACTTCGGAGGGTAGCCTGAAGCCGATAGAATGCATTTTCCCGCCGAATTCCACGAACGCACGGGGGCCAGCGCCCGGAATGAGTCTGTGCGGCCCGTCATCTTCGTCGTGGAAGACGAAGAGGATATTGCCCGCCTCATTTCGCACAATCTTCAAGCTGCTGGATTCGAAGTCCAAAGTTTCGTAAGCGGCGCTTCAGTGCTGACCGAGGCGGTGCGGGAAATGCCTGCCTTGTTTTTGCTCGACGTAATGTTGCCCGGCACCGATGGCTTCGAACTCTGCCGCCACATTCGCCAGACCCCAGTACTCTCCGCGACTCCCATCATCTTTCTTACGGCGAAAACCGCCGAGGCCGACCGCGTCAAGGGCTTGGAGCTCGGCGGCGATGACTACATCACAAAACCGTTCAGCCCGCGCGAACTGGTCGCGCGCATCCGCAGCGTGCTGCGCGGGTTGGGCCAGGCTCCGGTCGCGAGTGAAGTCCTGCGGCTGGGCGAGTTGGAAATCGATGTCTCGTCGATGACTGTACAAGTGCAGGGCCGCAACGTGCTCACCACGGTGCGAGAGTTTCGCTTGCTGGAATATCTTGCGACGCATCGTGGCCGCGTGTTGACGCGCGATCAGCTGCTCGACGCGGTATGGAAGGAAACTCCGTTCGTTACACCCCGATCGATTGACGTCTACATTCGCCGCCTGCGCGAGAAGATCGAACCAGACCCCCGCCATCCGCAATACCTGAAAACCCTCCGCGGCATCGGTTACCGCTTCGAAGTACCGAGATAGCCCCTTTAGCCACGGATCGAAGCGGATTCCCACGCATAAAGCATTTTTTTACTTTTTCTTGTAGTTTCCGTGAAAATCCGTGTAATCCGTGGCTGGCGGTTTGTGTTTTCACCCGCGCTCCCCTCGCGTCGTTTATTCTGTCCTACACCCTATTTTGATGGCCGCAAGCAAGCCCAAGCCGCTGTGGAATGCCGACGATCAGAGCGCGCGTCTGGCCGAACTGACCGCGCGGTCCGATGAGCCCGCAAAAGATCACCCCTTACGAAGAGACGTTCGCTCGCTCGGCGCGGTGTTGGGACAAGTACTGGTCGAGCAGGTCGGCCAGGACTTGTTCGATTCGGTCGAAGAATTACGACGATTGTTGATCGAGCATCGCGAAAGCGTGCGACACAACCCGCAAGCGCCCACGCCCGAGCTCATGCTCAAAGTCCAGGGGCTGATCTCGAAAATGGATTTGACCCGCGCCTACCAGGTCACCAAGGCCTTCGCCACGTATTTCGAACTGACAAATCTGGCGGAGACCAACCATCGCAAGCGCCGCCGACGCGCCGGCAAGCTCGACCGCGACAATCCTCCGCTGCCCGGATCCTTTCGCGGAACGCTGCTGCGGATGAAAGGAGCTGGGCTCTCCGCGGACGAAGCCGCTGATGCACTCCGAAAGATCGCAATCACGCCCGTATCCACCGCACATCCCACCGAGGTCGCGCGACAGACGGTGCTATTGAAGCGTCGCCGCATCGCGCAACAACTCGAGCGGCTCGACCGCCTGCCACTCCCCGCGGAGGAAGCGGAAGACTGCGAAAACAATATTCACGCCGAAGTCACTTCCCTGTGGCAGACCGATGAAGTTCGCCTGACGAAACCTACGGTGAATGACGAAATCCGCATGGGCTTGCGCTATTTCAGGCTCTCGCTGTTTGAAGCTCTGCCGAAAATTTATGCCGAGGTTGTGCAATCGTTCCGCGACGTCTATGGCGTCGACCTCAACCAGGAGACCTTGCCCAACTTCGTGCAGTGCGGATCGTGGATTGGCGGGGATCGCGACGGCAATCCGCTGGTAAAGCCCGAGTGCATCGGCGATGCGCTCGACATGGCGCGCGCGTTGATCCTTCGCGAATACCTCTACGACATCGAGGCACTGAGCGACCGCCTCAGCTCTTCGCGCCGCCAAACGCGCATCTCGGAAGATCTCCTCCTGCGTCTGAAAGACTACGAGCAGAAGATTGCAGGAGTGCACTTGGCGTGGGGACCGCACAACCGCTCCGAGAGTTACCGCCGCTTTCTTTCCTACATGTTTCACCGGTTGCAACAGAGCCGCAAAGCCGTCGACGCGCCCGGCACCTACCGCAACGTCACCGAATTTGAAGAAGATATCCTTCTCGTGCGCGACAGCCTGCTCGCTCATCGCGGAGAGCGGCTGGCCAAAGCCTACGTCGGCCCATTGTTACGCAAGGTGCGAACCTTCGGCTTCCACCTGCACACGCTCGACATTCGCCAGCACGCGCGCGTTCATGCGCAGGTCATCGACGAACTTGGACCAAAGCTCGACGGCCGTGCAGACTCTGCCATAAGCCGCGAACTGCTTGAAACGTTTCGCACGATTGCGGAACTCAAGCGCTCGCATCCCGCCCAATCAATTCGAAACTACATCATCAGCGGCGCTGAATCCGAAAATGACGTACTGGCTGTAGTTCGCCTCGCGAAAGTCGGTGGCGTTCGCATTGCCGGCACCGGCGACGATCCCGGCCTGATGCCTGTACCGCTCTTCGAATCCATCGACTCGCTGCGCGGTGCGGCTGCGGTCATGCAACGTCTTTGGAGCCATTCCGAATATCAGCCTCTGCTCGATTCCTGGGGACGCTGGCAGGAAGTGATGCTCGGATACTCCGACTCGAACAAAGACGGCGGCATGCTCACCAGCACCTGGGAACTCTACAAAGCCCATCGTGAATTGCATCGCGTGGCTCGCGAATCGTCCGTAAATCTGCGGCTCTTTCATGGCCGCGGAGGCACGGTGGGCCGCGGCGGCGGTCCCACGCACGCCGCGATTTTGGCGCAGCCGCCCGGATGTTTCTCCGGGCAGATTCGCGTGACTGAGCAAGGCGAAGTCCTCAACTGGAAATATTCCGACCCGGTGCTCGCGGAATGGAATCTCGAACTGATGATCGCCGCGAGTCTCGAGGCACTCACCCGGCCGGGCGAAGAACAGTCTGCACATCCCGCGCGATGGGAAGAAGCGATCGAAGAGATGTCGCAGGAAGCGTATCGTGTCTATCGCCGCGACATTGCCGACAATCCCGACGTCCTCGAATATTTCGAGCAGGCGACTCCGGTCAACGAATTGGACGCCGCGCGGATCGGTTCGCGCCCCTCGCGTCGCACCAAGGGCCGGCGCCTCGAAGATTTGCGGGCCATCCCCTGGGTCTTCGGCTGGATGCAGAGCCGTCACGCCGTACCCGCATGGTTCGGTGTGGGCCACGCACTCGAGCAATTCGCAAAGCAGGGGCCCGGACACGAACAACTTCTCCGCCAGATGACTCGCGGATTCCCTGTCCTCTCGGAATTGATCCGCAACGTTGAGTTGGGCATGGCCAAGGCCGATCTTGGAATCGCGCAGGTCTATTCGGGACTGGTGAAGAGCACGCCGCTGCGAAAGCGCGTCTTCTCCATGCTCGAAGAGGAGTTCCTGCGGTCACGCCACATGATCCTTCGCATCACCGGGCAGCGCGAACTACTCGGACGCAATCGCGTGCTGGCGCGGTCCATCCGATTGCGCAATCCCTACGTGGATCCCATGAGCCTGATTCAAGTCGAACTGCTACGGCGGAAGCAGAAAGGCGAGCAGAGTTCTGAGCTGGAGTATCCCTTGGGCGCGACCATCAACGGCATCGCCGCCGGCCTACACAACACGGGATAGGGAAGACTAACGATTGTAGATTTCAGATTGTAGATTTCGGTTTGAACGCCAACGCAAATAGGAATCGATGTCAATCTGCGATCCAAAATCTGAAATCTGAAATTCCTCACTGTTCCTTCGTCACTTCTTTGGCGGGGCTGGAGGCAGTTTGGCTCGCATCCTCGCGGGCGGCTTTCTTAATCGCCGGTCGCTTTGCCGCTTCAGCTCGTTTCCGCTCTTGATAACGGCGGTCATGCAAGTATTGATCGGAGGCTTGTTTCTTCATCCTTCTATCATGTCACGGTTTCGTGACAATTTCCGGCTAACTTCCCTTTACCCTGTCCGTCTGTAGTATGTTGGCTGGTTGGGCCGGAGTGAGTCACTTCGGCCCTTTTGCACGGAACCTGCTTCTCATAATATGCGTAACGTCTACCGTCCTGTTGTTTTCAATCAAGAAATCCTCAGTTCCCACAGAAGAGGCCCTATGTACATTTTCCGCTCTACGGCTGTGTTGGTGTTGATCTTGATGTCCGCCGCGTTCTCCTCTCGAAGTGCATCTGCACAATCGATCTCCACAAGTTCGCTAGCCGGCGCGCCAGCCGATGAAGCCAAAGAGCCAAAACTAGAGCGCTTCGATCCCAACCTCGTCGACAAAACACTCGACCCCTGCGATGACTTCTACAAGTACTCCTGCAGTAAATGGCTGACCGCCAACCCGATTCCTCCCGACCAGGTCTACTGGAGCACGGGCAGCGGCCTCGAACTGTGGAACGAAAATCTGTTGCGCGAAACTCTCCAAGCCGCCAGCACAAACGATCCGAAACGGAGCGCGGTGCAACAAAAAATCGGCGACTACTGGGCCGCCTGCATGGACGAGAGCGGCATTGAGGCCGCCGGAACGAAACCGTTGCAGGCAGAACTCGCGCGAATCGCCGCCTTGAAGTCCAAGAAGGACATCACGCTGGAAATCGCCCGTCTCCATCGTCTTTATCCTGGAGCCTGGCAGCAGGGCGATAACGAGAGCAATTCCCCGTTCTTCGGCTTCACGGGACAGCCAGATTATGACGACGCGACCAAAGTCGTCGCGCAGATCGATCAGGCCGGACTCAGCCTTCCCAACCGCGATTACTATCTGAATACCGACGACAAATCGAAGGACATTCTCGCCAAATATCGCGCCCACGTGCAGAAGATGTTCGTTCTTGCAGGCGAGTCAGAAACTCAGGCTGCGGCCGACGCCGGCACTGTAATCGAACTCGAAACGGCCATGGCCCAGGCGCAAATGGACAATGTGAAACGCCGCGATCCTAAGAACATCAACAACAGGATGACGCTCGCCGAAGTGCAAGCACTCACGCCCTCCATTGACTGGAACGAATATTTGAAAGCTGTGAAAGCGCCGGCCAGCGATCACTACATCGTGACCGCCCCAGACTTCTTCCGCGCTGAAGAAAAGCTGATCAACGCTCACCCGCTCGAACATTGGCAGGCCTACCTGAGTTGGCAGGTCATTCATCGTTCCGCGCCATATCTCAACAAAGCAATGGTGGATGAGAATTTTGACTTCTTTGCGCGCACCCTGGCTGGCGCTCAGGAACAACAGCCTCGCTGGAGACGCTGCGTGCGCGCCGCCGACCGCGATCTCGGCGACGCCCTCGGTCAAGCCTATGCCGACCGCGCCTTCCCGCCCTCCAGCAAAACCCGCACGCTCCAGATGGTGCACGCCATTGAAACCGCACTCACGTCGGATATTCAAGGTCTCTCCTGGATGTCTCCGGCAACGAAACAACAGGCGATGGTCAAGCTGAAAGGCATCGAGGACAAAATCGGATATCCCTCACACTGGCGCGACTATTCCAGCGTGACGATCACGCGCGACAGCTACCTGAACAACGTCTCGCACGCCACCTCTTTTGAGTTCGAACGCTGGGTGGCGAAGATCGGTAAGCCCGTCGATCGCGCGGAGTGGACGATGACTCCGCCGACCATCAATGCCTACTACGACCCGCAGCTGAACACGATTAACTTCCCTGCCGGCATTCTGCAACCGCCGTTCTTCGATCCCACGAAAGACGACGCGGTGAACTATGGCGCTATCGGCATGGTCATTGGACACGAAATCATCCACGGCTTCGATGATCAAGGACGCAAGTTCGACGCCCACGGCAACTTGCGCGATTGGTGGACTGCCGAAGACGCCAAACAGTACGACCAGCGCGGCAAGTGCATTTCCGATGAGTACACGCAAGACGTGCCGGAGGCCGGCGTCAAGCAAAACGGCCTGCTCACCCAGGGCGAAGATACTGCCGACAACGGCGGCATCCATCTCGCCTTTTACGCGCTCGAAGCCACGTTGAAGCAGGAAGGCAAGTCGCTTGACGACAAAGGCCCCGATGGCTGGACGTATCGCCAGCGCTTCTTCCTGTCGAATGCGTACTCTTGGTGCGCCAATGTGCGCCCGCAGATCGCGCGCCTCGCCGTAACCACAGACCCGCACTCCCTGCCCGTCTTCCGCATCGACAATGTGCTGTCGAACATGTCGGAATTTCAGCAGGCCTTCGGCTGCAAAGCCGGCCAGAAGATGGTGCGGGCCAACGCCTGCCGCGTCTGGTAAACACCAAAGGAAAAAGGGCCAGCTCAAAGCTGGCCCTTTTTTTTAGTTGAACTGCAACTGTAGCGCCGCCGTCCCGGCGGCTGTCGCGGGGGCGTCCCGCCCCCCGCCCGCGAATGCACAATTCACCTACCGGTTGATATCTTCCTTGTTCTGCAACCGCTTCACATAACCTTCTAAAGCGGTCTTATTCGCATCGGGCGCCCCGACCATAGAGAGCTTCATTTCCTTCACCGCGTTGTCAAAGTCTCCCTGAGAGCTGTACACACGCGCCAGACCTAGATGCGTCGTCCAATAGTCTGGAAATCTCTTCGCTGTCGAACGATAAATGGCGAGAGCCTCATCCTGTTTCTTCTCTCCCTGCAGTTGCCGCCCATAGACATAAAGCTGCAGCGCGCTCGCTTTGTCGAGCGCCTTGGCGCGGAACGTGTCCGCATCCGGTTTGCGTCCCATCGCATCTAGGATTTTCGATTTCTGCATCAGGTTGTCATAACGTTCTTCCGCTTGAATCGACTGATCCTCATCCTGCAGCGCCTCGTCGAGATTGATCTTGTTCGCCAGGAAATATCCAGCCGCATCGTCCCAACCTTCCCAGTAATACTGGTTGAGCCCGTGCAATTGCCGGTGAATGGCCGCTGTGACAATGTCGTTCACCTTGACCTCAACTTTGAACGGCACTGCGACCTTCTCCCACCGCATGGTCACCACGGTAGAATCCGCCTTCACGTCGTCGAAGTCGTAGGTCAGCGCATCATGAACCTCGGCCGCTTGCGGCTTCACGGTGACGCGGAGCGCATCTTCATCCTGCTTGTAGGTAAAGCTTCCCCATGAAGTCGCATTCTTCGAGAAGATCACCGTCCACTGATTCTCGCCGGGGATCATGTGCAAGCCATACGTCCCTTTGTCGAGCGGTTGGCCCTCAATGGTGACCGGATCGCTGAACGTGATCGTCGTATTCTCGTTCGCACCAGCGCGCCACACTTGCCCGTAAGGCACAACCTTGCCCCAGATCTGGCGGCCATTGGCCAGCGGCCGGTGATAGTTCACGGTG
>Ga0070735_10002342_pt1 | contig 17255 bp, 11 predicted proteins | sample Coa_R1_FD_66443 | JGI IMG/M metagenome (GOLD analysis project Ga0070735, IMG submission 66443) | Surface soil microbial communities from Centralia Pennsylvania, which are recovering from an underground coalmine fire - Coalmine... | ecosystem: Environmental > Terrestrial > Soil > Unclassified ... | reverse complement strand
GCCGTATCGGTCTCGCAGTCGCCGCACTTCGGACAGCCGGGCAGCGTGGCGGCACAGGGCGCCGTCGTCGCCCGATTGCGGATTTCCGGAGGCCGAATTGCCTAGCTGAACAGTCCCTTTTGCACCACGCCTTCATCGGACGGTCCGATCAACCGGTTGTTCAGGCCCTGGAATTTGTAGCTCAGACGGTAGGGATCGAGTCCCATGATGTGGAGAATCGTCGCCTGAAGGTCGCGGATCGTGACCTTATCGCGGACGATGCGGTAGCCGAACTCGTCGGTCTCGCCGAAGACCTGGCCCGCCTTGACGCCGCCGCCGGCCATCCACATGCAGAAGCAGTGCGGATGGTGGTCCCGGCCCAAGTACTTGGACCCTCCCCGCGCCTCATTCATCGGAGTTCGGCCGAACTCGCCACCCCAAACCACCAGGGTCTCGTCCAGCATGCCGCGCTGCTTCAGGTCCGTAACGAGCGCGGCCGCGGCGCGATCCATCTCCTTGCACTTGCGCGGGAATGCGTTCATCAGGTCGTCGCCCGTGCCGGTTCCATGGATATCCCAGCCCCAGTCGTAGAGCTGGACGCACCGCACTCCTTTTTCCACGAGCCGCCGCGCGAGAAGGCAGTTGTTCGCGAATGACGCTTGGCCCGGTTTGGCGCCGTACTGCTCGCGGATCGCTTCCGGCTCCTTCGAGATGTCCATGACGTCGGGGACGGAGATCTGCATGCGGTAGGCCAGCTCGTATTGGGACAGCCGTGTCAGCGTCTCAGGATCGCCGAACTCCCGGGCCTCCAGCGCATTGAGTCGGTCCAGGGCATCCAGGGTGTCGCGGCGCGTGGTGCGATCCATTCCGGGCGGATCCGCAAGGTAGAGGATCGGCTCGCCGGTCGAGCGGCACTGGACGCCCTGGTAGACGGACGGCAGGAAGCCGCTGCTCCAGAGGCTCTTGCCGCCGGTCGGATCGGTGCCGCCGGAGATCAGCACGACGAAGCCCGGCAGGTCCTGGTTCAGCGAGCCCAGTCCGTAGGTGAGCCACGACCCGAGCGACGCGTTGCCGGCGATGGAATTGCCGGTATAAAGGAACAGTTCCGCCGGCGCGTGGTTGAACTGGTCTGTGTTCATCGAGCGGATGATCGTGATGTCATCCACGATGCCCGCGGTGCATGGCAGCACCTCGCTCACCATCGCTCCGCTCTGGCCGTGCTTCGCAAACTTGTATGGCGTTCCGAGCATCTTCGGCACGCCCTTGATGAACGCGAACCGCTCGCCCTTCATAAGGGAGTCGGGACACGGCTGCATGTTCAGCTTCACCAGCTCGGGCTTGTAGTCGAACATGTCCAGGGTGGGCGGCGCGCCGGACATGTCCAGGTAGATGATGTTCTTGGCGCGCGCCGGCAGCATGGGAGGCCGCGGCGCAAGGGGAGCCCGCTCGCTCGCCGAGGCAGACGATTCCGATCCGGCCAGCGAACCGAAGGCCAGCGCGCCGAGCCCAAGCCCGGTCCGGCCGAAAAACGTCCGTCGCGTGATCGCTCGCGCGCGGCGCAGGTTGTAGTCCATAAGTTCCTCGTCGGCGATTGGCGGGCGGCGCCTAGAATCGCGCGCCACCCCTCATACCAGGTCGTAGGCCAAAATCCAAAATCCAACATGCGTGACCAAGCTCAGTGCGCGGTCAATACGCTGTCCATGTTCAGAAGGACGTTGCATACCACGGTCCAGGCGGCCAGGTCCGCGGGATCGGCGCCCTCGGGCAGCGGGCCGATCGGTTCCGCAGCAAGGCGTTTCGCGGCGGTGCGATCGACTGCGTAGCGCGCGTGCTCCCTGTTGTAGAGCTCTACCAACGGCGCGATCTCGGCGGCCTGTGCCGGTCGTGCCTGGACCAGCTCAAGTGCGAAGCGGACCTGACCCGTCAGTCCAGTCGCGTCCGCGCCGGGCGCTAAGAGAACCGCGCCGGCAGTGCTCGGTTTCGATGTGCCGGCTACAGGACCCGGCTCGCGGCCGGAGCGGACCTCGGCGCCGCGGCCGGCGGCGCCTGACGCTGCCGCAGCGCCGGACTCGCGAACGATTCGGCGGGCAAGGGCCTGCGCCATCTCCAGGTAGGCGGGATCGTTCAGCGTGACGAGCGCCTGCAGCGGCGTATTGGTCGGGAAGCGGCGCAGAGTGCAGATTTCCCGGCTGGGCGCGTCGAATGTCGCCATACTCGGGTTCGGTGAGGTGCGCCGCCAGAACGTGTAAATCCCGCGACGGTAGCGGTCCTCGCCGGTACTCGTGGGATACGAGCGCTGGCCATTGAAGGCGGCCTGCCATAATCCGTCCGGCTGCGGCGGGAAGACGGACGGCCCACCGAGCTTCTCGGACAGCAGCCCGCTCAGCGCAAGAGCCTGATCGCGAACGGTTTCGGCGTCCAGGCGCCGGCGCGGATATCGCCAGAGCAGGCGATCGCGGGCATCCTTGGCCAGCCCGGCCGCGGAGACGCGGCACGATTGCCGATAGGCTGCCGAACAGACGATCTCGCGGATGATCGCCTTCATATCCCAGCCGCGCTCCATGAACTCGACAGCCAGCCAGTCGATGAGCTCCGGATGCGACGGCAGCGCGCCCTGCTGACCGAAGTCCTCCTCCGTCTCCACGATCCCTGTGCCGAAAAGCTGCGCCCAGATCCGATTCACTTCGACGCGCGCCGTGAGCGGATTGGAGCGGCTCACGAGCCACTCCGCGACGCCGAGGCGGTTCGCCGGGGCGCCTGCCGGCGGGGGCGGGAACGCGGCGGGGAATCCGGGCTGCACGGGCGCGGCGGGCAGGAGGAAGTTGCCGAGGACAAGGACGTGCGACTGCCGATGCTTCTCTGGCGGCAGCTCCTTCATAATGGGCAGCGCCACCGGCTTGATTCCGTCCAGAGCCTTCTTGTCGGCCAGCACGCGGGCGGCGGCCTGGGAGGACTGGGGCTCCTTCGCCGCTGCAGCCATGTCGCTTTCGAGCTGCCGTTTGAGCTCGGCGGCTCGGGCAGCCTCGAGCTCCGGCGTCAGTGGGGCGGTCGGGCGCTCGTCCGGCTGGTCGTTGTCCTCCGTCTGGTTGAAGAACGCCGTGAAGCGATAGAACTCCTCGTTGGTAATCGGATCGAATTTGTGCGAGTGGCACTTCGCGCATCCGAGCGTGAGCCCGGTGAATGCCTGCATCGTCGTGATCGAACGGTCGAGTACGGCGGCGGTGCGGAACTCCTCGCGGTCGGTGCCGCCCTCCGTATTGGTCATGGTGTTGCGGTTGAAAGCGGTCGCGATGAGCTGCTCGGGCGTCGGGTTCGGCAGCAGATCGCCGGCGACTTGCTCGGTGATGAACCGGTCGTACGGCAGGTTCTTGTTCAGCGCGTTGATGAGCCAGTCGCGGTAGGGCCACAGGTTGGGGCGCAGCGGGTCCGAGCCGTAGCCCGCCGAATCGGCGTAGCGGGCGATGTCGAGCCATTTCCTGGCCCATTTCTCCCCGAAGCGAGGCGAGGAGAGCAGCCGGTCGACGACGCGCGCGTAGGCGTCCGGTGAGCGGTCCTCGATGAACGCCTTCACCTCGGAGGGAGTCGGCGGAAGACCGATCAGGTCCAGCGAGAGCCGCCGGATCAGCGTATACCGGTCGGCTTCAGGCGACGGCGCCAGTCCATTGCGCTCGAGCCGCTCCGCGATGAAGGCGTCGATAGGCCCGCGCACCCATGTGGCGTGCTGCACGCGCGGCGCCGCCGGCCGCCGCGGCGCGACGAACGCCCAGTGCGGCTGGTATTTCGCTCCTGCGGAAATCCACCGCCTGATCGTCGCGATCTCATCCTGCGTCAGGCGCTTGCCCGAAGCCTCAGGCGGCATCTTCGATTCCGACCGGGCCGTGATTCGTAGATATACCTCGCTCGACAGCGGTTTGCCGGGTATGATCGGCCTGTCGCCTTCGAGCGTCTTCGCGAATGCGCCCTCCGGCTTGTCGAGACGCAGGCCCGCCTGCCGCTTCTTGTCGTCCATCCCGTGGCAGGAGAAGCAGTTCGCCGTGAGGATCGGACGAATGTCGTGCAGATAGTCTGGCGGCCGCGGGGGCACAGTCGCCCTGTCGACCTTGCCGACATGAGCGGGAGCGTGCGCGGGCGGCGCGGCGGTGCACACACGCGGCAGCAGCCCGAGGAGGAGCGTTGGGGCGATCATTGCGCCGAGATAGTTATCGATTCGCGTGCGTTTCATGTTACCCTTGATTATACTACCGAATGCGCGCTTTGACCCAGACGTGATTCAGGCGGTTCGCCGTCCGAGCGCGGTAACGGGTGCGACCCGGTCTGCAGGCGGAGGGCGCCTTCTCAGAGAAGGTCACCAAGGGGCTAACGAAGCATGGCATCCAGCCGCGAGTCCGAAACAGAACCGTGCCAGGCGACGCATTCCGGCGCGACAGAGCGCTCGTCACCGGGCTCGGGACCGTCCGACCTGCAGAATTCGCGCTCGGAGCAGGTGGCGCACGGCGACTTGCCGCAATCCGATCCTGGATTGCCCGCGGCAATGGACCGGGCCTATCGTACGGAATTGCCGTCCAACCCTGGATCGCCGTGCGACGTGGACACGCCGCGTCGCATGGAAGCACCACCCGACGTGGCATCGCCGCCCGATCGCCCGCGTTCGGAGCCCGTAGATGCGGCCGGACCGCTGCGCGCCTATCTGGACCGGCGAGCGCAGCGCGGCTCGGAGCTGGCGCGATGGGCGCGATTGGATCTGGCGATTAGCAGGGCGCGCACGGGTGTGGCGATTGCGACCGCCCTCGTGGCCTGGTGCGCGTTCGGCGCACACCTGTTTTCCGCCTGGTGGATTTCCGCGCCGATCTTACCGTTCGTGGCGCTTTTGTCCGCGCACGAGCGCGTGCTGACGGCCAGGCGACGTGCCGATAGAGCCGTCGGATTCTACGATGCCGGAATTCGGAGATTGGAGGGCCGCTGGATCGGCCGCGGAGTGACGCGCACGGACTTCGCGACAGCTGCGCACCCGTATGCGGCCGACCTGGATGTCTTCGGCCGCGGTTCCGCGATGGATCTGATTTGCGTTGCGCGAACTGGTTCAGGACAGCAGCGGCTCGCGGAATGGCTTATGAGCGCGGCCACGTCGGACGCCATCCGAGAGCGGCAGGCCGCGATCGAGGATCTGCGTAATCGTGTCGAGTTCCGCGAGGAGCTCGCGCTGCTGGGAGACGACACGGTCGTCGAAGCGGCCAAGCTGGACGCGTGGGGCGCAGCGCCGTCCGGCCTCGATGCGGCCTGGGTGCAGCCTCTAGCAGTTATCCTGGCCGTAGCCGGGATCACCGCGACCGCGGCCTGGCTCTGGCTCCGTACCGGTGGGATGCCGCTCCTCGGCGTGCTGGCGGCCGGACAGCTCTTCCAATTCGCAATACGGTTACGCGTACGGCGAGCGTTCGAAGGCGTCGAGGAATCGGCGGCGGCGCTGGCGGCCGTCGAGGGACTGCTCGCGCGGCTGGAGCGCGAGCAGGTCGAGTCGCCCCCGTTGCGCCGAATGAAGGCCGAGCTCGTGTCCGACGGCGTGATGCCGAGCGACGCCATCCGGCGGCTCCGTCGACTGCTGGAGTGGCTCAGACTGCGCGAAAGCATCTACTTCGCGCCGATTGCGCTGATCTCTCTCTGGGCCGTTCAGTTCGCGTGCGGCATCGATCGCTGGCGCAAGACGCACGGGACACGCCTGCAGGCGTGGCTGGACGTCGCGGCGGACTTCGAGGCGCTCGCGTCGCTGGCCGGCTACGCGTTCGAGCATCCGGCCGACCCGTTTCCGAGTATCGAGGAGCGCGGTCCGTGCTTCATCGCGGACGAGATCGCGCACCCGCTGCTGACAGAGAGCGTCGCCGTGCGCAACTCCATGGACCTTTCCGATGGCGTTCGGCTGGCGATCGTGAGCGGCTCAAATATGTCCGGCAAGAGCACGCTTCTGCGATCGATCGGCGTGAACGCGGCGCTCGCGCTCGCCGGTGCGCCGGTGCGCGCGCAAAGCCTGACGCTTTCGCCGCTGCAGATCGGCGCGTCGCTCCGGACGATAGATTCCCTGCAGGGCGGCGTCTCTCGCTTCTATGCCGAAGTGCTGCGGCTGCGGCAGATCGTGGGGCTTGCTGAGAGCGGGCCGCCGGTGCTGTTCCTGCTCGACGAGATCCTTCACGGAACCAACTCGCACGATCGTCTCATAGGCGCTGAAGCCGTGGTACGCTCGCTGGTGCGGCGCGGCGCGATCGGGCTGATCACGACGCATGACCTGGCGCTCGCGCAGATCCAGGCGGACCCGGACCTTTGCGCGATCAATGTCCATTTTGAGGACCAGCTTCAGGACGGCAAAATGGCCTTCGACTACCTGCTCCGGCCCGGCGTCGTCGAGAAGAGCAACGCCCTGGAGCTGATGCGCGCCGCGGGACTTGACGTGTGACTTGTGGCTTGTGGCTTGTGACTTGTGGTTGGTGGCTTGGCCGGGCTGGTTGTCGTCGGCTGCAGGTTGACGGATGTGGGGCGGCTAGTGTCGGTCGAACTCCTGACGGTCAAACTTGAAGGCTACGTTGGCCACATGGAAGCACAGCGGCTCCGCACTGCCGGCGATCTCACTGGCTGCGCGAGAGGCGACCGTTCCGGCGAGCGGTGAGCAGTCCGAAAGCGGAATGTCAAGCCGGATCTCCTGTCGAGAGATGCGGCCAAGCCACGGTTGAGAACCCATCGCACGGTTCTGCGGAACGCAATACTCGAGGAAGGCGTCGTAGTCCGCGAAGCACTCGGACCAGGGAGCCGGCAGCGCGCGGTCGCTCGTTGGGCAAAGGCGCGCTTCGGCATCCGGGCCGTTTCCTGCGCCTGGATCGAGCACGAGTCGGAAGCAGCCGTCCACGCTGCGCGTCACGCCGCCACGGGCCAGCCAGTGCATCGGCATCGCCTCCAGTATGAGGCGCCCGCCCAATGTGATGACCGGGTGGTCCGCGGCGTTCGTGATGAACGAAACTCCGAAGGCGCCCGTGCGCGGGTCGGCCACCTGGATCCGCCAGTTGGACTGCACCCCGGACGGTAACGGAAGGGGCAGGCCGCGCAAGAGTCGTGGCCCAAGCCGGCCGTGGCGATAAGTAAGATGCGTGAAGAGCGCGTAACGGCCGTCCGGGCCAAGCCGTCGCAGCGTCAGACCTTGCGGCACCAGGGGGTCGGCCCGCTGCGCCTCGACAAGGTAGTTGACGTAGACCACGTCCGTGATATCGCTGTCGAATGGCACACGTGGAAGCAGTGAGCAGGCTTCCCGCACTACGCGGCTGTTGGCGATTGTCGTAAGAAGTGCTCCTGCGGGGCCGGGCCGCGGCGCGCGCCACGCCATGAACCTGCCATATGCGGCGTCGGTCCGGGAGCGCCGCAGGACGAGCTCCAGGACTTCTAAGAACCACCACTCCATTAGCAGGAAGCCGATACCGTTGGCGGCGCCTACGAGGGCGGGAGCCGGCCGGAGGGCGGCGGGCAGTAAGGGACTGATCGAAGCGAACAGAAAGATGGACCACAGCGCCACGGATAGCGACGGCAGGCGCCGGTTCCACGTTCCGGCGGATACAAAGCACCAGGTCCAGCCAAGCGCGCCGAGCGTGTAGAGCAGCGCCGCCCATGCGGAGACGGCTACGGAGATTTGCGCCTCGAAGCGGCTGTAGAGCAGTGGATCGCCGGTCACCACGGCCCGCTGCGCCGTGCGCACTCCGTGCGTAATCCAGATGGCCTGACCGATCTGGTCCGGCAGGATGGCGATGCAGGTCAGCAGGAGCGTGAGATAGGCCGGGGCTCGGGGAATCCAGGGTGTCCGCACGAGCGCAACGGCGAGGAGGATGTCGGACGCGGCGGTCATCTGCCAGGGCAGCCAGCCGAGCCGCCACAGCCACGGATGGCCGGCAATGTAGGCGGCCCGCACGCCGACGTCCGCGCTGCTGCCGCCCGGCAGGCCCGGCAGCAGCAGGGCCGCGAGACTAAGCATGCCGAGGCCGTGCGCCAGGAAGGTGAGCACAAGCGCGGTCTCGAGGAGCCTCGCGGCCAATATCGGCGGCGCGTTGGCCGGCTCGGGGGGAATATCGGTGGGACGGTCCATGTCGGATGCGGGCCTTCTCTGGTCCGCGCCTGATGGCTTGCGGCGCGGAGCGTCCGCGCGTAGTTCGCCCGGCCGGACCGCATATCCTGTTTCGCAACGGTTCGGCCGCAGATGTGACCGGATGGCCACTCCACGCATCTAACTTCAATGTAGGCGTCCGGAAGCCGCGTTCACACGTCCGGTCGCATTCCGCACTGCCGCCGCGCGATGCAATGCGTCAGATGGGGAGACTCTATGAAGGGAACGGCGACTGTGACACTCGCGGGGCAGCTCGAGGAACCATGCCGCGTCGCCGCGGCGCGGCAGGGCGAGCCTGCCGCGCTGGAGTGGCTCTTCCAGACTTATCACGGCGCCATATATGCGCTTTGCTACCGACTGCTGTCCCGCCCCGAAGACGCAGAGGACGCGACTCAGGCCACATTTGTCGCCGCGTTTCGCAGCCTTCCGACGTTCCGCGGCGATTCCTCCGTGCGCACATGGCTCTACCGAATCGCTTCCAACGAGGCGATGACAATACTGCGCAGACGGCGGACCGCGCCCGCGGACGCGCCACGCGAGGAGCTGCAGGATAATCGCGCGCCCGATGCGCTCCAGCGCGCGGCGGTCTCCGCGGCGATGCGCCGCATGCAGCCGGACAAGCGCCTCATTCTGGCGCTCCACTATTGGGAAGAGCTCAGCTGCGATGAGATCGCCGCCGTGTTAGGCGTCTCCATTTCGGCGGCGAAAATGCGGCTGAAACGGGCGCGCGAGGAGTTCCAGCGGCACTATGGAGGCGAGCCGTGAATCAGGCAGACCACCGAGCGGCAGCACCGAACACGCAGCCGTACGATCCACCGCTCGCAGCCGCCGACTCAATCGCGGAGGCGATTCGGCACGCCCGACCGGAGCCACCACCGCTCGACGCGGAGACCTCCCGGCGAATGCTGGCGGCGGTCGTCGCCGCCACTGCACGGCGGGAGCGGCGGCGGCGCGCGGCTCCCGTGACCGTTACCGCCGCCCTGTGCGCCGGATGCCTGATCGCGCTCGTTGGCCGCCAGTCGCTGCTGTTCGGCGCGCTACCCGGCACCTCTGACGCAGCATCGAACCATGGCGCCGCGCTTGTCAAGCCGGCCGTTCCCGAGGAACGTGATGTGGCCGGGCGAAACGGCGGCCCCCGACGGGAGGTCGTTCGCGATAGCGGCGCCGGCCGAGCCGCGGCGCGGGTGGTGCCTGACGCGAGCCGGATCCGGAGTCGAGCTGGAAGGAGCATCGACGATGCTCCGGCCCGGCGCCTCGGATTGGCTTCCAGCATGCCGAGTCCGGAGCGTGCGGGCAGGCGCATCGTGGGAGAGGCGGCTATAGCAGGCTTCCGGCTTGCGCCCCACGCTGCGCCAAATCCTTCAGGCGACCTTCCCGCTTACGGCGCGGCGATTGCCGAGCTCGGCGCAGCACAGGTCGGCCACGCGCGCCTGCGGGGCAGTGTCTTGCGCACCGGCGACGCGAGATTGTCCGAGGGTGTTGCTGCGGCCGCGGACGATCGCGGCGCGGCGCCTGGCGGCCACATGATCATAGTAGTCACGGGGGCGCCCGACCGGCGGCCCGACGTGGAGATGACAACGGCCTCCGAAGTATCGCCCGGGTATGTTCGGGCGGCGGCCTACACGCCGATCGGTTCGGGCGGCGGAGTCCTGCGACAGTGTGCGCTGCGAGAAGACGCGGACGAGGACATTCGCACCGTAGATTTCGGGATCGCGTACGGTGCGCCCGCGGTAATGCTGCCGATCGGCAGCGATATTTCAGACCGCACTTCGCCGGCAGGCGCCGGCGCCGATTCAACGGGAGGGGCGTTATCAAAATGAGAATTAAATGGGCAGCCGTGGCGCTCTGCGGAATAGGCCTATGCAGCGGAGTGGCGGCGCCGGCGCAGCCCGTGGCCGGACAGCTCGCGGCTCAACGGATGAACGAGGCGGATTACAATCTCAAAGCGCTTGCTGCAGAGCTCGATGGCGCGGAGAAGCACTTCGCGCGACTGCAGGAGCAGTACAAGGCCGGCCAGGTCTCCATGGACGAGCTCGATGGCGCGCGGGAGAGGGTCGAGGTCCTGAAGGTTCAATACCAGCGCGCAAATCGCGACCGCCAATTCGCCGCGAGTCGCGCCGCGTTTATGAAGCGAGTGGACCTCCAGGTCGAGCACGCGAAGATCGGGGACGTGGCGAAGGCGCTCTCGAAGGCCGCGAATGTTTCGATCGTGGTCGATCGTTCCGTGGCGGCGGATCCAGGCATGGCGATCACGATGGACGTACAGGGCGTTCCGCTTGCCGCCGTGTTGGAGTCAGTCGCACAAAAGGCAGACCTGATGATTGCGCCCGACGGCGACGGCGCAATTCTAAAGCGGTGGCCGCGGATGAACGGCAGGGCCTACCACGATCCGACCGCGCCCTGGAGCGCCGACTGGGGCGTCCCTCCGACCATGGCAATGCAGGGCTACATGTCCGGCTATGTTGGACCTGCAATGGGGGCGGGTGGACCACAGCCGGGCGGGCAGGGCGTAAATCCGTTCTTCGGCAGTCCTGGGGCCCAGGGACGCAACCCCTTCGGCGGCGGACAGGGCCCGCAGCCGGGCGCAAACCCGTTCTTCGGCGGACCGGGCCTGCAGCCTGGACAGGCCAATCCGTTTCAGCCCGGTAATCCCGGCACACCCGGCATGAATCCGGGAATGGCGGGCATGGCACCCGGCATGCCCGTCACGATGGCCAGCCTCGGCGACCACCTGATCGCGATCGCCGAGCCGGGCGTCAGTAACGGCGAGGGCGGGGTCTGGATCACCGCCTATATGTTTGAAGGCAACGGCTTCCACCGCGTGGGCCGAATCTTCCATCCGTTCATGGGGCAGTCGATGGGGCCAGGCCTACGGCCGGTTCCCGGGGCTGGAGGTCCACCGCGAGCGGGACAGCAGCCCGGCGCAGGCGAGGGTGCAACCGGGTCGAACCGGCTGTAGGCGGTTCGACCCGGTGGTCGGCGACGTCATCCGTACCGACAGGCGCCGAAAGATGCAGCCAGCGGGCCGAACCGGCAGGATCACGCCCGGGGCAGCGCGGAAAGAGCAGGCCCGCGGCGCCCATGATACCAGCGGGCGCCGCGGGACCCAATTCGCTAGACACTGCAGCCCGTCGCCTCCTGCACGGCGCTCGAACAAATCTGTCGGTACCCTGCGCCCGGCGCTGCGCTAAGACGTGGGGTCTTCTCCCCGCCTGCGCACCGCGACGACCGCGCACCATGCTATCATCGCGGCGGATACGGCGAGGCACGCTCGGCCGAACATCCAGCCACCGCGAACGAAGGGAGTGAGCGCGCGCACCCGTCCAATCGTTACGGTGAGCTCGCCTGGGCCGGTCGTAGTGATGCGCGACGCCTCGCGGCCGTTGGGAGCTGCTGCCGATGTGCCTCCCGCCACGTCGGCACGGGCAAGCCACCTTCCACACTCCGCGGCCCGCATCTCGAACATCTGCCGGTGCTGCGACCGCTGCACCGGTCCCCATTCGGCCGGATCGTCGTTCGGCACGAGAAACACCTCCGCACCATCCTCCGCCAGCCTCCGCGCCACATCGGGATAGTCCATGTCGAAACAGATTGCCACGCCAATTCGGCCGAGTGCCGTCGGGATCGCGCTCGCGTCGGTTCCGGGGACGCCGTCGCGGAAGAAGTGGACGGTGTGGTTCTTCACGTGCGTTCCGATCAGGGCGCCCGCGCTGTCCAGGACGAACGCCGTATTGCGGTAGCCGGCGGGGTCGGCGGGATTGAACTCGTCCTTCGCCCCAAATATGAAGAGAGCGTGCTGATCGATAGGAACGCTTCGCAATTTCGCCCAGAGCAATCGCTGCCGTCGCGGATCGCTGACGAAGCTGTACTCTGGCCAGACGATTGCGTCTGCCGGTCCGCCGGTCCGGGCGCCGCTGAAAAGGCTCTGGTCATCTTCGGACGGCGCCTGCACCAGCCGGACCGTGATCGGCCGATCAGGCTGCGGCGCGCGACCCGGCAGGCAAAAGAGGATGATCCAGGCGGCCGCCGCGAGCGTCTTCCACCGTGCGTCGAGGCCGGAATTCGCCAGCGCGCCCGCGGCAAGGACGATCAGGAACGAGATGCCGTAACAGCCGAGCCAGGAGGCGAGCAGGGCGAACGCCGGCCGTTCGACTGCGCCGTAGCCAAGCCCGAGCCAGCCGAACTTGAGGATGAACAACTCGGAGCGGTACATCTCGACGCCGGTCCACAGGAGCGCGGCGAGGACGGCCGCCGGAGCCTTCGGCAGCACGCGCCGTATCCAGACGAATGCGCCGGCGAACAGGGCCGGGAAGAGGGCGATAATCGCGCAGAGGCTCACCGCCGCCGGGCCGAATATACGCGCAAGCCAGTACAGGTCGGCGAGCGCCCAGGCCGCGCCGTAGTAGAATCCCAGCTGGAGGGCCCACTTGACGCTCTGGCCTTCGAGCAGCGCGAAAAAGGCGCCGAGCGACAAAGGCAGCAGAATCGCCCACCCGACCGGCGGAAAGCAGATCGCCTGGAGCAGTCCGGCCGCGATCGCGAACAGGACCAGGCGTCCTTGTCGGACGGCTGGTCGGACCCAATCGGGCGGGCGGTCTATCGGTTGTTCAGGGCTTGGGATCATGTCGCCATCATTCAACTACGCGGCGCCATTTCCTTCCCGGGTCATGCGAACATCACCGGAGTGATGCTTTCCAAAGTTGCCCGCGGCGCCGCGGGAACGGCCCGGTCCGAACTTACGCGCGGATGGATCAGGCTTGCGAATTGAAGTCGCCGGCAGTGCGTATTTGAATGCAGCATATGCGCCCGATACACAAGGAAGAGCCGGCAGCGGTGACGAATAGGGCGCTTGTCCAGCAATACTTGGAGGCGCTGCCTCTTCGATCTTGTGAGTCACTACAGACCGTTTGGTACTCGCTGCGATCTGAAAGGATCCACACCATGTTAGCACGACTGTTCAATGGCGCCCTCCTGATGGCTGCCGCGGGCCTCGCCGCCTCGCTTTCGGTAGGCGCGAAGGCTGGCGAGCTGAAGCTCGGCGATTCGGCGCCTACGCTCAAGGTTAGCAAGTTCGTCAAAGGCGACCCGGTTACGAAGTTCCAGCACGGCAAAATCTACGTGGTCGAGTTCTGGGCCACCTGGTGCGGGCCGTGCCGCACCTCCATTCCGCACCTCACCGAGATGGCGAAGAAGTACAAGAGCGTCCAGTTTGTGGGCGTCAGCGTTTGGGAGAACAAGCAGGCAGACGTGGCTCCGTTCGTCAAAGAGATGGGCGACAAGATGGGCTATACCGTCGCTATGGACGATGTGCCTGCCGGCAAGACCGGCAACGAAGGCTACATGGCGGAGAACTGGATGTCCGCCGCGCACCAGGACGGCATTCCGACGGCGTTTGTGATCGATAAGGACACGAAGGTCGCCTGGATCGGCCATCCGATGGGAATTGACGAGCCGCTCGGCAAGATCGTCGCCGGAAGCTGGGACATCAAGGCGGAGAGCGCGAAGTTTGCGAAGGAGCAGGCGAACCAGAAAAAACTGATGGCGCTGAACGAGAAGATCGGCAAGTCGCTCCAGAGTAAGGACTTCACCGCGGCGCTGGCCACGGTGAACGATGCGATCGCCGAAGATCCGAGCCTGGAAGAGGCGGCAGGTCTGTTCAAGTGGGCAATGCTCAAGCAGCTCGATCGTACCGCGGACGCGAACACCTACCTCGGCCGGCTGGTCGACACCGTGTTCAAGGACAACGCGATGCAGCTCAACCAGGTCGCCTGGTCGATCGTCGATCCCGACTCGCCGAAAAAGCCGGCCGAGGCCGAAGCGAAGGTCGCGCTGAGGGCGGCCATACGGGCGGACGAGCTGACGAAGTCGAAGGACGCCGCCATTGGAGACACGCTCGCGGCGGCCTACCACGCGGCCGGCGACAACGCCAAGGCCATCGCCACGCAGGAGCACGTTCTCGCGCTTGCGAAAGGCACGGAGCTGGAGAAGGACGCCTCGCTGAAGGCCCACCTGGACCTTTACAAGAAGTCCAAGTAGCCGTGGGCCCTGGGCAATAAGTGGAGCGTGCGGTGCAAAGCGAGGGAGCCCGCTCCCTCGCTTTGCCTATTCGCGCGGTCCTTCTCACGGTCTGTAACGCTCGTCCATGCGGCGTGATCGAGAATCGCCGGTATCTGTGCCAGAATTGGATGAACCGGGCGACACTGCTCCAAGGAGCGTACGACGATTGGCGTATGCCGACTTCACACTTAGCGGACTGACCAAGCAGTTCAGTCTCACAATCGACGAGGATAACGACCTCTTCGTCCATGTTCCAGATGCCCAGCTCCGTCCCGAATTCCTGGCGCAGCTTCGTAAAACGGTCCCGCTCGCGCTCCGCGTTTCAACGGAAAAGGCCCGGTCTGAGTTCATAATCGCGCCCATCCTTGCGGAACTCTGGCTGGAGTCGGGCCAGAAAATCGGCCTGTTTGCCGGCATTGACTTCCCGGTCGACGCTGCGGCAGGTCTTGCCGGGATCTGCGACTATATGGTCACGCGCTCTGCGGAGTTGCTGTACGTCAAGGCCCCGGTCATTATGGTCGTCGAAGCAAAGAACGAGGAGATGAAGCGCGGGTACGCGCAGTGCGTCGCCGAAATGCTGGCTGCGCAGTGATTCAACGCGCGCGAGAGCGCGGCTCCCGGTCCGGTCTTCGGCGCGGTGACAATCGGCGAGCTGTGGAAGTTCCTGGAGCTGTCGGACCTGCGCGTCAGCATCGACTCACGTACGTACCACATTGAACACGTTGCCAAGATAATGGGGATGCTCTCGGCGCTTGCGCTGGGAACGGTCTGACTTCGCTGCTCCGGTGTTCGAATCACGCGCTGCCGGCGGGTACGCCGCTCCGAACAACAAGCCACTATGACCTCAACGATTAAGACCGCCTGCCCGCACGACTGCCCTGACACTTGCTCAATGCTTGCCGAAGTCGAAGGCGGGCGGCTGCTCCGCGTCTCCGGCAATCCGGAGAATCCGTTCACGCGCGGTAACCTGTGCCGCAAGGTGGCGCACTACGAGGAGCGCGTATACAGCGCCGACCGCGTGCTGACGCCGATGCGGCGCGTCGGCGCGAAGGGCGAAGGCGCATTCACCCGGATCTCGTGGCATGAGGCGATCGCAGAAATCGCCGGGCGCTGGAAAGAGATCATCCGAGAGAGCGGTCCGGAGGCGATCCTGCCCTACTCCTATGCCGGAACGATGGGCATCGTTCAGATGACCGCCTGCGACACGCGGCTCTGGAACCGGATGGGCGCCAGCCAGTTGAAGCGCACGATCTGTTCGGCAGCAGCGGAAGTCGGCTACGGCCTCGTGAACGGATGGTCCGGCGGAGTGGATCCGGAAGAGTTCGCGGACAGCCAGTTCATCATCGCCTGGGGCACGAACCTCAGCAGCACGAACGTGCACCAGATGCCCTTTATCCGCGAGGCGCAGGCTAAAGGCGCGACCTTCGTGGTGATCGATCCGTTCAAGACGCGCACGGCGAATGCAGCAGACTGGTTCGTCCAGCCGAGGCCCGGCTCCGACGCCGCGCTGGCCCTTGGAATGGCGCACGTAATCTTCTCCGAAGGCCTGCACGACGAATCGTACCTCGAAGCCCACACCATCGGCTGGAGGGCCTTTCGCGAACGCTGCGCGGAGTATCCGGCGGAGCGGGCGGCTGCGATCACCGGTCTCGATTCTGCCGAGATCGTGCGGCTCGGGCGTGCCTACGCGACGCGGACGCCGTCGGCGATCCGCCTCGGCTACGGCATCTCGCGCACAGCGAACGGCGGCAGCATGATCCGAGCGATCGCCTGCCTTCCCGCGGTCATCGGAGCCTGGGGCAAGCACGCGAGCGGCCTCACACTCTCTACGAGCGCCCATTTCCCGCTGAACTGGCGCAGCGTCAAACGACCCGACCTGCTCCACTCGCCTGATGACGAAAGCCCGGTCAAATGGGGCAGGCGATCGCCGCGCGCGATCAACATGAACGAGATCGGGCATGCTCTGCGCGAAACCGACGCGCCGCCGATCCGGTCGCTATACGTGTACAACTCGAATCCAGCCGCGGTCGCGCCTAACTCCAGCCTGGTCCTGCAGGGCCTCCGCCGGTCCGATCTTTTCACAGTGGTTCACGAGCAGATGATGAGCGATACCGCGCGCTACGCCGACATCCTGCTCCCCGCCACCACGCAGATGGAGCATCTGGATCTGATGCGCGCCTACGGGCACCTCTATCTCAATCTGTGCCAACCGGCGATCCCGCCGCTGGGCGAGGCGCGGCCTAATATCGAGGTGATGAACGCGCTCGCGAGGGCGATGGGATACGGCGAGCCTGTCTTCGACGAGACCGCCGAGCAGATCATCCGCGCCGCCCTCGACTCGGATGATCCTGCAACGGAGGGCATCACTTACGAGTACCTCCAGAAACACGGATTCGCCAAGCTGCGCCGTGCCGAAATACGCTTCAACACGCCCTCCGGCAAGATCGAGCTGTACTCAGAGCTGGCGAAAAGCCAGGGCTACGATCCGCTTCCGAGCTACGAACCGCCAGCGGAAGGCCCCGACGCCGACCCGGTGTTGGCGCAGCGATATCCAATCAATCTGCTTTCGCCGGCAGCGCATCACTTCCTAAATTCCACGTTCAGCAACATCGAATCGCTGCAGCGCGGCGAGAAGGAGCCGAGAATCTGGATCGACGCCGGCGATGCCGCGGACCGCGGCATCGCGGACGGCGACATGCTGCGCGTATGGAACGATCGGGGCGAGGCGCGGCTTCGCGCCGTGATCAGCGACAGGGTGAAATCTGGGGTGGCCTGGTCGCCGTCGCTCTGGTGGCACCGCGATAGCGAGCGCGGAAACGTGAATGTGCTGACGTCTGACCGGCTCGCCGACATGGGCGGCGGCTCCACGTTCCATACAAACCTTGTCCAGATCGCGCGCACGGATGGCGAGCGCTGACTTGTCTGGACGAGATTCCACTGTGCCGACCGTTTCGGATGAAAGGCGCCTGCGGCAGATTCACGCCGGCCTGCATGATGCCCGCAGCAGCCGTCGCGCAGCCGCGCTGGAGGCGCTTGCCTGCCTTGATACAGACGCGCTGCTGTCGGTTCTGCGTATGGAGCTGCGGCGACT
>Ga0070735_10002340_pt1 | contig 17274 bp, 36 predicted proteins | sample Coa_R1_FD_66443 | JGI IMG/M metagenome (GOLD analysis project Ga0070735, IMG submission 66443) | Surface soil microbial communities from Centralia Pennsylvania, which are recovering from an underground coalmine fire - Coalmine... | ecosystem: Environmental > Terrestrial > Soil > Unclassified ... | reverse complement strand
CTCCCGCGTCTCGCGACGGTTCGAGATGGCGCGAATGTCAAGCGCTATTTTCTAACCGGGCGCGTAGCCGCGGTGGTCGCATTGGCCGGCAGGTTAGGGAGATACTGTTCGAGGTAGGCATACGCAATCGCGCCCATGACCGTGCCGAGCATTGTGAAGAACCAGAACCAGAGTAGAGACTCCCATGTGATTTTGACCTTCTCCGCGCCAATCATGACTTCCATCGGCTTTAAGAGCATAGGGTCTTATTCTGAGCATTTCATCTGGATCACATCACCTGGTTGCCGGGAGTGAAGCGCCGCTATTGAATGTGATCAAAGCTACTGGCGGTGTTCCCGGCGCCACCTCACAGACAGCGCCGGCCCATTTGCAGCCGGCTTCATTCCGCCATCAAGCGCGAGAGCGCGGTCACGAGGTTCTTAGGTAGTTCCGGCACCGGATCAATTATACCCGGAGTTCCTTCTTGGATCACGCCAAACATATCGAACCATCCCTTGAGTTCATTGGTGAATGTGGGGAGGTCCCATGCGAGCGCGTGCTGTGTGGCGTTAAGCACCAGCTTAGTTTGTGACTGTGCCTCCACCAGCGCGGGACCCGGCGCCCCGGCTGCCGCGCTGGCCGTTACGGCCGCTTTGGCCTTTACCCATGCGGTAGTGTCGGATGCCAAGAGCGCCGGCAGGCCATCGGCTAAGGTCTGGACTTGGGCACGCCGGCTTAGGTAGTCGAGCGAAGATTCCCATACCGGGGGTTGCTGATGATCGCCAAAGGCTTGCTGAAGGATTGAAAGCGTACTCGCGAAGTTACCCACCTGTTACCACCATCCATATTTCGCCTATGCCCAATATGGTAAAGAACATGGCGTATGTTAAGACCGTCCCGGCCACTAAGCCGGCACAGCCGAACCCGATCCAGGCGCACGTCATTTTGGACGGCGCGTAAAGCCAATGAAAACGATGTAACAATGTTACTACCTCGCGCTGGTATTGAGGCTGTACAGTTCCAGCGCTGGCGCGTTCGAGCAATTGTCCACCTCAAACTTGAACTGGCGCGTATTGGCGGATGCGGCCGTTCCAGTACCCAGAAGCGTGACACCGGTCCCACCCGCCACCGTAATGGTGAACGTGGTAGCGCCTTGCGTGATGTCCCAATACCAGCCAAAGCCCGGCGTGTTGTACGGTCCTAGCGCCGCGCAAATTGCGGTGGCCGTGGGCGTGGTATAGGTCGCGGCCGCGCCCGGCGTGCCTACCAGCGTACCTACGATCTGGTTAAGCGTTAGGGTGGCGGTTGCGGTTGCGGTGGCAAGGTTTCCAATCTGGAGTAGGCCCGCCTGCGCCGGTAATACCGGCCCCTGCGCGAACGCCCGAAAGCCGGTCCAAGGATGGCCGGCGCGCGGAGTCATCAAGTCGTACAGCTTGTGATTGTCCCGATACGCTTGCTCTTGCCAGTCCGCTACTGGACCGAGCACCATGAGCGCGATCAAGGTTGTAAGGGTTGCCATGCCAAGCACGGCCGCGACATGCTGTAAGAATCGTTTCATTGTTTTTGTGCTCCCACCACGCCTAGCGAACTAGGCAACACCCCTGCGAGCGCCGTTAGGCCGCCCGCGATTGCGCCATCAATGGGCGCTCCGTGCTTCACGGCCAGATAGGCGCTCGCGCCGATGGAAACCGCGTGAAGTAGGCCAGACCAAAACTTGCCGGAAGTCAGGAATCCCACGTTAGGCCTCCGGGTACAGGCGCGCAAGACGCGCGTCATGTTCGTCTACGATATAATCGGCCTCCGCGCCAGTCAGCGGACACGGCATCTGAATGCTGGCCGGATCAACACCAAGCGGCACGGGCAGGAAAAACTCATGACCGCTAACGCGATGCTTGAACTTGTGGACCACGCTTCCCTTGGAGTTCACTTCGGCCTTGCGCTGCCTTTTGGCCGCGCTGACTTGGTTCTCCAGGTTTTGAGCCTCAAGTTCCAGCCTGGCGCGCGCGATGCGGGCGCGGAGGGCCTCTTCGGCAAGTTGCGCGGCCGTCATCGACATGGCCCCCTCCAGGGTAACCACATTGTCTTTCACTGCCGCTGGATAATCCTGCAAAGTTTCTACTGTACCTTCGGGCATAGTTACCTACCTTTCCGAGATTATACCTCAGTCCCCTGCCGCATGTCCAGATTCAAGTTTCAGCGCGCGTAGGATGCGCTTCTGGCCGGCCTCTAGGCGCTCGATCGCAGCCTTGCAGGCCTCTAGGTCCATCAGTGGTTGTTTCGCCCGCTTCCAGGCCCATCGCGCGGCCGTGATGACCGTGCCAACAGTTACGAGGTCACCCAACAAACGCTCGATATGGTCAAGCGGGATCATCGTACGTCGTACCCGCTTAAATCGACTACTTCAAAAGCGCCCGTCACGCCTACTGCAAATTGCATGGTCATACTTGTGGCCGTGCTCCCTACTAACGCTAGGCCACAAATTGTAAATGGTTGAACTTCCTGGATGCCACCAGCGCCGGCCGTTGGAAATGCCACAACATGTTGCCAGATTATTGTTGCGCCATCCAATAATTGCACAATTACAGCGGTGGCCGTTACAGCCGCGCTCGATGCCGCTGAAAATGACGCGCAATCCGCAATATGCCTGACGCCAGCCGCGCCGGCTGCTTTAACCGCGCTCGCTTGCGTGCCTGCCGTGGGTTGACTTGTTACAGACCATCGCGCGCCTTTTTCCGAGAGCCAGGGACCATTGAAATTAGATGTATTGACCGGCTGTTGCGCGAGTACGGCCGCACTCGCGGCCAACTCTGGAGATACAAAAATACCCTCTGCACCCTTGCCATTTGAGTCGGTTCCAAATGCTGTATTAGATTCCTGACTACTCACCAAGCTACCTAAAGCGTTGAAAAAGTTTATGGACTGTAAAAGATTGCCGTTGATTCCATTGACAGTAGAAAAACAGGTTGACATATCGGTAAAACTGCCAACGATTGTCACTGTTCCCACTACCGGGTCCCCTCCGGCCGTTACGAGAGTAAAAACTACATTTGCAGCGGCGCGAGCATTAAAATAAAACACGCTAGACAAGTTGGCCGGAAGCCCTACCGCTATGCCGTTAGCGGACACCACACCAGATAAGGTAGCCACCTGGACTGAAGTAATCCATTTCGCAGTGTTCCCGGCAAATGCCTGCACGGTCGGATCGAACGTAGATGCCGCGTTGACGTTAAAGGTATGCGTGTTCACTGGATCTTGGTTGAATAACTGTATACATACTCCACTATTCGGATTGAAGGGAGTGAAAATGTAATTGTTATTCGAGCCAGACGCGCCCGACACGCCCCAAGACACATTACGTGCGATATCGAAATAAAGCGAATGTTGCTGGATTATGGAATCAGTCGTTGCAACCACCAACGCCCCGCGCAATGGCGCGATGAACCACGCGAGCGCAAGCGCGAGACCTAAACCGCGCACGAAACGCGCGATACGGCCAGATGGCCCGGTCCAACCGCGCGAGAAACTAATTGTCTGTTGATGTTCGAGTGGTACCGATTGAAGCTTTTCATCTTCGTGAGTGAGAATCGCGTACTGTTCTTCGGGTGACATCAACATACTTGGGTCGGATTGACTCGATCCCGGCGCGGCGCTGGCTGGCTGAAATGCGTGAAGGTTGAACCACACGCCAGTAGACTGATTCGCCACTCCCCATAACTGGCCGCGCCACCATCCCGAGAATGGCGTGGTCTGATCAATCATACGGCCAGGGAGGACACCACCGCTCGATTGGCCGGCTTGCAGTTCCAGGTTACTATCACTGATGCGAATCTGGCCAGGGCCTTGCACCTGAATATCCAACCATGATAGATCGTCAAAGGTCGCCAGCATGGCCGCACTCTGCTTGCCACCGTTGTCGAGTGACTGTAAGACCTTGAGCGCCACGCTAGACCGCCACTCCGGTATTACCGAAAACGTTTTGCAAAATACTCTTGGGTGGATTCGTAAACGAAAACACCGTCAGGGCAATTCCGTTTGCCGAACCTATCGCGTACAGTGGACCGCGCCACCATCCTTGAAAGGTCGCTTGTGCGTTTTGAATCTCAACACCAGCGGCGGCCACCGTCGTAAGCTGCCAGCCGGCCGCCGAGCCCGCAATGAGCGCGGCTGTAGCATCACTTTCGTTATCGAACAAGAACACGGACACGGAAACGGTCTTGACCTGGATCAAAAGATAGGTCCAGTCAGAAAAGTTTCCGAGTCGCGTAGCTTGGGTGTTTCCCGCGCCGTTCGTATTGTTGATTACGAGGTCCATTTTACTTCTGTGGCTCCAGGACCAACCACAACACCGCGAGCGCGATCACCGCGTAGACCATCGCCATGCCTGTGGTAATGGTCCCGATAAGCGGCAGTTGAACAGGGGACGAAAAGAAATCGAATGGTCCCGCCGTAGCGGCCGGCTGCACGGTCGCGCTTGAGGTGTTTGGCGGTACGGTAACGTTAGATACCGGCGTGGGTGTGGGCGATGCGCTGTTATTGCCGGCAAGCCCCTGTAATGGCGCTGGCCCTGGATTCGCGGCCGTGGGCGTGGTCGCGGCAGGAGGTGTACCACCGGCCGGTAAACCCGCTGTTGCGCGCGCTTGAAAGTACTGCGCAACGTTCATCAATGCCGTGCGATTGCCGGCAGGGAAAAGATTTGCAGTCTGCTGAACACCAGTCAAATTACTGTAGTAGTAATTCCACTGATCGGCATCCAACATCGAGTTAGAGCCCAGATGGCCGTGTGCTTGCACATAGGCTAACAATTGCGCGCTGGTGGGGTTGGGTACGCTTGTGGCGGCCGCCATGTTACGCCATCCTCTCGTGCAGAACGATCAGGCTAATGATGATCAGCGCGGCCACAATGGCCATACTCGCGCTTACCGGGAATCCACCAACATTGAAGAGAGAAGAGTCACTGCTGCTACTCGCGATGTTTGGCTGAATCCCCCCGGCCGGCATGGCGTTCATAAGAGTAGAAATCACAGGCACGGTTCCCGGCGTGGTCTGTACCGGCACGCTACCAGGAGGTCCCGTAAGCTGGCCGGCGCTTTGCGGAATCGAAGAAGTGTTACCGCCCGCGCCCGGTGGAGGGGCGGTCGGGTTGGCAGCGTGATTGCCCTGACTGCCCGTAGGGGCTACAGATGGAGGTACTTGCAGATTAGCAGCGGGAGACGCAGCCAAAGGCGAGCCGCCGGGTTGCGACATATTCAATACAGCGATTGCGGCCGGCAGGGACCCGTAGCGATTCACCATCTGCTGTAGCAGGCCGGCATTGTAAAGCTGTCCATTATAGGAAATCTGATACATCGGCGTCGAGCTACCGGGTACTGTCTGCGTTACCACGGTCCCACCAATGGCTGTTGCGAGCGCTTGCGCGGTCGGTAGGGTCGCCAGTTGCGTGGAGTTGAGCGTCTGCGTACCTAACTGCGGTCCCGCGTTCTGGGTGGCTCCCTGGATAAACTGCGAACTGGACCCGGCCGGAGGCGCGGTCACTGGCGCGGTGGATGGTCCATTCTGATAGGCGTATAGCGCGCGATCATACGCGTAAATTTGATCCTGTGTCGCGCCCGGACCCGGCTTCACTGGAGCAGCGGCCATAAATTACCCCTTTCTCACTTTCACGATGATGAGCGCCACCGCGATGAACCCCAGAAACAATAGCATCGCGTTTCCGCCCGCGCCCGTCACGCCAGGAATAGAAAATCCCATTGTGCCTTGCTGGACTCCAAGGCCACCCGTCCCGCTACCCGCCAGTGGTCCCTGCCCATAGTATTGCGCCGGCAACACGCCGCGATTATTTGACGTGGGCACCGTAGGACCGAAGATTGATTTGATAATGGACGTGAGCAGCCCCGCTCCACCGCCAGAATTTGCAAGCGCGCTACCCGATGGCGTCAAGCCACTTTTGGGCGTGGCGGCCGGATCGGATGCGCTGCCCAATGAAGCTAATTCAGAATTGGTTTGCGCGGCCGTAGGTCCCGGTCCAGGTCCTCCGAAGGTTCCATTTGGGTTCTGCCCGCTGGCGCTACCCATCATGTTGAAATTGTCGGGCGTGTTGGCAAGCGAAAGTGTTGTAGTGGATGGTTGCGGAAGAGTCCCGAACGTGTTTTGAAAATTCTCCGCATTGTTGATTGGACCCGTTGGCCCCACGATTTGCAGCGTGGGCGCGAACATGCCATTTCCGCCTGGATTCGTCGCGTTGTCAGGACTGTTTGTCCCACTCAAATAAAGCGCGGGGTCGGCCGGATTCACGGCGCTAGAACCATCGCCCGATCCTACGTACAGATCGGAATTTGGATCGAGCGTAGGATCATACGCGCTACCTGCCAGTGGATCGTATGTCGCGCCCATTTAGGCTACCTCCCGCCTGTAAATCAAGACCCCCACCAACCCCAAAAGCAAGATGAGAATCACAATTGCACCACCATTATACGGCACCACCGCGCTTGTGGCTACTGGCGCTATCGCTTGCTGTGTCGCGGCCGGCGTGGCCGTGGTGCTGCTCGCGGTGGTCGGTATAGACGCGCTGGCCGCGCCTGATACAGGAGAACCACCCGCGCCGTTATCTTGCGGCTGAATCGCGGATTGCGTCATCTGTGGAGGAAATGTGTAGTTGTAGATGGGATTGTAAAACAGTTTCCACCAATCGAACTTGCCACCGGGCGCGCGGTCATTCACGCCGGCCGTGCCGCCCTTCGCGTAGTTCTCCAGGTTTTGCACCATCGTCAACCACATGTAGTTGAAGTTGGAGATAGCTTCTTGCTGTGTGGCCGGCGTGGGGTTTTTTAGAAAGTTTTGCAGGTTTTCATTAAACAGTGGCTCCAGGCCATTCACCACCGTAGTGGCGTCCTCTTTCTGCATCCCATTGAGCGAGGTCTGGAACAGACTTCGGATGTCGGTAAAAGCATCCTGCCCGATACTGACACCTAATGCCGCCATTTACTACCCTCGCTCCTGTCTACCGTCACTTTTATGGTAGTGTGTGATGATAAATCATCATACCCGCGCCCACGGTTGCGAGCAGCGTGCCCACGTGCAACCCGGCCGGCAATTGCATGTCCAGACCGTTCAGGAACCCGGTAGGCCCGTACACCACGCCCAAGCTGTTCGTGGTCCCTGTGATCTCGTCAAGAAAATCCAGCCCCACTCCCACAACCAGAATGAGCGCTGCCCAATGGTGACTTTTCATAATCCTACCTCTCTGGAAAATCCGAATGCGATGATAGCGAGAATTGCGACAGCCACAAAAACCACTGCCGTTTGCGTACTAAAAAATGGTTTCTGTCCGCTGGTGTCGGAAGATTGCCCCATGATACCAAGCGAGCCCAAAACCGAATCCGCGCCCGTGACCGCGCCGCCAGTCGCGGACACTTGAATAGGCCCTACATTCAAGTTTTGTAGCTGGCCCACGGAAACCGTGGAACTGTAAATCTGGCAAATACTCAATAGATCCGCGATGAACTGGCCCGCATGTAGGCCGCCGTTTCCGCTAATCTGGCCGGAGTAGATCAAATCCCAATACCCGGTTCCCGCGCCCAGATTGTTTAGCGCGGTGGGTTGCAGAATTGTGGTTCCCGCTTCCGCGTCCCCCATGCCATCGAACGCGCTTTGCAGATCATTTAGATCAGGCCCAAATCCCGGTACCGTGGAAAACTGAATTTCCACCGAAAAGAATTGACCTTGCGTCAACGGCGTGTTTCCGGTTACCGTCTGCCAACTCATGTAATCACCTGCGAAATGTTCGATCCCACATCCAAGAATGTGTTGTCCGGCGTCAGTCCAAGCGAGCGCGCCACGTTCGCTGCCCAATTCGCCTGCGCGCCCGGTGGTACGTCCGTGGTCCACTTCTGTGAAATCTGAGTGATGGTATCGGTAGGTGAATACACATGCGATCCCCCCGAAATCATCAAATTGATCTGGCCGTACAGTGCGCGCCAGCCGGCCGCCATGTCGGAAAACGTCATGATACCGGAAGCATTCGACAAATCACCCGGATTATTCTGACGCTGTGGTAGCGCGCCTGATACATAGAATCCCTCCGCTTGCGCTATCGCTTGCGCGATTGCCAGAACATTCGGAGGTACTTGCGATCCGTCCACTGAGCTACCTTCCCACGGCGCAAATGAGATCACGCCGGCCGCTACCTGATTTCCAAAAAACAGCAACATCACCAGCGCGCCCGCGCCGATGATAACCCACGTCATTTTTCAACCACCACCAAAAAGATCACCGCGAGCAGGATCAGCCAAATCCCGCTGTTCATACCGATAGCACCCGTGCCGATTCCACCTAACCCCGCTCCAGGATAAACCGTCGTATTGTACGCGAGTCCGGTTCTCGGATTAATTGCAAGACTTGAGTTTTTGCTCGCGTTAAGATCCGTCACCACCGTGGCCCCAATGGCCGGCGCGGCCAGCGCGATGGAATCAATAACGTCCGAAATCTGGCTCCCGATATCTACCGAATCGGTCGAGGTCGGATCTTGCGAAATCGTATCAGGCATATGAAAACCCTTTCAAAAACCATGGCGCGGGGTCACTCCCCACGAACAACCACCGCGCCATCATCGCGCCGGAGGACTAACGCGAAATCTACGAACCTGTCGGACCACCACCGTTCGTGGTCGGCACCTGAACCACCACATTACGAGGCAGACCGCGCAACTCTTCAAGCAAGAACAGGTCAGCTTGCCCGGCAGCGCCCGTGATGTCGGCCGCTACGTACACGTCCGTGTCGCCGGTCGGACCCGCGATCAATCCGGTTGTGTTCAACACCTCAGATTGCGATCCCTGATTGGCAAAATCAATGATCCCGTAACCCGGATCGGGCGTCACGCCATAGGTGAACGTTGCATCGCTCTGGAGCATGAAGTAATCCGCCCAGAAGCGAATCTGTCTGTTGAGCCCCTGGAAAAACTTGATGTTAGCGAAAATCGCGTTACTCAGCGTCGAGTAAGCGTTGTTACCGGCCGTCACACCAGAGTACTTGACGCCGGTCTTAATGAGGATCGAGCGCACGCGATTACCGCGCGGCACGTTATATTCGCGCGATTGCGTGGCCCCGTTTACGATGTTGCCGGCAACGTTCTCCGCGAAATACCGCCATACACGACCCGGAACGTAACCCGCGCCGCGAGACGCGCCAAACATCGTATATTGCGCGGAAACGCGAATAATCGGGTTTCCCGTGGTGGAACCAATGGCGGTCAGGGTCGGTTGCGAGGTCTGACCGGAAAACACGCTATTCATGTCACCCACATACAGCGTTAATTGCAACTGATCGTAGTTAGGTGCGTCGAGCAACCAATCTTTTTGCTGGCCGATCGGCAGACCTACGGGCGTGAATGGCAGATAAACCTGCATTCTGATATCGTTCGCCAGGGACGCGCCAAGCGCTAGCGCGGACGCCGGCCGCGCATTAAAACCCGGTTGCGGTTGAATGAATGGCCCAGAGATTTGCGCCATGTAGATCTTGCCGAGCTCGTACAGATCAGCGCCACGCACGTCAATGAAATCCTCACGCTGTTGACGCAAGCGATGGAACCCACCCACGTGGACACGCTCCAGGTATCCCATAGGCGCATCTGCCAGCACGCCCGTGGGTCCGTTGGTCGCGGGATTCGTCGCGCGCAACTGAGGAGTAATCAACAGACTCTTAATGAATCTATCGGAAGGAATCAGACCGCCCTGTGTGGGTAGCTGATACTGCGTGTTATTGACCGTGGCTTGGATGTCCGCGATCCACTCATGTCTTGCAAATGCGATGATCACCTGTCACTCTCCCTGTACTTATGTCCGCGTCGAGACACGCGGTTACAACACTTTTCAAGTCAGGGGGAGTGAATCTGACAAAAACCGTTTGACCGTGTTCCAGGAATTTCACCTGTAATGCGCTAGGGCCTTCTCTTCAGCGCGAGCCACGGTCAAAGCCCTTACAATGCCGGAGGTACTCCGGTAGGCTGCACGGGAGGGTTCTGCGCGTAGTATCTCGCTTGAACTTGCCCAAACAGCAAAAACCCAAAATGCAAACCTGCTACGCCAGACGCGATAGCGAGCGCGATTTCCAATAGCTTTTTCATACGCTGGCCCCCGGCACCACTGGAGCGCCACCGAGTGTGGCTTCAATCGGTGCGAGCGCGATCATACCGAGCGACAACACCAGCGCGGCCAGCACGCCACCGAGAAAAATGTGAACATAGCGAATTTCCATAATCACATCCTGAATTTGATCTTACCCAAGGTCCGCTTGGGCTTTGGCTCCGGTTCGGCCGTGGGGCAGAAACCGTTTTTGTGATCCTTCACCGCGCACCCGCACACGCCGCACACTTCAATCATGTGCTCGTCTTCTTCGGCCGGCCGGCGCGTTTCAAGCGCTTTGATTCGCTCCGTCATCGCTATCCATTCGGGATCGCTCTTGAAGTCTTGACGCTCTGGCACCGGCAGGCTCGACGTGCCAGGATTCGGATTGTTCTCTTGGCCAGACGGAATAGCACCATCGGTGTCTTCCGGCGTCATCAGTGGACTTGTACAGATGAATAACCTCATGCTGCCTCAAGTTGAATACGTGCGCGGCCAGATTCTCTGATCCAAACTGTTCCTTGAGTTGCTGGAAATCCCGCCGATTTTCCGCGGCCACTATAAAAATATCGGTAGCCAGCCTCTTTACCGTGGCTGAAAAATCCACCAAAGCATGGGAGTTCTGAATCACCGTTACGCCATACGGATGGCGCGGCCATTTCCCCGAACGCCGCATGAGCCAGTTTAACCCTGCACACAGTTCGCGCGCCGTAGGTCCTTGCAAATTGTCCGCTTCGTCCACGATTACCGAGTAATCGGAGTATGGCCGCCCATTTGGCCCGTTCACTAAGACTGACATCATCTCCGCAAACTGCTCGTGCGCTTCTGATCTCGAACCCCTGATATCGATAACTGGCCGGTACACACACACGCGCGGGCGCTCGTCCGCTTCGATCCATACCCGCAACTCGTGAGGATAGGAAATTACGTAACCATCGAATTGCGCCGAGGGGTCCCAGACAATCACATTCTCGTGATGAATCAGCGCCAGGGCCAGACTCAACGTGGTTTTTCCCTGCCCACGGCCACCGAAGATGTACGCCGAAATGTCCGGTATCCGTTTCACGCCACATGTGCCGTATGGTCCGCGCCATTCACGCGCTGTTGAAATTGTGGATTTTCGGCCATCATTCGCTTGAGCGCAACGATTTTGGCCATTGTCACCTTAACCAGCACACATCCAAGCGCGATGGTATGAGGGTAAGGAATTGCTGGAATATTCCACTCTGCCAGAGCCTTCTGCGACATTGGCACCAACAGCTTGAGTTCCGGTTCCGAGTACGCGAATAGTGGCCCGGTCATCTCAGGCGGCACCTTAAACGCGCGCCCGATCAGGAATCCCTCGATACCCCCCAGAAGCGCGTAAGCTTGCTCTATGATCGTTCCCGGTACTTCGATGGGTTGTGGTAGCCCCGCTTCCGGCGCTTCAGCCCTGAGTCTCTGGACCGCCGAAAACAGCCTTTGCTTAGTCGAATCCCGCATCCCCTCCAGGTCAATAGACCCGTCAGAGTTCATCGGTATCGACAGTTTGGGCTTGATCTCGCGCACTTCGGGCGCGGCCGGCGCGGCGTCGGCCTTGATCTCAGATTGAGAATCAGAGGGGTCCCCTTCATCGCTCAACGTCATAGACGAAGAGGCAGGGAAACCCTCAATTGGCGCGCTTGCGGGAGTTGCTTCGGGTGTGTTGGGTTCAGTTCTGCGCCGTCGTGCCATTGCCAACAGTATACTGGTGAACGTTATCTGTTGTCAACTGTCTGTTTTTGCGCCTTTTCGCGCGCTTCCCGCGCCACCACCGCGCGTAGGCCACCATGCACGCCGGCCGCTGGCAGGTCGGGGTCCCCGTCTCGTTACTAGACCCGCAAATTTTACAGGTCATCGGAAGGTCACCCCGCAATAGGCGCAATATTGCCACTCTTGGCGCGGGAAGCGCGCTGACCCACACACTTTACCGCCACAAAAACTACACTTTTTTGTCAAACAAGATGTTCCAGTAACACTCTCGGGCGCGCGAGGGTCGGCTAAGACAACGCATAAGGTTGAGAGATTCACGTCTATAATCTGATCCGAGGATCGCCTGTGCGGCCACAATTGCAAGTGGGTTAATTCTCCGCGACAATTGCACGACAGTATGCCAGCCGTGCCGTGTGCGGTCAAAGCGCACCCACCGAATGGATAGGCCACACAATCGAGCGAGGACCCAGATAGATGCAAGCGGCGGCCGTCTGGCAGTGTCATAGTCGCAGTAAAGCCGGTCGGTCCGTCCATACTCTGAAATTCTACCGAACCGCTTGTAAGCGTAGAGTCGCCCACGGAAGTAACCTCCCCAACCAAATTCGGTGCGCGTCGGGATCATCCGAACTACGCCACGCTTGATTGTTATTCTGCCACCGGATCACACTTACGTGAAAACCTTCAGGTTCTTCCTCTTTATTCACCCACGCCTTAACGGCGCGCGCCAGCTTTCCCTTGGTGGCCTTGAAGCCAGGGTCAACTTTAATGTGAATCTCGAATTTTACGCGCTTGCTGCTCGGCAAAGGTTTCTCCTAATCTGATCCAGATGATATGTAAGCCGTTTTTATTTTCACGCCGCAACACAGACCACCATGGAAGTTTCCCACCGGGGATTGAAGGATGAACCGTGTAGTGATTAATCACCGATGTAGGCTCCTATCGCGACAAATTCTTGCTCGATCTCTTCAATAACACCACCACCGGGCCGCTTGCGCCTTTCTTCGTTTTTTCGCCGGGTTTTCCAGCCTTTCTTAGCCGCTTCACTGCGGCGATTCCTTTCTTCGTTAGCACGTCGCGTAGCCCAACCTTTACGCGCGGCGGCCGAGCGCTTGTTTGCCCGACGCGTTTCCCATCCTAGGCGAGCAGCCGCACTACGTTGTCGCTTGGTGGGCATTCAATAAGTCCAAAGCCTTTTGTAGGCACTTTTTCAATTCCGCCTTTCCCCAAAATGTAACCGCTGCTGAATCATCATCGCCCTCGCGATGAATAAATGGCCCGGAGAATTGAACCACCTGATCACCGTTAGCCATCGGAGTACGGGTTGTGACAGGCAGATACAGGTAAAAACGGACACCTGTAAATTCCCCATCAGCGGTTTTTTTGGTGATAACCTCAATCCGATCTGTCATTTCCTCCGCATACACGTTAACTCTCATTTTTCCCCCTAAAAATTCAGTTGCTTCGGTACGTCAATCCAGCACACCTCAAGCGGACCCATATAGGCAATTTCAAGATTCCCTAGTGGGTCCACAACATCATGGCGCATAAAACAGTTTGTGTAGTTAGGCTGACTCCAATCCTGCGCGCCGGGGTCAGGCACCGCAATAAACCAATAACCCTTAGTGGCAAGTGCACTGAAATTGTCGGAGTACTCCAGAGGTTCTGGAACCTCTTCACACAGTAAGCCGGCCGGATCGCCATATCCAACACAAAGCGTTGCTCCATGCGAGCGCGTGTGAAAGCGTTTCAGTTCCGCCTGATCGGGAACCGACAGTTGAATCTCTTTTTGCCGTGCGGGCGGAATCTCCGGCAAGAACAGCTTGCGCGATGGATCATATCTCACAGCCGGCGCTTCTCCACGTCCAGATCAATCATGGGACCGCCCGCAACCCTCTCCAAAGTAGCTGGGGGCGGCCCCACTTCGCAGGCGCTCACGCTGGCCGTTTCAACGAGATACTTACCGCGAACTTCGCAAAATGTCATCAGCATTTGAAATGGTATTTGATGCGCGTTGCGATCAAAAGCGTAAGCAACTTCAGATGGACTGACATCAGTCTCAATGTCAGCCGTCAATGTAACTTGGATTCTCATTGCGCCACCGAGTTTATAATAAACGCTACAAACGCGCCCACGGCCGCCGATACCACGATGGCCACCTGCCACCCAAAGCGCTCTTCTGGCAAGAGCGCGCGCCATGCTCCTTTAATCGACTCCAGCATATCTCACCTCTCTCAATTTCCACCACATCAACTCAACAGCGTTTGAGCATTTATCAGAATCACCGATTTGCATCCTACGCATTTCGGAAATCCATGTCATAGCGCAAACGTAAATCAATGACCATTGGTCATATGAAAGCGTGATAGACATTTTCTTCCATCATCGCACCTCGCACGCGCGCGCCAGGATGGCCGCCTTGATGTCATTGTAAAGCGTGATGTTATGCCGGTTCGCGGCAAGCTGAAGGTCTTGGACGTTCACAACACCGTCGTGGTTGAGGTCCAGCCGCGCGCAATCGTAACCTTGCGCTGGATTGCGATGCCAGTTGTAGATGAACACCACCTCTGGCCGCATATCCCAGGTGATCCGGTAGAGCACCTGTTCGCGCGGGCGCGCAGAGCACACGAGCGCCAGCAGCGTGCCCCAAACAAGAGATTGGATGATGATGCGTTTCATTTTTTTTATTTCCTCCAAAAACAGAATACACCCGGAACTATCTGTTTGAACAGAATTATTTTTGCCGTGTTTTCAACGCATTAGCTCCACTTCTCGCCGCGAAAGATAGCGACCCGTCCAAGGGCATCGCGGCTGTTCATTGTGGTTAAAAGCGGCCGGCATCTCACACAACTGATGTGGGCAAAAACACATCTTGCCATTCATGTGATGGACTTCAAAACCGGGCCAAACCGGCCGCCCTGCGATCGTCTCAAACACAACGATATGCACATAGCGATTCCGGTTGGGCCCGCGATGGAAACGAGGGTAACCGTTTGGTGGATTAGTGGACCATGACCGCTTCAACGATTTCACGAGTTATAACCCAATCTCCGTCAACAGAGTCTCGAATTTGCTCCAGTGCTCCCCCGCCGAAAAACTGCAAATCACTAACGGCTCTTTTGTAAGAAGCGAAATAGCAGACGCGGCCGGCTGGCAAACCGCTAATACGGCCCAAATTTCCGCCTAACTGCTTGGATGGAAGATCTTTGGTGTACGTAGCTTTCCAGCAGTGTGTTTTCAGGTCGAGCGTAATTTCATCGCCGGGTTGAAACTTGAAGGGCAGCGTTACACGCCGCCCTTGAACCATGCCAAAAAACTGCCCACTCATGGCTTTTCAACCTTTAAAACGGCACGTCATCATCGTTGATCGCGCCCGAAACGTCCGCTACCTTACGCGAACCCTTCGGCTTAACCGTCATGATAATCAATCCCCAAGCCTGCTTACCAGTTGAGGGGTTGTTTACCATGGCCCGCGCCACCTCACAGACAGCGCCGGCCCATTTGCTGTAATCGTCCCCGAGAACCGACGCCAGCTTGCGAATGTTGGTTTTGTTGAGCGCCATGCAATCTTGATCCAGCACGGTCGCGTCAAATTCTGCGATCAGAGGCGAATTAAACATCGGGCCCGGATCACGCACCTGCGAAAACGTCACAGTAACGCTCTCGACCCGAGGTTTGGCATTGTACAAATGCTCGCCCCTCAGGATTTTTCCGTTTCCTGACCCGCCTTTCGCGCGGGCCGCTTCTGTTGCACTCGGCATTTTCACTTTCCTCCAGTGACATAATCGCGGCTTCCACCGCACTTTCTACTACACAACCTGAGAAACACACGTCCCTTAACCTCCGTCTCAAATGGCCGGCCGCACTTAAAACACTGATGCCAGCTTGTATCACCGTCCTTTCGTTTCCTTCTTGACCCAATCCGCAATGAGACCCCGCTCGAAAGCGCTTCACCCTGCCGTTTTCGTCCCATCATATTCGCGCCCCCAGACACAGCCGCACTCGCCTGATAATTGCCTGTAAATGTCGGCAGACCACGCGCGCAACCGTGGCCCCACTCAGAGATAGGCGCAATGCCGGTTTCAAGATCGATACTTCGCCCTGTCATCGCTTGCTCTCCCAGTAACGTAAAGTAGATAAAGCGGACATCAAATCCACTGCATCACGATCTGAAAAGTACATCAGCCTATTACTTTCAGGCGGCGGCATGGCGGCATGGCAGCGTTTAGCTAGATACACACATGCGGCAGCTAAAATTTCGATTCCCAGATCGGTACTATGTGTCAATTGCCACCTCGGCACCACCGCGATACATAGACTCCGAAAACTCACGCACGAGGTCCATTGAGTTGTCTTTACGATGCATCTCCCGCGCTTTCCAGCGAAGCACGGTTACGATTTTTTTCAGAAGTATCAGCGGAGTGCCTGTCGCCTGATCGCCACGCTTGAGAATTGATAGCAGTTCCGTCGATTCTTCCTTCGTCACGTTCAATGGGATGCATTCAAACGGAGTTGGAAACGAGGTCCGCGCGGAGATGCGCTTGCCGTCGACAACAGCGCGCTCAATTTGTTCAGGCCGATCAAGGATAAATCGACAGAAAATCACGCGCCGGCTCATTCCGTTTTCATCCCACTCTGCCTCATGGGCCCGCTGAAACTTCAATGGCATCGCAGCAATAACGGTACATCGGCTCCGAATCCCCGATTGGTTGGCACTGATGCCAGTGAAACCTTCATCCACCAGCGAGCGTATGTGGCCCATGATGTTGGTTGAGGTCACCGGGTTGCGCTCGTAAATCTTCGGTAACTCGTAAAAGGCAAGTGTCTTAATTTCTCTGGACTCGATTTTTGAATGCAATTTGTCGAGTTCACGTGATGTCAAATCAGAGATGCCACGCACGCCAGGGATGTTCTCAAGCGAGCTAAGCAGGAAGGTTTTAAGCTGACCTGGAGGTGCGCATAGGAAAATTCCCCCTTGCTGCTTGAAGCCGTGCCAGTCAACTATCCAGACGTGGGCCGCCGCGCCCAAAACCTCGATCATGGTAGAGAGCTTCATCAGGCACCATGTTTAATATCCGCGACACGCTCTCCACAGTTCGCGCATATCAGGGGTCCACCCTCGCATGGCTGTGCTAATTTCTTAGCACGTCGATTCACCCGGCTTGCATTTCGGTTACCCTCACGCGGCGGCCATGCTAGCAGCGATGCTCCCCGCGCCAGATCGCCCGGTTTTAATGGTTCGTAGCGTTTTTCCATAGTGAAATCTTAGTCTATATCACACCCGGTTAAATGTCAAGCACCACTATTTCACCCCCCTGATGTGATTTCCCGATACGTAGTCAATGTGGTATCCAAATGTATCCAAAATGTTCCCATAAGTACTGCGCGCGACCTGAAACGTCGCGAATAGTTTAGCGATAGCTACAGAAAGGTTAAAAGCGCGAAGAAGGCG
>Ga0070735_10002339_pt1 | contig 17282 bp, 17 predicted proteins | sample Coa_R1_FD_66443 | JGI IMG/M metagenome (GOLD analysis project Ga0070735, IMG submission 66443) | Surface soil microbial communities from Centralia Pennsylvania, which are recovering from an underground coalmine fire - Coalmine... | ecosystem: Environmental > Terrestrial > Soil > Unclassified ... | reverse complement strand
GCAGCACGAACCAGGCGACGCTGCGGGTGAGGAGCACATCCAGGGTGCGGTAGATCGCTCCATCCGAGTGCGAGTAGGCCAGTTGCGCCTCGACGCCCCCGATGAGGAGCGCCGCGCCTGCCACGAGCAGCAGCCCCGGGCCCGCGTGCGAGAGCCGCGCAGCGTGCGCCGCTTCCGTGGTAGGCGCGCGCAGCCCCCGGTACCAGAGCAGCACGATCGCAAGTCCGACGATGGAGCTCAGATACTGCAGCAGGTGACAGACCTGGATGTCATAGCCGCCGATCGTGACGACCTGCCGCAGCACCGCGACACGGTGCACGATCCAGCCGTCTCCGTGGGTGAAGGAGTCCCAGAGCAGGTGCGTCCACACGCCGATGAGGATGGCAAGCGGCGCCAGCAGCCACTGCGAGGCGTGCTGCCGGAAGGGCTCGAGCGCATGCAGGCACAGCCAGCGGGCGCGTGCCGGGAGGAGCGCCGTGAGCGGATCGCGCAGCAGCAGCGCGGCTGCGAGCAGGAGCATGGCGAGCGGCAGGTCGATGAGCACCGAGCCGACGAGGCTGTGGGTGTCGAACGCCACCCGGTGCGACAGGGGCAGATAGTACGGGGCGTCGGGCACCATGGCGCCGATCACGAGAGGTGCCGTGCGCAGCCCGCGCAGATGTCGCAGTGGCAGAACCGCCGCCGGATGTGCCAGGGTGAAAGGCATCGGCTGCGCGGCCCCTAACTCTTTGCCGTGACACTCACGCGAAACTGCCGGCTGGCAGCGGCGGAGTCCGCATGACGGTACGTGAGATCGATGCGCTGCCCGGCGCGCACTCCCAATCCCTCGAGCTGCGCGAGGTGCAGGCCGAGTGGGTTGGGGGTGGTCGCGAGCTCGCGCTCCGTGCCGCCGTCGATGCTCACGAGGAAGGTGCCGGGGGCGCGCAGCGCGAGCGTGAGGGTACAGCCCTCGGGGAGCTCGGCAGCCGGTGCGTGCTCGCACCACAGGACGCGCTTGAGCGGCGGACGAGCGCCCCCGTAGCGCTCCCAGACACTGCAGGGACGATCGAAGGGACGTTTGAGCGCGCGCGAGACGATGAGCTTGATGTATTCCGCGTGCGCCCAGGCGAGCGGCATGGCGCTGCCGGTTGGCCGGCCGGGCTTGAGCCCGCGCGCCGGTATCGGCGCTGCGTCCCAGACCTGCTCGGGGAGCATGCCGCCGCTCGAGGCCATGCGCACCATCGCGCGAATGAGCGGCAGCGGGTCCCGACCGGCGGCGATCTCGTAGTGGCCACGCTCGCCCGTGAGCAGCGGCCAGGCGCGCCCGCGTCCGGTGCCATCGTAGGCGCTGCCATCCTCATGCTCGCCATAACCATCACCCCGGTAGCGGTACCAGGCGGGTCCCGAGGGCGTGTCCACCTTCAAGAGCGCATCCGCCACGCGCACGCTCGCGAGGATCAGCGGATCATCGGCACGACGCAAGCCAAAGCGCACCAGTTGCAGGAAGTCGACGGCGATCTGCTCGGATACCGGCAGCCCCGGATCGCTGGCGCGGTTCTTGATCGCGAGCACCAGGTCCTTCGGACAGCAGCGATCGGTGAGTGCTTCCGGCGGCGCCACACGCACGTAATAGCCGGGCACACCGTAGCGGCGTGCGAGCGGCGTGTCGGTCATCGCCGTCCAGTTCTCCAGGCACGCGTTCCAGTAGTCGGCGAAGGCGAGCGCCAGATCGCGCGCCTCCGGGGCCAGAAACGGCGCGCCGGCCACCAGCGCCGCGATGCAGACCGCGAGCGTGAAGGTGTTGAGACCGGCGTCCTCCTCCCAGCGGTCCTGGTCGCTCACCGGTCCCGTGCGCACCAGAAAAGACAGCGCGCGGTGCACCATGTCCGCGACCTCGATGCCCGTGAGCGCCTCGCGCTCCCCGAGTGCGGCCGCCAGCAGTACCGGGAAGGCCGCCTCATCGAGCTGGATGCCGGACCAGTAGCCCTTTCCGCCGAGCCACTGGTTCTGGTTCCAATGGCCATCGGCATTCTGCGTCGCGAGCAGATACCGCAGCGTGTTGCGCGCCTCGTAGGTGGCCCCCGTCGCGAGCAATGCCCCGGCGCACTCCACCAGGTCGCGCGGCCACACCAGGTGGTAGCCCTCGCGCTCCTCGTGCGTGTTGCCCCACGGCACACTGAGTGATGCCACCATCGCGCCCGGATAGGTCTTGTCGCGATGCGCGCGCAGCACCATGGTGGATACGCGAAGCTGGATCAGGCATTCCGCCGGCAGATCCGCAGGAAGCCGCTCGACGGGTGTATTACGCCGGTGCCACTCCGCCCAGGCGCTGTGCGTGCGCGTCCAGCTGGTCTCGAAGGGATCGGTGAGCGCCGTGAGAGCGAGCGTCGCGGCCGATTCGGTGCTGCTGCCGAAGCCGAGGGCCAGCACCGCTTGCCGCGGCAGCTCTCCGAGGAGCGCGACGTTGCCGGGACCGGCGGACGTGTATTCCCAGGTCATCGCGCCATTACGCGAGAAATCCTGCCAGCCATCGCTGTCGCCGACGAAGCCGGCGCTGCCACGCACGAAGGCGTCCGCCTGCTTCGGCGTGACCGCTGCGAGGGCGAGGGCGAAGGGACCCTGCTCGGCCCACAGCACGCGCCGCCCGCGGTAGCTCAAGGCCTCCGCGCGGTTGTCGTGTCCGGTCCCGCCGAGATGCGGCGCGAGCAGCGCATAGGGCTTGAGCGCCGCATCGCCCGTGAGCGTCACCTCGATGAGGAGCACGTCCCGGTCCTCGCACGGTGCGATGCGCAGCGCGAGCTCGAAACGATCGTGACGGTGCACGATGCGCACGGCGGGCGCGCCTGAGTCGGCGAGCTCGAGCTCGTGGCGCCACATGCGCTTGACCTCGACCCAAAAGCCCGCGCCATCGCCCACGATGAAGCCGAGATCGCGGATCTGCGGAATATCGACGCGCGGGTAATAGACCTCGTTGATGATGCCGCCGCCGATCGTGAACCACAGCCGCGCGGGGCCGAGCGGGCAGCCGACCATCTCCTTGTCGCTGCTGCACCAGGTAGGAGGAAGCCCCGGGCCGCCGGGCGCTGCGCTCACGGGCGACTCACGATGCCGGGGCCGCGCGCGCGCTGCCAGAGACGCACGCCGCCGATGAAAGCGTTGCGGTTGTTACCCAGTCTCACGTGCGGCGGCAGCACCTTCAGCCGCCTGGCGTTGCCGCCGCCGAGCACCACGTAGTCCGCCTCGAATGCGCTCATGAGCTGGGCAATCACGTCGGTGACGGTCTTGCGCCAGCGGCGGTTGCCACGCGAGCGCCGGCCACGCTCGCCGACGTAATCCTCGAAGGAGCGGCCGTGCCGGTATGGCATGTGGCCGACCTCGGTCGGCTCGACCACGCCGTCCATGATCAGCGTCGCGCCGAGCCCGGTGCCGAGCCCCAGAAACAGCATGCGGCCGCCGTGGTAGCTCCCCACCGCCTGCATGGCGGCATCGTTGACGATGCGCACCGGCTTGGCGAAAGCGGCCGTGAAATCGAATTTCACCCATCCGGAGCCGAGGTTATGCGGTTCCGCGGCGATGCGGTCGTGGAACACGAAACCCGGATAGCCGATCGACACGGCGTCGAAGGCCGCCTTCCCGAGGCGCTTGCGAAGCTTGTGCACCATGCGCTTCGGTCCCATGGCGGGCCCGGAGGCGAACTTTCCGATCCGGCCACGGGGCATGACGCGGAACTTGATGTGGGTGCCGCCGACGTCGATCACGAGAATGCGGCGGGGCGCGCGCTTCGCCGCTGCGGTCCTTTTCCCTGGCATGCGTCGATTGTGCGGTGCCGCGGACATGTGTGTAAACCATCAACCCGGTGCCTGCATCTATCGGAGGGCGGTGCCATATCGCCGCGCAATTGGAGGAAATCACATGGCTCGGCAACATGCCTGCGTCGTCGGTCTGGTTGCGCTCGCACTCAGCGCCGCCGCGACCGCGCGCGCCGCGGACGGCGATATCTCCAGCGTCATGAGCTCGATCAGCGTGAACGCGGGCGAGAATCGCGGAAACCTCTCCACGGTCAACGGCTCGATCCGCGTCGGCGAGGGCGCGACGGTCGGCCACGCACACACCGTCAATGGCAGCATCACGCTCGAGTCGCGCGCGACCGCCGCCGAAGCCACGACCGTCAACGGCTCGGTGCATTTGAACGATGGGGCCCACGTGAACGGGCCCGTGCATAGCGTCAACGGCTCGCTCGCCCTTGCCCAGGGGGCCGAGGTCTCCGGCATGCTCGCCAACGTCAATGGAAGCATCCGTGTCGGCGCCGCTCACGTGGGCGGGGATGTGGAGACGGTGACCGGGAGCATCGAGATCGGTCCCGACGCACATGTGGATGGTGGCGTCATCGTCCGCAAGGACCACTCGGACGAGACCGGCTCGCGCGAGGAACCGAAAGTCGTGATCGGCCCCGGGTCGGTGGTGAAGGGACCTTTGAAGTTCGAGCGCCCGGTGAAGCTTTACGTGAGCGACCGCGCGAGGACCGGTGCGATCGAGGGTGCCACCCCCACGACCTTCAGCGGACAGAAGCCCGCCGAATAAAAAGGCGGCCGGATCGCACCGATCCGGCCGCAGATCGGGGTCGAAGCGCTAGCGGGGGGCGTTGACGGACCCGTTGGCCGAAGCGCTGCCCGAGGCACCGGCCGAGGCGCCGTCCGCGGCCGCGTTCGCACCACCCGCGGCTGACCCGTTAAAGCCCGCGTGGCTCCCCGGCTCCTGAGGCTTCGGCTGCGACTGCATGCCGCTCGGTGCGGGCCTGTGGTTGCCCGATGAGTCAGACGTCGTGGACGGCTTGCCGCCCTTCTCCGCGCCGCTCGTCGCACGCGATCCGGCCGAGCCAGTAGCGTCCGTGGCCACACGGCCGTCGGAGGCCGTGGTGCCGGCGACCGTCGATCCCTGCTTGAGGCCCGCGCCCACCGTGCCGCGTGCCTCGGTCGCTCCAGCAGCCCCGGCGCCCTGCCCCGCGCCCGCGGCGGTGCCGGCGGCACTCTTGCCGTCGGCGGCGAGGCGCGATCCCTCGCGCATACCCGCCCTGGATGTCCCCGCCGCAGTCGAGCGGGCAGCCGCGCTCTCGCGCGCCGCATCCCGCGTGCGGGCCGCGGCGTGCGCACGCTCGAGCTCGCTCACCTGCGCGCCACCGAAAGGGCTGCCGAACCCGCCCGCCGCGCCGCCGCGGACGCCGCCGCCCAGCAGCTGCGCCTGGGCCGGCAGGGCCGCCGCAGACAGCAGCACGATCGCGGCGCTCGCGAAAAGATGGTTGGTCCTCATGGTCGTCTCCTCTCGAGGCCGCGGTCCGTCCGCGACCTTTCATCGAGTACTACGACCGGGCGTCCCGGTTTCTTCCCCGCGGGGCTCGAGACTTCGTACTTAACTTATTGCGATCGAAGGCCGGCCAAGGTCGCCGCCGGCGCCAGCTCCAGTCCCACCAGCCCGTAGCCGTAGACCGGATCCAGGCCCGGCGCGCCGGGGTGCTGCGCACGCTGCTCGAGTCCGGTGAGCGTTGCATCGGCCACAGCCTTGTCCGGGGAATGGAGCGACTGCGCCAGCAGGCCCGCGACCAGTGGCGCGGCGAACGAGGTTCCGCGCACCAGCGCGTAACCTCGGGGCGCCAGCGCCGCGCTCATGTCTGCCCCGGGGGCTGCGAATTTCACCTGCGGGCCGCGCTCGGCTTCGGGCAGCACCCGGTGTCGCGCGTCGACGGCGGTGACCCCGACGACGCCCGGCCACGCAGCCGGGTAAAGGGGCGGCGCCGCGGGGCCATCGTTTCCGACCGCGGCGACGATCAGATAGCCGCGGGCGACTGCGCCTGCGACCACGCTCTCGAGCGTGCGGTCGGGAGGTCCGACGAGGCTCACGTTGATCACGGGCACCTGCTCGTGCATGAGCCACGCGAACGCCTCGGCGACCTGATCCACCGACCCGCCCGTCGCTTGGCCGCAGAAAACGTCCGCCGCATAGAGCTCGGCCCCCGGTGCAGCGCCGTGAAAGCGGCCGTCACGCCCGGCGAGGAGCGAGGCGATGGCGGTGCCGTGCACCGCCGGCACGCCCTCCCCCGCACAGCCGTGCGCATGAATGGTCGAGGGGCGAAGCGAGGGATGGCGCGCATCGACGCCATCGTCGATCAGCCCGATACGCGTGCCGGCCGGCATCGCCGGCGCACCGCCTCTTTCGGCGCCACTCACCGGCCCGCGGGCCGCCGCCGTAAGGGCACCCGACAGTCGGCCGCTCGGCAGATAGAGGTGGTTGAAGTCGTAGCGGCCGGACGGGTCGCTCCGCTTAAGCTGCGCGAGCGCCGCTGCGGTGTCAGCGTGGGTGTGCAGCACGACGATGCGCGCACCGATCTCGGGGAGATCCTGCTCGCGCAGCACGGTGAAGCCGGCTGCGAGGGCTGAAGCGAGCGCACTTTCCGGCGGCGAAAAGGCCAGCAGCTCGCCGCGTACGATGGGCGCGCCGTGCGGATCCGCCTCCAGCACATCGCGATGGCGCCGCAGAAGCTCGTGGATGCGCTGCTGGCGCAGCTCCCGCAGGCTCCGCGAGTCGAGCTGGCCGAGCGCCGCGCTCGCCTCGGCGTCGAGCGGCAGCAGGCCCTGCTCCGGGAGCGACGGGAGGCTCGCCGGCGGGAGATTCGGCAGGCGGACTGCGGGCAGACGCACCTGTGCCACGGCCTGCACCGCCGCACACAGCATGAACCCGCCGAGCAGCCACTTATGCACGGCCGCACCTTAATTCAATGTGGCTGCGTGCGGAACAAATGGAAGAAAATCGCCTGCATGATCGTAGAGCCGGTATAGGGCGAGAGGTGCAGGAGCTGCGCGAGGAGCTGGTGGCGCTGCTGCCGCGGCTGCGGCGTTTTGCACGCGCACTGACGCGCAATGCTCATGATGCCGACGACCTGGTGCAGCTCGCACTCGAGCGCGCCCTCGCGCACGCCGCGCAGCGCCGCCCCGAGATGCAACTCGCCGGCTGGGTGTTCGGCATCCTGCGCAACGCCTGGGTCGATGAGCAGCGTGCCCGCGGGCGGCGCGCGCGGCTCTTCGCTCCGGAGGAGTCGGGCGAGAAGGTGGCGGATGCCTCGGGCTCGGCGGCGCCGGAAATGCTCGCCGTGCAGGAAGCCCTGGAGCGGCTGCCCGAGGAGCAACGCGTGGTGGTGGCGCTGGTGCTGGTCGAAGGACTTTCCTACAAGGAGGCGGCCCACATCATCGAGGTACCGATCGGCACGGTGACCAGCCGCCTGGCGCGTGCGCGTGAGACCTTGCAGTCGCTGCTCGGCGCAGCGGGAGCCTGAGCCATGACTTTCAGCGATGAGACCCTGATGGCGTACGCGGACGGTGAGCTCGATGCCGCGACGCGCATGGCGATCGAGGCCGCCGCGGCCGCCGATCCGCCGCTCGCGCAACGCATCGCACGACATCGGGCGCTGCGTGCCCGGCTGCACGCGGCCTTCGAGCCGGTGCTCGAGGAGCCCCTTCCGCAGCGGCTCCTCGCGGCAGCGCGCGGCCCGGGTGAGGATCAAAGGACCCACAAGGTCATTTCACTCGCGGCGCGCCGTCAGCCGCGCTGGTCATGGCCCGAGTGGAGCGCCATGGCGGCGAGCCTCATCGTGGGCGTACTGCTCGGCCCCTGGCTACTGAAGTCCGCAGCGCCCCCGGCTCCGCTCGATGTGAGCGGCGGCCGCGTGCTGGCAAGCGGTGCGCTGGCGCACGCGCTCTCGCAGCAGCTCGCGAGCAATCAGCCACGCGCCGCGCCCGTGACGATCGGCATCAGCTTCCGCGCCAAGCGGGGCGGCTACTGCCGCACCTTCGTACTGCATCAGGGGCAATCGCTCGCGGGACTCGCGTGCCGCGAGGGGCCGTCCTGGCAGGTGATGACTCTGGCGCAGAGCACCGCGTCGCCGCAAGGCGCAGCGGGCGGCTACCGCCAGGCGGCATCCGCGCTACCGCCGGCGGTGGCGGGCACGCTCGATGAGTACATGGAAGGAGAGCCGCTCGATGCTGCGGCCGAAGCTGCAGCGCGCGCACACGGCTGGAGCCCCTGAGGTCCGCCGCAGCGATTTCTCAGACGCCGAAGTAGCTCGCGAGGCGCGCGCGCGCCGCGCGACCTGCGGCCAGATCGGTGCAGTTGACGACCGCCAGACGAAAGCCTCCCGGCGGCATGGCATGGGCGGCCGCGGGACGGTCTTCATGGAAGGTGATCTGGACGCTGGCGACGTGCGGCATGCGGCGCACCTCTGCGATGAGATGCGCGGGCGGGTGGCGGTACTCGCGGCCATGTGGACCAAACAGAGCGACGCTATATCCGGTGCGGCGCTCTGTGTTCGCGAGCGCCCAGGCTCCATCGCGGTAGAGGCCGACCACCGCCTCGAGCCAGCCGCTCTCATAGAGGTCCGGCCACTGATCGGCGACTCTCAGGTGCGCCTCGATGATGCGATCCCCGATCGTCTCGGCGTTGAACATGCCGGTGTAAGCCGCTAGGTGCTTGACGACCCACGCCTCGAGGTAAGCCGCCAGGGACTGGCGGCGCCCCGCCTCGATGGTCCAGTAGTCGAAGGTACCTCCGACTCCCGGCACGCCCAGGCAGTGGCGCAGCCAGCGCATGCGCCCCTGCTCGACGACCACGTCGGTGCTCACGTGCTCGCCCTCGAGCAGCGGCATCCAGAAGTGCCCCGCGGTCTCCTCGCGCTCGTAGGTTGCGAGGTCGGGCAGGACGCGGCTGCCAACGCCCATGCCGTGCAGATTGATGATCGGCTTTGAGAACACCGGGAAGGACGGCGGCCGCACGCCGTGCGGAGCGCTCAGCAGGCCCTGCGACTCGGCGACCGCGAGCTTGTTATAGACCCAGCGGTAAGCCGGATACCACTGGTAGGCGTCCGGATCCTCGGTCGGGATGCGCACTCCCGGCGGACACGCGACACCCTCGAAGTACTGCAGCCGCCAGGGATCGGCTTCGCAGAAGGGCACGGGCGGTGCCGCGGGTCAGAAGAGACCGGTGATACGACCGCTGTCGTCGACGTCGATGCTGTTGGCCGCCGGTACCTTCGGCAGCCCCGGCATGGTCATGACATCGCCGCAGATCATGACGATGAACTCGGCCCCGGCCGCCAGCCGCACTTCGCGGATGTTGACGACGTGGTTCTCCGGAGCCCCACGGAGCTTCGGATCGGTGGAGAAGGAGTACTGCGTCTTGGCGACGCACACCGGATAGTGGCCGTAGCCGCCGTCCTGCAGCTGCTTGATCTGCGTGCGGACCTTGCTGTCGGCAGTGATGTCGCTCGCGTGGTAGATCTTGGTGGCGATCGCCTTCATCTTGTCCCAAAGCGTCGCCGAGTCCTCGTAGACGAAGTGGAACTTGTTGGGCTGCTCGCACAGCCGCACGACCTCGCGCGCCAGCTCGGTCGCGCCCTTGCCGCCCTCGGCGAAATGAGTCGCCGGAATGACGCGCACGCCGAGCTTGGCACCCTTCTCGCTCAGCAGACGGATCTCAGCGTCGGTGTCGTCATGGCGGCGGTTGATGGCGACCGCGCACGGAAGTCCATAGTGATTGACCACGTTGTCGATGTGGCGCTCGAGGTTGACGGCGCCTTTTTCCAGCGCCGCCAGGTTCTCGCTCTTGAGATCGGCGATCTCGACGCCGCCGTGGTACTTGAGCGCGCGGACCGTGGTGACGATCACCGCCGCGCTCGGCCTCAGCCCCGACTTGCGGCACTTGATGTCGACGAATTTCTCAGCCCCCAGGTCGGCGCCGAAGCCGGCCTCGGTCACGACGTAGTCGGCCAGCTTGAGCGCGGTGCGGGTCGCGATCACCGAATTGCAGCCGTGAGCGATGTTGGCGAAGGGGCCCCCATGGATGAAGGCCGGGTTGTTGGCGAGCGTCTGCACCAGATTGGGCGCGAGCGCCGTCTTGAGAAGGGCCGCCATGGCGCCGTGCGCCTTCACGTCGCGCGCCAGGATCGGCGTCTGGTCGGCACGGTAGCCGACCACGATCTTGCCGAGGCGCTCCTTGAGGTCGGCGAGGGTCGTGGCGAGGCACAGGATCGCCATCACTTCCGATGCGACCACGATGTCGAAGCCATCCTCGCGCGGCACGCCGTTCGCCGTGCCTCCCAGTCCCACCACGATGTGGCGCAGCGCGCGGTCGTTCATGTCGACCACGCGCCGCCAGGCGATGCGCCGCACGTCGAAGCCGAGGGTGTTTCCCTGGTAGATGTGGTTGTCGATCATCGCCGCGAGAAGGTTGTTGGCGGCGGCGATGGCCGCAAAGTCACCCGTGAAGTGCAGGTTGATGTCCTCCATGGGCACCACCTGCGAGTAGCCGCCGCCGGCTGCCCCGCCCTTCACGCCAAACACCGGACCGAGCGCCGGCTCGCGCAGGCACATGATGGCCTTGTGGCCGAGGAGGTTCAGCGCATCGCCGAGACCCACCGTGGTCGTGGTCTTGCCCTCGCCCGCGGGCGTCGGTGAGATCGCGCTCACCAGGATCAGCTTGCCGTCGGGGCGGCCTTTGAGCTGCGCCACGTACTCGAGCGACACTTTCGCCTTGTAGTGCCCATAGGGCTCGAGGCTCTCCGTCGGAATGCCGAGCCGCTCCTGGGCGAGCGCTATGACCGGGCGCATCTTGGCGCGCTGGGCGATCTCGATGTTGCTGGGGAAGGGGGCGGTCGAGGCGGCCGGTGTGCTGGACATGGGTGGGGGGTCTTTATGAGGCGATTGAGGGCCCGTGATGCTACCAGAGGCGCGCGAGCCGTTCGCCTTCCCTTAAGGGGGATCGTTACAATCGCCCCGCCCTTATGCTTTGGCTCAAAGCCTTCCACATTGTCTTCATGGTCGCCTGGTTCGCGGGCCTCTTCTATCTGCCGCGCCTCTTCATCTATCACCTGGCCACGGTAGAGCCGGACGGCCGGGCGCGATTCGAAGTGATGGAACGGCGTCTGTTCGCGATCATGACCATAGGCGCGGCCGGCACCCTGCTGTTCGGGCTGGCGATGATCGCCGCGGCGCCCGTCTACCTCGCCTTCAACTGGCTGCGCGTGAAGCTGATCCTCGTCGCGGCGCTGATCGGCTACCACCTCTGGTGCAGAACGCTGATGCGTGAGCTCGCGGCGGGGAACGCCCGCTCGGACCGCTGGTACCGCTTCTTCAATGAAGTTCCGGGGCTGCTGCTCATTGCCATCGTGGTGCTTGCGGTAGTGAAGCCCTGAGTTGGCGGCGGCCGATCGCAGTTGAGTCAGCCGGCAGCGCCGCCTTGCCACTCGCGCACCAGGTCGCGCCATTCACCGCGCGGCGGCGGCGTCCTGCCGCCTTCGGTGCCGACATAGAGGAAGCCGACGATGGCATCGCCCGCCTCGAGACCGAGTGCGCGCTTGACGGTCTCGTCATAGGCGGCGCCGCCGGTCTTCCACATGGCGTTGTAACCGAGTGCAACGCTGGCGAGCATGATGTTCTGCGCGGCCGCCCCCGCCGACAGCGTCTGCTCGATCGGCGGAACCTTGGCCGCCGCGATCATGTGTGCGGCGACCACGATGATGAGCGGCGCGCGCAGCGCCTTGGCGCGCTCGCGCTGCAGCGCCTCGGCCGTCGCCGTGGGCTGCGTGCGCGCGAGGTGCGTGGCCAGCAGCTCGCCGAAGCGCTCCCGGGCCGCGCCACGTATGACGAGGAAGCGCCAGGGACGCAGCCGCCCGTGATCGGCGGCGCGCACCGCGCTCGCAAATATCAACTGCAGCGCGCCCTCATCGGGCGCGGGTTCGGTGAGGGTGACGGCCGAGCGGCGTGTCACCAGAGCGTCTATGGCTTGCATGCCCGCATTGTCGCAGACTTGAGCGGCATGCTGGTCCACTCCGAAGCCTGCGAACGCAACAAGGGCCCGATCCTCGCGGTCCTGACCAGCGCTCTCGCGAGGCAGCACTGCGTGCTCGAGATCGGCAGCGGCACGGGCCAGCACGCCGTGTATTTCGCCCGTCATCTTCCTCACCTCAGCTGGCAGCCGAGCGAGCGTTCCGCAGAGCTCGGCGCACTTGCCGAGCGGATCCGACTCGAGGGGCCGCCGAACCTGCGCCCCGCGATCGAGCTCGACGTGCGCAGCCAGCCCTGGCCCGTCGCCGGCGTCGATGCGGTCTTCAGCGCCAACACTCTGCACATCATGGCCTGGGAAGAGGTGCAGGATTTCTTTCGCGGGGTGGGCACCGTGCTGCGCAAGCCCGGCGTGCTGTGCGTCTACGGCCCCTTCCGCTACGGCGGCGAATACACCAGTGCCAGCAACTCCGATTTCGACCGTTATCTGCACATACGCGATCCGCTGAGCGGCATCCGTGATTTCGAGGCCCTGGCTGAGTTGGCCACCGCACAGGGACTCTCGCTGGCCGCCGACCACGCCATGCCGGCCAACAACCGCACGCTCGTGTGGCGCCGTCACGCCACGGAGTAAAGTGGCGCCATGAGTGCCACCCGCGAGCTGCTCACCGCCGGGGAGATCCGTGCGGCGATTCGCACCATCGCCGATTATCCCAGGCCCGGAGTCATGTTCCGTGACATCACGACGCTGCTCGGCGACGCGCGCGCCTTCCACAGCGTGGTGGAGCTTCTGGCACGCCCCTGGGATGGCGCGAGCGTCCACCGCGTCGCCGGGATCGAGGCACGCGGCTTCATCCTCGGAGGCGCCATCGCCGCGCGACTCGGGGCGGGGTTCGTGCCGATCCGCAAGAAGGGAAAGCTTCCGCACGCGACCGTGCGGGTCGCGTATTCGCTCGAGTACGGGCTCGACGAGATGGAGATGCATCGCGATGCGGTCGGTACGGGCGAGCGCGTCATCCTCGTCGATGACCTGATCGCGACCGGCGGCACGGCCTGCGGGGCCGTGCAGTTGCTGCGGGCCCTCGGTGCGCATCCGCTCGCCGCGTGCTTCATCATCGACCTCCCCGACCTTGGAGGCTCCGAGAAGCTCGCCGCGCTCGGCGTGCCCGTGAATGCGCTCGTCTCCTTTTCAGGACACTGAAGGACTTCGATCCAACACGCGATTCAGGAGCGGTTCAGACTAAATAACCGTTTAATATCAAGATGTTATGAGGCATCTGACCGCAACATTACTTTGCGGTCATTTGGGCCTTGGGCGGCAGGAATCCAGTCATAATACGCCCGCTTCGCGCCCTGCTGCGCACACCCTTTGTCACTGTGGAGACTACATCGATGTTCAAGAAGCTCATTCCTGTCATCGCCCTGGCCCTGATCGCCGGGCCGGCCTTCGCCCAGTCGACCGCGGCCCCCGCTGCGGCTCCGGCCGCTTCGTCTGCTGACGCGTCGAAGGACACGAAGGCGACTCATAAGAAGAAGCATCATAAGAAGAGCGAGAAGAGCGCTGAGAAGAGCGAGTCCTCCTCGAGCGCTCCGCCTAAGTAAACATTTTCCAGTCGATGCTTTTGAGAAGCCCCGCCGGCAACGGCGGGGCTTCTTGCTTTTGGGGGGCCTCCCGGACGGTCCGTTTGGACCGTCCGAAGGGACTTGCGGGGAGGCCCAAACCGGTTCAAATTCAGTCCATGGACGGGGAGCAACAGGCCGCAATACACGGGGCGCTGGTGTCCGTACAACATGCCGTTACGAGCATGACGTTTCCGATCTGCGATCAGGAAGATCTGATCGAAGCCATCGATAGTGTCGAGGAGCAGCTGCACGCGGGCCACCCGAATCTCGCGCTCATGTGCCGCTTCCTCAACTCCATCGCGCGCAGCCTGCGGGCGCAGCCGGAGGCGCGCGACGCGTGCCTCCTGATCGAAGACGCCATCGGTAAGGCGGGCATGCCGAGCACCTGGCAGTCGGGAATCTGACCGGCCCCATCGCCGCCACGCCTCGCACGAGGCGGGTGCACCGCATCCGCGCGCAGCCTTAGCTGTCGCGCCGAACGTCATGCCTGGGCGCCGGTGAGCCGTTGCCTTCGCCGCATGACGCAGTCTAAGTTCCGCAGGCCGTGATGTCGCCGCTCACCCAGGTCCTGATCCTGCTCGCGGGCTCCGTGTTCCTCGTGACACTGGCGCGCCGGCTCAAGTTGCCGACCACCCTCGCCTACCTGGCGCTCGGTCTGCTGATCGGGCCGCATGCGCTCGCGGTGGTCTCGGACACGGGCACGACGCGATTGCTCGCCGAGCTCGGCGTGGCGTTCCTGCTCTTCACGCTGGGACTGGAATTCTCCCTGCCGCGCATGCTGGCGATGCGCGGCGAGGTCTTCGGCCTCGGGGCGCTGCAGGTGGGCGCCACCGCCGCGGTGTTCGCGGTCATCGGCAATCTGCTCGGCATCGGCTGGCTGCCCGCGATCGTGCTCGGTGGCGCTGTGGCGATGAGCTCGACGGCGATCCTTCTGCACCAGCTCACCGAGCGCGCCGAGCTCAACCGCACCCACGGCCGGCTCGCCTTCAGCATGCTGCTGTTCCAGGACCTGGCCTTCGTGCCCTTCCTCGCGCTCGCCAGTGCGCTCGCCGCCGGCGCCGATCACCTCACCATGAGTGAGGGGGTGGTGGCCGCGGTCGGCGGAATGCTCGCCATCGTCGCGGTGCTGGCGGCCGGTCGCTGGCTGCTGCGGCCGCTGTTTCACGAGATCGCGCACAGCCGTCTGCGCGAGCTCTTCACCCTCACGGTGCTGCTGGTCGCGCTGGCCTCCGCCTGGGTGTCGCACCTCGCGGGCCTGTCCTTTGCGCTCGGTGCATTCCTCTCCGGCATGATGCTGGCGGAGACCGAGTACCGCCATCAGATCGAGGCGGTCATCCGCCCCTTCCGCGACATCCTGCTCGGCCTCTTCTTCGTCTCCGTCGGGATGCTGCTCGACACGAGCCTGCTGGTGTACGCGCTGCCAAAGGTGGCGCTGATGCTGGTGACGCTGGTGGTGCTCAAGAGTGTGATCGGGGCACTGAGCGCCCGGGCATTCACCACCTCGCGCTTCAAGGCGCTGCGCGCCGGCATCGTGATCTCGATCGGCGGTGAGTTCGGCGTCGCGCTCTGTACGATTCTGCTCGAGACCGGCCTGGTGCGCGCCGACGTCGTCGAGCCGCTGCTGCTCGCCATCGTGCTGTCGATGGTCCTGAGCCCCCTGATCCTCGCCAACAACAAGCGTGTGGCGCGCGCGCTGCTGCGCGAGCACGGACCGGCGCCGACCGCGGTCGAGCGCGAAGACGCCGCCACCAGCGGGATCGCGCGGCGCGAGCACGTGATCCTGTGCGGGTTCGGACGGGTCGGCCAGAACGTCGGCAGGGTGCTCGAATCGCAGGGCTTCGAGTACATCGCGCTGGACCTCGATCCGGCGCGCATCCGCGCCGCCCGCCAGGCCGGCGATCCGGTGATCTACGGCGATTCCTCCGACGAGGAGCTGCTCGGGCGGGCCGGCTTGAGCCATGCCAGCGCCGTGGTGATCAGCTTTTCGGATCCGGCGACCTCGATCGGCATCCTGAGGAGCCTGCGCCGCCTGCGCCCGGACGTGCCGGTGCTGGTTCGCACGGCAGACGATGCGCGCCTCAAGGAGCTGCAGGATGCCGGCGCCACGGACGTGGTCCCGGAGACCTTCGAGGCGAGCCTGATGCTGGTGTCGCACGTGCTCATGCTGCTGCACGTGCCCGTACCGCGCGTGCTGCGCACGCTCAGCGACATCCGCAACAGCCGCTACGCAGTACTGCGCAACATCGTGCGACGCGGCGATGCACGCCCGGTGGACGAGACGATCGAGCATCGCGAGGAGCTCAAATCCGTGGTGGTGCCGCCGGGCGCCTGGGCGGTGGGCCGCTCCCTGAGCGAGGTGCGCGATCGAGGCGTCGAGGTCACTTTCACGGGCGTGCGGCGTCAGGGAATCCTCGGCCGCGAGCCCGCCGACGCCACCGTGCTGCACGAGGGCGATATCGTCGTCATCTACGGCCAGCCGCAGGAGCTCGAGCGCGCGGAGTCGGTGTTGTTGGCGGGTTGAGCAGAATTCCCTTCAGTGCGACTGGTCCTCCTGTGCGGCGAGCGGCGGGCCGGTGAATTCCGCTTCAATCGAGAAGTCGATCAAATCTCCAACGCCCATCGTAGTGCCGGGCGCCGGCACGCCATAAGCGATGCCAAAATCCGAGCGCTTGAACGAGCCGTGCGCGGAAAATCCAATGCGCGCCTGGGGGTCCATCCTGGGCATCCCGGCATAGCCACCGTTATAGGTCGCTGTCAGGACAATCGGCCGCGTCACGCCGTGTAGCGTCAGCGTGCCGGTGATTTTCATCGACTTCACCCCGGTCATTCGCACGCTCTCAGACTTGAAGACGATCTGGGGATACTTGGCCGTGTCGAGCATCTGCGGGCCCTTCATGATGTCGAGACACATCTGCGGCGCGGCCTGCATCTCGAACGAAGATGCGTCAATGGTCGTCACCACCTTGGAGGCGGGCAGGTCCCTGGGGTCGAACGTCAAATCTGCATCGAAGCGGCCAAAGCGCGTCGTGTAGGTCGAGAATCCCATGTGACTCGCACGCAGCACGATGCTGGCGTGGGCTTTGTCGAGCTTGTAGACGCCCGCCGGGGGCGCGGTCACAGGCGCCTTCACTGGGGATGCGGAGGATGCGGCAGCCAGCGACAACCCGCCGTCCAAACCCCACGCGGCGAAAATGACGACGCCAAGAATTCGCGGCGCGGTCAGAGCTGTGCGGGTTGGGCGCAAGCAGTTTCGGGTAGGCGCCGTGTGGGACTGAATCGTCATCGGGGGCTCTCCTTTGTCAGCGGTCCACTGTGGAGCTTCGGCGTGGCGGCCGACGTCCGCGGGCCGAATCCTCCGCCAGGCTCCCACTGTTCATGTAAGCGACGAGTGGGAGGAAGGCAAATCGACACGAGCAGCCACTATTGTTCATTTGCCTTCACGCACTTCGCTGCCTCAGCTATAGAGACCTGTCATCCCGCGCCAGACAATGTGCAAATGAAAACCCCGGCCGCATGCATGCGGCCGGGGCTTCTGACGCTCTCTAGAAAGAGGGAACCCTTTGCGAATCGGGCACAGCGCTCGATCCACCCCGTGCGAGCGGACCGGGCGCCCTTAGGGCAATGGCGGCACCGTGTTGAACACGCCCCACGGGGTGAGCTTGCCCTGTCCGTATATGCCCTGCGTCCCGGTAATTCCAGGTATGTAAGCGTCCTCATAGAACAGATACACCGGCTTACCCTTGTAAGTCACCTGCTGGGTACCGTCGGGCCTCATGATCTTGCCGAGCGCGTCCTGGTCAATGCCGGGACCGGCTTGAGGCATCCCGGAGGTGAGGACGGGTGGCCAGGGTACTGCAG
>Ga0070735_10002338_pt1 | contig 17284 bp, 15 predicted proteins | sample Coa_R1_FD_66443 | JGI IMG/M metagenome (GOLD analysis project Ga0070735, IMG submission 66443) | Surface soil microbial communities from Centralia Pennsylvania, which are recovering from an underground coalmine fire - Coalmine... | ecosystem: Environmental > Terrestrial > Soil > Unclassified ... | reverse complement strand
TGGACGCACAGCGGCGTCTTTATCGGATCAGGGCCGAGCCGCTCATGGAAGTGGATGCCTGGCTCGCTCCCTTCCGCCGCTACTGGTCGGTCCACGTTGACGCCCTCGAGCGTCACCTCGATCGCATGGATCAAATACCCGCTCGGAAGGGCAGGAAACGATGAGCCACCCTGAAAGCTACAGGCCCGGTCCCGCCACCGGCGCCGAGATTCGCAAAGATGGAGAGCGTTGGACGCTCGTTCTCGTCCGCGAGCTGCGCCACCCACCGACGAAGGTCTGGCAAGCGCTGACGGACCCGACGCATCTGCGCGAATGGGCGCCCTTCGATGCTGACCGCAGCCTGGCTTCTGTCGGCCCCGCCAGGCTCACCGCAGTCGGAACTGCGACGCCGGTAGTCTCCGAGACGCGTGTGACGCGCGCTGAGGCTCCAAAGCTGCTCGAATATAAATGGGGGGACAATGATATGCGCTGGCAGCTCGAGCCTCACGGCAAAGGCACACGCCTCACGCTCTGGCACAACATCGATCGCCGTTACATCTCAATGGGCGCAGCCGGCTGGCACATCTGCTTCGATGTGCTCGACAGACTCCTTGCCGGGGAGCCCCTGGGGCGAATCGTTGGCGCCACGGCGATGCAGTTCGACTGGCCGCGTCTGCACGCCGAGTACGCACAGCAATTCGGCGCGCACTCCTGAAGATTCTTCCAAACAGGTAAATCATGAATATTCTCTTGTGGACTCTGCAAATTCTTCTCGCCCTGCATACCGCCATCGGCGCGGTGTGGAAGTTCTCCAATAGCGCACAGTCCATACCCTCCCTTAAAGCGCTTCCCCACGGCCCCTGGCTGGCCCTGAGCGTCATTGAGCTCCTGTGCAGCGTGGGACTGGTCCTCCCGGCCTTCTACAAGGCCGCAGGCATCCTCGCCCCGGTGGCAGCCGTCTGCATTGCCGCCGAGATGCTGCTCTTTTGCGGATTGCACCTGAATTCCGGGGAGACCAACAACAGCCCACTGATCTATTGGCTCATCGTGGCCGTGATCAGCGCCTTCACCGCCTACGGCAGATTCGTACTGCAGCCTCTTTAGACACCCAACATCTTGCGCAGCCCGACGCGGATTGACTATAGCGACTGACCCAACCAGGAGAGGCGTCTTGCATGGCTCCTTCGCCAGGCGAACTTAACCCGCCCGCGGCTTGCGCGCCTCGGAAATCGCCGTCTTGACCTCCCCAAATCGGCTCCCCTCGGTTGCGGAGGCGAGGTCGCCCGCCGCCAATTGCCTCGCAGCCTTCTGCAGATCAACCATGACGCGCGCATACAGCGCCGCACCCAAGCTGACACGCTTCACACCGGCCTGTTGGAGCTCCGCCCATGGCAGCGTGCCCTTCATCGTGCCGATCAGAAGATTGACCGGCTTCGGCGCCACCGCCTTCACGATCGCTCTGACCGCATCCATGTCGGTGGGATAAGGCGCGTACAGAACATCTGCGCCGACTTCCGCAAATGCGGTCAGGCGCTTGATCGTGTCCGGCAGGTCCGGCCGCCCGGCGATGAAGTTGTCCGTTCGGCCTGTCAGCAGGATGCGCCCTTTCGCAGCCTTGGCCGCGTGACGCATACGCTCGACCGCATCGTCAAACTCCCGAATCGGGTGAGCCGGGTCGCCGGTTGTATCCTCCACCCCGATGCCCGCCAGGCCGCTGGCGATTGCAGCCTCAATTGTTGCAGCGACATCACTGGGGGACTTGCCGTAGCCGTCCTCGAAATCCCCATTGATCGGCAGACCTGTGAGCTCGCACAGCAGTTTGGCGTGCGCGAGATGCTCCTGGCGCGACACGGCGTGCTGACCATCCAGTCGCCCTAGTGAGGCAGCGAGCGCAGCCGAAGACGTCCCCAGCGCCTGGAAGCCTGCTTGCCTCAAGAGCAAGGCAGACGCGCCATCCCAGGCGTTCGGCATGATGAACCCGCCCTTCTGCTCGTGAAGGGCGCGAAAGCGTTCGTAGAGTTCCGGTTGCTTCATGGTCTGACTCCCGCGCGAATGTAGAGCGCGGGCCCGTGCCCACGCTTCGAGGCCGGACATTCTACCCGCCTCGACCGATCCTGCCTGCACCCCTTCAGGACTTCGGGACGAATTTGTTCGCGAGATAGACGCCGTTGCTGATTCCCATCAGCAGGAGGTATCCGCTAGGCAACTCCGGGATTGCGTAGTTTCCAAAGACCTTGAGCAGTACAAAGAGCGCGGACACCACCGTAAAGAACAGCATTTGCACCCGGGAGACATCGATCTCCCGCGGGCGGTCCGCATCCGCCACCAAATCGGACCACTTAGGATCCCTAGGCGCAGCGTTGGGTGCGGGCGCGACGCCTTGCCCGACTGCGGCAGCAGTTGCGGCCGGCTGCGCCGCCGGAAGCTTCGCTCCCAGCAAGGCCACACCGGTAATCCCCAGTAACGTCAGCACATCGCTCGAGATATCGATGAGATTGCCCGACAGCAGGATTACATACACTGCACTTGCACCGACGACGAATGTCCACAGCACGACTTGAAATTGCGACAGGCTGGCTGCGCCACGATCCGAGGCAATGACCGCCAGCAGAAAACTGGGGCGCTTCCTGGCCGCGGTATTTCCCACCCCCTGCGGGCGTCCAGTCACAAACCGCCACAGCACGAACAACGCCAGAGCCACCACGATCAGCGTCGTCGTCAGTGCCGCCGAGACACTGGTGATTCCGATAGGCAGCAACACGTCCACAGGCGTTTTCGCCGCCGGCCCGCCAGTGCCAATCACGCGCAAGTACGCAATCGGTACAACGGAGGAGTCGGTGACGAGGCTTTCCCATCGCTCGATCACGTTCCTGCGAAACCAACTCGGCTTGTTCTTCCCCCAATACTTCGGATCTTCTTGCGCGACATCGGGCACTGTGGTGCGGAATGTGACTTCCTGCCCGCTGGACTTCGTGATGGTAATGGGGCCGCCGGCGATGAAATGCCGACCCTCCCCCCACGAACGCCTTGCAAAACACGTCTGCAGCACCAACCCGTTCAACGACAGATTGTCCTGACCCGTAACCGTCACGGTTACATCACCCCCTACAGGTCTCCAGATGGTGTGGGGATCAACGGTCACGACATACTTGAGATTGTCGGCCGGTGTGACCGTGGCCACCGGGCTGGCACAGGTCAAGACAGTGGCTGGTTCCGCAGGCAACTTGTCAGCCGCTACAACCTGTTCCTGGCCATGACCGCAAAGCGGAAGAGTCAAGCAAAATACGGCCGCGATCCCTACTACCTGCAAGGCCGGTCTGGGGCTTGTACCCATGGTCGGATCCCTCGAGCGGCGCCACGCCGCGGGTGTAATAGTTATTCCCTGGCGAATGAGGACAGCGACCTGCCCCCATTTCAGAACATAACATAGCGCGCGGCCCCGGCACTACCTCAGAGGATCGACTACGGCAGCTTCCGCTCCTTGCCGCCCGGCTTCCTGCTCGCCAATGCATCGTAAAGCGGCATTGAAATTCCACCGCCCGCCGTCAGTTGAGTGAAATTCCGCACGGGCTTAATATGAATCGGATGACGCCCACGCTAAAGATCGGGGCTTTCTCCCGCCTGTCGCGCGTTACGATCAAGGCGCTGCGCCACTATGACCAGATCGGCCTGTTCCGGCCCGCGGCCGTGGATCCCCGCTCCGGTTACCGTCTGTACTGCGCAAGTCAAATCCAAGCGCTGAAGCGAATTCGCTTGCTGAGCGAGCTGGGTTGCACCCTGACCGAAATTCGTGAGTTGACGGCCATGCCGCCCGAGTCGGCCGAATATCAACAGCGACTGGCTGCCGTGCGCAGGCGCCTGATGCTACGCATCGCCCTTGCAGAAAGCAGGCTCATACAGCTCGATCGTCTGCTCTGTGGGTGGGGAAATTCGGCGCTTCCCCGGGATTACTCGCCGGTGGAACGCACGGTCGCGCCCGCACGCATGTTGACACGACGAGACCGGGTGCGCTTTAACGGGACTGACATTGAGCGAATGTTCGACGAAGCAGAGAGAGAAGCGGAACGTCTCGGAGCGCGCACTCCTCAGAGCCCGATCCTGTTGTTGCATGACATGGAATACGGCACCACCCATGCCGATGTCGAAGCGTGCGTGCCAATATCAACGCAGGCTATGACAGCTCGCGGCAGCCGATGGGTCGAGGGAGCGGATCGGGCCGTGTGCGTGAAGTTTGAGGGTGCGTACTCGCAAGCCCCCCTGCTCTACGAAACGACCCTGCGGCAAATGACGGGGAACGGTGTCCGCCTGGCAGGTGCCCCGATCCGCGAGGTGTATCAGCGATTTGGCGCCGAGCAGCGCGGTTACACTTTGCCAGCCGAAACCCTCGCACAGGCAGAAGCTGACTACCGGACAGAGCTGCAGATCCCTGTCACGAACACCTGATCGCAAGGACGCCCTGGCAGCGGCATCACAGCGCCTTGCGATCGTAATAGGTCGTGTCTGCGACGATATGGCCGCCATGAACCGTATACACTGACAGGATAGGGACCCGGATCGGCTTGTCCGCCGAGCCCAGCCAATGTCCGACGAGCAGAAACTGCGCGTATACTTTATCGCCGCAGAGGTCGAGACTTTGCACCTCGTCTCGCGCATCAGGGACGGCCTTGAGCAGACGCTGGTACGTGTCGGCAATCTGAGCGTTACCGTGCAGCTCTGGATAGTCCGGGCTGCGCAGGACCGCCTCTGTGGCGTACAGGTTCTGGATAGCTGGGGTGTCATGCCGGTCGAAGGCGGCAAATTTCTGACGCACGACGCTCGTGGGATCATCGCGGTCGCGCAATGTGGCGCAGCCAGTGAGGCCAACCAGGCCGCAGGCAGCGCAGATCATGGCAACTTGATTAGCTGTTTTCATAGCACACGCATTGCAACGCAGCGCCTACCCGAATGATTGGAAAAAGCCGACACGCCCGCGCAGCTGCGTCAGCCTCGTGCGCAGCGGACACTGACGTTTTTGCACTGGACTGCGGGGTCCTGCGGCATGCGGTATCACCCGGCACTTATCGACATATCCGCTATCCACCCCGTCGAGAACTTAGCGAGTGGGTACAGCACTTCTGGGTGGAAAGCTGGGATCTGCAGGATCACGCGCCTCAGATCCGGGAAGTGCTGCCCCACCCTTGCGTTCATTTGGCGCTGGCTCGCGGACGGTCACGCGTCTACGGCGTGCAACTCAAGCGGATGGTGCGAGAGCTCAAAGGTCGCGATTGCATCGTCGGAGTAAAATTCCGTCCGGGTGCGTTCTATCCTTTTCTGCAGCGACCCGTTCGATCACTCGCCAGCGGATCCGTCCCGGCAGGAGAGCTCTTGCGCGGCGCGGAGGACGCCGAGCAGGAGGTGCAGAATTGTCGCGATGAACGGGCCATGGTGGATATAGCGTCGCGGCTGCTGCTGGCCAATCTGCCGCCCAGCGATTCGATGGTAAGTCTCGCAGCTGCGATGGTCGAAGACATCGCGCTCTGCCGTAACGTGACACGGGTCGAGCATCTCGCTGCCCGACACAATGTGTCTGAGCGAACGCTCCAGCGGCTGTTCTCCCGGTATGTTGGAGCCAGCGCGCGGTGGGTCATCAAGCGTTACCGCGTATTCGAGGCGCTGGGCCGCCTCGCTGCCGGCCGGGATGTGGACTTTGCCGCCTTGGCCCAGGACCTGGGCTATTACGACCAGGCTCACTTCATCAACGACTTCAGGAACCTGGTCGGTCACTCGCCGGCCGCGTATCTGAAGATCTGACGTTCGCCTGTCAGGAAGTCTCGGTAAGGCACTTCCGAAACGCGTCCTTGCGCCGAATGCGCGTGCCAGAGAATTCGATGATGTCGCAGCCGCGCACGAGTGTGGTTCGACCGGACGGGTCACGGTATTCGTAAGCCCATTCCGCGAGCCCTATGTCCCCAAGTATGAGCACACGACCTTCCCGCGGCTCTCCGGACGCGTCGTATGCCAACAGCGCCGCGAAGCCAACGCGGACCGAATCGCGTCCGACAAAGGTTTGACCTGGCTCCGGACCGACGGAGGCAGAATAGACGCAATCGTCCGTCACCAGAGACATGAGCGTCTCCAGGTCTCGGTTGCCCCAGGCTTCGCCAAACCGGAGAAGCACGCGCTCTCGCTCCGCGACTATGTCCTGCATATTCTCCTCCGGTGACTCGTCGATTACGGTGTGCGCGAGGTTGCGCCGAGATGTCCCGGCCCGGCAGCGGGCTAAGCGCCAAGCTACGTCAAGATCCGGCCATCTGTGTCAGAAGGAGTGCGCCGGCCATGGAGCGCCCGGTACTGGCTGGGAGAGACACTGAGGCGGCGTCGGAAATGGTGGCGCAGGACCGCTGCGCCGCCGAAGCCACAGAGGCGGGCAAGTTCCTCCATCGGTACATCGTGGGCTTCCAACAGCTCCCGCGCGCGCTCGACCCGGACCCCGATCAGCCAGCTTGCGGGTGCCTCGCCAACTGTCTCGAGGAACCGGCGATGCAAAGTCCGCTCGCTCATGGCGGCCATGCGCGCCATTGCGGCGACTGTGATTGTTTGCTGGGGCCGTGCCTGGATTTGCGCCAAAAGATCGGAGAGCTTGGCGTCTTCGCGGTCGGGCACCGGCCGCTGGACATACTGGCGCTGGCCGCCATTGCGGTGCGCTGGCACCACAAGACGGCGTGCGACCTGATTGGCGACTTCGGGACCGAAGTCGCGGCGTACAACATGCAGTGACAGGTCCAAGCCGGCGGCACTCCCTGCCGAGGTCAGGACCCGGCCTTGATCCACGTAGAGGACGTCCTTGTCGAACTGCAGCGTCGGATACTTCGCCTTCAGCACCTCGGCGTAGCGCCAGTGAGTGGTGACTCGGAGGCCATCGAGCAACCCCGTGGCAGCCAGCACAAACACGCCCGAACAGACCGACATCAGCCGTGCACCGCGGGAGTGCGCCTGACGAAGCGCCAGAACCAACTCGGCGGGAGGTTCGACTTCGGCGCCTTTCCAGCCGGGTGCGACGATGAGATCAGCCTCTTTCAGCAGATCGAGGCCGGCATCCGCGTCGACCCGCAAGCCGCCAACCGCGCGCAAAGGACCCGGCTCGATCGCGCAGCTTACGAACCGGTACCAATCCGGCCCGAGCTCTGGTCGCGGCAGGCCGAACACTTCAACGACCACCCCGTACTCGAAGGTGCAAAGGCGGTCATAGACGAGGGCGGCGACCAAGGGCCCACGCGTCGCGGGTGGGGTCATATTTGGCATGATGTTTACGAGTATCGGCGAAGCTGCCACTCGATGGCAATTGTTCCCCGGGGCATAAAGAGGACCGCAAGCAACCCTTCAAGGAGGTCCGCAATGTCCGTCGTCAGCGAGATTCCCGCCGCGCCTTCCCACCAGGCACTAGCTCACTTCCAGGCCGAATTCGGCTTCGAGACTGACTGCTGGGACGTTCACGTCGCGATCACCCGCGGCGAGAAGGACTTCGTCCTGCTTGACGTGCGCAGCCACGAAGCCTTCGAAAGTGGACACATTGCGACCGCAATCAGCCTGCCGCATGCCAAGATCATCGCCAGCCGCATGGCGCAATGGCCGCAGGACACGTTGTTCGTTGTCTATTGCGGCGGTCCGCACTGTAATGGCGCCAGCCGTGCAGCAGTACGGCTGGCCCGCCTCAATCGCCCGGTGAAGCTGATGGCCGGTGGCATTACTGGCTGGCTCGATGAAAGCCTCGAGCTGCAACGTGAGAAAGCGAATTTGGGAGCTGCGCCCGCAGCTCAGTGACAGGCGCTCACTGAGCTGTCGCTCTGACCGGCGGCGCGCAGGTGCGCACAGAAGGGAGCGACTTTTGCCTTCTTGAGTGTTGTCCAGTCGGAGAGCTGCGCCGCGAGCTTGCCATGGAGATTGGAGTAAGTGTCGATCTCCTGGGCATTGGGCGCGGTGTCGGCATCTTCCAGCAGCCCGGCGAACGAATAGATCTGCTCGTTCAGCATGCCGGGATAGTTGAGGTTGGCTTCGGATCCCTTGATGTTGACTTGCATCAGAGCTGCTTCGATATTGGAGGCTTGCCGCAACAGCGAGTTCCCTTCGGCCGCCAGTGCTCCTGCCCGGGGCTTGCCCCCCGCCGCCTTCAGGGCGCTCTCGATCTCTCCTTTGAAGACACGGATGTCATTCACGGCCCGATGCAGCGCGTCCTGGTCATGGAAAACCTCCATCGACAACGCGAACTTCTGCTGCAAACCCGCAAGCGATTGCTTCACGCGCGGATCGGCGCGGATAGTCAGAGGCGCAGTATGGGTCTCGCCGTTGTATTTGAGCTGGAGCATGTAGTCGCCCGGCAGCACTACAGGGCCGCGCGGCGGCAGGCCGGCGTAGAACGCACCCGGAATTTGCACCGGGTCGTCGTAACGTAAATTCCAGACAAAGCGGTTCAAACCCGGGGTCACAGGGAGAGTCGTTGCGGGACGCACCTGGTCGGGCCATTCCGGAGGCTGCTCGGCCTCCTGCGGCTTGACGCTCGTCAAATGGCGCACAGCGTTGCCGTTAGAGTCGACGATGTCCAGCGTGAGCGGGCCGGTGGGCGCGGATCCCAAGTAGTAGTCGATGAGCACCCCCGCAGGTGGGTTCTGACCCGCAGGGGGCCGTGCGTCGACCTGATCGGGATAGTAGAGTCGATAGCCCACCGCGGGCTTGTAGAGATACACGCCTGATGCAGCCGCCGCAGGCTGGACCTCCCGCAGCGGCGTAATGTCGTCGAGAATCCAAAATGACCGCCCGTGTGTGGCGATCACCAAATCATTCTCCTTGACGACGAGGTCGTGGACCGGACTACGAGGCAAATTCAGCTGCAAGCTCTGCCAATGCGCGCCGGAATCGAAGGACACGAAGACGCCGGTTTCAGTCGCAGCGTAGAGAAGACTGCGCATGACGGTATCCTCACGGACGGCGTGAACGAACGACCCTTCCGGCAGGCCGGCATCTATGCGCCTCCAGGTCTTGCCGCCATCGTCAGTCGCAAGCACGTGGGGCTTGATGTCATCGAGCTTGTGACGATCCACCGCGACGTAGGCAGTGTTCGCGTCATACCGCGAGGGCTCGATCATGCTGATCGTGCTCCATGCGGGCAGATCATGCGGCGTAACATTCACCCAACTTCCGCCGCCATCACGTGTCAGCTGGATCTGCCCGTCATCGGTGCCCACCCAGATCATTCCCTTGGCCCGTGGCGACTCGGCGACGGCGAAGATCGTGTCGTAGTACTCGACGCTGGTGATGTCCTTGGTGATCGGTCCCCCTGAGGGGCCCTGCTTGGATTTGTCGTTGCGCGTCAGGTCGGGACTGATGGCCTTCCAGCTCATGCCGTCGTTGGTGGTCTCATAGAGACGTTCCATACCGTAGTAGAGGGTATCCGGATCGAATGGCGATATGGCCAGCGGCGATGTCCAGTTGAAGCGATGCTCGAGCGAGCCAGCAGCATGCCCTGAGGCGTCGATCGGCCAGGCCGAGATGACCTGTGACTGCATCGTATGCTTGTTGAAGCGGGTGATGAGATTTTCGTTCGTCCCGTAGACGATATCGGCATTGCGCGGATCGGCCAGCACAAACCCTGCTTCGCCGCCGCCGACGTCATACCAGTCACGTGGCCCGATTGCGCCCTCGTCATCCATGCTGGCGATGGCGATAGTGGAGTTGTCCTGCTGGGCACCGTACACGTAGTAGGGGAAACGGTTGTCGACGGACACATGGTAGAACTGAGCCGTTGGCTGGTTGTATACCGTGCTCCAGGTCGCGCCCTTGTCGAAGGAGATCGAGGCCCCACCGTCGCTGGCTTCGATCATCCGCTCGGGATTCGTCGGATCGATCCAGATTCCGTGATGATCGCCATGGCGCGCCGGCAGGAGCTCGAAACTCCTGCCGCCATCGGTAGAGCGGAACAGGCCGGTGTTCTCGGCGTACACCGTGTCGACGTTCTTGGGATCGGCCAGGACCGTCGAGAAATACCAGGCCCTCTGACTCAGCCGCCCGTCGTCGTTGATCCGTTGCCAGTGACCACCGCCGTCATCAGAACGGAACAGGCCGCCCTGCTCCGCCTCGATCATTGCGTAGATACGCTCGGAGTCCGCCCCCGAGACGCTCACATGAATGCGCCCGAGGATGCCTGCCGGTAGTCCATTGCCACTGAGCTGTTTCCAGCTCACACCGCCATCGGCGGACCGAAACAGGCCGCTACCGGGACCACCGCTCGAGAAATTCCACGGCTGCCGGCGCGCCTGCCACAGGGCTGCGTAAACGATTTTTGCATTGTGCGGATCGAAACTGACGTCGATCGCTCCTGTCTGCTCATCCCGGTAGAGCACCTTCGTCCACGACTTACCGCCATCGGTCGTGCGGAAAACGCCCCGTTGCGCGCTCGGGCCGAAAGCATGACCGAGTGCCGCTACCAACACGATGTCCGGATTGTCAGGGTCGACGATGAGGGCGCCGATCTGCCGGGTGTCCTCGAGCCCCACATGGCTCCAGGTTTTCCCTCCATCAGCCGACCTGTAAACGCCGTCGCCGTATGTGATATCGCCACGAGGCGCAGCTTCGCCCGTACCGACATAGATGATGGCATGATTGGAGGGCGCGATCGCCATCGCGCCCACGGAAGAGATCGGCGTGTCATCCGTCAACGACCTCCAGGTCCCGCCGCCGTCCGTCGTCTGCCACACGCCGCCGGCCACCGCTCCAAAATAGAACGTCCGGGCATCCCCGGGAACGCCCGTCACAGCGAGTGCGCGACCGCCGCGATAGGGGCCGATGCCACGCCATCGCAGCGCTCCATAGAGACTGGGGTTCACCAGGACGGCAGTTGCCGTCGGTGGCGCTGCGGCAGGTGCGGCGGCGCGGTCAGTCGTCGGCAGTGCCGCTATTGCGAGTACTGCCAAAGCAAATCGGAGTCTCGTGTCGCTCATTTCAACTCTCACTGGATACGCCGACCGCGCATTCCGTCAATCTTAGTACGTTGCCAGGGTCGCTGTCTCCTTAGGAGGTCTCGCCGATGATTCCCCTCCTTGCCGCTTGCAGATCAACGCCTTTGTTCACCACGCTCACAGACTCCGCGCTACGCGAAAGCCGAGATCGACCACGCGAGTCCTGGAGGCGTCATCTTCACCCCGATGCGCGGAGCGCAGCCCGGTCGGATTGGAGGTCCACGATCCGCCTCTGTTGACCCGGTTGCCGCACTCGCCTTCGGTCCTTGCCGAGCCGTCCGTTGGCGCTCCGTCGTAACTCTTGGCCCAACAGTCTGCGACCCACTCAAAAGCGTTGCCTTCCATGTCGTAAAGGCCGAATCGATTCGGTTTGAAGCTGCCTACGGGCGCGGTGAAAATATAACCGTCGCGGCACGGCACGATGTTCTCCCACTTCGCCTTCGGAAACCGCTCCACGAGCGTGAGGTCTACTCCGTTGGCATATTCACAACCGTTCTCCTGGGTGTCACCCCAGAATGCCTGCGTAGTCGTGCCGGCGCGCGCGACGTACTCCCACTCCGCTTCGGACAGCAGGCGGTACGTGTGCCCGGCCTTACGACTCAACCACTGAGTGTAGGCTTGTGCCTCCTCCCAACTCACACATACGACCGGGTCGCGGTCGGTCTGCGGAAATGGAGTGTTGTGCCAGTTCAGCCCCATGATTGTCGGCCAGCGCGGCGGCTCGTGAACATTGCACCCATCTGGATCGGATAGGTGCGTGTCATGCGCGAAACTCGCGTATTGGTCACGCGTGATCTCGAACTTGCCCACGGCAAACGCGTACCCGATCGTGACACGATGCTGCGGCTGCTCCTCACCATCTTTGTCCTGATGTTCGTCGTCGGGCGCCGCGCCCATCAGAAAGGTCCCTGGCGCCACCACGACCATCTCAGGACACACGCTGGAGCAATCGCGGAACGCCGCCCCGGGCGCACGTGGCTCAGCGGCGCGCACATGCAAGCCACCTGATGCGATGCTTACCAGGGATGCGGCCAATGCCGCATGGAAAATTCTCATTCGCATAACACGCCGATTAGTGAGTCAAGGTGAGGCGAGGATGCGCCGAGATGTCGTGACCCGTGCAGTGGGTTAGGTGCCAGGCTGCGTCAAGATTCCGCCACTTTCCACGAGCTCACCGAGCACGACGGCTCCGGCCATCGGTCAGGGTTTCCGGCCAAATTGAGAGTAGACGTTTGAGGTGGGTGAATACCGCAACTCACCGATAGAGGAATTGCAAAATATTGCAGCACGCTCACGGTCATGCCATTGTCGGGGCGTGAATGAGCTGAAGCTGATGCTGCTGAAACTTCGCCGCCTGCTGCGCAGCCGCGGGAATAATGCGGATGATGCAGACGACCTCATACAAGAGGCCTTCCTACGACTGCAGATTTACTGCCGCGATCATAGTGTCGAGAAGACGGAAGCCTTTCTGGTCCGCACCGCTTTGAACCTTGCCTGTGATCTGCACAGACACCAGAGCCACTCCGCGGTCGTCTCGGAAACGCTCAAGACCCTAGGGCTGGCTACGACTTTTCCCGCAGCGGATGAGGTATGCGCCGGCCGCGAGCGTCTACTACACATGAAGGCCGGAATCGAGAGATTGAGTCCGCGCCGCCGCGAAGTATTCATACTGAATCGCATCGAGGGTTACAGTTTTCCCCAGATTGCCCAGCAGCTCGGCATTACACTCTCCGCAGTGGAGAAGCACGCGGCAAAAGCCGCTCTGCTCATTACTGACTGGATGGACGACGAGGACCAAGGACTCGGAGGAATTGAAGAATGACACCCCCCTCGTCACACACCTCTCGCACGATCCGTCGCAATGCTCGAGCAGAAGCCGCCGCATGGGTCGTCAGACTAAGCGGGTCGCACCGCACGCCGGAGCTCGAAGCCGGGTTCCGCCGCTGGCTCGCGGCCGATGTCGAGAACGGTCGTCAATTCGAGCGTGTCACCGAAGTCTGGGACACGGCTCGGAATGTGCCTGTCGGTGGAATTACAAGGCTCATACGTTGGAACCCAAGTGGTTTCGGCACGACCTGGGCTCGGGTCGCCGCCGTCGCGATCCTGGGTGTGTCTGCGGCGCTTGTCAGCTACCGCATCTGGCTGGGCGACACTTATCGCACGGCAGTCGGCGAGCAGCGCCTGGTTCCTCTTGAGGATGGCACGCGAGTCTCGCTGAATTCCGACACCCGTATGTCAGTGAGAATGACCGCAGCGCGGCGGCATGTCACGCTGACGAGCGGCGAGGCCTATTTCGAGGTCAAGCACGATCCGGCGCGCCCTTTCGTCGTCAGCGCCGGAACTCATGATGTGACCGCCATTGGAACATCTTTTGTGGTGCGTTACGGCCCGGATGGCACCGCGGTTACACTGGTCGAGGGCAAGGTCACGGTATCCAACGCCAATAGTGCATCGGTCACGCAGGCACAGAAGGCAGGCCCACCGACCTCTCGAGAAACTCTCAAGCCTGGAGAGCGTCTCGTGTTGGCTCGCAACACACCGCCCCGGCTCGACTTCCCGCGTATCGATGCCGTCACGGCCTGGCGGCACGGCGAAGTCGTGCTGGACAGGACAACCCTCGCGGAGGCGGTCGCCGAGATGAACCGTTATGAGGACGAGAAGCTGATGATCGATTCTCCCGAGATCGCCCGGCTCGGAATCAGCGGTATTTATCACACCGGCGACAGCAAGGGCTTCGCCGAGAGCGTCGCGAAACTCTACCACCTGCACATTACAGAACAACACGACCGGATCCGACTCAGCGCCGCTGCCGCTGGAGATTAAATCCCGGACGCACTTGCGGTGCCGCCCCACCTGGATCGTCTACTGACGGAAAAGCGGCCCAAAGAGCCCTTTTCCCGGCAGGGCGCACCGGCCCCGCCGCAAGAGAACCAACACGGGGTCCGCAATGCTCTCGCACGACAAATCCGCAAACACCGCGATACGGGTCCGGCAACGGCCCCTCCTGGCCGCCCTGCTCGCCTGTCTCTCACTGATATTCCTGCCGGAGCAGGCAGCAAAGGCTGCGGACGCCACGTACACGTTCAATCTTCCGGAGCAATCCCTGGCAGACACGCTGCGCGCCATAGGTCACGAGGCGTCGGTGAACATCATCTTCGCGCCAGAGAGCGTCGAGCACGTGACCGCCCCCGCTATCCAGGGCTCCTATACGGCTGAGCAGGCGATTGCCCGCGCACTCTCCGGCACCCAACTGCGCATCCAGAAGACAAACTCCAGCAGCATTCTCGTGGAACCCCCAGGTGAGCCGTCTCGGTCAGAACGTCAGGGCCGGCAGATTCCCGGCTCTGAGCTGACCGCCGACGGGAGCCCGGTCGCCGGATTGCAGGAGGTCATCGTAACTGCGCAGAAGCGCGCGGAGCGTCTGCAGGATGTCCCGGTGCCGGTGGCGGCGATTTCAGCGGCCAAACTGCGGGACTCCAACCAGCTACGACTCCAGGATTTCTACTCGAGCGTGCCCGGGCTGCTGGTCTCTCCAGGCACGCAATCCACCCAACAGCTTTCCATTCGTGGCATTGCGCCCGGCAACGGCAACCCCACTGTCGGCATTACAGTCGATGACGTGCCGTATGGATCGTCGATCTCCGAGGAGGGTGTGCCGGATATCGACCCCGGCGACCTGGATCACATCGAAGTACTGCGCGGACCGCAGGGGACACTCTACGGCGCCAACACACTGGGTGGACTGATCAAGTTCGTAACCGTCGATCCCTCGCCCGACGCAGTCAGTGGCGCGGTGCAGGCGGGCACTGTCGATGTCCAGAACGGCTCCGGACCCGGCTATACCTTTCGCGGCCTGGTGAACGTACCCGTCAGTGACGACTCCGCCATACGCGCCAGCGGTTTCGTGCGCCGGGATCCCGGTTATATCGACAATCCGGTACTGCACATTGACGGGATCAACAAGGCCGACGTCTACGGCGGGCGGCTCTCCGGGCTGTGGAAACCCACTGCAACTCTGTCACTGAAGCTGAGCGCCCTCTATCAGAACTACGAGGGCGACGGAGCGAACGATGTCAACATCAATCCACCCTACCCGCCCCCGCTGGGTGACCTGCAACAGAACTATGTTCAGCGTGTCGGGCCCTTTTCCCGCAAGGTTCAGGCCTACAGCGCCATCCTGCAGTGGAAGCTGGCCGGCATCGACTTAACGAGCATCAGCGGATACAACATCAACGGATTTCACGACACATTCGACCTGACCTCCTTCTTCGGACCCCTCACACAGAGCCTGTTCGGGGTGACCGGCACACCGCTGTTCGAGTCCACCGGCACCAAGAAGGCATCCCAGGAGCTTCGTCTGGCCAGCTCCGTGGGTTCGCGGGTCGATTGGCTGCTGGGAGGATTCTTCACCCACGAGCGCACGAACTTCGACCAGGTCATCGGGGCCGAGGACCCGGTCTCCGGACCCCTGGTGGGTATAGTGGCGGTCTCCCGTATCAAGGAATCCTTCCGCGAATACTCCGGGTTCGGGAACCTCACCGTCCACGTCACCGACCAGCTGGACGTCCAGGCCGGCGGACGCTTCAGTCACAACAAGCAGACCCAGGACTCGATCGGCACCGGCTTTCTCCCCCCGGAGGTACACGAGGCTTCCCGCGACAACTCCTTCACGTACCTGCTGGTACCGCAACTGAAGGTCTCCTCGGATCTCATGGTGTATGCGCGCATTGCCTCAGGCTATCGTCCGGGTGGCCCGAACAATCCGGCCCCCGGCGTCCCGCCCACCTTTCAGCCGGATCGAACCCGCAACTATGAAGTCGGCGCCAAGGGCAATCTGCTGGACGGGGCGCTGTCATTCGACACATCGCTCTACTACATAGGCTGGAACAACATTCAGATCAGCGAGTCCGTCGGCGTCTTCGGCTACGTCGGCAATGGCGGACGGGCCAAGAGTCAGGGCGTGGAGCTGTCGCTGGATTCCCATCCATTGCGCGGGCTCACGTTGTCTGGCTGGATAGCCTTGAGCGACCCGGTGTTGACGCGGGGCCTGCCTCCTGAAGCCGTGGCAGCTGGCACCTACGCAGTCGCGGGCGATCGCCTCCCGCTGAGCAATCGCTTCTCCGGCAACCTGTCCATACGGCAGTCCTTCCCGTTAGGCGTCCTGGCCACCGGCTTCGTGGGTGGCTCCCTGACCTATGTCGGTAATCGCGAGGGCGCCTTCCAGGCTCAGGGCACGCCCAGATCTGTGTTACCGGGCTACGCCAAGATCGACCTGCAAACGGGTCTGAACTACGACTCCTGGACGGTTAACCTCTACGCCAACAACATCGCCAACAAACGGGGATTGCTCAACGGTGGTGACAATTTCCCGGGCTTTGCCTATGTCTACATCCAGCCGCGCACGATAGGCGTGTCGCTGCGACGCACGTTTTGACATGTTTGCCTCGATGAGGCGACACAAGGGCGCGCCATGAGAGTCCTGTGCCGATTGCTCCAGGTTGGTTGCTGTACGGTGGTTGGCGCGATAGCTGGCGCGACGCCCGCACAGCAACCAGGGCCCGTGGCCGATCGGGTTGCGACAGAGGGCTTCGTGACTTGGGCGCGCCCGCGAGCCATCCCTCTGCAGCCGGCTGGATCTTCGCCAGCAACGCCACTGGGTACGGTGGCAGACCTGGAATCGCTGAGGGAAGTGATCGGCGCCGCCCGAGTCGTGGCACTCGGGGAACCCACGCATGGAGCTCACGAGCCGCTGGCCTTGCGCAATCACCTGTTCACCTGGTTGGTGGAGCAACTGCACTTCACCGCGATCGCGCTCGAGTCGGGGCTGTGCGAGTCGCGCGACGTAAGCGATTTCGCGCTAGGTCACCCGGGGGACGCCGTTCAGGTGGCGCGTGACGGACTCACCTGGGGATTCGGCGGATTCGAGGAGAATGTGGAACTGATCCGTTGGATCCGTGACTACAACGCCGACTCCACGCACCCCCACAAGATCAAATTCTACGGCATTGATCTATGTGGCGGAGATGCTGCGGGCTTTTCTGGCGCGAGCACCGCATTGACACGCCCACTCGCCTACCTCGCCCGCGTTGCGCCCACGGCTGCGCCTCACGCACGTGCCACTCTGGAAGCGCACCTGCAGCAGTTTACCGACCGCAAGTACCGATCGCTCGCGCCCGCTGAGCGCCGCAAGGTACGAGCAGCGCTGGAGGAACTGAGAGCGCTCCTCGTGCGGCAACGCAAAGAGTTTGTCGCCAGCTCCACCGAAACTGATTTCGAGTGGGCGCTTCGCGAGGTGGTAGTCGCGCAGAGTCTCGAAC
>Ga0070735_10002336_pt1 | contig 17297 bp, 8 predicted proteins | sample Coa_R1_FD_66443 | JGI IMG/M metagenome (GOLD analysis project Ga0070735, IMG submission 66443) | Surface soil microbial communities from Centralia Pennsylvania, which are recovering from an underground coalmine fire - Coalmine... | ecosystem: Environmental > Terrestrial > Soil > Unclassified ... | reverse complement strand
CCCCACATTTATGTCGCGCACCGGCCCAGCCAGCCGTTGCGTGAGCGCGCGCAAAGGCAGGTGTATACTCAGCGGTAGACGAGTGGCCAAGATAAAAATCTCCTTTCCACTTTTGAGCCAGACCACGCTGTTGGCGTTGGCGTTTCTGCTGCTGACCAGTTGGACGACCGCACTTCGTGCCCAAGCGGTCGCAAACGCTGAGATTTCCGGGATTATCACAGATCAAACCGGCGGCGTTGTCGCCCACGCTGTAGTTACCGCAACGCAAGTGGAAACGAAGGCAGCCCGCTCCACAGTAAGCGGCGCCAACGGAAAATACGTGTTGCCCGATTTGCCCGTCGGGCCTTACAGGCTGGAAGTGAAGGCCAACGGATTCACTGGATTCGTGCAGAAAGGAATCCTGCTGGCGGTGGGCAACAATGTCACGATCAATGTCACGCTTTCGGTGGGCTCGGTCACCCAGCAGGTTCAGGTGACCGCCAACGCCACCATGGTCGAGACCCGCGACACCTCAGTTTCCCAGGTCATCGACTCCCACCAGGTGCTTGAACTTCCGTTGAATGGACGCGAGGCCAGTTCGCTGGTTCTTCTCTCCGGAGGCGCTGCGAACGCCTCGTCAGTCGGCGATCTGGTCAGCACGAAAACCTATGGCAGCGCCGATATCGCAGGCTCTACGGCGATCTCCATTGCCGGCGGACAAGCGAACGGCACGAATTACATGATGGACGGAGGCGATAACAATCACGGCTATTCGAATGTGAATCTTCCCTTTCCTTTTCCCGATGCCATTCAGGAATTCAGTGTTCAGACCAATGGCTTGTCCGCACGATATGGATTGCATCCGGGCGGCGCCGTCAATATTGTGACCAAGTCGGGAACTAATCAGTTCCACGGCGACTTGTTTGAATTTTTGCGGAACGGAGATTTGAACGCCCGGAACTTCTTCGCGCCTATTCACGATTCCCTTAAACGGAACCAATTTGGAGGTACCATCGGCGGGCCCATTCTGAAGAATCGTCTGTTTTTCTTTTTCGGATACCAGGGCACACGAGTGCGTACGGCTCCGCCGCAAACCATCAGCTACGTTCCAACCCAAGCCGTTCTGAATGGCGATTTCAGCCAAATCGATTCCGCCGCCTGCCAGTCCAACGGGAAAGGCCGGACGCTGGTAGATCCGGCAACAGGCCAGCCGTTTCCCAATAACCAGGTGCCAACCAGTCTTTTTAATCCCCAAGCTTTAGCAATCCTCAAGTATGTGCCAATTTCCAGCAATCCGTGCGGGCAGATTACGTATGGCATTCCCAACCCCGAGGGCGAAAATCAATATATCGGACGCGTGGATTGGTCGATCAATGCGAAGCACACTTTTTTCGGCCGCTACTTCGGTTCGAATCTTAGCAATCCGCCTGCTCCCTTCGACAACAATCTTCTTTTCACTGCCCGCGCCGGTCTTGCCGATCTGTCCCAATCGCTGACGCTGGGCGATACCTACGTCTTCTCGCCGACCGCACTCAACTCCTTACACGTGACTGGCACGCGGGTCACTATCGCCAGAACTCCTCAATCAAATGACATTGATCCGAGCACTGTGGGGATTCATATCGCGGAACAAGCGCCAAATTTTCTTTACATGGGAATCAGTGGATACTTTAATATCGGTTGCGGCTCATGCGCCAACGCTGTGTACGCGGACAGCCAAGTGCAGGCCGCCGATGACGTGGATATTATTCGCGGGCGTCATCATTTGTCACTCGGCGTGAACTGGATCTATAACCAGTTGAACTACAGCAATATTTTTCTTGGGAACGGATACTGGACATTTAACGGGCAGTTCAGCGGCGACGCACTGCTGGACTTCCTGTTAGGGTCACCCAATAACTTCCAGCAGGGAAATCCAGCGGACGCTAATCCCCGCCAGACGTATGTTGGAGCGTATGTTCAGGATGACCTCCAGGTGAGTCCACGACTGCAACTCCACTTCGGTTTGCGGTGGGAGCCATTTCTACCGGCTGCCGACAAATACAATCGGATCGATCACTTCGATCCGGCGGCTTTCACGGCAGGAACCAGAAGCAAAGTCTTCGTCAATGCGCCTCCCGGAATCTTTTTCCCAGGCGATCCTGGAATGCTTCGAAGTTATGCTCGACATAAACTGGCGGATTTCGAGCCGAGAGTGGGGCTCGCCTGGGATCCGGCTGGCCGTGGACGCCAGACGATTCGTGCGTCCTACAGCATTTTCTATGACTGGCCGGAACTCAATTACAGCACCCACCCTGGACAAGGACCGCCGTGGGGCAGCACTGTCACGCTCCCAAGTCCAGCGGGAGGCCTCTCGCAGCCGTACGCGGGATATCCGGGAGGGAGCCCCTTTCCGACGCCTTTCCCTCCCAGCAGCAATCAAGTATTCCCGACGGAAGGCAGCTACTTCAATATCCCGCTGGGCCTTCGGCCGGCTTACACGCAGGAGTGGGACCTCAGTTATCAGCGCCAGCTCAGCGATAACTGGTTGGTTTCTGCCACCTATATGGGAAACAAGACGACACACATCTGGATCGCAACCGAAGAAGATCCAGCGGTATATATTCCGGGCACTTGCAATGGCAAACCGTGCTCGACAACTTCGAACGGGAATCAGCGGCGGGTTCTGTACTTACAGAATCCCTCGACAGGCTCCTATTTTTCCACCATTGCCCTCACCGACGATGGAGCGAATGCCGAGTACAATGGCCTGCTGCTCTCAACCCGCCATCGCTTCGACAAAAACTACACGATCCTCGCCAACTATACGTATTCGCACTGCATCAGTGAAGGCAGCTTTGTCGGTGAGCTGAATACGCCCAATTATCAAAACCCGAATAACCGGAATGCGGATCGGGGCAACTGCGTATTCGATCTGCGCCAAATTTTTAATCTGTCGCTGATCGCGGTGACACCCGGATTCGGTAACAAATGGGCCGGCCGGATCTTGAGCAACTGGCAGATCGCGCCGATTGTTTCGGCGCACAGCGGAGCCAGCTTTACTCCCCTCACGGGACTGGATAATTCCCTTACCGGCGTCAATTTGGACCGGCCGAACGTCACCGGGAACCCGTACTTACGAAACCGCAGCACTCTGCTGTGGCTGAATCCCGGCGCATTCACGGCAAATCCAATTGGAACCTTTGGCGACGCGGGCACGTTCTCGCTCCGAGGCCCGCAGTATTTCGATATCGATTTTGGACTCAGCCGCTATTTCAAGATACATGAATCGCAACGTTTGGAAGCGCGCTTCGAGATTTTTAATCTCGCCAATCATGTTAACTTTAATATCCCCGTGGCCACCAGCCAGAACTCCCACTTCGGACAGATTACGAGCGCGGCAGATCCTCGTATTCTGCAGTTTGCGATGAAATATGAGTTTTAGATGGAATCTGCAGTTTTGAATCGCTCTTATGAGGTAATTCGTATGACCTTCTCTCGCAGACAGTTTCTTTCGATATCCGGCGCCGCTGCCCTGGCTCACGGAGCAACGGGTTCCGATTCGGTCAAACCATGGAAGCGGGGAGTTAGCATCCGCCCGGTTTCCACCGTTCCCGGCCGCCATACCATTCACACGTACTTCAATGTATCGCCTGAAACCAGAGATGCCAGGTATGTCCTCTACTACACGTCAGTCACGCCGGAAGGTTATACCGGAGAGATTCGGATCCAGGAGCGCGCCACCGGCAAGGAGACCGTGCTGGTTCGTAATCTGACCTGCGAGGATGCGCATCGGGTGGCATGCCAACAATGGATTTCCAATGACCGGCGCGTCGTGTTCCATGACTTGCGCAACGGGGAAGTCGTGGTGGCGACGGTGGATTGCAAAACGCTCGAGCAACGAGTGCTGGCCCACGGACGAATGGTCTCCTGGGGTCAGCAGGACAGCGATCTGGTGCCAATTTACGGCGTTCACTTCCAACCGGGCAAGTATGTGGATGTCGAACTTCTAAATGTTTCCAGCGGCGAGATTCGAACTTTGGTGACAGCCAGGAAGGTACGAGAGACCTATCCGCGGCAAATCGACGAACTTTATGGCAGCAAGCCGATTTCGACGCCCTTTGGAACTCTAAGTCCCGATAAGAACTTCATCTTTTTTAAACTCTCCACCGTGGACGATACCTACAAACCTCTTCCAGAAGGACACTTGAAATGGCCGCACGCCTACCAAAGCGACCGCGAAGGATTGGTTTGCTTCGATATCGAGCGCTCTAAACTGCTGTTCTTCCGAAGGGACTGGGGGCACCCCGGCTGGGATCCCACCTCGAAGATCATCCTCAATGCACCGAATATTTTGATTGATGGTCATACTGGCAAGGTGACTCCGATACCGAATCTTCCGAAATTTCCGGGTCAGCATCTTTCATTCAGCCCCGATGGAAAGCTGTTCGTAACGGATACTCATCTGGAGCCCTTCGGCGGCTATAAAGGTGAATGGGGAGTAGCGGTGTGCGATGCGGCTGGAGGAAATTGGGCGATGATCGACCGTTTCCGCGGAGACGAGGGCGCGACGACATGGCGGAAGAATCATCCGCATCCGGCGTTCAGCCCCGACGGGAAACGCATTTACTACAACGTGAACAGCGGGAAATATACGCGGCTCTTCGTGGCCGAGGTGGGGAACGCGTAACTGGCGGCCGACATCGGAGTTGAAGCACCCAGCGCAGAAATTTGACTACCTGAGGCGACTTGACGCGTAGAGCCAGAAATAGAGGTTCAGAGCCGTCAAACCGGCCACGACGGAAAGGCTCTTTCAGTTGAAGTTGTATTCCAGAGCCGGCGTCTGCAACCGGGCCATCGCACCCGTCGCCGGCGGCGGATCTCTTCCTCATCGCGCTCGCGCACTTTGCCGGTGGGCCGTTTGGGGGCTCCAGCCCAAATTCATCAACACTTTTCAAACGTGTCCCCGGTGATAGCGGACGCCGAATTCCTGTTCCAGCAGATGGGCTGCCTGGGGACAGGTCCACAAGGCGTTGCATACCCCAGACGTTCCTGCCTCTCCCGCAACCGCCGTTCCAATCTTCGGCGGTCTTTATCGGTTAATTTCGGTTTGCGCCCGGCCCGACCCGCCAGCCGCAGTGCTTCCAGTCCGTGCTCGCGGCGATCTTTGGCCCATCGCGCGATCGTTTGCCGCAACACTTTTACCCGACCCACCACTTTACTCTGGTTCAGGCCCTGATCCAGCAGCCGCATGGCGGTCGGCCGCCGTTTCTCCAGCGCATCAAAATCGCGTCGTAACTCCCGCGGAGTTACCTACACTGGATCGTATTTTCCGACGGGCACACGACACTTGCTAATCTTGATAGGCACAACTTCGAGCAGTAGAAAATGATTGTGCCGGAGCAAGGGGGTATTGTGATCGATAGATATTGGTTTGCGCGCATGGCTCAGAGGATCGCGAAATTGGCAGGCTCCAGTGGCGCCTTTCTCGCAGTCTGCTGGATTACATTGGCGTGGCTTGTCAGCGGCCCTTTATTCAATTGGAGCGACACCTGGCAGCTTGTCATTAACACGGTTACCAACATCGTGAGCATGTTCATGGTCTTTCTGATCCAGAACACTCAGAACCGGGAAAGTGCCGCTCTCCAGCTTAAGGCCGACGAACTGCTAAGGGCGGTGCGCGGTGCACAAAACGCATTCATCAATCTGGAAGAACTCACCGAAGAAGATTTGGAACGGATCAAAGAAAGATACGCGGCGATGGCTGAGCGTGCCCGGCGGAAATCGGGCCTGACTTCAGACCCAGGTCCGTCGAGTTCCGAATTGGCAAGCGGCTCGTGAATCCCGATCGCCTTCCAGTGCGCCGCGCACTCCTTCCGCGTCACCGGAATCGAACTGGCCTCGGCCGGGAAGCTCATGGGCCGCCGGGTGTTTTGGATTTCAGAAGTAATATTTCAACCCGAACTGAATGATCCTTTCGGATGGATTATATCCGTAATCGCTCGCGCTCGTGATTTTTCCGGCCTGCGGATTATTTGCGGGGTACACGTACGGATCGTCGAATTGCGGGTGATTAAATGGGTTGAAAAATTCAGATCGGAATTCCAGTCGCTGTTTCTCTGTCACATAAAAGTTCTTGATGAGCGCGGCGTTCCACAGGTTAATCCCGCTACCCTGAATCGTTCCGGTTCCGGCATTCCCCAATTGGCCTGGGGCCGGATTGGCCAGACAGCTTACATTGAAATCCGCAGCAATGGTTCGCTGCGATCGCGTCAGGTTCGGGTTGCACAGATAGTTCGGCCTAGTTCCGACGTAACTAATCCCGTAAGACGATGGAGTCAGCCAGGAACCCAGCGCGGCCGTGTAATCGAAGCTGACCTGCCATCCTCCCAATAGGCGGCCCGCCATGGTGGAATGATCTTTCAGGACGGGAATGTCCCAGATGCCGCTGACGGTCAACTGTTGGGGACGGTCGCCTACCGCGTTTCCTTTATTGGCCGCCAAATTATACACATCTTGCGGAGTGAAAGAGTTTCCGGGCGATGCTGAAACCCCCACCGAACTGGCAGCGACATCCGCCAGATCCTTCAGCCAGATATAGGAGCCGAGGATGGTGAAACCTTTCGAGTATCGCTTTTCAATACGCACCTGGAGCGCGTTAAATAACGAATCGCCATTCGATTTGAAAATGTTCACCGCCCCGTACTGCGGCCAGGGATAGATCAGCGTAAAATTCGGAGGCTGAGGTGGATTGGGGTTGGTCTGGTTATAGTTGAACTCGTCCGACAAATGAGTGCTCTTAGAGCCACGATAAGCAACCTCGAGCAGCGTAGTCGAAGTGAGCAGGTATTGGGCGGTCAGGTTCCACTCGCCCACAGACCCATCCTTAAAGTGAGGATCTATACCCACCACGGTGTTCGTAGTCACCAATGCACTTGCGCCGGCAATCGGGTTATCCACCGTAAACTGCGGGATTGGGGCATTGGCATTCGCCGGCCGGACGGTTAACGAATAGGTAGCTCCGAATGGATTCTGAAAACCGAGAGTGCGGAATGAATTGACCACCTCCGGCGCATAGAAGATTCCATATCCACCGCGCAAAGACAACTTATTGCTGCCCCTGACACGCCAGGCAAACCCAATTCTTGGCCCAAAATCGCGATAAGCCGGATACACGAGACTGCGCGGCAGGCCTTCCTGTCCAGGAAGCAGCCGCTGTCCGGTATTCACGTCAAAAGAGCCAATCGCGTCGTGAAGGTCATAGGGCTTTCCAAAATATTCCCACCTCAGTCCCAAGTTTAAAGTCAGATTCGGACTAATTTTCCAATCGTCCTGAAAGTAAGCGCCTAAATTCGTATACCGGAATCTTTGCAAATAAGGCTGAGACTGGAGTGAATAAGAAGAAGGATATCCGAGCAGCATATCCGCCACGGCATTCGCGGACGTAGTTTGTTGCGCCGGATTCACCGCCGTAAACATGCCATTAAATGTATAGACTCCGTTTGGTTGTTGGAATTGTGTGGAGTCCAACACCTTGCGGTTATACGTGAAGCCCGTCTTGAATGTATGGGAGCCGTGTTCTATGGACAAATTGTCCACAACTTGCATGGATTGGGAGAGCCAATTCAATACCGCATTCACAGTCCCGTAGCCTACGGAACTGAGACCGGTAGGGCTCACCTGAGGCGCGGCCCAAGCGTAGGAAGGCGGATCCGGGATATTAATTCCCCAGGCTTTTACGTAATCTAACGTGCCTGCGGCTTGCGATCCGCGCGGCCTTTCAAAGCGCACGAAGCCCAGGTTGGTCTCATTAACTATATGCGGACTAAAGACAGATGTATTCCCTACAGTGGCCTGCAGGTTCCAATCGTGCTGGATTTGATTGTATCCGGAGAAAGCCTGGGTAGCGCCCGGACTAACCGTTTTCGGAGAGTTGATTGTGAATACTCCGAACAGACTATCCCCCGAGCTAATCCTTTGGTCCAGCCGGCCGTTATATAAACCATTGTCGAAAGATTGGGCTGGGGAGCCGACGTAATTCGCCGCGGGATTGGGGTTGTTGGGCCCTGGATATTCATTCAAAAGCTTCTGCCCCACGGGACTGATCAGGCTGGCTGGGATGACATCGTTCGGATACGGCATTCGAGTAAAAGGATCCACGATGATTGTGCCGGAGCTCGCGAAGTTTGCATTACGTTCGTCGGCCGTCGGCACCAGGGCAGTGCTGGTGACGGCATTCGCCTGCCGGATGCCTTCGTAGCTGAATAGCCAGAACGTCTGGTTGCGGCCATTGTAAATCTTAGGAAGGTACACCGGCCCGCCCACCGTAAACCCAAACTGATTGCGATGCAAAGGTGTAACGCTGGGGCTGAAGAAGTTGCGGGCGTCAATGTCGTTATTTCGCAAGAATTCAAATAAGACGCCATGCAGATCGTTGGTGCCGCGTTTGGTGACGACATTGATAGCCGCGCCCGAGTTTCCTCCGAATTCCGCCGAGTAATTCGACGTTTGTACGCGGAATTCCTGCACCGCGTCGAGAGACGGGATCGCCAACGGGTAATTATTCAATTCCATCCCGCTGATCTCGATGCCATCCACCAGAACGGTGTTGGCGTTGTCGCGTTGGCCTCCCACCGAAAAACCCGGGCCGTAATAGGCCTGGCGCTCCGTCGCGCTGGCTTTCGCACTCACCAGCGCGCCCGCCGCCAGAGAGGTCAGTTGCAGCATATTTCTGCCGTTGAGCGGCAAATCCTGTACGCGGGTCTGGTCAATCACCTGAGATAAGCCGGAGTCCGCTACCTGCAGCATCTCCGCTTGTGATGCCACCGTGACGGTTTGCTCGAGCGTGCCGGTTTTGAGGCTCAGGTTCATGGTCCGAATTTCCGCGACTTGCAACGGGATATTCGAAACCGTCTCTTTAGCGAACCCGCTTTGCTCAACCTCAATGCGGTAAGCGCCCGGAGGCAGCGCGCGAAACTGGTAGAACCCGCTCGCGTCCGTTGTTTCCGAGCGCTTTTGATTGGTTTGTTCTTCCGTCAAGGTGATGTGAGCACCCGCGATGCTGGCGCCGCTGGGATCGGAAATCGTTCCTTGTATGGCCCCAGTGGCCGTTTGGGCAAACGCAACAGACGTCGCACATAGAGTTATCGCGGCATACAGCAAAACGCGGTTCATATTCCCCTCCGCTTACCGCCGAGCGTGCATTACAGGCTCACCAGGCTGGTCAACTAACTCTAGTACAGAATTCTAGTACAGATTTCTATTATGTCCAGTACGTGTCTCTCATAGGGCGTTCGGGTACCCGTGGCAAGCTGGATCAAGTTTGAGCGGGTGATACCGTCAGACGAAGTCACGGCGGACACGCCCGCGACATAAAGGGAGGAATTTTTTGTGAAGACACACACCGCTGTTGTGCTTGCAATCGGAGTCGGGCTGATTACGTTTGTATCGCCGGCTATGGCGGCAATACTGGTCCCAACGCCGGAACCCAGCACCAGTCTACTGATTGGCGGGGGCCTGGGCGCTCTGTTTCTGTTCGCGCGCCGGAAACGTTCCAACAAGTAACATCCGCGAAAAGGAGCTGTCTGGAGCTGGGCGGACAGCTCCTAAACGCCTCACGGGAAGGCTACGAGAACTTCGTCAAAAACTTAAGAAACGCCCGGGCCGTCCCGTCCAGATTCTCGATCGAGCCGCCGCCCTCTAGAACTGCGCACATCTCATAAGCGACGTAGCCGCTGTACCCCGCCCGCTCCAGGCCGCGGAAGAAACTACCATAATCGACCTCCCCGGTGCCCGGGGCCACAGCCCGCACCTGGGCAGAATCTTCACGCACATAGTTGACGTGGGCCGAGTCGTAACGGAAACGAGGAAGCACGGTGTAGTCCGCAACCGTGGTGAAGCCGATCCAGGGACCGGCCACCTCTACTGCGGCGGCCAAGTCATCCCCGCGAAGGCCCTGCAAATATGGCGCCCAGGCATCGAAAGCGGCCTTTAGGTTTGGCTCGCCGGCCTCTTTCAGCAGCCACACAAGCTCCTGGTGATGCGCGGCCAGATCGTGATGGTTCTGTAGCAGGAGTGTGACACCGCAGCGCGCGGCTTCACGCGCCGCCATGCGGAGCCCACGCACCAGTTCCCCGTATTGCACGTCGTACGCGACTGCGGGCCGCACGAAACCTGTGAAGATCCGCAAGCGCGGTGTCCCAAGATCGGCGGCCAGCCGCGCCAGAGAACCGACATAAGCTGCATTCATCTCCGCAGAGGGAATACCCCCGCGATCCATGCCTGCCGTGAAGTCGGTATAACCCATCAAAGCGGCAAGATCGAGGCCGAGTTCGCCAATTCGTTTCCTCAGCGCCTGCCGTGCGGCGCAATCGTAATCGAGCGGCGAGACATGCGGCCGTTTGCCCACCAGGGCCACACTGGAGAATCCGAGTTCAACCGCCTTGCGCAGGAAATCGTCGACGCCCAGGGTGGAGTGGCCAGGCCAAGCTCCGGCATAGCTGACCGAATGCAGAACGGGAGTATAGCGCGAGGAGTTCACTCCGGCCAGTGTAGTACACTCCTGCGGCGTAATGAGCGCACAGCGCCGGACGCGCTCGCCGATGGAAGAAAAACTGGCGGCCCGATACTGCTTCGCCATCCACCGATCAAAGGTCTAGTGCAGAAACAGATTAGCCAACAGAGGGTTGATGCCCTGCCTTACGGCGTGCCGTTTTCCCGGCGAACCAACTGGCCATCGTCCTCTTCGACTGGCGCTTTCAGCCGCCGCTCGTGTAGAGAACGATCCATGGCTCCTTGGCGTGTTTGTTCACCGCCCGTAGCAGCAGATCTTGCGGGAGGTGGTCGAAGAAGCCCTGGACAGATCTACCATCCAGTCATAGCGCCAGCATCGCTGCTGCGCCTGGCGCTCCCTGGTTCGCTTTTACTCGTTTGTGCGCCTTCCTCCCACTTGGAAATACAGAACGGCTTGGCCTCACTTATTGGCTCCGCTTGCTGGTTGACTCGTTGAATTTGGCTCCCTAACACAGCCCCTTCGCTCCATCCCGATGCCGCTGTTTACGCTTCACGGGCCGGCCTCGCGACGACCCGCGCAAAACTCGCGGTCAGGATGGAATCGCTATCTCCTTTCCTGCAGGACCCTTTCATTCCCAAGTTCATGCCGGTTCGTGCCAACGCACCGCAGCTCTGCACCGGACCCGCACCGAGGCCAGTAAGGACGCCTCGAAACTGAACCCACTCACGCACGGCCTTGCCAGCACACAGATCGTGCTCCCATACGAAGGCTGCGCGGCCTTTGAGGATCTCAAAGCCAGGCTCGTGGCTGAGCACCAGCCGGCCGACGAACAACTCCTGGCCGGCCAGCTTGCCGAAACCTGGTGGCGTTCTCTGCGCGCGCACTGTGTCGAAAGCGAAGACCTCAAGCGCATAGTGGCCGCCGCGCCCGGCGACGCCACCCTGGCCGGCCCCGCGAAAATCCAGCATTACGTCGCCTCGGCCGAACGCGCGTTCCGAAATGCGCTTACCTAACTCCGCAAAGCGCAGCAAGCGCGCCCCAAACAAGCGCAGCAGGCGCGCGAAGCACAAGAGCATGCGCGCAAAGAAGAGGCGGCCAGGATTCGGGAAATCCTCGCCCAACAAGCCGGCATCCTCCGTGCGGCTAGAAATGGTTTCGTTCCGCAGCCGCAGCCAAATATGGCGGCGGCCGCTCCGCTCTCTATTCCGCCCAGGACGGCGACCGGAATTATACGAGCGGTTCTGCCTCAATAATCCACCGCTCAGCCGGCCGATGCCGTCCTGAAATCCTGGCGATAACGCAGCGAGTTTTCAGAAGCGCACCAGGTGCGGCGCGCACCACTACAGGCCAAATCAGGAATTGGCTCGCGCCGCTCTACGTGGTGCGCAAGTTTTCAGAAGCTGATGCCGACTAGGAACGCTGCCTGATTCTGGTTTGAACTCAGCAGCCCGCTCAGGGTGGAAAAGTTTTCAAATCCCCACCGCGTATAGCGCACTTCGGGGGAGATGTGAACCAGAATGACATGGAAATCAATGCCGGCGCCGAAAGTCAGGCCGTAATTGGAACTATGGGTCAGTTCGGGAGGAGTACTGGACGAGCCGGAGGAGGTTCCGCCGCAGGAATTGCCAAGGCACGTAAAGACTTGCTTGAGGCCGCTAAGCCTGCTGAAGGACGGGCCAGCTTCGAGGTACGGCTTGATTAACGGCACCTCCGGTAGGATGTGATACTTCAGCAGAATGGGAAACTCCCACGAGCCGCTCGTTACGTCGCTGTTCAGAGTCACGCCGCTAAGCCCTCCTGAGCTGGACCGGTACTCCAAGCTCTTGTACAGCGCATCTACTTCAACACTAAAGCGAGCCGGCAGACGCAGTTCTACGCTTGGGCCTAGAGTATACCGGTGCGTGTCCGCCGTATAATTTGTCTGACCTGAGGTGGCGATATTGAAGGCATCCGAGAGAGGAACACCGATCTTCAATCCCACACTGACCGGTTGACAAAATGCAGCCGCTGCAAGCAGCAGCCCCAGAAAAACACTATGCATTTACTCATTATTCCAGTTCTTTGCTGCGGCCACGATCGCGCCGATTGTAACTGTTGCATATGTTGCATAACGATTGCTTGGCCAAGATCTGAGAATGTGGGATAGAATTGCTGCTATGCTGACGCGCCGCCAGATGATCGCGCTGGCAGGTATTGCCGGTCGGATTCGGGCCGATTCATCGAGCCACAGCGCCGAGCTATGGAACTATTTTGAGCGGGAGCTCACGGCGGCAGACGACCGCCGCCGGCGGCGCTTGGCCGAAATTCGCACTGCCAACGAACTTGCCGCGCTGCAGGAGCACGCACGACGCACGGTGGCTCTCGGTGTCGGCGAATTCCCGAAGCGAACGCCGCTGGAGCCACATCAAGTGGGGGAAATCGTCCGCGCAGATTATGTGATCGAAAAGCTGATTTTCCAAAGCCGTCCCGGATACTACGTGACAGCCAATCTCTACCGCCCGAAATCCACATCCGCGCGGAGGCCGGGTGTTGTCCAGACGTGCGGTCACTACCTTGAAGGCAAGGCAGCGCCGGACTATGCCAGGGCCTGCGCCGGCTTGGCGAAGAAAGGTTTCATCGCGCTGATCTTCGATCCAATGGGTCAAGGCGAGAGAATCATGTTTCGCGACCACGCCGGGAAACCGCGCTACAAGGGCGCCACTGGCGAGCACGTCGTGGCGGGCCGGCCTACGCTGCTGCTTGGCAGGACACTAGCCAACTACCGCATCTGGGATATTATGCGCGCGCTCGATTATCTGGAGTCGCGGCTGGATGTGGATGCAAGCCGGCTCGGGCTGTTCGGCCATTCGGGCGGTGGCATGCTGACGCTGCTGACCGCGCCGCTGGAACCACGGGTGCGCGCAGCCATGTCTTGCTGTGCGGTCACGACTTTTTATCACAAGACGCAAGCGCTGCTGATGGCGGACCCGGAACAGATTGTACCCGATGTATACGCCCAGGGCGTCGATCACCCGGAGTTGATCGCCGCGGTTGCGCCGCGCGCATTTCTGATCGGAGCCGTGCTGCGAGATTTCGTACCACTGGACGGAACGCGTCGCACGTTTGAAGAAGTGAAGCCGCTGTTCGCACTGGCGGGCGTTCCAGGCAATATCGCGAAAGTAGAATCCGACAATGAACATAAACTGGATCGCAATCTGCGCGAGGGCTGCTACGGTTGGATGATGAAGCACCTGATGGGTGAATCCGGCGACACGCGCGAACCGGAAATTGAAGTCGAAACGGAGGACGCGCTGCGCTGCACGCCAACCGGTTGCGTGATGGACCTGGACGACGCACGTAGTGTGTTCGATTTGAATCGGGAAGAGGGGCGCAGGCTGGCGGCCGAACGTGCCGGCCGCAAGGCTGTTCCGTGCGCCGAAATTCAGGAGCTATTGGGTTTGGGCGCGCTGGCTATGGCGGAAGGCAGCGAGGAGCGGTTTGTTTCCGAGCCGGGCATCCATATTGCCGCAACGCTCTGGCCGGCGCGAAATCGCCGCGACGGATTGTTGATTCTGGCCGCTGAGCAGGGGCGCAATTCTCCAGACGCTCGCAAACTCGCGGGGGAGCTTACCGCAGCCGGATTCCCAGTGCTTGGGGTCGATCTGCGCGGTTGGGGCGAGACCACACCAAATCCGCCCGGAAAAAAGGCCAGGTTCTCCTGGGACGAATTTCTGGCGTGGCGGAGTTTTGAGATGGGGCGGCCGCTAGTTGGGATGCGCGCGTTCGATCTGGTGGCGGTGGCGCGGCGCATGGCTTCGACCTATACGAAGGTCTACGTGATCGGCATCGATGCCGGGGGCCTGGTGGCGCTGCACGCCGCCGCGCTGGATCGGTCCATTGCCGGCGTGGCGATGTGGCGCACACTCAATTCGTACCAGGATGTGACGCAACACTCCGACTCCGCTGAACCAGTGTCGAGTTTTATTCCAGGAGTGCTGCGCAATTACGATCTGCCGGAAATCGTGCGCTCACTTGCACCACGTCCGGTAGTGGCAGTCGATCCGCGAGACGCGCAGCGAAATCCAATCGTACCTGCATCCGCGCAACCAGCGCGGGATCTCCTGAAAGGGCTGGAAATCGCATGAACCGCTGGGCCACATTCCTGGCGCTTACAGCGCTTGCGGTGACGTTCATGCTTACGCCCAAAGGCGGCTCCGCTCCAGTGAAACGGCCGAATACGGTGGCGGCTTTTTTGATCGAGTTTGGCGCGGATGGCAAAGCCGGAGTCGATTGGAGCGGCAGTATCACGACACCTCGTTGCCGCCTCACAGGTTGGCAGTTCGATAAAGGCGATGAGATCGAGGGAAACTCGTGGAAGTGCGCTACCCGCCGGCAACTGTATTGGGATACCCCCTACGAGCGCCGGCTGCAGCCGACATCGGAGCGCGAAAAAGTAACGGCAAAGGGCGTCCTGGTCGAGTTGGAGGATACCGGCGTTCAGGAGATTCGGGTCAGCACCAACCAGGGTGACTTCGATGTATCGGCGAACTCCAAGCCCGGAGATCCGCCGCAGGAGTATTTGAGCGAGAGTGTGCGGGTGAGCGCCGTTCCCGTGACCGCGCCTCTTACTGCCGGCCCGGACGCGGAGGATTATCCTTCGCTCACCGAGGCCTCGGATGGAAGCCTCTGGGTGGCGTATCAGACGTACACAACCGGTGTGGGCGATCAGATCTACGCGCGCCGATTCGCCAATGGCGTCTGGAGCACGCCTGAGCCGCTGGCTGATGGCGGCGGCGATTACTTCCGCACTGCGATCGCTCAAGATGGAGCGGGCCGGATCTGGGTAGTGTGGTCGGCGCGCGGTGGATCGAACTTCGATCTTTACGCCCGCGCATTCGATGGGAAGCGCTGGGGTCAACCCCAGCGGCTGACCTCGGCGGAGAACTCCGACATTTTTCCGGCGATGGCGGCAGATGCGGCCGGGCATCTTTATCTCGCATATCAGAGCGCGCGGTCCGGTAATTTCGATATTTACATGCGTATCTTCAATGGCGAGAATTGGTCCGAAGAAATGCAGGTCTCCTCGGATCCGGCCAACGATTGGGAACCCACTCTCGCGGTTGCACCCGATGGCCGAGTCACGATTCTGTGGGACACATACGCGGCCGGCAACTATGACGTAGTGGCTTGTACGTGGCAGAACGGCAAGTTAGGCCCAATTATTCCGGTGGCCGCCAGTGGCGCGTTTGAAGCTCGCGCCTCTGCCCAATACGATCGCCAGGGCCGCTTATGGGTCGCGTGGGATGAGGGTGATTGGAACTGGGGCAAGGATTATGGATATGAGATTCCGGAGAGCGGGCGCGGACTGCTGGTGCGCCGTCAGGTGCGTGTGGGTGTGCTGGATGGTGGACGCTTGCTTGAGACTTCCGCGCCCATTACCGAAGCGGTGCCGGAGGACTTGCGCCAGGTGTTCCATCGGCCCTCAATTGTGCTGGATGGAGAAGGTAACCCTTGGGTGTTTTTCCGGACGCGCGTGAACCTGCCGCGGGATAACGTCCCATCCGGCGTAGCGCGCGCTTTATGGCGCCTTGAGGCGACGACGTATCGCAACGGCCGGTGGTCTCCGATAATCGAATTTCCCGAAGGCCGGGGCCGCATCGATCTGCCGTCGGCCGTTGTGCGGCGGCGAAGCGGCGATCTGGCCGCTGTCTGGGTGACGGATGGACGCGTCTGGCCAACTGGCGGACCCCAGCAGCAGGATCTCGAGTTCGCTTTTTTGCCCAAGGGCAAACCGGCAGCGCCGGCCACACTGGTAACGTTTCGCCCGCCTTCCGGCGAATTGGCGCCATCCCATCCGCAGGAAGCGCGTGATATCGAACGCGTACGAGCCTATCGCGTCGTGCTGGGCGATCGAACCTGGCGCATCGCGCGCGGCGACATTCATCGGCACACCGATATTTCCTGGGACGGAAATCGCGACGGCTCTCTCGACGACAGTTACCGTTATGCGATGGATGCGGCGGGATTCGATTACCTCGGCGTATGCGACCACCAGGCCGGACAATCGATTCCGTACAACTGGTGGCGCCTGCAGAAGGCTGTGGACCTCTACACCATTCGAGACCGCTTTACGCCGCTCTATTCCTATGAGCGTAGCGTGCGGTGGCCGAACGGTCATCGCAACGTGCTGTTCAGCGTGCGCGGGCGGCCGGTGCTCGAAATTCCCGCAGAAGAAGAGGCCGGCAAACAAGATACAGGGAAAATACTGTTCCCCTACCTCCACAAATTCAACGGCGTCAGCAGCCCGCATACCTCCGCATCCGGCATGGGCACAGACTGGCGCGATAGCGATCCAGCGGTCGAGCCAGTTGTTGAGATTTATCAGGGCTATCGCAGCAACTTCGAGACGGTGGGTGCGCCACGGAGTCCGACGCCGCGCGAGTCCGCGCGCTTCACGGCAGGTTTTGTGTGGAACGCCTGGGCCAAGGGCATCAAACTCGGCGTGCAGGCCAGCTCCGACCATGTCTCCACGCATATCTCATACGCGGGCTTTTATGTGGACCGGCTGGATCGCGATGCGATCATTGCGGCCATGAAGGAGCGCCGCTCTTACGCGGCTACCGACAACGTGTTCGTCGATTTGCGTATGGGCGAACATTTCATGGGTGAAAGCTTTCGCTCGCGCACGCCGGAGCCGCTACGGGTCTATGTTTCCGGGACGGCGGAACTGGCGCGCATCGACGTGATCCACAATAACAAGATCGTCTACAGCGTTCCAGGCAGCGGCTCTGCGACTGCCACGTTCGCGTGGACGGATAATGAAGCTCCCCATGGCGAGAACTACTAT
>Ga0070735_10002335_pt1 | contig 17297 bp, 15 predicted proteins | sample Coa_R1_FD_66443 | JGI IMG/M metagenome (GOLD analysis project Ga0070735, IMG submission 66443) | Surface soil microbial communities from Centralia Pennsylvania, which are recovering from an underground coalmine fire - Coalmine... | ecosystem: Environmental > Terrestrial > Soil > Unclassified ... | reverse complement strand
CGTACGCGGCACGCCGGGCACAGTCCCCAGAAGGTGACCTCCGCCTCGTCGAGCTCGAAGCCGTGGTCGTCCGAAGGGCTGAGGCACGGCCGGCGCCCGACGGCGCAGTCGACGTCCGCGGTCGCTCCGCACCGCCGGCACACGACGTGATGGTGGTTGTCCCCCACCCGCATCTCGTACCGAGCCGGGCTCCCCGCCGGCTCCACGCGACGCGCCAGCTCCGCGTCGGTGAGGGCCGCGAGCACGTTGTAGACGGCCTGCGGCGACACCGACCCGAGCCGCTCGCGCACCGTGGCGATCACGGTGTCGGCGTCGGCGTGCGGACGGCGAACGAGGGCGTCCATGACGGCCAGACGGATGGCGGTCACGCGCAGTCCCGCCGCGCGCAGCGCATCGGCCGACGCCGCCTCTCGGGCTCGAGGGGTTTCCGCCACGGCGACCATCCGCCTTATCGTAGAGGCTATCCAAGATTGGAGTCAATCCATTCTTATCCCCGGGTTTAGCTCGGGGGCAGGTCCGGGCAGGTCGCCCGGTACAGTCGTCGTGCCCGACCGGCGACCGGGAGAGAGGCGGACCATGGCAAGCGAAGGGCTCCACGAGGCAGCCGAGCTGCTCGACGAGGCCACGGTCGACCGGCACCGGGCGATCGTCTCGCTGAAAGAGGAGCTCGAGGCGGTCGACTGGTACGACCAGCGCGTGAACGCCACCAACGATTCGAGCCTGGCCGACATCCTCGCCCACAACCGCGACGAGGAGAAGGAGCACGCGTCCATGACCCTCGAGTGGCTGCGCCGGCACGACCCCGTCCTCGACGAGCATTTGCGGACCTACCTGTTCACCTCGGCGCCCGTCACCGAGGTGGAGGCCGAGGCGGCCGCCGGATCAGGCGGCGCGAATCCCGCCAGCTCCAGCTCGCTCGGCATCGGATCCCTCCGGGGGAACGAATGATGAACCACCTCTACCGGGAGCTCGCACCCATCTCCGAGGCCGCCTGGGAGCAGATCGAGTCCGAGGCGAAGCGCCGGCTCACCACCCACCTGGCGGCGCGCAAGCTCGTTGATTTCTCCGGGCCGCACGGCTGGGGCCACTCCGCCACCGACGTCGGCCGTAGCGCGCCCGTGGCCGGCCCGACCGAAGGCGTGACCGCCCTGCAACGGCGCGTCCTCCCGGTGGTCGAGCTCCGTACCGACTTCGGCATCTCCCGGGTGGAGATCGACGACGCCGACCGGGGCGCGGACGACATGGATCTGGAGGAGCTCGACGAAGCCACGCGGCAGATCGCCCTGGCCGAGAACGTCACGGTGTTCCACGGGTACGCGGCAGTCGGCATCCAGGGCATCACGGAGTGCACGTCCCACCCGCCGATCGCCGTCGAGGCCGACATGGAGCACTACCCGACCGTCGTGGCCCGCGCCACGGACGTGCTGCGCCGGTCCGGGATCGAAGGTCCCTACGGCCTCGCCATCGGGCCGGAGATCTACACGGGCATCGTGGAGACCGCCGAGCACGGTGGCCACCTGTTGTTCGACCACCTGCGTCAGATCCTCGGGGGGCCGCTCGTGTGGGCACCCGGCGTGCAGGGGGGCGTCGTGCTCAGCTTGCGCGGCGGTGACTTCGTCCTCGAAAGCGGTCAGGACCTGTCGATCGGCTACCGCGACCACGACGCGGACGTCGTGCGGTTGTACGTGGAGGAGAGCTTCAGCTTCCGCGTGCTCGAGCCGGACGCGGCCGTCGCGCTGCGGTTCACCGGCTGAAGCCGGAGCGAGCGCACCGCTCACGCGTCACGGTCAACCGCGGATCTGACCGTGTCGGCGCTCTGGTACGTCGGAGGCTCCCTCGTCGTCCTCGTCACCGCGGCGAGCATCCTCTTCACGCTCGTGCTGCCCCGGTCCACCGGGGGCGTCGTCGAACGGATCACCCTGACCGTGAACCGGACGGTGCGCCTGTTGTTCATCGGGATCGCCCAGTTCGCCAAGAGCTACGAGGGCAAGGACGCCGTGTTCGCCCCCACCGCCCCGGTGGCGCTCGTGGCGCAGCTCGTCGTCTGGGCCGGGCTCCTCACGCTGGGGTTCGCGCTCGTGCTCGAGCCCACCACCCACGCGTTCGGCGCGGCCGTCCGGCAGTCGGCCGCCTCGCTGTTCACCGTGGGCCAGGTGCGCGCCGGCGGCGCCCCCAACGAGCCGGCCGACATCGCCGCGGGCGCCATGTGGGCGGTCATCGTGGCGCTGCAGATCGCCTACCTGCCCACCCTGTACGGCGCCTTCAACCGGCGCGAGTCGCTCGTCGCCAGGCTCGAGAGCCGCGCCGGGGTACCCGCCTGGGGACCCGAGGTCCTGGTGCGCCATCAGCTCGTGGGGATCACCGACGCCTTGCCCCAGTTCTACGCCGACTGGGAGACGTGGGCGGCCGAAGTGGCCGAGAGCCACAGCACCTACCCCGTCCTGTTGCTGTTCCGCTCGCCCGACCCGTGGTTTTCGTGGGTGGTGGGCCTGCTGGCGGTGCTGGACGGTGCGGCCCTTCACCTCGCCGTGGCGCCGGACAGCGCATCGTCCCAGGCGCGGCTGTGCCTGCGGATGGGGTTCACGGCGTTCAACCGCATCGCCCGCACCCTCGGCTGGCCCGTCGACCCCGACCCGAACCCCGAGGGGCCGATCGAGCTCACCTTCGAGGAGTTCCAACAGGCGTACGACATGCTCGTCGACGTGGGCTTCCCCATGGAGCGCAGCGCGGAGGAGGCGTGGCCGCACTTCGTGGGGTGGCGCATCAACTACGAGCGCGTGGCCTACCGCCTGGCGGACCGCGTGGTCGCCCCACCCGCGCCGTGGTCGGGGCCGCGCAGCCACCTGCGGTCGGGGCCGGTGGCGCCGCGCCGCCCGCCACAGCGCAGCCCGAAGAAGGACGGCAAGGGCTTTCTCTCCGACCGCCGGCCCGAAGTGGTGGTGGGCCCCACGCGCAGCCGGCGCTCTCGATCCCGCCAGGGCGGTCCCTGACAGCAACGTCAGCAACGACCCTTCCGGCGTAAGCTCGGCCGAACCGACCTTGTCCGCCGGGCGCGGGGACAGGACGGGCCCAGCGCGGGGGTGGCCGGTGAGCACAGCACGCCAGACCGAGGATCGTGATTTCGACACCGACCTGATCGTGTTCGGCGGCGTCGGGCAGGGCTTCCTCGAGTACCCGCAACCGCACTACGCCAAGATGCGCGCCCGCCGCCCGCTGCTGCGCGTGCCCGGGGCGGTGCAGACGACGACGCGCGCGGCACTCGACAGTGCGCTGCGCGACCCCGAGTCGTACTCCTCGGGCATGGACGGAGCGCCCCTCGGCAACGACCGCCCGCTCATCCCGCTGCAGATCGACCCGCCCGACCAGCTCAAGTGGCGCAAGCTCCTCGATCCCCTGTTCACGCCGAAGAAGATGGCCGCCCTCGTGCCTCAGATCACCGAGCAGGTGAACGCGCTCATCGACCGGTTCGTCGACCGGGGCAGCTGCGACTTCACGAACGAGTTCGCCATTCCGCTGCCGTCGACGATCTTCCTGCGGCTGTTCGGCCTGCCGTTGGAGGAGCTGCCCACCCTGCTCGAGTTCAACGAGCGCACGCAGCGGCCGCCCGGTGCCCGGTCCGCAGAGGAACAGCTCGCCGCCCGCCGGGCCAACGCGCAGGACGTCTACCGCTACTTCGCCGGCGTGATCAGCGGACGACGGGCCGAGCCGGCGCGCGACGACCTCATGTCGGTGCTCTTGACCGCCGAGGTGGACGGTCGTCCACTCACCGACGAGGAGATCACCGACATCAGCTTCCTCATGATCCTCGCCGGGCTGGACACGATCACCGACACGCTCACGTGCAGCTTCAAGTTCCTCGCCGAGCATCCCGACCATCGCCGGCGCATCGTGGAGGACCCGTCGGTGATCCCGTCCGCCGTGGAGGAGCTCCTGCGCTGGGAGACGCCGGTCATGACGATCATCCGGGTGGCGCGCCGCGACGGCGCGATCGAGGGGTGCCCGGTCCGCGCCGGCGACGCCGTGCTCGCCTGCCTGGGCTCGGCCAACACCGACGAGGCCGAGTTCCGGCAAGCGCAACTGGTCGACTTCGACCGCAACCCCAACCGTCACGTGGCCTTCGGGGGCGGGATCCACCGGTGCCTGGGCTCGCATCTGGCCCGCCAGGAGCTGCGGGTGGCGCTGCGCGAGTGGCACCGCCGCATCCCCGAGTACCGCCTGCCCGAAGGCTTCGTGCCGCGCTACTCCGACGGCCTGCGCTCGGTGCGCAACCTGACGCTGTTGTTGGGTGCAAGCGCCTGAACGAGCGGTCTGGTCCCCGCCGCGCCGGAGACTTTTCGGCCCGGCAGGAAGATCCCGCCGCCTAGGGTGTTGACCAGGAAGCGGTCCCTCGGGACCGCTTCAGTGGTTCGCCCCCGATCCCCCATCCCCCGGAGCCCGCGGCCGGAGGCTGCGCCCGCACGGAGACGACGTATGACCGAAACGACCACGGGAACCGCGCCCTCGGTCCCCGAGCCGGGGCCGTCGGCATCCGGCTCGTCCTCGAGCGGCGCGACCGCCCCGGCCGACGGCGGCCCCCACCACCTGGGCCTCGCGCTGTTCGTGATCTCGGCGGCGCAGCTGATGGTGGTCCTCGACGCCTCGATCGTGAACGTGGCGCTGCCGTCGATCCAGCGGGCGCTGCACTTCTCGGCGGCCAACCTCGTGTGGGTGGTGAACGGCTACACGCTCACCTTCGGCGGGCTCCTCCTGCTCGGAGGCCGCACCGGCGACCTGTTCGGCCGGCGGCGGATGTTCATCATCGGCATCTCGATCTTCACGCTGGCGTCGCTGCTCGGTGGGCTCGCCACCAACGAAGGGACGCTGATCGCGGCCCGCATGCTGCAAGGCGCCGGCGGTGCCATCGCCGCGCCCACCGCGCTGTCGCTCATCGCGAGCACGTTCCCCGAGGGCTCGGCGCGCAACCGGGCCATGGGCGTCTACGCGGCGATGTCCGGCGCCGGCGGTGCCATCGGCGTGCTGCTCGGCGGGGTCCTCACCGACACGCTCAGCTGGCGATACGTGTTGTTCGTCAACGTGCCCATCGGCCTGGCGGTCATCTTCGCGGCACCCCGTGCGTTCGCCGAGACCGAGACACGCGCCGGACGCCTCGACCTGCCCGGGGCGGTGCTCGCCACCGGCGGCATGAGCCTCCTCGTGTTCGGACTCATCCACGCGGCGAGCACGTCATGGGGCGACCGGTGGACGATGGTGACGCTCGTGGCCGGCGTCGTCCTCCTCGCCGCGTTCCTCGTGACCGAGGCGCGCTCGAGGCAGGCGCTCATGCCGCTGCACCTGTTCAAGGACCGCAACCGCGCCACCGCGTACGCCATCATGCTGGCGATCGCCACCGCCATGTTCTCCCAGTTCTATTTCCTGACGTTGTTCTTCCAGGAGATCCTGGGCTACAGCCCGCTGCGCGCGGGCGTGAGCTACCTGCCGTTCGCCCTGGCGATCATCATCACGGCGACGGTGGTGTCGCGCCTCGTGGGCAGGGTGGGCGTCAAGGCCCCGATGATGGCGGGCACGACGCTCGGCACCATCGGCCTCGTGTGGTACTCGCTCAATTCGGCCAGCGCCAGTTACTGGGGCAACCTCTTCCCGCCCATGGTGCTCCTGGCCTCGGGCATGGCCATGAACTTCGTCCCGCTGACGCTCACCACCGTGCGCGGCGTACGCCCGCAGGAACAGGGGATCGCGTCGGCGTTGCTGAACTCCGGCCAGATGGTCGGCGGATCGCTCGGGCTGGCCGTGCTCGGCACGGTCGCCATCGACGTCACCCGCGGCCGGCTCGACCTCCTGGGGCGCGCCGCCTCGCACTTCGTGGGGGCCGCTCCCCCACCCCGTGCGGTGCCCCTCGCCCCCGCGTTGCACCATGCGATCTACGACGCCTTCATGTCGGGGTACGCGACGGCATTCCGGATCGGCGCCGGGCTGATGTTCGCCGGCTTGTGCCTGGCCACCTTCCTCATCCGCACCCCCCCGGGGCTGGCGCCCGGCCCTGCCGTCGCGCCTGCTCCCGAGGGCGCTCCCGTGGAGGCGCGCACCGCCACCGCCTGACCCGCCCCGCCGGTGCCTGACCTGGGCGCCACCGGGGTGCGATCGCCCTCGTCAAGGAAGCGCCGCCGGACGCCGATTCTCTGTACGTGCTTGGTGAGGCGGCCGCCACCGGCCTCGACAGCGACGTCCCGCCGCCTCTGCGCGCCCGTTTGCGCCTCGCGGTCAGAGACCCCGGGATCTGGGTGAACCCGCCGGTCGCGGCGGCCTTCTGCCTCATGCGGTGGCAACACCTGATCGCGCTGCTGCCGTACTGGGTGTACGTCGTCTTCGTGGCCGGCGGGGGCACGGCCAGCGTCCTCATCCGCGCGGTGCTCGGCGACGGCCGCCGTCAGTGGCACATCGTCGCGTACGTGGGCGTCACGATGACGGTGATCGCCGTGGTGGCGTACAGCACGGGGTGGGGCCCGATCCTGTCGATCGGCTTCCTCTTCGGGACGGGCGCCGCGCTCGACCTCTACGGCTCGCGGGCGACCAAGTGGGCCCTGCTCTTCACGACGGTGTGCATGGGCGTGGCGGAGCTGGGGATCGCCGTCGGGGCGGTGCCCACCTTGATCCACCGGCCCCTCATTCACGGCCTCGCCGGCCTCAGCCTGCTCGGCGCGCTGGCCACCATTTCGCTCCTGGGCCGGGTCACGGTGGCCCGCGAGAAGGTGGCCAACGACCTCCGCCAGTCCGAGCGCCGCTTCAAGGCGCTCGTCAGCAACGCCGCCGACATCATCATCGTCACCGACTTCGAAGGGCGCCTGCAGTACGCGAGCCCGGCTTTCGAACGACAGCTCGGGCTACCCGCCGAACCCTTCTACGGCCAGGTGATGGGAGGGTTCATCCACGAAGACGATCTGCAGCGCCTGAGCGAGGAGTTCCCGCCGCTCGTCGCCGACCCCTCACGCGTCCTGCGCTCGGAGATGCGCATCGCGGACGCCGAGGGCGTCTGGCGGCAATTCGAAACGGTCATCACCAACCGCGTCGACGACCCGGACGTGCGCGGCATCGTCGCCAACCTGCACGACGTGACCGAGCAGCGGCGCATGCAGGAGCACCTCGCCCACGCCGCCATCCACGACCCCCTCACCGGGCTCCCCAACCGGGTGCTGTTCATGGACCGCCTGAGCATGGCCCTGCGCCGGGCGGAGCGGGGCAGGCGCGTGGTGGCCGTGGCGTTCCTCGACCTCGACCGGTTCAAGCTCATCAACGACGGCCTCGGACACGCGGTCGGCGACGAGCTGCTGCAGAGCGTCGCGGCGCGCCTGCTCGAGACACTGCGGTCGGTGGACACCGTCGCCCGGTTCGGGGGGGACGAGTTCACCATCCTGTGGGACGACGTGCGCGACCAGGACGAGGTCACGACCATCGTGCGCCGGCTGCTCGCCGACCTTCAGCGGCCCTTCCCCCTCGACCACGGGCCCGTGTTCGTGACCGCCAGCATCGGCGTGGCCCTGTCGGTCGAGTCGGGCGCCACGCCTTCCTCGATGCTGCGCGACGCGGACACCGCCATGTACCTCGCCAAGGAGTCGGGCCGCAACCAGATGGAGGTGTTCGAGTCGAACAGCCACGCCGTGGCGCTGAAGAGCTTCCATCTCCTGAACGAGCTGCACGGCGCGCTCACCGAGAACGAGTTCCGGCTCTGCTACCAGCCGATCATCGAGCTCGACAGCGGCGCCGTGGTGGCGACCGAGGCACTCATCCGGTGGGAGCATCCCACCCGGGGGCTCCTCGGCCCCGACCAGTTCGTCCCCATGGCCGAAGAGACCGGGCTCATCGTCCCCGTGGGGGGCTGGGCCCTGCGCACCGCGTGCCAGCAGGCGGCGGCGTGGAACCGGCGGGCGGCGGAGCTCGGTCGCCAGCACCTCGACGTCCACGTCAACGTGTCGCCCCGCCAGCTCGGCAGCTCCGGCTGCATCGAATCGGTGGCGCGCGCCGTCGACGAAGCCGGCATCACGCCGGGCATGCTGTGCCTGGAGATCACCGAAGGCACGCTGATGCGCAACGAGCGCGCCGCGGCCGAGACGTTGCAGGCGCTGCACCGCCTGGGCGTGAAGATCAGCGTGGACGACTTCGGGACCGGGTACTCGTCGCTCAGCTACCTGAAGCACTTCCCTATCGACTCGCTCAAGGTGGACCGCACGTTCGTCGACGGGCTCGGCGAGGACCCCGAGGACTCCGCCATCGTGAGCGCGGTGGTGGCGCTGGCGCACTCGCTCGGGCTCACCGCGGTGGCCGAGGGAGTCGAGACCGACATCGCCTTGGAGGAGCTGCGCCTGCTCGGCTGCGACCTGGGCCAGGGGTACCTCTTCGGCGCCCCGGTCCCGCCCGACGAGCTCGACGACATGCTGTTCGAGCCGAGCCACGGCCTCGCTCCGGTCGCCACCTGACCGGCGCTCTCGACGGACGGCCCGCAAGCTGCGGGGCCCGGGGGCCAGCTGCCAGACTCGTCGCGGGAGGTGGCCCATGCCCTACAACGAAGGGCGGATCGCCCACGACGCCGACGCGCATCTCATGGAGACGCCCACGTGGCTGCGCGACCACGCCGACCCGGAGGTGCGCGACCGCATCAAACCGCTGCGCTACCCGGGCGGGAACGAGCTCCGCCAGACCGGCGACGTGGACGAGCAGCAACGCGACCTCGACGCCGCCTTCGACCGGCTGCGCGACCGGCACGCCTCCGAGGAGTACCGGGCCACCGAGGAAGCCGACATCATGAACCGGAAGAACTTCGCCGCCACCGGCGCGTTCGTCGCGGAGGACCGGACGCGGGCGCTCGACCTCCTCGGGTTCTCGAGCCAGCTGGTGTTCAACACGTTCCACAACCGGCGCCTGCGCGACTGGGAGCACGCCGGTGACCTCGACCTGGCGTACGGGGCGGCGCGCGCCCACAACCGGGGCATGGTGGAGTTCTGCTCGGCCGACGCCCGCCTCCTGCCCACGTGCTACGTCCCCCTCGCCGACTTCGAGCGGGCGGCGGCCATGGCCGACGAGGCGATCGCCATGGGCGCCGCCGCCCTGCTCGTGGCCTCGGGCTGCCCGCCCACGCACTCCCCGAGCCACATCGGGCTCGACCCCGTCTGGGCACGGGCTCAGGAGGCGGGCATCCCCGTCGTCTTCCACGTGGGGGGCACGGGCGACCTCATCGACGCCAGCTACTTCGCCAACGGCCTGCCGGTCCCGCCCGACTTCCACGGCGGCGAGGAGAACTTCCGGTCGGTCGACTACATGGGGATCCCGGTGCCGCCGGCGCAGACCCTCGCCACCATGATCTTCGACGGCGTCTTGGAGCGGTTCGACCGGCTGCGCTTCGGGGTGATCGAACAGGGCGCCATCTGGGTGCCCTCGTGGACCCGGCAGATGGAGGCCGCCTTCGAGGCGTTCGCCCGCCACGAGGAGCGGCTCCGGGCGCTGTCGATGCGCCCCACCGAGTACGTGCGACGACAGGTGCGCTGCACGCCCTATCCCACCGAAGACGTCGGGTGGATCATCGCCCAGAGCGGGCCCGAGGTGTGCCTGTTCTCCTCGGACTACCCCCACGTGGAGGGGGGCCGCCGGCCCATCGAGCGCTTCGAGGCGACGCTGGTCGACGCCGACGACGACGCCCGTCGCCGCTTCTACTGCGACAACTTCCTCGACCTCATGGGGGTGGCCGCCGCCGCGCTGGCTCGCTGATCTCGGCGTCCTCGGTGAGCTCGGACACGGGGGCACGAGCCCGTTGTCAGATTGTTGACACCCAGTTGGCGACCCGCTGAGGGTGGCGCGAGAGGGTGGGGGTCAGCATTCCCACCGACCCCCCGGCATGGGAGACGAGATGATCGACACCGTGAAGGCCCCCGCGGCGCGACCCGCTGCCCCCGGACGGCGACCCCGCGACGTCGTCGAGGACGCCTTCGGGCTCCTCCGGCACGAGCTCGCCGGCTTCGCCGACCGGCTCATGCGACAGCGGCACTTCGCCGGCGACAACTGGCACGCCATGGCGACGCGCTTCTGGCTGGGCGACAAGAGCCGCGAGGAGCCGGGCAACCTGCTCAGGGTCATGAGCGAGAACTGGGCGTGCTTCTCCGACATCCTGGGTCCCGAGATCCGGGCCACACTGCACGAGCTGCGCGCCGTGAAGAAGGACCTGGCGAGCAGACGCCCGTTCACGGTGACGCAGGCCACCAGCGCAGTGGAGGAGATCGCTCGCCTGCTCGACGCCGCCGGGACCGACGGTCACAGCGCGGTGGCAGGCATCCTGGCGGACCTGGTGGGCACCGACGCAGGCCGGGACCCGCTGCAGGTCACCGAGCGCCCCGACGCGGGCACGGTCCGGCCGGTCGTGCGCATCCGGGAGGACATCTGCAACGAATCGTTGCGCGCCGGGTGGATCGACCGGGTGGTGAGCCACTTCGGGACGCGTTACGAGGTCGCCGGCACCGTCCACCTCGAGACGAGCGCGCGCCACGCACGGCTGCGACCGGCGTCCTGAGCGCCGGACGGTGGGCGCCTCCCCGCGCGTGGGGCGCCCGCGCCGCCCGGGCGTCAGGCCGCGTCGAAGAGCACCGGCAGGCGGGCCGGGGTGCGGAACACGAGGCCGCTGATGTGCACGTCGTCGGCCTCGGGGTCGAGCCGCAGGTTCGGCAGCCGGTCGGCGAGCGCGTTCAGCAGGCACGACGTCTCCAGGCGCGCCAGGTGCATGCCCAGGCACATGTGGGGGCCGTAGGCGAAGGCGAGGTGCTGCTTCGGCTCCCGCCGGATGTCGAAGCGCTCGGGCTCGTCCCAGCGCGCGTCGTCGTGGTTGGCGGCACCGATGCAGGCGGTCACCGACGCGCCCGCCGGCAGTGGCACCCCCTCGAGCACGGTGTCCTTCACGCACGTGCGCGCCGTCATGGTGAGCGGCGGCTCCCAGCGCAGCCCTTCTTCGATCGCCGCCGGGATGAGGCTGCGGTCGCGCACGATCGCCTCCCACTGGCCCCGGTCGGAGAGCAACCCGACGAGCAGATTGCTCGACGACCGGTAGGTGGTCTCGGCGCCGGCGGGCAGAAGGAGCCGGAGGAAGGCGGCGATCTCCTCGTCGGTGAGCCGCTGGCCGTCGAGCTCGGCGTTGGCGAGGATGCTGATGACGTCGTCGGTCGGTTGCCCCCGGCGCTCGGCGGCGACCGCGGAGAAGTACGTCCCCAGCTCCTGTGACGCCGACAACCCCAACTCGATGTCGGTGAGGATGAGCAGGAGCTGCACGGCCAGCCGGTGGAACATGCCGAGGTCCTCGGCGGGCAGGCCGAGCAGCGCGGCGATCACGCGCACCGGGAACGAAAAGGTGAGCTCGCTCACGAGGTCGGCCGAACCGCGCTCGACGAAGGCGTCGATCGACGCGTCGATCACCGGGCGCACGACTTCGGCCTCCCAGCGGGCCATGGCGGCGCGGCTGAACGGCTGCTGGACGAGGCCGCGGTAGGCGCGGTGCTCGGGCTCGTCCATGTTGAGGATGGTGTGGCCCATGACGAGCTCCATGCCTTCGTTGTCGGCGGTCTTGGAGGAGAACGTCGCCGCCTCCCGGTAGACGCGCTCGACCGCCGCGTGGCTGAAGGCCGTGAAGAACTCCTGGCCCGGGCTTTCGCCCCAGCCCTCGGAGGTCGGGAGGTCCGACGCGAACCCCGTCAACCCGGCGAGCCCGCCGCGATGCACCGGGGCCTCACGTCGTAACTCGGCGAAGCGCGGGTACGGGTCGCGCACGACCCCGGCGCCGTGGGTGCGACCGAACGCCTCGAAGGGGTCGAACTCCTCGGTGCCCGACTGATCGTTGACGACGGCCATGCCTCACCTCTCGATCGACGACCCGCCCGACACGCACAAACGGCGAGCTCCAGCGTACCGGCCTCGCTGCGCACCACCTCGGTCCGCGGCCCACCCCGGGTTTCGTCCCGGGTCGCCCGGTCCGGTGGCCGATTACGGTCACCATGGTGGGCCTCGGATTGCTCGCCACGTGGGGATCGACGCCCGAGGAACGGTCCGAACGGTACGGGTGCGACGACGTCGTCGCCGAGCCCCACGTCGTCGCCTGGCGCGCCGTCGACGTCGCGGCTCCGAAGGCACTCGTCTTCCGATGGGTGTGCCAGCTGCGGGTCGCCCCTTACAGCTACGACCTGATCGACAACCTCGGGCGGCGAAGCCCACGCCGCCTCACGCCCGGCCTCGACGCCCTCGAGTTGGGCCAGCGGTTCATGACGGTGTTCACGCTCGTGGGCGTGGACCCCGGTACCGCGATCACGCTCGAGACGCGCCACCAGCTCCTCGGCCACGTGGCCTGCACGTACCGCGTGACACCTGGGGAGGGTGGCACCAGCCGGCTCGTGGTGAAGCTCGTCGCCGCCGCGGCGTCTCGGCTCGGTGCCGTGGGCCGGGTGACCTTCCGCGTGCTTCTCCCTGGAGGAGACCTCGTCATGATGCGACGCCAGCTCCTCACGCTCAAGACGCTGGCCGAGCGCGACGCACGGACGCCGGCAGGCAACATCGTCCGGGCATGAGCGCTACGGGGACGAAGACGTCGACGACCGCTGTTTGGCCCGCACGGGCCGAGGTGACATGGCCGCGCCCGGGTCGGACGCCTGGACCACTCCGCCTTTCAGCCTGCCCAGCACGTTCGTCCACGCCGCCTCCATGAACTCCGCCTGCGTGGGCGTGTCCACGATCTGGTGCACCTCGACGCGCGCCCCTGTCGGGCTCGGCCGGATGCGGAGATAGCCGGTCATCTCGCCGCCGGGGACGGGGACGTTGTCGTCCTGGAAGTCCCAGCGCATCACGATGAACTCGGGCGGGTGCACGACTTCGTAGCGACCGCGCACGTGCGTGCCCCACTCCATGGTGCAGGCGAAGTGGCCGTCGCGGAGCGTCACCGGGACTCCCAGCCACCGCGAGTAGACGGCGGGGTCCGTGAACGCGGCGAACGTCGTCTCCTGATCGGTCGGCACCTCGACGCTCGCCACCACCACGGGCTTCGTCACCGCGTCGGCGAGCGCTCGCTCGGGCACGTCATCGGCGTTGCTCCACTTGCCGGCGTCGCCGAGCGCGGCGTGCAGCCCTCGCAGGACGTCCTGGCGGGCGCGATAGCGACGCGAGGTCCCCGCCGCGGTGGTGGTGACGAGGCCGGCCTGGCGGAGGACGCCCAGGTGCTGGGAGATGGTCGGCTTGGTCACCGAGAACGCCCCGGCGATCTCGCCCGCGGAGACCTCGCGGTCCCAGATGAGGGCGAGGATCTCGCGCCGGATGGGCGAGTTGAGAGCAGCGATCACCTTCTGGATGTCACGCACGACGCCGACCCTCCACCCGCGCCTTGCGAATTATTCGGCTTCTACCTAATTTAGCGGTGACCAAAACAGCGGAGGGACGGGGATGGGCAACTACGTGCTGGCGTACCGGGGTGGCGCCATGGGCGAGACCGAGGCCGAGCAGCAAGAAGCCATGACGCAGTGGATGAACTGGTTCGGGTCCCTCGGGGAATCCGTGGTCGACGGCGGCAACCCGTTCGGGCCCTCGTCCACCATCGACGCCGATGGGAGCGTTGCCGACGGCGGCCGCGCCGGGCTGACGGGCTACTCGATCCTGTCCGCCGGCTCCCTGGAGGAGGCGGTGGCCAAGGCGAAGGGCTGTCCCGTGCTGAGCAGCGGGGGCGCCATCGACGTATACGAGGCCATGCCGATCGGCTGAGGGCACCGCGCGCCGGCGTCGGCCTCCCGCCCGGGACCGGCGGGACGCCGGACCTGCCCGTCGGCTTCGTCGCAGAAGGGGGACCCATGGAGAAACGGGACATCTGGCCAACCGTCCACGCCGAGCGCAAGGCGCTGGCCGCCGACCTCGCGTCGATCGACACCCAGAGCTGGTCGACCACGTCGTTGGCCACTGAGTGGACGGTCCGCGACGTCCTCGCCCACATGACGGCCACCGCCAAGATCACCCCGGGCTCGTTCTTCCCCAAGCTGCTCGCCTCGGGCTTCAGCTTGGGGCGGATGCAGACGAAGGACATCGCCGCCGCCCGGGGGGCCACGCCCATGGACACCCTGACCGCCTTCGAGGCGGTCCAGACGTCGGTGAAGCACCCCCCGGGACCGGCCGACACCATGCTCGGCGAGACGCTCATCCACGCCGAAGACATCCGCCGGCCCCTCGGGATCCGGCACGACTACCCGGTCGAGGCCGCTGTCCGGGTCGCCGACTTCTACAAGAACTCGAATTTGATCATCGGAGCCAAGAGGCGCATCACCGGCCTGTCGCTGCGCGCCACCGACACCGACTGGTCGCACGGACAAGGCCCCGAGGTGTCGGGCCCGATCATGGCGCTCGTCATGGCCATGACGGGGCGCAAAGCCGTGCTCGGCGAACTCTCCGGCGACGGCGTGCCGGCGCTGCGCGACCGCGCTTGACGACCCGAAGGACGGCTCGTCAGCCGGTCGCGGACGGCGGGACGGGGCTCGCGCGCACCGGTGCGGCGGCGAGGACCGCGAGATAGGTCTTCGTCACGACCCCGCCCAGGCGCCGTTCGACCACGTCGCCGACGGCTTGGAGGAGTCGCGCCCGCCGGCCGGGGTCGAGCGCCAGATACGCCGACTGCGAGCCGAGCATGGCGAGGAACATCGCTGTGTCGTACGTCGCGGTCCACTCGTAGGTGCCGACGTACGGCGGCCCGAACACGGCGGCGACGTCCGGGGGCGGATGAAAACTCCGTTCGACCCGCGCCCAGACGTGCGCGATGTCACCGCCCCGGCGCGCCTCGCTCGCGACATCGGGCGCGGTGCGGAACGTCCACTCGCCCAACTCGGGAGCCATCGCCTCCTGGAGCGCGGTGACCTCCGCATGGATCGATGCGTGCGTCCCGCCGTCCACGTGGACATTGGTGACGAGCGCCAGCCAGCCCGAGGGAACGAGGAGCGATGCCGCCCGGCCGAACGCCAACTCGGGATCGATCCAGTGGAACGCCGTCGCCGAGAACAGCAGATCGAAGTGGTTCGTGGGCACGCGCATGTCCTCGAAGGCACCCACCACGACGCGCACGTTCGGGCAGTCGAGCAGGTTCTTGCGGGCGACCGCCGCCAATTCGGCGCCGAGCTCGATACCGGTCACTTCTCCGGCGACGCGGGCCAGGTCGCGGGTGGCCTGGCCGGTGCCACACCCCACCTCGAGGACCGAGCAGCCAGGGTCGAGACCGCGCGAGCGCAGGTCTTCGAACAGGGCGTCGGGATAGCCGGGGCGGGCCCGGTCGTACCCGAGGGCGTCGGTGTCGAACAACGTTCGCAACGATCGACGCGTGTCGTGAGGATCCGGTGCTCCTCCGTCAGGAGAGCGACCCGCGGGCCCGACGATCACGGCTCGACGCTCGAGGCGCTAATGACCGCGGCGCCGGCGGTCGCCGGAGGAACGAACCCCCGGGAGTCACGGCGCGGGCGGGGCGAACGCGGACGCCAGGCTCGTCCCGTCGCTCGGAAAGACGAGGCGTGCCGTAGTCGTCCCACCCGTCGACAGCGTATTGAGCCCGGACGCCGGAGGCTGCATGTCGAGCGGGGTCCCCAGGACGTACAGCCGGATGCGATGCCCGGCGGCGAAGTGGTTCCCGACGGGAAGCACTTCGAGGTGGTACTGCCGCAACGTCCCCGGCGTGGCCGGATCCGGCGAGCTGAGGACGTTGTAGGGATCGACCACATCGCCGGCGGCGTCCACGAGTGAGCGGGCCGGGTCGATGTTCGGATAGCTGGTGCGCAGCCACCCGGTGGCGACGGGATACGCGGTCCCGTCAGGCCACACGTCGGCCACCACGGCGACGAGGTCGGTGAACGGCGCAGTCGTCGAGGCGAAGAGGTCGAGGCCGACCGGTCCCACGGCGTCGACGGGGCGGCCCAGGACCGGGGACGAGTACGTAAGCGAGGTCGGGCCCGACAGGTCCATGTCGGTGAGCGACGGCAGGTACGTGGCCGCCTGGTCGAGGCCGTCGGCAGCGACGGTGGCCGCCGTGTGCACGTCGGTCTCGCTGGCCATCGAGGGGACGAACGGATAGGGCTGGAGCGTCGTCGTCGCATCGGGCGACAACGCGAGGGTGCCGTCGTTGATCGAGTGCACCGATCCGCTCTTGGCGGCAGAGAGGTAGAGGTCGGTCCAGCTCGTCCCGGGGAGCGGCCAGTCGTTGCCCGACAACGAGGTGACGTTGCCAGCGAGGAATTGCTGCCGGTTCCCGTTGGACAGCTCGACGCTCACCGGCGGATCGGCGTCGGGACGGCCCAGCAGATAGTGATCGAACCAGCTGCTGAAATGCGGGAAGGGCCCTGGCGTCCCCGCGGCCGACCCGTCGTGGGCGCCCATCACGATGAGGTGGCTGCCGTCGGCCTTGGTGTCGGCGAAGCCGTGCATGGCCCCTCGCTCCTCGACGTCGTAGAAGCCGTCGTCCGCGAGGACCGGGATGTGGTTGACGTCGCCTCGGAAGCTCCGCTCGTTCCAGAACGCGTCTTCGGTCTGGTGGGCGCCCACCGGGACCGGCGCCGTCACGAGGCCGCCCGCAGAGGCACCCACGGTCGCCGGCTCCAACGTGGCGCGATCGAACAGGTTCTCGACCCACGGTCCCGCGATGAGACCCTCGACCGCCGATCCCACCACCGGGCTCGGCACGCCGCCGATGTAGAGCAGGTCGCGGTACAGGTCCACCGTGCCCGACATGAGGGCGGCCGCCCGGACGCAGGGCAACGGCAGGTGCATCGAGTTGTAGACGACGATGGCGCTCGCCGAGAAGCCGTACAGGCCGATGTCGCCGTCGCTCCACGACTGCGTGCAGGCCCAACCGAGGAACTGAGACAGGTCCTCCTGATCGCGGAGGCCGGTCGAGTCGAGTGACCCGCCGCTCAGGCCGGTCCCGCGCCACTGCAGCTCGAGGACGTTGTACGCGTCGCCGGCCCAGTCGAGCGAGCTCACCGCAGGTGCGTAGGGGCTGTCCTCGACGACGAGGGGACGGGCGACGAGCGAGCCGAACCAGCCGATGGTGGCGTGCAGCGTGACACCGTCGTCGGCGGTGAACGACAGGGTCGCGCTGGACAGAGACTCGGACGCGCTCGAGGCGCGCACCGGCGACGAGCGGTCCGCCGCGGGGAGGAGGCCGGCGATCAGCGCCACCCCCAGCAGGCTCCACGGCGTCATCCTGCGCCGGCGGGGGTGGACCACTGCCGCAGATCTCTTCACCCGATGTCCTGTTCGCCGTCACAGGG
>Ga0070735_10002334_pt1 | contig 17309 bp, 16 predicted proteins | sample Coa_R1_FD_66443 | JGI IMG/M metagenome (GOLD analysis project Ga0070735, IMG submission 66443) | Surface soil microbial communities from Centralia Pennsylvania, which are recovering from an underground coalmine fire - Coalmine... | ecosystem: Environmental > Terrestrial > Soil > Unclassified ... | reverse complement strand
TTATTTTGTCCACCAACGCTCGCCCCGCCCCGATGCAATCCCTTTGTTGTTGATTCACGGCTGGCCCGGTTCGATGGTTGAATTTCTCGCAATGATCGAGCCGCTTACACATCCTACGGACAGCAACAGTCCGGCATTCGACGTCATCGTTCCTTCGCTTCCTGGCTTTGGATTCTCCGGACCGACCACAACTCGAGGCTGGGGCCCGCAGCGCATGGCGAAGGCGCTGGTCGTTCTCATGGATCGTTTGGGCTATTCCAGATATGGCATCCAGGGCGGCGATTGGGGTTCGGCAATAGCCCAAGACATGGCTCACCAGGCGCCGGCTCAGGTGATCGGCTTGCATCTGAACCTCATCTTTGTGCCGCCGCCGAACCCGGAAGCGGTTGCGGAGATGAGTGATGCGGAGCGGAAGCGGTATTCGTACTTTGATCGGGAAGAGAGCAGTTTTTTCTTTCTCCAGGCCAGTGAACCGCAGACCCTTGCCTATGCCCTTACGGACTCCCCGGTGGGGTGGCTGGCCTGGATGATCGGAAAATTTCAACTGCTTACGGACAACAACGGCGATTTTCTTACTGCGGTGGACCGCGACACATTTCTGACGGACGTCACGCTCTATTGGGTGACCGGTACGATTGGCTCTTCCATGCGAATCTATCGCGAGAACCGGCTCACTGGAGAAGAGGCGGCGCCGACGCCACGCCTGGAGACTCCCGTGGCCTATGCGGATTTCCCGAGAGAGGTAGCCGTCCCTCCGTTTCGATGGATTAGTGAGAGATACAACATCGTACAAAAAACTGAAATGCCGAAGGGCGGGCACTTCGCCGCTCTGGAACAGCCTGATCTCTTGCTTGACGATATCCGGAAGTTCTTTGCAAAGGTTGATCAGAAATAAGTGCCTAATTGCGGTGAGTGGGAACCATGCGAGTGCTGATCGTAGATAATGGGTGCCAAACCCAATCGGCTTTGGCAAGTGTCTTATCCTCCAGGCGTGACGTGGAGCATTTCGATTCCGCCAACGATACGAGCATGGCGCTCGAGAAGTTTGCCACGGAGTCCTACGATGTTTTGCTTCTCGATATTGATCCTGACCTCTCGGGATCCCAACTGTTACACCAGCTTCGGGAACGAAACTTTGCCCTCCCGGCTATTGTCTTTGTAACGGCACGCGTCGAACACGCGGTCACAGCCTTCGAGAGACATACCGTAGACTACGTGCTAAAACCCTTCTCGAACGAAACCATCAACGAAGCCCTGGATCGGGCCTCTCGCAGAGCAAAGGGCGAGCGAGCCGCAAAATTGCTTGAAGCTTTGCCGCAGTTACAGAAGTTGTCTCGCCCCGGTCACTCGATGATCGCAATCAAAGCCAAAGGCAGCATTCTGTTCATCAATCCCGGCGATGTGGTCGCAGTTCAAGCTGAGGGCAATTATGTGTCTCTGCAGCGGGAGTCGGACTCTTATCTCCTGCGCGAGTCCATCTCGATGGTCGCCGAAAAGCTGAAGCCGTACGGATTCATTCGGATCCATCGATCTGCGCTGGTGAATACCGCGTTCGTTGTAGAGATCAAGCCGTACTCGGCGGGAAAGTATGGTCTCCGAGTTAAAAATGGAAAGGAATACGCAGTTACCAGCGGCTACAAGAAGAACCTCAAACCCCTTACAGAATTCCGCATCGGTAACGGTTCGTTCCTCGCGGAATAGCGTTCTCACGGATCATAGCGTCTTTACCAGTAATGCTGCGGGGGCTGGCCCAGCTTTGAATTTAGCATGCACTGCTACGGAAATGGCTGCCCCACTTTCGCGGGGTTCGAAAGCTGGGCATTCGAGCCGACGGTTGGGAGGGGATTTTTCCCTGGGAAGTTGTGCGACCGCAAGCCCGAGAAACCCTCGACGCAGGGTTCGTGGTGCCCAGCTTTCCAACCGAAGGAAAGCTGGGGCAGCCTCTTTCGCGGCGGTGCAGATGAAGAGCAAAGCTGGGCCAGCCGATCCCGTTCTGGGGCAGAAAAAAATCAAAGACGGGCCAGCCCCCGCTTTAAAGGCCGGGCCACCCGCCCCAGCTATACGAGGATGATGCACGGAGAAAAAGCCCCCACTTCACCACCGGTAGGACGAATAGTCTTGCATTTAGGGCTGCTCGCTGGGTCTGGCACGGCGAGATTCCGGTTCCACCTTACCGTACCGAAGCCGTTGCACACTGTCATCAGCAATCTTGAACTTCACCGACTTGTCATGTGTAGAGACACCAGTCCCATCGGCTGTCGTAACATTTCCGGTCGCTACAAGAGTTCGGTTCTCCATGTTGTAGGTGACATGGTCTGCCGTTAATGTAAAAAGATCAAAGGTTACAAGGACTGGAGCCTGGGATCCACTATCGTAGGCCCGCTTGCCCTCGCTGCGCCGCCGACGAAAATATCGGATGAAAAGGTCGAAAGATCTATTTTCACCTGAATATACAGGAAGACGATCCCACCCCCCACATTTGTCTCGAAGGTCATCAGGCGATCCAAGGGTTTCGACTCCGGTCGTTCCATCGGGCCGGGTTACACTGATAGATCCCGGATCACAGCTCGGCAAAGGCGGGTAAAGAGTGACGTCTAGTACGATCGTTCTTGGCGATGAGACGCGGAATAGTGGGCGTTTATAATATTTCTCATAAGCCGGTGAAGCCTTTGTAACCGTCATGCTGTAAAGGCCTAATCGTAATTCGGCACGGTAAAACCCTTGAGCGTCTGAAGCCACAGTCTGATCCGTTTTCGAACCCGCGAACCTCACTTCAGCACCAGCGATCGCTGAATTATGGGAATCGACGATCTTGCCCCGCACGTAAAATGTCTCTTGACAAAGAATGAAAATCGGCTGCACGAGCGAGAGAAAGCAAAATACTGAGCTCGCGAAGGCCAAGTTACTCAATCGCGCAGTGGGGGCTATTTTCTTCTTCATAAAGACAACTTTATTTCACTAGAAGTGATGCTTTACCGGCCTCGGGGGCTGGCCCAGCTTTGAATTTAGCATGCACTGCTACGGAGATGGCTGCCCCAGCTTTCGCGGGGTTCGAAAGCTGGGCATTCGAGCCGACGGTGGGGGGATTTTTTTCCCGGGAAGTTGTGCGACCGCAAGCCCGAGAAACCCTCGACGCAGGCGTTCGTGGTGCCCAGCTTTCCAACGGAAGGAAAGCTGGGGCAGCCTCTTTCGCGGCCATGCAGACGAAGAGCAAAGCTGGGCCAGCCCCCCCGTCCTTGGGTTCTTTGCAAGGGCAGGAAAGTGAAGAAGCCGACGGCGAAATCTTAAGAGTGCTTGAAAAGATTGGTCGGGGAGAGAGGATTTGAACCTCCGACCCCCTGGTCCCGAAGCAGAGAAGATCAAAAATCTAAGTGCTTCATTTGGTGTCGCATAGGGGCAAAAAGCCAGTCTTTTTCTCGTCTTCAGTAGTACCCCAGTTGTACCGAAATCCCACACCCACCTTCCGCCGGATTCTACGCGCTCTTCTCTGACGAACCGCTCCGACGATGGAGCCACCCGTTAAGCTCCGGCGAGCCCCAGAGGTATCGGCGATGCTTGCCAAGCCTGAAGATCGGAATTGGATCGGCGGTGCGTGAACGCTTGCTCTGGTCAACGACCCAGCTTTCTTTCACTTTCAGCCTCTCGGCAAGCTCCGCTGTGGTTAACACCTCGTAAGGAAATGTGGACGGAGGCGCTTCCTGACTCTGCTGACGATTCCCCATGCTTCCTCTTTTCCGACCGGGCATCAGTTCACCGTCGCCCCGCCGCAGCACTTCTTGTATTTCTTCCTCGATCCGGACAGGTATTGGTCGTTCCGCCCGACGTTCCCAGATTGTAAGAGCGCCCACAATCAAGGAATTTTTGAAAGATTCGTCTAGGTAACGGCTGCATCCCACAAAACCGCCATCGAAAATAGCACGCGGGTAATTCTGTCACCAAACAGTGCTGACGTACTGGCGGGCTAGAATCAGCTAGGTGACATGTGAAATGACTTGGGTCGTAGGAACCCCGACGATGTTCGGGTACGGAATCGGAATTTCAGACGTGCGGGTTACTCTCGCGGATGGCTCGGAGCGCGACTGCTTGCAAAAGATTTACCCGGTCGGACGATTTCTGGCAATGGGATTCGCGGGATCAGTGCGTATCGGGTTTGCAATGATCGACGCAATCAGTGGTTACCTCAAAACGGACGATGACACCGGGATATGGGACCCTACTGCTGTCGCGAACTGGTGGCCCACAGATGCCAGAGACATCTTCGAATCGTTCCCACCGCAGGAGCGTGCCGGGCAGTGTCACCTTATGATGGTTTCGGCGTTTCCTAACACCGAAAGGAAGGACGCACCTTGGCCGCGCTCATTTGTCCACATTTTCAAATCACCAGAATTTGAGGCGATTTCAATCCCCGTCCGCAAAGTGGGTGCGATAGGATGCGGAACTGCGGTCGAACCTTGCCAGCGATTTGTCGAGCACCTTTCAACCAGTTTCGAGCGAATGACCATGATGATGCAAGGGGAAGTAAACTGCCCCGGAGGCATGGCAAGCAGGCTCGGCATTGATCTCACGAAGGTGCTTCAGGAGAGTCAGCCGCGAGGAATCAGTTCTCATCTTCACTACTGCTGGGTCTATTGCAAGAAAGTGATTGTCAGAACGAACGATCATTCCGCCGAGGGAAGATGGAGCGCGTTCCCAATTGGTTCGGGAATCAACGAACCGGACGCGCTGACAACGCCATCTATCGAGCGCCCGACATTCGCCATGCCACAGATCGCTTCCTCTTGGAGTCAACTCGAATCCCTGCTCACGGCTACGGGTGCGAGTGCCCAATGTTGCGTCGCCTAACCGCACTTCCAGCAAGTCGAGGGGAGGCTGTTTTCGCAATTCTCGCGACTTCCTTGATAGGATGCGCCATGCCCAAGCCTCTGCCGCTGACGGACTTCCGATCTAGGCGCACTGTCCTTGTGCGCAGCGATTTCGGCCACGCTCCGAAGCCAGCACCCCGCCCGTCAGACATTATCGATGAAGAAACGTGGGACAGCATTGTTATCCTCCCGGATGATGTCGCTGTGCGGACTACGAACTACCATGGCACAACGATCCGGCAGCTACATGATCTCTGGGGAGCGTGGATCGAGTGTGTTGGAGAGAAGCAAGACTGCATGTTCCCGGTTATGCTCGAAGCTGGCGACGATTTCCAAGCTGCGACCTACAATGCGCTGATTGGTTTCTATCGCCTGTCGGTCGCCGCCTTGCGAAGCGCACTGGAATTGACCACGATTGGGACGTGGGCTCAAGTCTGTGACAAACAGAAGGAGTTCCGCAGTTGGCGAACCGGGAAGTCTCCCCTCTCGTTCGGCCAAGCCTGCGACGGGCTCTCCAGCGGGACGACGCCTTTACGGGCGCATCTGCGGGCAACCATAAACGACAGCCTATTCGATCAGAGAAATTCCACGGACGAAGGCGGTTTTGCCAGAAGGATATACAGCGGCATTTCGGAGTTCGCGCATTCACGTCCGGGACACGCCGATAGCGACATGCGCAAGAGCAATGGGCCGATCTATGTGGCCTCGGCGTTCAAGCACGTGACATGGATGCAATTCGAAACACTCGGCCACTGCTTCGTACTGGTTCTGCTCGCTCGACCCAAGCAACGTTTGTCCGAGCCAGTACTTGAACTGTTTCGTGACGTTGAGCGCGTGAAGTCAAAAGTGACCCGCGCTGCATTCCAATTCCTCTATCCGGTCGCTGGGCCATAGCCCAGTTTGGACGTCCACCCTCCAACCAAAGCTGGTTTTTGCGCTCGCACGTGTTGAACAGCCGGAATGCAGCAATGTAGGTCAGCGGTGACGAGTCTTCGATTTCTTCAGCTTCATCTCGGCTTTCAGCTTTCGTGCCTTCGAGAGCTGACCTTCAAAAGTAGGATTCCCCTTCAGTGCATCCAGAACTGTTACTGAAGAAGCATATACCGTGGCATCGCCTCGACCTGTTAGCTCGTATGCACCTTTGTTTTCCTTCAACCATCTTGCTACCGACCGTTTTCGGATAGCTGAGGGAATGTTCATGTCCTCCCGCACTATGAAAAAGCGGTAAGACATAAACGATACCGAGCAGTGGAACGCGAATCCGGGGAAGCCGCTCATATCATACAAATCCGCACGCCAAGGGAGTGGTGGGACTTCCATCGTACCCGGCGTCACGGGCAGTTTGGTTTTGCTCACCGGAGTTGGAATCAAAAGCTGAAGAAAAAGCCGAAGCCCTGAAGGACAGGACTTCGCGCCGAGGATGAATTCTCTCGCCTCTTGGAATATCTCAATCGGCCAATTCCTCGTTCGAGCTACGTTGTACGTGACCTTCAGCGTGAGTCTCAGAATAAGATCGAAGTCATAGTGGAAACGAATACGGTCTGCGGCGTGAACGATGGTCGAGAAGTATTTCTGGGTGAGGTCAGCGAGGTAGCTGTCTAGGCATGACAGCGGCCCGCTGTTGCAAGCGGCACAAACGTCGCCTATTTCCTGCGGGTTCGGAATCGCCTTATCTTCTGTAGGTGTCTTGACAATAGAGATCGTCTCGCCCAAAGCCCTGTGGTAAGACTCTGGAACGACGTGCTCATTTGTCAGGTCTGTGCTCCGACCACAATATGCGCAGGCGCGGACTGCGATCTCGGTGTTGTCCGAAGCCACCTTTTGCTCCATGGGAAAATGGAATTGACTGAATCCCCCGCAAACCGATTTTACGGCGACTTGGCCGCCGGAAGGGGTTCCGGTCGGCTGGGACGTTTCAGAAGTGCTGGCAGCCTTTGTGACCACCCTATCGAGTGGGTCTGGTTACTGACGCGACGCCTCCCCCCAAGTTTACTTTTCAGAGGGCCGGAGAGAGACCTGTCTTTCCCGCATTGGCGGCTTGCTCTATTTCTTCTTTTTCATCGGCCAGCCGTTTGTATTCGTCCATGTCTAACACTCCCACTAGCTCGGATAGGTCGCCCTTGTGAAGACTTCTTTCGTCAACCGTAATGACATGAATTTCCGCTCCACCCTTACACATAATTCGCCGGAACAGCTTTTCATATGCGCGAATGTCCTTGCGGTCATCACGGTAAAAGCGATAGCAGACATTCGCGCAAATGTCGGCGACCTGTAAGCCGATCACAGCCTTCGAGTCCTGAAATGCAGTGTGGTTGTGAAAGAGGTCTCTGTAATCGTAGAGTCCCTTGTGCATCATGTATTTCTTTTTGTAGGGATGGTCAGACGGCCATTGTTTGATGGTCATAATGGACTCACGACTCGACTTCATCAAGTCAGCGCGGAGCCATTCCTTCCAAAATTGAAGATGCTCATCTCTTTGGATAAAGCTCTTGTCAATCACGAATTCGATGTTCTCAAATTCGCGGTTGAACTCAGGTTCGGCGAAGCGCACATCCGCCTCTGTCGGCGGCACCCAGCCTTCGTGGTTGAAGTCCCACTCCTCCGGGCAAACGCCAAAAATTTGGCGGTCATACATCCCGGTCGTGGTCTCGACTCCGTAGACGGACGCGAATTCGTCCGCGTCCTCGCACGTGAGGCCCCCAACCATTGACAGCTTGGCGGCGCACTCGTAATGCCCCTGCTTGGACGCCGTGCCGTAATCGTTCTGGTAGAAGAGCTGGTTGAACATGTAGGGAAGCGCCGAGTTCTGGATATTGACCTTGCCAAGTGTGGCCCGCATCTCGTCCTGCACGAGCAAGTAGGGCTTCGCCACGAAATCTTGTTGGTCCATGTCCTTGTGCTTCTTTCCACCCAATAGCTGGATCAGCCCGATCTCGCTGCCGGGATATTTCTTGATGACTTGGATTTCGGCGGGCGGTGACCACGCGGTGAGGATGCGCTTGATCGTGACCGACTTTCCTGTGCCTTTCGATCCGATCAACGTGGTGTAGAGGTTCGTCCGCACCGTGGTCGTGAAAGGCACGCCGTACCCTGCGCCAATAGCCAGTACGGTTGGATAAGCGGCATCGAGCGGACAGTTGAGCTTGCGGCAAAAATCCCCCATCCAGCCATACATGCAGCTTTCCGGCATGCGTTTCAGTCCCGGCTTGATCTTGCGTTTGTTTTCATGGTTCTTGCACTTGAAGCACAGCGCTTCATCAAGTTCTGGACAGGCATGCTTACACCGCGTGCATAGTTCGCCTTTCGCTGACATCTCTTGCCTGCCCCGCGAGTGGATGTCTGTTTGCTTACCTTAGTTGATTGTGTCCTCCGGTTGCTGCCTTTGTGTCCCACTTTGATAGTCATCGCTCTCTCCTCGAATGAATTTGCCTTTCAACTGCTAATACTCGATTCCGTCCACTTCCGATGTCGGTGCTCTCCTCTGGGCATTTGATCATTCCGTTTCTTGTTCCTCCTGCTGTTCCACGAGACGGTCATATTCAGCTTCCGCCTGCTCATCGAACTGGCTTTCTTGCCGCTCTTCGATGCGGTTGGTGATCCGCGCCTCGCAATTTGAACAAAGCTCTTCTTTGCAGCATGCGCACTCGCCTTTCAAATGCTCTTCAACGGCTTCGTCGAACAAAGCATCGAAAGCCTCTTCCTGTTGTTTGGTGACGTTCTCGACTGCCAAGTCCCACAATCCCTGATCTATCTCTTCGGTTGCCATAGAATTCCTTCTTCCCCGACGCGCCGCCGACCGTCTCTTTGCGGTCAAATGCAGCCCAAACTTCCGCGAGAACTTCGCGGACTTCTGCCGTCACCGCTTTGCGTCTCTCGTTGTATTCATTGACGGTTTTCTTCGCGTCTACCGTTTTTTTGTTACCGCGCATATCGGCGATGTATTCCTTGGCGGCGGCGACCTTCTTTGACTCGCCGTAAGGCGTCAACAGCTTGAGTGCTTTCTCGTGAAGCGCCTGATTGTTCGTGGTTGGCACCTGCGGCTTCGGAATTGCGTATGCTGCTGCGTTTGCGGATTTCATGCTTCCCCCTTGGTTTTTGTTCTGCAAAATAAAAAGGCGGTCACGAAGTAGCAGGTGGTATGGGGGATGGCGTCTTGCCGTATCCCTGCACCTGATCCTTCGCGACCGCCTCGGTTTTTTCTCCGTTGGTCTACGACTCGATAATCTGAGTCGGGATGCTTCTACTTCACCGACGCAGTCCGAACATCGGACACTTCAGTTGTTTCTCGCGTGGCTGGGATTCCATCCCCTTACCGCGTGTCCAAAACTGGCAGTGTTGAAAACCAGTTTTGTTTTCGCACATACCTTTGATGCCGACCAAAAGCAGAAAGCTTCGCAAACGCCGCTCTGGACACTGCTTTTCATGTGGTGAAGCTAACGGGGGGCGCTCCGATGCACCGTTATCTAACTTGACGTTGTTCGAGGCTCCGTTGCCCAGAATCAGGAGCCATTTCCCTAGATCGCGCTCAGTAATTCAGATTTCCAGCAAGGGTGCGTATTTCGTACTAACGGCTACGTGGGTCTCCAGATCACGCAGCGCACCTCGAAGGACAGCCCAATTGAAGCAGCAGGTCTACATCTCCGGCTCGATAGCGACACTCGGCATAGTGCTCTCAGCCGCCACACTCTTTGCGGTCAGCGGAAACCACTCTCTTCATCGAACATCATTCGTCGCCATCTGCACCCGGCGCTCAAGGTACTCAACTACGTTAATCCTCACACTGGAACGCACAAGGCTGGGAACCATGCCTTTCGGCGTTTTCGGAACACATATCTGAAGAATTACACTGACTGTCCCAAAGGACTGTACGACTACTGGTTGGGGCACGCGGGAAAAGATATGAGCGACCTCTACGACAAGATCAGGGAGGACGTTGCGTTTCGGAAAATGTGGGCGGAAAAAAGCGGATTCGGCTTCGAATTGCCCTCAGTTGTACCGAATGTACCGAAAAAAGAGGATCAATCGGAAGCCGCAAAAGCTGCGTAACCGACTGAATGCGCGAGAGAAAGATTGGTCGGGGAGAGAGGATTTGAACCTCCGACCCCCTGGTCCCGAACCACGAAATCAAAAACTCCAAGTGCTTCACCTGGTGTCGCTTAGGGAGCAGCGAACCGTTTTTTTCTCGCCTCAGTTGTACCGAGTTGTCCCGAAGAGGGAAGGATGGTCGGGCCTGGTCGACAAGCGCGGTCGAATTTCGCGATACTAGATCAGACTGAGTTATGTTCCTCGGCTCGCGTGCATCTCTCCATCCGTTGGAAGTCGCAAGGCCCCAGTAAATTCAGGCTCGTGACCGGCCCGCTAGAAACACGTGCCAGATTCGCGCTATCAATACGCTACCGTGTCAAGGTAGCGCTCTAGTAGCCGGCCATTAACTCTAAAGGGGTTAATAGCCGGAGGAATCGGCTGAACCGTAATAGTCGGCGCAATTTGCTACCAAATTGCTACCAAAACATGCAAGTGGGTTCGGGGCTGAATCGTGGGGGATCGGCCCCATCACTATCGTACTTGACATCCCAGCTTAACCATAACAGAACAAATCTGAAATTGGCCTACGACTCATGGCAGACAAAGGTGACCAAATTTCGCTCGCGAGTTCAAGATTTCTCTTTCATCAGATCACCCAAGTCGATGTAGCGTCGCTTTTGGAATGCAGAGATAGCAACTACCCGCGTGATTAGGACACGTCGGGTGTTCGCCCTCCATGCATCGAGATGTTGGAATCTCAAGACAGTCCACTTCACCGCTGCAGACCGGCACGCCAGATCGATATCGCAGTTCCCGGAGTATGACGCGTTTTTCCCATAGATCCCGAAGCTCAGTAGCATAGGCTCGGAGATGACGATTCTCCTCTGCGGGCGCTGGCCCTTGACTACTGACTAGCGACTCGTAATATTCGATAAGCTTGTTTGGGTTCATTTAGCCGACCTTCGATGTTTTACAAATATACTCCCGCGACAGGAACATGCCGAGCCGAGTCCCATCCTGAATTAATGGCTCTGAAATCGTCGGGCACACCGGATGTGAACTTCCGACTCCCTGGTTCCGAACTATGATGACCCGCGGCTCCAAGTAGCGATTTCCTATAATGGCAAACGATCCTCTTCTGATACTTTTCCGTTGCTATCGGTTCCTTGACTAGATGTAGGACAAGTAACCAATCTCCGCCGCTTGGCCCTAAGAGGTTTGGAGCAGTGTCCCCAAAGGTCGAAGTACGTCACCTGCAGGCGGTCATTATGTTGGCCGAAGACCTGAACTTCACGAGGGCCGCCCACAGATTGCACATAACCCAGTCCACGCTTAGCAAACAAATCACTGAAATCGAAGAACACCACAGATTTCATCTATTCAATCGCAAAAACAAAAGGACTGTAGAACTCACCGACGTGGGACGCATCTTCGTCGAAGAGGCTCGCTCGGCGCTCTTGCATATAGATCGTGCTGTTCAGCTCGGGCGGGCTGCCCGCGAGAAAAGTGACGGAATGTTGACCATCGGGCACTCGTCCGATGTCGACCAAGCATGGGTTTCGGCCATTCTTGCAATCCGCCTGCCCCTATACCCTAAGCTCCGCATTCAACTCATCAGCGAATTCTCAAGCGAGTTGATCCGCAGTGTGATGGCAGGCGAACTGAATATGGCTTTGGTGACGGCACCACTTGATAACTCTCAAATCACGGCTGTGCCCTTTGCCCAGACGCCGCTCTGTGCGGCGCTCCCCGCGAGCCATCCGGCCGCACCCAAGGAACAGGTATCGCTCCAAGATCTCACAAATGATGACTGGATTCTGTTCGGACGGCGAGTTCACCCCGTTGTTCATGACGCAATCGTGGACGCCGCACGACGCGAAGGAATTTCTCCGAGAAACGCGCACGATATAATTACGGCTCAACAAGCGATTCACTTGGTATCTGAGCGGGTTGGCGTGGCCATTCTCACGGCATCTGCGTGCATTCGCTTGATAGGCACTGAAGGTGTGGTGATAAAACCACTCTCTGATACGTCGCTGTGCTTCGAAGCGTGCCTGGTTATGAGGGCCGACGACGATTCACGATTGGTCAATGAGTTCGCGCGGTCTTTCCTCCGCAGATATGAACCCCAGCGGATATCACCAAGGCAAATGGAACTGTCGCTCCCCGCCTAAGCATCGCGGGCATAGGGCGGGGAACCCAAACGAAGAGTTTTCTCTGAGGTATCTTTCGCGCCCCGCGTGACCGCGCCATTCTTTCTTCACGATCCCATTGTTATTGCCTTTTTTTTGGCAGATTGATAGAGCGAATGGCTCCATGATTCCCAGAGTTCGCATGATCCGGGCGACATGCGATCAAACTCGTCTCTTAGGTCGCGATTTCGCTCGACTTTTCTTCGCTAGGGCAGGAAGAGATTCAAAATTGAAGAGAAACGCCACAGGCTGGTCTAAGCCCTTTGCCATTCGCTCAAGCTTCTTGAACGAAGGAGAGTTTCTTCCCCGCTCGATAAGGCTCAAGAAATCAACAGACATTCCGATCATCTCGGCGAATTTTTCTTGGGTCTCTTCCGATTGATCTCGGATTTGCCGAAGTCGGCGACCAAATAGCTTACGAAGAGTGTTCAATTTCCGCTTGCACCAACCGCAAGTCTGGCGTAATCTCGTTACGAGTACCACCGAACGGGATTACGGGTTAAATTTGAACGGAAATTGCTATGTCTGACTGGTGTCTATTGAGGACAACGCGCACGGTTCAGTCTGGAAACTGCTCAGCCGCCAAACGTGAACAGTTCGGAGACCGGGATGCCAAGTTGGGTGGAGAAAACCTCGAGATTTTCGAATGACGGAACATTGATTCCGCGCTCGATTAAACTTAGGAAGTCAACAGAAATGCCGAGTAATTCGGCAAATTGCTCCTGGCTCATGTCCTTGCCCAGGCGAATCGCCTTGATCCTCTGCCCGAATTGTTCTCGCAGACTCGGCACGTAACTCGTTTTCCGCATCGAGTCTGGCTCACACGTGTACGCAGCACCACCGAATGGCATTACGGGCGACGAAAATGGGGTGGTTGAGATTCAACCTGGGTGATGACAGCTAGTGGCTTTGGTTGTCGCCCGGTATGTACGGCGTTCGAACTTGGTCGAGTCTGGGCTGACTGGAAAATAGTAAGGGAGTGAATTCTTAGAGGGGGTTGATATGGGAAAGCGAAATGCGTCGTTCCGTTCCAAGAACCCCCGCTGGCAAAAACTTATAATTTTACCTCAAGAAATCAGCCTCCGAAGCAAATTGTTTTTATCGTTCTATAAGGAAATATTGTCTTGCTTTCAAAGAGCGACGACGGGTAAAGTTGGGTCAATTTTGACCTCGATTTTCATGAGGTTACCAGCCTTAGAGTTGTTAGAAGCAGTTTGCCGTGATGAGACGCAATGGTGCCGGATCAGCGTACTTCGTGTTCGGCTTTCGGAACACAACCAGTTTCAGCGTTTGTTCCGCACGGATCTGCTTTGTAAGCCGTTAGCGGTGAGTAGTTGTTTGGACGGAGCGGGTTTCCGCAGATCGGTGCCGCTCGTTCAAGTGCTCTTTGCTGTTGGCGAGCTTCCCCCAGAGCTCACCCCCAAGAGACCTACGACGGGTCGATTTTGTCTTGACAGCGTTGGGCTGTGCAAGGATCGTCATCGTCGGTATGTGGTTAGGGAGAGCGGATGCCTCTGACGAAAGACGAACTGATAGCTCTGGCGTGTTCCCCCTCACGCCTTCGAACACTTGCGGACGCGGATCTCATGGAGGCGCTGTCCGCGGGATGTAATGACGCGCTCGCAGTCCTGTTCGAGCGGCACAGTGCGTTGGTGTTCCACACTGCCAGAGCAATACTGAGGGATGACGGCGAGGCAGAAGAGGCAGTGCAGCGTGTATTCCTGGACATCTTCCGAGCGGCGAGGCAGTTCAACCCCGGTCGTGGGAATTTCACTACTTGGCTCCTTCAGTATGCTTACCACAGAAGCTTTGATCGACGGGCACATCTTAAGGCAAACCACTTTTACGATCTGAATGACTTCGAAGACTTGGTGCCGACCGCGCTGTTCTATGGAGCCGGTCATTTGCTATGCTTGCCTCGACAGGAAATAGTCTGCCTAGTCGAGCAGGCGCTCGCAATACTTGAGCCTCACCAGCGCAAGGTGATCGAGCTCACATATTTTGAGGGTCTGACTGCTCTGGAGATCGCCGAGAAAACGGGTGACTCTGCCTCGTCGGTCCGCCACAATTTGTATCGAGGGTTGAAGAAAGTGCGGGACGCTCTATTGGAGACGAAGAGGGTCGGGGCGAGCGCCGCTTCCGAGCGCAAAGCAAGCGCGAAGGGGATGCTGGTTGAATACCCACGAACATTATGAGGAGCTGTGCGCTGTAGCTGCGAGCGGGCAAGCCTCAGACATTGAGCTGGCAGATCTCCGGTCTCACCTCGAAGCGTGCCCCAGTTGCCGGAGCTTGGCGTATGACTTTACTGAGATCAGCGCTCAGGGACTCTCTATGCTTGCAGCTGAGCGACACCAGCGACGCATTCCTTCGGGGATGACGCCGAGATTTCTTGCTCGGGCACGATCTGAGGGGATCGAAATGAGTCGGAAACCCGACTCAACGGTGCGGAAGCGGAATCGATTTCCAGTTTTTGCCAGCATCGGTACTGTCGCCGCATTAGCTCTGATCGTAAGTTTCCTTAGGTTTCGCGGGCACGAACCCTCTTTACCCGCGCGCGACCACTTCTCCGCCAGTCAAACCACTGCGGCCGCTACGGGCACGAATTCCCAACCTAACGAAGTTCCGGACACTCGCTTGCGGGGACAGCTTGCGTCGGCACGAGCCGAATTGAATGCCGTGGATGCCAAGATCAGGGTACAGACTAGCGAACTCACGTCTGTGACCAAAGCCAAGGACACTCTGAATTCCCGCGTTGCCGATATCGAGCGGGAGAATGCGGGTCTTCTCGCCGACAAAGCTCAGCTTGAAGCTCGAATTACCCAGCTTCAGGAAGAGTTCGAGAAATCGAGGTCGGAGAAGAACGCGGGCGATGTCGCCATGGCTTTGCAGGACACCGAGATTCGAGAACTTCGAAAAAAGGTCGCCGATCAGACGGAGGCGCTGGGTCGGCAACAGGAGTTCGCGGCGAAAGCAGGGGATGTCCGAGAACTCGTAGTCGCGCGCAACCTTCATATTATTGACGTGCACGACCGGGACGGGGACGGCAAGAGCCAACGCGCGTCTGGCCGCATTTTCTATACCGAAGGCAAGTCCCTCATCTTTTATGCATATGATCTTGCCGACCCGCGAAAAGTAGACGCAAGGCTCTCGTTCCACGTCTGGGGCGAACGCTTGGGGGCTGAGAAACCGATTCAGAGCCTGGGAATCTTTCACACTGATGATGTGAGCGATGGACGCTGGGTGCTTACGTTTGACGACCCCCACGTCTTGGCGCAAATTGATTCCGTATTTGTAACGGTGGAATCCTCCCGGAAGACTGTAAAGGAGCCGGGCGGACGAAAGATACTGTTCGCTTTCCTAGGCGACAAACCCAACCATCCCTAAACACCGTTTTCTGTCTGAACCCCGCAGCCTCCTGTGATTCCACTCATCTCAGCGTTCTCGATAATAATCGCTGCACTATGCATTTCTTTTGGGCAAAAAGCTGCGATCGGCCCGCATACGCTTGTAGAGGAATACAAACTGATGATCCGTCCGTCCTCCGGGCTTGTGCACAAATCCTGTTTCTTCTTGCTGCTGGCCTCTCTCGCTGCGAACTCTGCCTTGGCGCAACTTGAAACCGCGACCGTCTCCGGGCAGGTCGTGGACCCGTCCGGTCTGAGCATCACGGGCGCCCAGATAAAGCTGATCGACATTGACCGTGATACCACAATCGCTTCGGCTACCAACGCTTCTGGACTCTACACATTTCCGAGCGTTCGGCCAGGGCGTTACCGAATGGAAGTTAGAGGCGTTGGTTTCAAGGTAGTCAATGTTACGGGTATGACCGTAAACGTCCAGGATCATCTTGAGCAAAATTTCAAACTAGCTGTTGGCTCAGTTTCTGAGTCAGTGACCGTCGAGGGCGCTGCGTCACAAGTCAACACAGAATCAGCTACGGTGAGCACCGTCGTAGATCGACAGTTTGCGGAAAATCTGCCGATGAATGGAAGGAGCTTTCAGACACTAATCCAGCTAACGCCCGGGGTGGTTCTCGCCACAAGCCAGGTCGCTGATTCCGGCCAGTTCAGCGTAAATGGGCAACGAGCAAACGCAAACTATTGGATGGTGGATGGAGTGAGCGCGAACATAGGGATCGCCGCACTCTCGGCACAAGGCGGAGAAGGGTTTTCGGGATCCCTAGGTTCTTTCAGCGCTCTCGGTGGAACCAACAGTTTGGTTTCGGTGGACGCCCTCCAGGAGTTTCGCATCCAGACCTCCACTTATGCCCCGGAATTCGGGCGTACACCGGGCGGTCAGATTTCCATCGTTACGCGCTCTGGCACAAGCCAGCTTCACGGGACATTGTTCGACTATTTTCGGAATGACGTGTTGGACGCAAATGATTGGTTTGCTGATCGCGACTCGCTGCCTAAACCACAAGAACGTCAAAACGATTTCGGTGGTACTCTTAGCGGCCCTGTCCTCCCAGATCGAACGTTCTTTTTCTTTTCATACGAGGGTTTGCGTCTTCGCCTTCCACAAATTGCAGAAACTACTGTTCCCTCGATTTCCGCTCGACAGAATGCAATACCAGCAGTGCAATCTCTTCTGAATGCTTACCCCTTGCCACCCGCCTCGGCCCCGGATACAAATGGCATTTCTCCCTTGAATGCCAGTTTTTCGAACAGCGCCACGCTTGATGCGTACAGCATTCGGATAGACCATAAATTAAATAGCAAGCTTAGTTTCTTTGGTAGGTACAACTATTCTCCCTCCCAAATTCTTCAGCGCGGAGGACTCACTTTCAGCGCCCTGAGTATGGTTGAACCTAGCCAGATTACGACACAGACCGCAACTATAGGATCTACGTGGACAATATCACCGTTTGCAGTTAACGACCTACGATTCAACTACAGCAGGACGACCGCTAGTAGCTATGGCCGCCTAGATAATTTCAGCGGGGCCATTCCTTTGACGTCTCCTCCCTTCCCGAGTCCTTACACCACTCACGACGCCTACTTTTATACGAACACTTTTTCCTTAACGGACGGCTCATTCTTTGTAGGGAAACTCGCACAAAACGCACAGCGCCAGATAAACATCATTGATAATCTTACCGTCCAGAGAGGGTCGCACAGCTTTAAGGTCGGCCTTGATTTTCGGCGTCTATCGCCACTATACGCGCCTCCTGCATATCAGCAATCTGCGTATTTCGGGAGTGTTTCGGCCGCGGAAGCAGGAAATGTCT
>Ga0070735_10002333_pt1 | contig 17314 bp, 17 predicted proteins | sample Coa_R1_FD_66443 | JGI IMG/M metagenome (GOLD analysis project Ga0070735, IMG submission 66443) | Surface soil microbial communities from Centralia Pennsylvania, which are recovering from an underground coalmine fire - Coalmine... | ecosystem: Environmental > Terrestrial > Soil > Unclassified ... | reverse complement strand
CCTGGGTTGAACTCGCCGCTTTGGAGACGGACCCGGCGAAGGTGCGCTCGGATTTGGAAAAAGCCGTGCCGCTGAATCCACGCTGGGCGGAACCACATGTGCGCCTGTCAAAGCTGGGGGCCGATGCGGCCGCCCAGGTTCCGGAGCTGAAGATCGCTGCGCAATTGGAACCGCGGAACGCACAACTCTGGCAAACTCTGGCGGAGACGGCGGAGGCGGGCAACCAATTTCAGGAAGCGGCAAAGGCGTGGTCGGCGGCAGAGCGGGCGGCCGCGACGCCAGAACAGCAGGCGCGCATCCGGCAAGCCCGGTTGGACGTGGAGCAGAAACGGCTGGACTACGAAGCGGCCGAGAGGCGGCGTGCAGCGGAAGAGAAGGCGCGCGATCTGGAGCGCGTGCGGAATGCGGCTATGGCGCAAGTGCAGCAGGCAGTGGAAAATGCGAACCGGCAAATGGCAGCGAACGGCTCGACGCCTCCGCCAACCAAGGTGGTGCCATGGTGGGGCAACACAGAGCAGGGGTCGAAGAAGCTGAACGGAGTGCTCCAGAGGGTGGATTGTGAGGGCAAGGCGGCGCGGCTGATCATACGTGACGACGATGGCGCAGTGACGCGATTGGTGATTCGCGATGCGTCGGCGATTGCGGCACAGGGAGGCAATCAGGCACTGGGCTGTGGGGTGCAGCGTGCGAACCGGCGCATTCGCGTCGAGTACAACGCCAAACCCGACGCCAAATTGGGCGTCGCCGGTGAAGTGGTAATGCTAGAATTTCCTTGATGCGCCCGCGCATACCCCTTCGCTGGGTCGCGATGGGGGTCTTTGCACTTTCCTCGACGCTGAATTACATGGATCGGCTGTTATTGGCGGCGGCAGCGCCGTTGCTGGAGCACGATTTCCATCTTTCAAACCGCGATTACGGGCTGCTCCTTTCGGCAGTTTCGATCGCCTATGCTCTGAGTGCGCCGCTGATGGGTTTGTTTCTCGATCGCCTCGGATTGAATCGGGGGGTTTCGCTGGCAGTCGCGTTCTGGTCGGTAGCGGGAGCGGCGACGGGTCTGGCGCGAAATTTTTCGCAACTGGTGGGCTGCCGGGTCTCGCTGAGCGTGTTCCAGGCGGCTGGAATTCCAAGCTCCGGGAAGGCGAGCGCGACGTATCTGGAGTCAAAAGAACTGGCGCTGGGAGCGGCACTGAACCAGCTTGGTTTGAGCCTGGGCGGGATTGCAGCGCCCATTGTCGTCGGCTGGATGGCGCCGGCGTATGGCTGGCCATCGGCGTTCTATTTCTGCGGACTGTTGGGATTCGCGTGGATTCCAGTGTGGCTGTGGATGGCGCAGCGCGCGCCGAAGCAGGCGGTGGTCGCGGGGTCGCGCCAATTTGCGGTCGGGGATTTACTGCGCGACCGGCGGTTCTGGAGTCTATTGGCCGCCACCGTTTTTGCCATGACGGTCTATACATTATGGAGCAACTGGACAACACTGTATTTCGTGGAATCGCGCCGCATGACGCAGGTTGAAGCGAACCGCCGGTTCGCGTGGATTCCACCGTTGTTCGCGACACTCGGCGGAGCCGCGGGAGGTGCGCTGGCATTTCGCTGGATTCGCGGAGGTGTAGCCGTACTTTCAGCGCGCCTGCGCGTATGCCTGCTTAGCGCGCTGTTCGTGTTAGCGACGGCTGCGGTTCCCCTGATGCCGTCGCCCGGTTGGGCAGCGGCGGCGATCAGCGTCAGCTATTTCTGGTCCGTGTGCCTGAGCACAAATCTTTATGTCATGCCGATTGACCTGTTCGGGCCAGGCCGGGCGGCATTCGGTGTGGCGGCGCTGACGTTTGCTTACGGGCTGATGCAGACGTTCGCATCGCCCGCTATCGGAAGCCTAGTGGACCGGTTCGGGTTCGGCTCGGTCTGCGCCGGTGTTTCGGTTTTGCCGCTGGCATCAGTTGGAATTCTGCGCTGGGGAGTGCTTCCCGCTCGCGCATAATGCTCAATGGACAATTCGCTCCAGATCCGTTCCGCTGAAGCCAGTGACCTTGAGGCGATCATGCAGATTCAGGAGGCGTCTCCGGAAGCCGCCCACTGGCCAGCCGATTCGTATTTGCAATACGAATGCCGGGTGGCGGCAACAGGCGAGCGGCTGGTTGGATTCCTGGTGTCGCGCCAGACGGCGGACGGTGAACGGGAGATTTTGAATCTAGCCGTGGATCCGGATTTTCGCCGACAGGGGATTGCGCGGAGATTACTGGAGAGGGCGTTGAGCAGCGCCGCTGGGGAGTGGTTTCTGGAGATGCGGCAGTCGAATGAGGCGGCGCGGAACCTCTATCTCAGTATGGGTTTTCAGCAGGTGGGGTTACGGCCAGCCTATTACCAGGATCCCTCCGAGTGGGCTATTGTCATGAGATTTTTTTCATGATACTGTCGTAGTGCGATGGGCCGTCGGTGACCCGTCGCGTAAACGCTGATGCGGTTAGCGACAACAACCTACCCACCGAGCCTGTTTCCTTCCAACAAAACTATATCGACTCGGCATGGCAGCTCACAAAAGGAGAACCCCTTGATGGAGATTAACACGCAAGAAGAATTGAAAGCGCATCTGATGGCGACCAACGAAGAATTCCGGCGCGTCGCGCAGGAGCATTCTTTATACCACAAGCAGCTCGAAGCTCTGGAAGCCAAGTCGCATCTCACTGAACAGGAGCAGATTGAAGAAGTCCGGCTGAAAAAGCTGAAGCTCCACTTGAAAGATCAAATGATTCAGATGATGGCGGAGCACAAATCGCAGCAGGTAGCCTAAGGACGGCCGCAACAACGAAGGCGGGCGGCAGCTTCTTTTCGGGTAATGAGGCGGCCGCCGGTCACAGTGCGGCGTAAGTCATCAGCTTGCGCTTTTGAAGAGTAAGGATGCCCGGCGGGTGGTAGCGCCCGCCGGGCTTTGCAATTTAGGGCGGTTCATTCACGTGATTCGGGTTTCTGGCTGCTATTTCGCAAGGAAGCGGCGGATACGTTCCACGGCTTCCATCAGATTTTGGCGGGAATTGGCAATACTGAAGCGGAGATAGCCCTCGCCGTATTCGCCAAAGGAGGTGCCCGCCAGCGCCGCGACGCCGGTCCGATCGAGCAGCGCATCGGCCAGATCCTTGGAAGATCTTCCGGTTCCCGTGATGTTCGGGAAGGCATAGAATGCGCCGCTCGGAAGCGCGCAGCGGAACCCAGGCAGGGAGTTCAGGCCCGCAATGAAGGCATCGCGGCGGCATTTGAATTCCTGCACCATACGGACTGCGTCCTCCTGCGGACCGGTGATGGCGGCGATGCCGGCACGCTGCGTAAAGCTGGCTGTACAGGAATTTGAATTCACCATCAGCTTGTTCACCGCATCCACCAGCCATTCCGGCATGACGCCGTAGCCCATGCGCCAGCCGGTCATCGCGTAAATTTTCGAGAAGCCGTCGAGGATGATCGTTTTCTCGAGCATCCCGGGCAGTGAGGCGATCGAGAGCGGCGGCTCATCGAAGTAGATGCGCGAGTAGATTTCATCGGAAAGCACGATCAGGTCGCGGTCACGCACCATGTCTGCAATCGCGCGAATGTCGGCTGCCGGAATCACGCCACCGGTCGGATTCTGGGGCGAGTTCAAGATCAACATTTTCGTGCGATCGCTTAGGCTGTGGCGCAAAACGTCGAGATCGAACGAGAAGCCGCGCTCTTCGACCAGCGGAATCGAAACGGGTGTTGCGCCCAGGAAGCGGACCATCGATTCGTAAATGGGGAAACCAGGATTGGGTAATACAACCTCGTCGCCCTCTTCGAGCAGCGCGAGCATAGGAAAGAAAATGATAGGCTTGCCGCCTGGGACTACACAGACGTGCTCCGGGCCGACTGATATACCACGAGTTTCGGAGACTTGCGCGGCAATCGCTGTGCGCAGTTCCGGCATACCTTGGGTGGGTCCATAGTGGGTCCAGCCTTCATCGAGAGCTCGCTTGCCGGCATCGACGATGTGTTGTGGGGTCGCGAAATCCGGCTCGCCGATTTCGAGATGAATGATGCTGCGGCCCTTGGCTTCCAGCGCGCGGGCGCGCACCAGTACTTCGAAGGCAGTTTCAATGCCGATTCGATTCATTCGTTCTGCAATTTTCATGAGGATGAGGACTTTCGGAAGTAGGGGATGGTATTGCGAAACTCAACGAAGCGGACGCGGTCGCCAATAACAGCGCGCGGGCCCAGGATTCTCGCGGTGAGACGGCGTCCGGTATCGAGCGTGATAATCGCGAGCTGATAAGGGACGTCGCTGGCGAAAGCTTCTGGTGGAGAAAAGACAACTGTTTCGGTGTAGACGGTGCCGGACCCAGGGGTTGGTTCAGAGGACGCTGCGCTCATGCCGCTCCCAGTATGGTAACAACCGCTGTGGCTCCCGATCCACCGAGATTTTGGGCCAGCCCGAGGGAGTGTCGTTCCAATTGGCGCTCGCCCGCTTCGCTGCGGATCTGCTGGGAGACGTCGAAGATTTGGGCGACTCCGGTTGCCCCGACAGGGTGACCCTTCGATTTCAATCCGCCGCTAGCGTTTACCGGGCGCTCACCACGCAGGCACGTTCGGCCGGCCAGTGCGTAGGGGCCGCCTTCCCCTTTTTTCACGAATCCCAAATCCTCAGTGGCGACGATTTCGGCGATGGTGAAACAATCGTGAACCTCGGCGAACTGGATGTCATTGGGTCCGAGGCCCGCCATGCGGTAGGCCTTTTCCGCCGCTGATTTGACGGCAGCAAAAGTGGTGATGTCGTCTTTTTCTTCCAGAGCAACACGGTCGGAGGTTTGGGCGATCCCGAGCACGCGAACCGGTTTGGAGGTGAAATCGCGGGCGCGGTCCAGCGGCGCGATCAGCACGGCGGCTGCGCCATCGCTAATCAGCGAGCAATCGTAAACGGTGAGCGGCTCCGAAACGGGTTTGCCGTTGAGCGCCTGCTCCATGGTAATGACCTTGCGCATGTGGGCGTAGGGATTTTTGGCGCCGTTGGAGTGATTCTTCACTGCGACGGCGGCGAGTTGCTCGCGAGTGGTGCCGTACTGGTGCATATGCCGGCGGGCGATCATGGCGAACAGAGCGGGGAAGGTGGCGCCAGCCTTCACTTCGCCGCACAAATCGCCAGCGCCGGCCAGGATTTCGGCGACTTTGGCGGTCGGCTGCGAGGTCATCTTTTCTACACCGGCGATGAGGACTACATCGTAGATGCCAGCGGCAACGGCGGTAACGGCGTGATAGAAGGCCGAACCGCTGGAAGCACAAGCAGCCTCAAAGCGTGTCGCCGGTACACCGGTAATTCCGAGAGCGGACGCGACGTAGGGCGCCAAATGGTTTTGCCCGACGAAGGAGGGTCCGGCAAAGTTCCCGAGATAGAAAGCTTCGACCTGCCCGGCCTTAGCATGTGCATCCTCCAGGCATTTCCGGCCGGCCTCGACGGCGAGCGAGCGCAAATCGCGATCTGCAAATGCTCCAAATGGCGTCTTGCCTATGCCAACCACTGCCACCGGTCTCATATATGATTAGAGTAGCGCCGATGAAGAGTGGACGCAGAAAGCAGAGTCAATTGGCGCGCGTGGGAATGAAGCGAACCAGTCTCCACGTTTTGGCTGCTGTAACGTCATGCCTTATAGGACGGGTATCGTCCGGCGGTAGCAGGCGATGGCAGCAGCATTGGCAGCAATCGGGGAATTGATGAACGAAGCGGTCCAGCCCACCTACGAGGCGGCGCATGAGCTGCAAAGCCGCTTTATTTCCGACAACTTACGGCGAGTTTTCATACTGATTTACCGGATCGTGGGCAATGTCGCAGATGCCCAGGATTTGACGCAAGAGGCCTTTATCAAGGCGCTGCAACGCCAGGAGCAGCTTAAAGACGCTGAAAAGGCCGCGCACTGGCTGTCCCGCATTGCTAGCAACACGGCGATCGATTTTCTACGCCGCCACGGCCGGGTTAACTTCTGTGAGATCGACGATCTGCCGGAGCCGCTGAGTGCCTCGCCATTGGAGAGCCCAGAGCAGTTATTGCTGCGTTCGGAGCGGCGCGAGTACCTGGAGGCAGGTCTGGAGGTGCTCACGGACAGAGAACGGACAGCCCTCATTCTTCGCGATGTAGAGGGGCTGCCGGCCGGAGAGGTGGCGCGGCGGTTGAATTGCTCAAAGGCTACGGTCCGGTCACACATCGCCAATGCGCGGATCAAGTTCCGGCGCTACATGGAAAAGAGGAAGCCATGAGGCATCCAGGCGAAAGCGAACTGTCCTTGTTTGCCGGCGGCGAGCTGGGATTTCTGGAACGGCTCCGCATAGGCCGGCACGTGTCGCACTGCGCCACTTGCCGCGCGCAGTCGGATTTGTTCCGGGCCGACCGGGAACGGTTACAAGTTGGTCTTGGGAAGTTGCCGGACGAGCTGGATTGGCGCCGGTTAGCGCAGGAGATGACCGCGAATATTCGTGTCGGTTTGGAAGCGGGCGAGTGTGTGGGTCCGGTACGCGGCATCCATCACCTCACGAGTTGGAATTTGAACGGCTGGGGTTTGGGTGCGATGATTGCCGGTTTGTGTATGCTAGTCGCGCTGGGCTGGTGGATGCGGATGCCATATTCCGATACGCAATCATTGGCTCATGCGCTGCACACGGTTTGGACGGGTCATGGACCTTCAGCGGAGCCACTATCTTCGGATCATGGAGTGATTCTCGAGGCGGGCACGGGCGGGATTGAAGTGAAACAGAATGGCCAGTCTATGACCTTTGTCAGCCCGCGGTCGGAGGCGCTCACCGTGAGCGTGAGCCTACAGGGATCGGCACAGGCGAGTTACGTGGATTCGGATACCGGTCAAGTGAACATTGCGAATGTTTATGCGCAGTAGAGCAGGCCAATTCGCTTTTTGCCTTGCCATTTCCAGTGCACTGGCGCTGAGCGCGCAGACGTTGGGCTTGCAGGTAGTCCCCCGGATCGATTTGCCAAAAGACTCGCCGGTGGCGCTGATTTCGGCCGATTGGGGCGGCTCGACGGCCTCGGCACGGGGTGGCGCGATGATCGTAGATCTGCACGCCGCGCTGTCTCTCCGGAATTCGACAGCCAAGCGCGTGCGCGGCATCACACTAACGGTGGTGGCGCAGGAAGTAACGCCGGGCGGTAAGGGCTCGCTCTCAATTCCTTGTCTCGATGTCGGTCCGGGTGAGGCATTTCCAGTGCGGTTGGATATGCGGTTGTTGCGTCCGTTGCAGGCCGGCGGGGGCCTTCCCGCGCAGATCGGTCTCGACGGCGTGCTGTTTGACGACTTGAGTTTTTACGGCCCCGACCACCTGAATTCGCGCCATACAATGACCGTATGGGAGATGGAAGCGCGGCGCGACCGGCGCTACTACAAGGCGCTACTCGAAAAAAGTGGGCCGACTGTGCTGCAAAACCAAATTCTGGCGGTTCTGGCGCGAGAGCCAGAGCGTCTCCAGGTGGGGATGGAAGTAGCGCGCGGTCCGGCCACCAATGTGGAGCCGGGCGGGCACGATTTGCAGTTCGCTTTTTTGCGCTTTCCAGACTCTCCGGTTGAACCTTCCGACGGGATCGCTCAAGTAGCGGGCAATGAGGCCCGCGAGCCGCGCATGGACGTCCGCAACCGGTCCGATCGCCCTATCCGGTATCTGGAGATCGGGTGGATTCTGCAGGATCAACGAGGACGCGATTTTCTGGCGGGTTCCGTTCCCGCGCGGGTCACCCTAGCGCCGGGGCAGAGGAGCCAGGTTCACCAGGATGCCGCGGTCAAGTTTCCCGGGCGGCCCGGCCAGGCGCTTTCGATAACCGGGATGACCGGCTTTGTGAATAATGTTGAGTTCAGCGATGGCGCGGTGTGGATTCCGAGCCGGGCGGAAATTCAGAGTGCCGGTCTCGAAAGCATCCTGGGGCCTTCGCCCGAGGAACAGCGGCTGGTCCAGATCTACCGCCGGAAGGGTTTGCAAGCGCTGATCGCGGAATTGAAGAAATTCTGACCGGGCTAAGCAGGCTTACTCGCCTATAATCTTCACCAGAACTCGTTTCTTCCTTCGTCCGTCGAACTCACCGTAGAAAATCTGCTCCCAAGGCCCGAAATCGAGTTTCCCTTCAGTAATAGCGACGACCACTTCGCGGCCCATGATCTGCCGCTTCATATGCGCGTCCGCATTATCTTCGCCCGTGCGGTTGTGCCGGTATTGGGAGACTGGCTCGTGGGGCGCGAGTTTCTCAAGCCAATCGTCGTAGTCCTGATGGAGGCCCGATTCATCGTCGTTGATGAACACAGATGCAGTGATGTGCATGGCGTTTACCAGGACAAGCCCTTCGCGCACTTTGCTTTCGGCGAGACAAGCAGTCACCTGACGTGTGATGTTGATTAAGGCGCGCCGGGCGGGGACCTCAAACCACAATTCCTTGCGATAGCTTTTCATACGATTCGAGGGTAGCAGGACAGAAGTGAAGTGCGCGGCCGCTACAGCCAGTAGCTCTGGTAGCTACTGTTGTTTGACTTGGCTGTTCAACTTCGCTTAGACTCCTGGTAACGCCGCTCGCAACTGGAGGGCTTGGTTCCGAACGCCTGGGCTGCCAACCGCTGGGCAAGTTTGAGCCCTCGCCGAGCGTGGGGAGGCCGGACCATGAAGCCCGCTACGACTATCACAAAAGTCTGCCGCGTTTTGGGGGAATTTAAGAGCCGCCCCTCCCTCGGCATCACCGATTTAGCGCGCAGGACAGCATTGCTCCCGAGCGACGTGCATCGCATTCTGACGTCCCTGCAACTATACGGCTATGTGGAGCAGGATCTGGAGACGAAGAGATATCGCCTGGGCGCTGGACTCCTGCGGCTGGGCTTGACAACCTTTCAGCGGAATGTGCTGCATGAAAAAGGCCGGCCGATTCTCATGCGCCTTTCCGAACAACTGGAGGCGGCTACTCATTTGGCGATGCTCGACATCCAGGAATGCGAAGTTTTCCTGGTCGATCAGGTTGATCCGCCGGTGGACGTCTTGTTCAAGGCGCGGCTGGGCTCGACAGCGAGCGCACACTCTACTGCACTCGGGAAAACAATCATGGCGAGCATGGACCGCCAGACATTGCTGGAGGTGCTGGAACGGACTGGCCTGCCTAAGATTACAGGGCACACCATCACCGATTTGGCGGCGCTTGAGAGCGAATTCCAGATGATCCGGCAGCGCGGCTACGCCGTGGATCAGGAAGAGTCCGTCGAGGGGGCCTGCTGCATCGGGTGCCCCGTTCGGAATTGCGCGAGTTCCGTAATTGGAGCTATTAGTGCATCGATGACCGCGGACCGGTTCCGTGTTTCGAATCGAACGCGCCTGGCGGCCCAGGTCGAAGCCGCGGCATTGGAATTGTCCGCCGCGCTCGGTTACGACCCTCGCGGAATGGGACAATATCGCTGCGCCGGCTAGCGGCGTGATCTGCCCCTAAGGCTCCACAAGGAAAAGCTATGAAACACCGCTCTGACAAATTTTCACGAAGACGTCTACTGGATGGAGCGCTGGTCGCCGCGGGCGCTGGACTCGCGGCCACTGCACAATCCGCTGCCCAGAACAAGGCCGGACAGCGAGCATTGGCCTTAATCGGCGACCGGTACCACAATGCGGACTACATCCGGGTTGGTCTGGATAAAGTCTTCACGCCATTGGGAGTGAAGGTAGACTACACGATTCAATATGAGGCTATCTCCCGGGACCTTTTGAAGAACTATCGGCTCTTCCTAATTCTGCGCGACGGGATGATCTGGCCGGACGGATACCTGGGGCCCGATGCTTACACGGCGTACGAACAGGGGCTCGAAAACAAGAAGGAGTTCCCGGCGGCAAAACCGGAGACCTGGATTACGGAAGAACAAGGAGCCGCCATTCAAGAATTCGTAAGGGCCGGAAACGGCTTCTACGCGCTGCATAACAGCAGCCATGTCTCTCTTTCCTCGAAGAATTACCGCGAAGTGATGGGCGGCGCGTATATCGGACACCCGACTCTGCGGCCGTTCACAGTGCGCATCACCAACCACGACCATCCGATTACATCCGGCATCAAGGACTTCATCGTCAATGACGAACAGCATTACGTCGCGTATGATAAGGAGTCCAAGTACCTCCTGGCCGAGGCGGAGAACATCGACCAATTGGACTACGATGGCCACGGAACCAAGTCCATCTCAGCTTGGGCGTATGATTACGGTAGCGGGCGAGTGGTTTTCACCGCGGTGGGACATACGATTCATGCGTTGTGGGTTCCCGAATATCTCGAAATGCAGAAGCGGGCGGTCCGGTGGTTATTAAAAGAACTATAAACGCGTTTTTCGCCTGGGGCGTCGTGTTCGCGGCACTAAGTTCGGCTCAGCCGATGGTTGCGACGATGCCGCCGGGCGAGCACTATTACATGTACGTTGGCACGTACACGGGTCCGAAGAGTAAAGGCATTTATGCGTTTCGCTACGACACGAAGCGCGTATCGTTTGAGCCGCTGGGATTAGTTGGCGAAATGGAGCGCCCCTCCTTCCTGGCGATCCATCCAAACGGGCGTTTCCTATATGCGGTCAGCGAATTGGGCAATGACGGCCACACGAACGGATTCGTATACAGCTTCGCTATCGATCCCATCACGGGAAAGCTGACGTTCATCAACAAGCGTTCTTCCGGCGGCGGCGGAGCATGTCACCTGGTCGTGGATAAAACGCAGCAGATATTGCTGGTGGCAAACTATGGCAGCGGAAGCGTGGCGGCCTTTCGCCTGGCGCCCGATGGCAGTATCGGCGAATCGACGGCAGTGATGCAGTTCAGCGGATCGGGCCCAAACCCGCAGCGGCAGCGGGGACCGCATGCGCACGCCGTCGTGTTGTCCCCGGATAATCGATTCCTGTTCGTTCCGGATCTTGGAACGGATCAGATTCACATCCTCAAGTTCGATCCGGTTAAGGGCAGTCTCGCTCTGAATGAGCCGCCGTACGCGAAAGTAGATCCCGGCGCCGGGCCGCGGCATTTGACTTTCGCGCCGGATGGCAGGTTCGCCTATGTTGTGGATGAGATGGGTTCCACGGTGACGGCCTTCAACTACGAAGCAGGGCTGGGCGCGTTGACTGAGTTGCAGGTGGTCTCCACGCTCTCGGACGAGTTCACGGGAATCAATAATGCGGCAGAGATCCAAACCGACCCCGCCGGACACTACCTCTATGCCTCCAACCGCGGCAACGATAGTATTGCTGTGTTCTCTATCGAGAAAAACTCAGGCAAGCTCGTACGTATTCAAATTGCGCCCACACAAGGACGCACGCCCCGCAATTTTACGATAGATCCCACTGGAAAATATCTTTTGGCAGCAAACCAGGATACCGACAATATCATCATCTTCCGGATGAATCACCGGAGCGGAAAGCTCACTCCGGCCGGGAAAATGCTGGCTGCGCCGTCCCCAGTATGTCTAACCTTTGTATCCGCTCCCTGACGGCAGCGTCATATTGTTTCTAGTATTTTGAACGGACTGTTGACGGGCCACGGTAATTGCGACCACAATTTGCTATGGACAAGCTGACCGTTCCCCTGGCAACGCTGTTGCTGCTGACCGCCTGTTCTCATACAGAAAATTCAAAGAGTACGGAGATTTCCAGTTCGGTCGGAACAATTGTCCGGCTGGATCCGGCATTCGACGCACTGGTTCCTCAGTCAGCCAAGATTGAAAAATTGGCCGACAGCTTTCAGTTCACAGAGGGTCCGGTATGGCGCCCGCAAGGCGTATTGTGGTTCAGCGATGTAGTGGGTAACGTGGTCCGCCAGTGGTCCCCGGACGGCAAAGTTACTGAAATTCTCAGGCCTGGTGGGGCCGATCACCCGGATTACGCACCTCCTGGGTCGTTCATTGGCCCCAATGGCATGATCAACGACCGGGACGACGCCGTCCTGCTCTGCCAGCATGGCAATCGCCGCATCGTTCATATTAGCCGCGACCGGCAGATTATGACTCTGGTGGATCGCTGGGAGGGCAAAAAACTCAATAGCCCCAATGACCTGGTCTACAAATACGACGGCGCGCTTTATTTCACCGATCCGCCGTACGGTCTGGTCAAACAGGATGAGGATCCCACTAAGGAGATCAAATTCAATGGTGTCTTCCGGTTCGCGCAGGGGAAACTGGACCCGGTGATTCGCGATCTGACGCGTCCGAACGGAATCGCCTTCTCGCCCGATCAAAAGTATCTCTATATCGCGAATTCCGACGAGAAGAATAAGGTCTGGATGCGCTACGACGTTCAACCGGATGGCACCGTCAAGAATGGCAAAGTTTTCTTCGATGTGACGGCAGAAAAAGAAGACGGATTACCGGATGGCATGAAAGCAGACGCCCAGGGAAACCTGTACTGCGCGGGACCCGGCGGAATTTGGGTCTTCTCGCCCGACGGCAAACATTTGGGCACCATCAAGCCGGGAGAGACTCCCGCCAATTGTAATTGGGGCGATGCGGATCACAAAACACTGTACATAACAGCGCGCACCGGCCTGTATCGCATCAAGTTGGCCGTCGAAGGCGAAAAGGCGCTCTATCAGTAACACGCATTTAGGAGGGAAACAATGAAGCGAAGAACGTGCTTGAAAACAATGCTGGCCGGGGCAGGCTTAGCTGCCACGGTAAACGCGCAGAAAACTCATCACCCGATCGAACTGCATGTCGATCTTCAGGTGGACCCGGCGAAGGAAAAAGAGATGCTTCACATTTTCCATACACAGTTCCATCCGGCCGCAGCCAAGCAGCCAGGTTTTATCGATGTCAAGATGCTGAAGCTGCGCTCGGCTCTACAGGGCTCCGCGCCGCCTAGATCGAACTACCGCTTCGTACTGATCTATCAAACCGAGGAGCAACGCAAGGCGTGGGTGGAGACCCCCATTCACAAAAAGCTGTGGCCGACGATCGAGAACACGCTCGTTTCCAAGGACTACACCGTACTGCTCTACGACGTGGCCTAACTTTCCGCGATCCACTCCGGTGAGGCCGGACATGCAAGAAGGAGCGACCCCATGACTGCGCGACTCTCTTTTCTGTTGTTGTCGATCGCATATTCGCTCGCCGCCCAGTCGGGCAGCAGTGTGATCTTCGGCACGGTTACGGATCCGACAGGTTCCGCGGTTGTCCGCGCCCAGGTAACCGCGACTAACGAAGCCACGGGAGTGTCCGAAAAGGTCAACTCCAACGCGGATGGCTACTACATCTTTCCCGATCTTCGTCCCGGAAGCTATGACGTCACCTGCTCGGTTTCCGGCTTTGAAACTGTAGAGCGCAAGGGGGTGGTTCTCGAAGTCGACCGGCGTGCCCGCGTCGATATTACGATGCAGGTCGGCGAAGTAAAGCAGGTGATGGAGGTGCAAGGCAGTGTCAGTACCGTCGATACCTTCACGTCTACTGTCAAGGATGTTGTGGATTCGCATCGCATGGACGACTTGCCGTTGAATGGGCGCAATGCGCTCTCGTTGCAGGCTTTACTGCCGGGCGCAATCCAGATGGGCTCGGGCGAAGCGGCCAGCGGCATTGCCTTGAACACCAATCTGGTTTTCAGCGTGAATGGCTCGCGTGCCGATCAGTCTGCCTATGTTTTGGACGGCGGGCTAAACATGGATATGTACAACAATGTTCCGGCGGCCTTCCCGAATCCGGATACGCTGCAGGAGTTTTCGATTCTCGAAAACAGCTACAGCGCCATCAATGGCCGCAACGCCGGCGCCGTGGTCAATATGGTGACCAAGTCAGGCACCAATCAGTTGCACGGCGATCTCTACGACTTTCTGCGCAACAGCGACATGGATGCGCGGAACTTCTTTTCCGCTGGAGTTTCGCCGCTGCACCGGAATCAGTTTGGCGGCACCGTGGGTGGTCCGGCGAGGCTTCCGCACTATAATGGGCGGGATCGCACGTTCTTCTTTTTCGCTTATGAAGCCACGCGGCAAACTCTCGGGAGCACGAGTTCCTCCACCGTTGTTCCGACGGCGCTGGAGCGGCAAGGCGACTTCTCCCAGAGTCACATTGGGACGAAGCCCATCACGGTTGCGCCCCCGAGCACGGTGACAGCACAAAATCCGGTTGGCGTGCCGTTCCCCGGCAACATTATTCCTGCGAGTCTGCTGGATCCAGTCGCTTTGAATTTCACCAAAGCTTTCATCCCGCTTCCCAACAGCCCCGGAAACATTTACACTTACAACCTTTCGGTTCCCACTAACGACAACCAGGTGGTGACTAAAATCGACCACTCGATTTCAAACGCGAATAAACTCAGTATCCGTTATTTCTGGGACGACACTTTCAATGTGCAAAACACCACTCTGCCGGCCTTCAATTCACAGAATGACTGGGTGACGCATAACGGCACGATCAACGACACGCATATCTTTTCGCCGGCGTTCATCAATGCGGCCACCTTGACGATCGCGCGGAACACGTTTATTCGCGGTCCTGAGGTGACTAATCCGGTCAACTTCGCAGCGCTCGGGTGCCAGTCCTGCGTCCCGCTCTCCCCGCCCAGCGTGCCAACCGATTGGGCCGTCAGCGTGAACGACGGGTTGGGCCTTCGGGTGCCAACGAACTATTTCAGCTACATGATGAATTATCAGTTCATCGACACAATCTCCTGGACCCGGGGAAATCATCTATTACAATTCGGCGGCGATATCGCAAAAGTCCGGCGGAATGGCCGTGAGTACTTCCAGAAGGAGGCGGATTTCTCGTTCAATGGATTGGCGTCGGGCAATTACGGCTATGGCTACGCGGATTTCTACCTCGGGGCCGCAGCTAATGTGTACCAGAATTCGCCGATTTCGTCGTGGCAGTATAAGTGGACTCCGTTCCTGTACTTTCAGGATGACTGGCGGGTTTCTCACAAGCTGACCCTCAACCTGGGTATGCGCTGGGAGCCTTACATCACCATCAAGGACAGATATGGCGAGAATGCTGCGTTTCGGCCGGGCGAGAAATCCCAACTTTATCCGCTTGCTCCGGTTGGCTACGTATTCTCGGGCGACCCAGGCATTTCGGCCGGAGTGACGCCGAACCGCTATGACCGGTTCTCTCCCCGTGTTGGATTTGCTTACGATCCCTTCGGGGACGGGAAGACGAGCATTCGCGGCGGCTATGGAATCTTCTCCGATACGCTCCAACTTGTCGCTTTGAATTCGAACCCAACGGATCAGCCGTTTTCTTATGGGCTGACCACGTATAACGTTCCGTTCTCGAATCCGTACGTGAATAATCCGCAACAGCTTCAATTGCTCGAAACCTATCAGCGGCCAACGACGGCTGCGCAGCGTGCCAACTGGCAATTCTACCTTCCCCTCCAGGTGATTTCGATGAATCCAGACTTCACCAGCGGCTATATCCAACAATGGAATATGAATGTGCAGCGGGAGGTCTGGAAGAAGATCGTTCTCACCGTTGGGTACCTGGGAAATAAGGGGACGCGATTGCATGTCAACGAGCAGATCAATCCGGCGATCTACATCCCCGGCCAGTCCACGACGGGGAATGTCGATTCGCGACGCATCTATCAGGGTTACCAAACGATCGAAAGCATTCAATCGACCGCTAATTCCACCTATCACTCGCTGCAGGTGAATTGGAATCGGCGCTTCGAGGGCGGCTTCACGTTTTTGGGTTCTTACGTTTGGTCGAGAGCGATCGATCTGGCATCTACCGATGGGAACAGCGGTCTCGGTAATCAGGCGTCCGATCCCTTTAACTGGGATAAGGACAAGGGTCTCGCCGACTTCAATGTCAAGCATCGGTTCGTCACATCTTTTATTTGGGACTTGCCGTTTTTTCATGGGTCGAAAGGCCTGGAGCGAGCGCTTCTGACAGGCTGGCAGGTGAACGGAGTTTTGACCTTGCAAACCGGACTCCCGTTCACCGTCGCGGCAGGTGTGGATCGGAGCCTGGCTGGAGTTGGGCTGGACCACGCGGACGTCCTCGGGCCGGTCGCTACGAATGATGGCGAATCGGTGAAGAGCAAGGTGGCGCGATATTTCGATACCACGGCGTTTGCGCTTCCGGCCTTGGGCACATTCGGTACAGGCGGCCGGAACATCCTTTCCGGTCCGGGTGTTGAAAATTTGGATGCTGGACTGTTCAAGGAATTTCCAATCAATGAGAGCCGGCGGTTTGAGATTCGATGGGAGGTTTTCAACAGCTTGAACCGGCCGAATTTCAATAATCCGAATGCATCTTTCTCCAGCCCGAATTTCGGACACATTCTGGCGGCTCACGATCCGCGCATTCTGCAATTGGCCGCCAAGTTCTACTTTTGAGTTCACGGGACGCGGGATGAACCGCTACGGAAATTAAACATGGGAATCGAACAAAAATTGACTCGCCGGTCCGCAGTTCGCTCACTTGGATATGCCGGATTGGCCCTTGCGGCAAGCCGCAGCACAGTTGCCAGTCCGTCCAAAGAAACAGTTCGCCGCAACGCGACGGCGTTTGCTTTGTGCGGAGATGAATCCCATAATTCGGACTATATCGAGACTGCCTTGACCAGAAACCTGATAGAGGGCGCAGGGTTCTCAATCGATTTTACGGATCAAGAGAAGCTGCTCAGTTACGAGAGTCTGAGGCATTACAAAATACTGATCATGTTCCGCGATGGTCTCCGGTTCCCGGACGGCTATTATCAGGCGATGTACTGGACCGGTAAGCCCCAGGACATCGTGAGCGTTCCACCTCTCGCGAAGAAAATCGGAGGGTTTCGAGACGGTGTGGGTTGGATGACCGCGGAACAGGGTAGAGGTATTAAGCGCTGGGTCCAGGAGGGCGGTTCGTTGTGGGCATTTCACAACAACAGCCAGGCGTCCATTATGAATCGGGATTACCGTGACGTAGAAGGCGCAATCTACACCGGCCATCCGCCCATCCGTCCGTATAAGGTTCACATCGTGAATCGCGATCACCCCATCACGAAGGACGTCAACGATTTTGTGGTGACTGACGAACAGCACTACGTGACCTACGATAAAGATCCGAAATACGTCCTGGCCAGAAGCATTAATGAGAATGGTCTGGACTACACCGACAGCGCGGGCCGCCGAAGTAATACTTCAGAATCGGTATGGGCTTACGATTACGGAAAAGGCCGCGTCTGTTTCATGGCGCCGGGACACATGATTGTTGTTTTGTGGAATCCGGAATACGTGAAGATGCAGAAAAACGCCGCTAAGTGGCTATTACACGAGACCTGATTTAGGGGCTGGTGTATGATTCTAGCCATGAGTGGACCTGACACTCGCTCGACGGCGCTCCCCGCTTTTCTCTTGCTTTTCGCAATTT
>Ga0070735_10002332_pt1 | contig 17321 bp, 14 predicted proteins | sample Coa_R1_FD_66443 | JGI IMG/M metagenome (GOLD analysis project Ga0070735, IMG submission 66443) | Surface soil microbial communities from Centralia Pennsylvania, which are recovering from an underground coalmine fire - Coalmine... | ecosystem: Environmental > Terrestrial > Soil > Unclassified ... | reverse complement strand
ATGGTGGCTCGTTGCAAACGGAGCGAAATGAAAAGCCCAGCCGGAACGACACAAGCGATATTATGAGAATTCCGATGCTCTATTCTCCTACCCGTCGACAGGCGCTGATCGCCATAGCGAGTACCGCGAGCGCCGCCACGACTACATCCTCCATACCCGATATCGACTCTGCAATCGTCAAGCGAAATGACGACGCCCTCGATCGTCTAATGAAAGTGCAAGTCACGGACCCAACCAGTCCGTGGCTCGGCGGTTTGCCGGACACTTACGGCCTTCACAATCCGGGCTCTGGCAGCAGCATTCTCGAAGTAGGAGCCGCCGCGTTCGTGCATCCCGGTTCGCGGTTTCATCGCGCTTCCGAGGTGGCGGAGCGAATGCGCCTGGCCGCTCGATTTCTGGAGCGCTCGCAAAGTCCGGAAGGCAATGTCTTCCTTCTTACAACCAATTACAACTCGCCGCCGGATACCGGCTTCACCGCGCATACCGTATGCAATGGGGCTTTCATCGCGCGCCATTATGGCTATCATGAAATCGCGCAAATTTCCCGGCCATTCCTGCTGAAGGCGGCCAGTGCTCTGGCGATCGGCGGCATCCACACGCCAAATCACCGCTGGGTAGTTTCTTCGGCGATGTCGCAAATCAACGAACTCTACCCCGATCCGCGCCTGGTGAACCGCATCAACCAATGGCTCGCTGAAGGTATCGACATCGACTCCGATGGCCAGTACACCGAGCGCAGCACCCTGACCTACAACATCATTGTCGACCGTTCTTTTGTCGTCCTCGCCTCCAAGCTCAAACGGTCGGAGCTGCTCGACCCTGTGCGGCGAAATCTCAATTCCATGCTGTATCTGCTGCACCCAGGCGGGGAGGTGGTGTCCGAAATTTCGCATCGGCAGGATCTCTACACGCGCGGCGATATCGGGCGCTATTGGTTTCCTTTGCAATACATGGCAATCTTGGATCAGAACGGTCAATTCGCCAATCTGGCGCAGCAGTATCGGGACAAGTACGTATCTCTATCCCAACTGCTTGCATGGCCCGAGCTCAACAAGCCATTGCCAACCTCAAAACCTCTGCCCACGGACTTTGAGAAGCAAATGCCCGCCGTCGGGATTGCGCGAATTCGCCGCGGCCTCACCAGCGCGACGCTAATTCTGGGCGGAAACAGCCGCTTCTTTACGCTCCGCCAAGGAGACGCGGTGATCAACGCCGTGCGCTTTGCCAGCGCCTTTTTCGGCAAGGGGCAATTCATTCCGGAGCGTGGAGAAAAGCGCGGAAACGACTACGTTTTTTCGCAGTCTCTCGAAGCCGGTTATTTCCAGCCCGTCGATAGGAAAGTCAGCCCCAGCGAATGGGCCGCGGTTCGCCGCGAGCGCAAGGAGACACAAGTCTGCCGGCTGCAGCAATCCGCAACCATCACCGAAATCAAGAATGGTTTTCGCCTGCGGGTGCAATCGAGCGGCACCACCGGCGTGCCGCTGGCTGTCGAGATCAACTTCCGCGAAGGGGGAACGCTTCAAGGCTGCATGGACTCCTCGTTGTTTCCGGACACTTCACTTGTCGCGGCCGAAGGCTCCTACCGCCTGGGCCGGAATCGCATTCGCTTCGGTCCCGGTGCCGTGGCGCATCTGTATACGCAGATCCGCGGGGCACAAGACAAACTCGCCGGTCCCAGCGTCTATGTCACGGGCTACACGCCATTCGACCACACGCTTGAATTTCAATTGGATTAATTAGAATGAAAATCCGGTACTTATTGATTTCTTTACTGCTCAGCGCTTGTGCTTACGCGCAGTCCGATCGCGGCACCATCAACGGCATTATTCTCGACCCAACCGGCGGCGATGTGGCCGGTGCGCATATTGAAGCCGTCAACCAGGCGACGCAAGTAAAATACACCGCTTCCTCCGATCAGGCGGGTCTCTATTCACTTCCGCAAATCCCAGTCGGCCGCTACGATTTCAGCGTCCAGGCAACGGGATTCAGCCGCTACTTACGCAAGAATATCGAGATCAGCGTCGCTCAAACTGTCACTTTGAATGTCACCCTGAGTATTGGAACGGTCAATCAGACGGTCGAGGTCAGCGGCGCTCCTCCCGCAGTAGAGACGAGCACATCCGCAATCGGCACCACTGTGAATCGCACGATGGTCATGGATCTGCCGCTCTCGGTCTCCGGCAACATGCGCAACCCCGAGAGCTTCATATTTCTGACGCCGGGTGTCTCCGGAAGCACCGGAAACACGCAGATCAATGGTTCGCAATCCCGCGCCAAGGAGGTGTTGTTCGACGGTGTTGGGGCCACCAGCCCGGAGAGCGGCGGCACTCTATTCACCTATCCCTCCGTCGAAGCCATCTCCGAGTTCAAGCTGATGGGCAGCACATTTAGCGCGGAGTATGGCCGCACTGGCGGCGGTTTTGAAATCTTCACCACGAAATCGGGCACGAACGATTTCCACGGAGACGCGTTCGATTACCTCCGCAACAACATCTTTGACGCGCGCGGCTTCTACGCAACAGCCGCGCCGGTGAACCATCAGAATGAGTTTGGCGCGGCCTTGGGCGGACCTGTCCTCATTCCGAAACTGTATAATGGCGCCAATAAAACTTTCTTCTATTTCGTCTACAGTGGATTCCGATACCAGCAATCTTCCTCGAACTCTCTCATCAGCATTCCGCCTACCGCTTTCCGCAGCGGCGATTTTTCCAGCTTGGTGGATCGCACCGGAAAGCCGGTGGCCATTTACGATCCTTCCACCACAGCCTCCGACGGCGCGGGCGGTTTCACGCGCGCGCCCTTTCCCAGCAACATCATTCCACTCTCCCGATTCAGCGCGGTTTCGAGCAAGATTGTCCCCTTGCTCCCCGCCCCCACCAACTCCGGACTGCTCAGTAATTTTCTGGCCTTGGGCGCCAATACATTCGATCGCGATCAGGTGGATGTCAAAATAGATCATGCTTTCAACGATCGTCATCGCATCAACGGCTTCGTTTACATCGGCACGCAGAGCGCGCTGAATCCCGGCCTGCTGCCGCAGCCGTTCACGAACGCTTTGAATAATGGCTATCGCTCCCGCTGGGCGCGACTCTCCGACGATTACGTGATTTCCCCGACCATGGTGAACAGCATCACGCTCGGCTTCACGCGGGAGGGTCAGTATTGGAATTCCCCGGCGGCGAATCAAAATTGGCCAACGACGCTCGGCCTCAACGGAGTTAACACCGGGCCAGGAAATGCGTTCCCCTATGTGACTTTCAGCGACGGCTACTCCACTTGGGGCTCAACCAATGGAACCAAAACGGTCGGTAGTCAGATTAACAACGTCTGGCAGCTCACCGAAAGCCTGAGCTGGGTGCGGGGCAAGCACAATCTGAAGATCGGGAGCGACGCGCGATGGCTCGAAACCAACGGCGCAGATTTTTTCGGGTCGCAGGGTAACTTCAGCTTCAATTCGCTCGAAACCGCAGTACCAACGGCGGCGGGCCGGAACACCACGGGCAGTGCTTTCGCGAGCTTTTTGCTCGGCCAGGTGGATCGTGGCCAACTCAACGTGCTGGCGGTTGTGCCCGGGAATCGCTACCGCTATGTCGCCGGCTACATTCAGGACGATTGGAAAGTGACGCGCAAGCTGACTCTGAATGTGGGCTTGCGCTATGAAATTTATTTCCCGCGCGTGGAGGCGCACAATAATCTTTCCAGCTTCGAGCCGAATGTCCCCAATCCCGGCGCTGGAAACCTGCCTGGCGCGATCCTGTTCCTTGGCAGCGGACCCGGCCGCAGCGGCCTTACCAGCTTCGCCGCCACGGACTACAAAAACTTCGGCCCGCGTTTCGGCTTCGCGTACGCGCTCTCTCCCAAGACCGTTTTGCGCGGCGGTTTCGGCATGTACTACGCGCCCGGGAACGACGATGCCGGCCTGCGTGGGTCCCAGAGCTACGGATTGGGATTCAACGCCTCGCCTGTTTTCGCCTCCACGGATAGTGGTGTTACGCCTGGCTTCAATTGGGATAATGGTTTCCCGCAGAATTTCGCGCATCCGCCGCAGATCAGTCCTACCGTAGCTAATAATTCCGCGGTCGCCATGATTGGCGGCAACGACGGCCGGCCGCCGTACTTTGCAAACTGGTCGGTGGGAGTGCAACGTGAGTTGCCGGCCGGCTTCACTCTAGAGGCCGATTACGTCGGCATCAAGGGCACGCGCCTGGGCACCGCGCTAATCCGTCCGAACGAGCTTAACCCCAGCTACTTGAGCCTTGGCAGTCTGCTCAGCAGCCAAGTCACTTCGCCGCAAGCGCAAGCCGCCGGTATTCCGATTCCCTATTCAGGCTTTACCGGCTCGGTCGCGCAAGCTCTTCGTCCGTACCCGCAATATCTCGACATTACCAGCAACACGAATCCGAACGGCAACTCCACTTACCATGCGCTGCAGGCGAAAATCCAAAAGCGTATGGCGAACGGCATCACAGGAATTATCGCGTATTCCTGGTCGAAATCGATTTCCGACGGCGACGTTCAAGCGGGGGGCGGTCCGGGCGGCCAAACCTTTTATAACCGCCGCCTGGAGAAAGCGATCAGCGATACCGACGTGCCCCAGAGCCTGACGCTCAGTTTTCTCTATGAGCTTCCTTTTGGTCCTGGTAAGCACTTCCTGAATCACGGCGGCATCCTCGGCAAAATTGCCGGCGGTTGGGAGTTCACCGCGATTCATCAGTACTCGGAAGGTGTCCCGGTCGTGCTAACGGCCACCGACACCCTGCCGCTATTCACAAGCACACTGCGCCCGAACGCGGTATACGGAGTCCCGCAACTGGCCAGCTACAGCGGGCAGTTCGACCCCGCCGTCGATCGTTACATTAACCCGGCGGCGTTTACGCTGCCCGCTCCCTTGAGTCTCGGGACGGCCGCCCGTTCTTACACTGGCCTGCGAGCACCGTGGACCCTGAATGAAAGCTGGGGCGCGATCAAGCGTACGGCGCTCTCCGAGCGTTTCGTGCTGGAGTTCCGCGCGGAGTTTTTCAATGTCCTAAATCGCGTCGTCTTCTCCGGCCCGAATGCCAATATCAGCGCATCTAATTTCGGCTTAATTACTAGTCAGGCGAATGCACCACGCCAAGGCCAAGTGGCGCTTAAAATCGAATTCTGAGCTATCCCCAGAACGGCTCGCCGGCCACCAGATTCTGCCGCAGGAAATCAGGATTGATTTCCAGTCCCAATCCTGGCCCCGTGGGAACGGTCAGCAGCCCCTTCCGCACTTCCGGCGGCTGCTTCGTGGCCATGCCCTCGATGTAGTGATTCGGCCGCCCAAGCTGACTCTCCGAAAGATAGAAATGCTCAATCGAGGAACCGAAGTGCGCGTTGGCATACGTTAGGATGCGGGCTGCAGAGCGCCATCCCTCCGATGTTCCTTCCGGTGATGGCGTGCCAAAGCCAAATCCGAGTTTCGCGTCCTCAGCGAAACACGCGAGAATCCCGCGAATTTGACCCGCCAGAAGCCGCAGACGTATAATGCGGCGAGTTTATGCCGATTCAAATTGCATCGCGCGCGGTGGCCGTGGCACTGCTCGGCGCAGCGCTCGCCTCCGCACAAACGCTTTCAGTGAAATGGGAAGAGCTGACGGCCCACGATTTCGCCCAGGCGATCGTGAAATCGCAGGGGACCTGCGTTCTGCCGTTTGGGATCATCGAAAAGCACGGCCCGCAACTACCTCTAGGAACCGACTTGATCAACGTGCGCTGGGCCGCCGAGCACGGCGCGGAGCAAGAGTACGCAGTGGTCTATCCGGCCTATTACTTCGGCCAGATATTCGAGGCACGCCACGAGCCCGGTACAATCGCCTACAGCGCTCATTTGCAATTCGAGCTGTTGCAGGAAACCACCGACGAGATGGCGCGGAACGGCTGCAAAAAGATCGTGATCGTGAATGGGCATGGCGGCAACAATCACCTGTTGCCGTTTTTCGCGCAATCTCAGATGGCGGCTCCGCATGACTACGTGGTCTATGTCTACTTGAGCGGCAGCCGCCCGAATGTTCCAGGGCGTCCCGCCATGCACTCGAAGGTGGACGCGCACGCAGGCGAGTCGGAAACGTCGCACACTATGATTTCACGACCCGATCTGGTCCACATGGACCGCGTCCAAACCGAAAACGGCTCCGATCAGAACCGCCTGGATTTGCCCGAGGGCGTGTATACCGGTATTTGGTGGTATGCGAAATTTCCGGAGCATTATGCCGGCGACGCGAGCCATGCTAATCGGGAATTAGGGCAGTTCGATATGGATGCATGGGCAAAGGGAGTCGCGGATGTCATCCGCGCCGTGAAAGCGGATCAGATGGGACCTCGGCTGCAAAGAGAGTTTTATGAAAAGGCACGGCATCCGTTGGATACGCGGCAGTAAAGCAGTGGCCGTTGATCGCTCTATTCGCTTCTGCGAGCGCGCGAGCGGGTCCGCGAATTCGGCTACTGTGCGCCTAATTGCCCCTGACGAATAGCGTCCACCCTTTCAGGTGTAAACATTGGCATATTGACGCTTCCTCCCCACGTCGGGACAGTTTTAAATTGACTTGCCTCCATTTTGAAGGTTCCCTTCGCTATGTGGCTCCTTTTGACGACCTCCATATTCTCAAACTCTATTTGGAAGTGACATTGAACGGGTCTGCTGGCTTATTGTTCGCGAAAATCTTAGGTCCCTGAATGTGCGGTTGAATTCCCAGGAACTGCATCGCAACAGGTATTGGCGCTGCCAGAGTGAGTTCTCTTGCTCCTGCCACTTGGTCCTGAATGGCGGCAGTGGTTTTGCCATCGGTGCTTGCCCAGCCGTGAACAACCTCCTCGGGGCCGCCAACCCCAAAGGCGAACTTGGTATCCGCTCAATCCTCGAGCTATGGCCAGTATAGTTGGCACATAGATAAAATTAGCTACTTGAGATTTCTCCTTCTTTGAAAAGGGAGCCAAAGGGATTCTGTGAAAGCCGAACGGTTGCTCCCGCCGGGCTTGTTTTCGCCCTTCTAATAGCAGAGGCGATCAACCCAGCTTCACGATTCGGGCGAAAGGGCTGACCGCAACTGCACCGGCGTCCAGCGCAGAGATTTACCTGGCGTATATGTACGCAAGTGTGGTGCATATGCTCCCGTACAGCTCACCTTCGAGACAGTTTAGCTTTGCCGCGCTAAGGCGCCTGGTTTGGAAGCCTTGACTCTTATCCCGCGTGAACAGAGAACAAATTTCCCAGTCCCATGCCATGCCCCCTGTAGCGGAAAACCAATAAATACTGATACTTCAGGAAATCCAGACTCTTGGAAACCCGGAAGCCTGCCGCCCGGAACTCGGTGGTAACCTCTGTTTCTGAGACCTTCATAGAATTAGGCGGCCCTACCGGCAGATCCTTCTTATAGAAATCGACTACGACAACCCGTCCGCCGGGCTTCAGCGCCGTTTTCAATTTCTCGTAGTACGCCGGCCGGTTTCGGATGTGGTGCAGCACGTCACAAAAGAAAATCAGATCCACCGATCGCGGAGCTAGTTTTGGATCGTCCGGAGACGCTAGCACGGGCTTCACATTGTTCGGAGAATTTTGTGCGACGATCTCCAGCATTTTCGGATCGATATCTACGGCCAGCACCTCGGCTACGTGCGGCGCAAACCGCCGCGCAAAGTAACCGCTGCCCGCTCCGATATCCGCCACCACGTCGTCCGGCTTCAAATGCATTGCCGCCACAACCTGATCCGGTTTCTGCCATGCATCCCGCTTTGGATCCTCCAACGTCCGGGCGTAGCTTTCAGCGGATACCGGTGCCACATGCTGTGCATGCAGGTGGGCCGGAGAAAGAATCCGCCCCCCAGCCACCAACAGCACCAGGATTGCCAAAATCCCCCCGACGAGTTTGTGAGGAACTCGCGCCCAGCGGGAGGCGGCGGGTTTCCAGACCCGGTCATCGTAATGCAACATCTTCATGCAAGCTCGCTCCGCCTCTTTCCAAAACTAAAATAAATCACCAGGCCAATACCAAGCCACAAAAAGAAGCGGATCCAGGTTTCCAGGGGCAGACTCAGCATCAGAACCAGGCAACACGCAATCGAGATTGACGGCAGAACCGGCACCCAAGGCACCCGAAACCCGCGCCTCCCCTTGGGCTGTCTCCGCCGTAAGGCGATTACTCCCGCGGCCACCAGGATGAACGCAAACAGCGTACCAATATTCGTCAAGTCCGCAAATGTGCCGATATCCCAGATCCCCGCCGGTATCCCTACCACCAGTCCCGCGATCCAGGTGGAAACATGCGGCGTGTGGTAAACCGGATGCACCCGCGAAAATATGTCCGGTAGCAGGTGGTCGCGTGACATCGCAAACCACACGCGCGCCTGCCCGTACTGGAACACCAGCAACGACGACAGCATCCCGAGCAGCGCCCCAGCCGTCACCACCAGCCGTAGCCGGTTATATCCGAGGGCCTTCAGCGCATTCGCAACGGGCGCATCGTTATTCAGGGTCTTGTAATTCGCTATCCCGGTGAGCACCAGCGACACCGACGCGTATAACACGGCACAGATCACCAGCGAAGCGAGAATCCCTGTCGGCAGGTCCTTCTGGGGCCGCCGGCACTCTTCCGCCGCGGTCGATACCGCATCGAATCCGATGTAGGCGAAGAATACAATCGCCCCACCGGTCAGCACGCCGGAAAATCCGTTCGGCATGAACGGATGCCAATTCTGCGTCTTCACCGCGCCCGCCGCGCCAAAGATAAACAGCAGGATCGCTGCTAACTTAATCAGCACCATAGCGTTGTTTGCCCCGGCGCCTTCCTTGACGCCGCGAACCAGTAGCCACGTCAAAGCTAACAGCACCAGCAGCGCCGGCAGATTGAACCAGTTGCCGGTGAGATGGCCCTCCACCATAACCGGTTCGGATAACTTTTTCGGTAAATGAAACCCGAAAACATTATCCAGCATATCGTTGAAGTAAGCGCCAAATCCGACCGCCACGGCCATGTTAGAGACGGCGTACTCCAGAATAAGATCCCACCCTATGATCCACGCGAAAATCTCGCCCAGTGTGGCATAGGAGTAAGTGTAGGCGCTGCCGGCAATGGGGATCATTGACGCCAGTTCCGCGTAGCAGAGTCCCGCGAAGCTGCAGGCAAAAGCCACCAGAACGAACGAGAGCGAAATCCCGGGACCCGCCCCCGGCCGCCCGGCTGTGGAAACCGCGTGGCTGCCGTACAACATCAAATCGAGCACCGGCGCGTTAAAGATCGAGTGGTAATCGAACGTCAGCCCCGCCGCTGCCGTACCCGTTAAGGTAAAAATCCCCGAGCCGATTACCGATCCGATGCCAAGTCCAATCAAGCTCCACACGCCAAGACTCTTGCTCAGCCGCTTGCCCGGAGATTCAGAAGCGGCAATCAAGCGCTCGATACTCTTGGTCCGAAGAAGTTGGTTCATACCCAACTAACGTTTGCGCTGTCCCTTGGCCATCTTCTTTACTTTCTTCTTCTGCGACCCGCGGGCCACACCGGCAGCGCGCTTGGCTTTCGGGGCAGCTTTCCTTCGCGCCTCGCGCTTTGCCTTTTTACGTTCGTCTTTATCTTCAATTTTCTTTGTGTCCATCTCTTATCCTTCCCCGAAAATAGCCATAACGTTAACCGATCACTTCAATCGCCGCATACTTCTCGATCAGCTTTTTAAGGCCATAATTCTGAAAACTAATTGTCAGCTTGGCATCCTCGCCGTCGCCTTCGCGCCGCAGCAACGTCCCGATACCGTATTTCGGATGGCGGACGGTCGCGCCTGTGCCCAGTTTTTTCGGCTTTTTGGGCGGCACCGCCACCGAACCCTGCGGTCGAGTGACAGGGGCAGCCGGCGCCTGCGCAACCGGCTTCGCAACCTGACTTGCATTTTGAATCCCTCGCGGCGCTGGCATCCCGCGATCGGCGAAGAATTGCGAAATGTTATCGAGCGAATTATAGGTCTTGCCCGTGTACAAGTTCTTGCGGACCGTCTCCCGCACCTCGTGCCGCTCGATAAGTAGGTCCACATGTCCTTGAGCCGCTTGCCGCTCACTGAAATCTTCTATAAGCTCCGGCGGCACTTCCCGCAAAAACCGGGAGGGCAAGGATGCCTCTGGTTGTCCGCCGCCAAACCGCCGCCGGTAATGCGCCCAAGTTAAGTACAGCCGCTTGCGCGCTCGCGTCATCCCGACGTAGCACAACCGCCGCTCTTCCTCGAGCATCGGCGCGGACTCCCTCGACCGGCTGTGGGGAAACAATCCTTCCTCGAGGCCCGCGATGAAAACCACCGGATACTCCATGCCCTTGGCGTTGTGCATGGTTAGCAACGAAACCTGCGCGCGCTCGTCCAACCCATCTGCATCGGCCACCAGCGCCGCATGATCCAGGAAGTCTGCCAATGTCTCGCCGCGTTCGTCCGCCTCCGCTGCCGCATTCAGCAACTCGTTCAAGTTGCCGAGCTTCGACTCCGCTTCGGGCGACTGCTCCTCTTCCAGCATCGCGCGATAACCGGTCAGCCGCAGCACCGCACCCAGCAACTCCCGCAGAGATTTATCTTTGACCTCGCCGGAGAGATCTTCCATCATCCGGCGAAACTCTCGCAAGGCCGCCTCGGCCCGGGCCGGAAAAACCCTTTCTTCCAGCATTTGGCCGATCGCATCCCAGATGCTCAGCCCCCGCTCCCGCGCGAAGCTGTCAATTTGTTCCACCGTCGTCTTGCCGATCCCGCGTGCCGGGGTGTTGATAATCCGCAGCAGGCTCACGGAATCGCGCGAACTCTTTAGCGCCTTCAGGTACGCCAGCGTGTCTTTCACTTCGGCGCGCTGATAGAAACTGACGCCGCCGATCACCAGGTACTTTCGCCCGCACCGACGCAGGGCTTCTTCAATCTGGCGCGATTGGAAATTCGTCCGGTATAGCACTGCCACGCGCTCGCCTGGATTCGCCCGCAGTATCCGGTCGATGGTGTCGGCAATGAACAGCGCTTCGTTCTCCGCGTCATGGGCCGCGTAGAGCCCGATCTTCGCGCCCTCTTCCGCCTCCGTCCACAACCACTTACCCTTCCGCTCCAGATTGTGCGATACCACCGCACTCGCCGCTTCCAGGATATTTTTTGTGGAACGGTAGTTCCGCTCGAGGCGAATTGTCACGCAAGCCGGAAAATCCTGTTCGAAATCCAGAATGTTCCGGATATCCGCCCCGCGCCAGCCGTAAATGGATTGATCTTCGTCACCCACCACGCACACATTCTTCTGCGCCTCCGAAAGCAGCCGCATCAATTCGTATTGGCTGCGGTTGGTGTCCTGATATTCATCAATCAGCAGGAACTCGAAGCGGCGGTTGTATTGTAAGCGCGTATCGGCATCGTGCCGCAATAGCCGCACCGCTTCCAGCAGCAAATCGTCGAAATCCAGAGCGTTCGATCGCTGTAACCGGTCCTCATAGCGTTCATAGACGACCGCCAGACGCGAAGCCTTCGGATCCTTGGCCGACTTATAAAAATCCGCGGGCCTTTCATTGTGGTTTTTGGCATGTGAAATTATCGATAGCGCTGCGCGGTGTGCCATGAACTTCTCGTCCAGCCCGAGTTCGCGATAGACCGACTTGAGAACCGAAAGTTGGTCGTCGTCGTCGTAAATCGTGAAATTGCGTGTGAACCCGGGCCGTAAGTCGCTCAATGCGCCACCGTCCCGGCGCAGCAGACGTACACAAAATGAATGAAAGGTGGAAACCTGCGGTCCCAGTTCGCCCGGCACCGGCTCGCCCAGCAGGTTGAAGATGCGCTGCCGCATTTCCTCAGCGGCCTTATTGGTAAACGTTACTGCCAGAAGGCACGAACCTGGCACGCGATGAGCCCGCATCAGATGCGCAATGCGGTGTGTAATCACCCGCGTTTTACCGCTTCCAGCCCCCGCCAGCAGTAATAATGGACCCTCTACGTGCGCCACAGCCTCGCGTTGTTGGGGGTTCAAACCTTCGAGGAAATCCATCGGGAGAGTCGGAGAATTCGTTGCGCCCCCATTGTATCATGAGCATAATTCGGGAGGTTTTTTGCGGCGCCTGTACCGGCCTCCCCTTTTTGGGGGTATTGTACTAAGGGATCTAGTACTGTAGATATAGAGGGATACTATGCTCAGAAACCCGCTGACCTCCCCCGCGTCAGGTCCTTCGACGACTAATTTGAAGGAATTATATCAACGCAAGGCCTTATTAGACGAGCTAATTCGGAAACTTGAGAGGTATGCGGACGTCCAACCAAAGCCAATACGCAAGCCTCCCGCTTCGGCCCGCCGGGAAGGCTGGACCGACCGATTGGCTTCCTGACCAGTGGAATGCTCAGACGGCGGGCCCCTAAGCTTTAGCGGAACCCTATGCGGCTTTGCGTTTTCGCCAATACCCTTGTAACCTAACAATTTGCCGCCACGCCTTTTCGTTTTAAGGAGAGTGGAACGTGTGCGTGCCGGCGGCTGGTTGGCATGCTGGTAGACTTCGAACTCATCGAGCGCGCTCAAAGCGGCGAGGATGCTGCGTTCAATCAGATTGTTCGGGCATACCGGAAACGGATCTTGGGAACGATAGCGCGATTAATCGGGCGGCCAGAGGACGTAGAAGATGTTAGCCAGGAAGTTTTCCTCCGTCTCTATTTTTCGCTGGATCAACTTCGGACGCCGGAGGTTTTTGAGCCGTGGCTGTATCGGCTAACGGTCAACGCGGCCTATGATTATTTACGACGCCAACGCCGGCGAAGCGAGGCGCGCATGTCCGACTTGTCCGAACAGCAAGTGCTCATGGCAGATGCCGCAGCGGGAGGGCGTGCACGCGATGAGGAACAACGTAAGACGCAAACTCGCGAACTGGTACAATCTTTGCTGAGTACCGTCTCCGAGGAGGATCGTATCCTCCTCATATTGAAAGAAGTCGAGGGTCTTTCGCTCAAAGAACTGGAGAAGATTTACCGGATCAAGGAGAACGCCCTGAAGGTGAGACTGTTTCGAGCCCGCCAGCGGGTGTTGAAGGCATATGAAGCATCGCAGAAACTCGAAGCTTCCAAGGTAGATAAGGCCGGGTAGAGAAAGCAGGTTAAGCGGAAAAAGAGAGCAGGAGTTAAACCCATGCAGAACCTGAATCAGAATCTTGACAGTTTGTTTGCAGCCTATCGTGAGGCCTGTCCCGATTCCGAGCCCGGCGACCGCTTTATGCCCGGCTTGTGGAACAAAATTGAGGCACGGCAAAGCTCTGTTATTCTGCTGACGCGTTGGAGTAAAATATTCGTCACCGCCGCCGCTGCTATTACCCTGCTGATGAGTGTCGTTCTGATTCCTCACGTGCAGTCGCGCGAGGTTTACAGTTCCAGCTATATCGATGTCCTCTCCGCCGATCACACTTACGATAACGCCTTATCCGCCGAGTTGGTTCGTGCCGATTTCCCTCAGGAGGCGCCGGTCAACTAGATGAAGGTCTCCCGTATCGCGATCGCATTTTACCTCTTATTGGTCTTCATTAGCGGCGCGCTGGTTGGAGCTTTCGGTTACCGGCTCTACACCGTCTCTACTGTCAGCGCCAAGACCCAGCGCGATCCCATGGAGTACCGCCGGCGCTTGCTGAACGAGATGCAGAAACGGCTGAATCTCTCAACGGTGCAGGTACAAAAACTGAACACCATCCTGGACGATATGCGCGTCCGTTATCACGATGCGCATGAACACACCAAACAGGTGATCAAGGCGGAGCAGGACGAAGCCATTCGCGGAATACTCGACAACAATCAAAAGATTGAATACGAAAAAATGCAACAGGAGCGGCAGCGCCATCAAAGGCAGCAAACTAAACCGAATCCTTCTCCCGGCATCTAAGCTGAGTTGCCAGCGGCCTTACTTAACCGGCGTCGCCTTCTTGGCCGCTTGCTGATCACGCGCTTTTTGATACTTACGTTGGAACCGGTCGACACGCCCCTCTGTGTCCATCAGCTTTTGACGGCCCGTAAAGAACGGGTGACAACTTGAGCAGATTTCAACGCGCAAATCGCCTTTATTTGTGGATCGTGTGCGAAAAGTGTGCCCGCAGGCACAGATCACGTTCACTTCTTCGTAAGCGGGGTGAATCCCTGCTTTCATTACAGTACTATCCTTTCGGAGGGAAATGCGAAACTCCAGTGTACCATGAGGTGCCTAGACAGAAATCCCGCGACGCCAGGAGTTCTGGACATCGCGGGTATCTGGTAAGTTCGATTACGTAGCGTGAAGCGGCCGTTCCACAGGAGCAGCGGCCTCGTCACTGAACGAAACCTGAACGTCAGGAGTAGTCGACTTAAGAGTCGGCCACCTCACGCGTGGATTTCTTACTACCATCAGTACTCATTCGACTGGACCACCTCCTTTCTCAGTGATGATTCCATCTTAGACTCGGTTGGTAAAGCTGTCAACAATCCCTAACTGCCAAAAACTGCGGAGGCGACTGGTAGACGGAGGATTTGATCGAAAAAAAAGCCCCGCGCCAGAAGGCGGCGGGGCGTTGGACGCAACCAAACCGAAACATGGGGAGACAACCACCACGAAGCGAGATGGCCTCAGTTGAGAACCCTAGTGCTCCCATGGCAATCCGCTGTCCAATTCGTAACCAACTGGTTTTCAGCGGATGAATTGCTCTAATTCCAGTTCTTGTATTCAGATTTCCATCTCCGGTAGGAGGCTCCCCGGATTTTGCCATAACTCTGTACCAGCGATCCGGGAGCGCACAGGACGCGGCGGCGTCCCCGCTCGATTAGCAGCACGCTGCCGCCCGCGGCCTGTTGTGCGCGTGTTACTGAGTAGCCGCTATACTTCTAGGTGGCCGAATCATGTCACCCGCTCAGGCACCCATGCCGTCCACACCGCGAGGAGTGCGGGAGACGTCCGGTTCGCAAAGAGCGCTCGCGGGCTTTTTTGTGTCTGGTCTCCTGCTGTCATTTCCAGGCGCGATTCTGCCCGCCTGGGGCTACCACATCTCTGGCGATTACAGGACCGCCGGAAATTATTTCCTCGCCCTCGGAATCGGAATCGTGCTCTCCATCCGTGCTGGGCAAGATCTGCTCCGGCGGCGCGGCATCCGCTGGACTCTCGTCGTATCGTGCGCCCTGGCCTGTGCTCTGCTTCTGTTTCTTGCCGCTTTTGGTCCACCTTTCTCCGCCTGGTGGAGGGCGGCCGGCCTCGCGGGTATCGGGTTCGCAGCGGGTCTTTTACATAGCGCCATTTTCCACGCCATCTCGCCGATTTACCGCCGCGACCCCGCCGCTACGGTCAACTTGGCAGGCATCGCCTTCGGGCTGGGATGTCTGACGATGCCGTTGCTCGTCTCCGGGACCTACTATATCTATACCGTCCCCAGCATCCTGATCTGGATTGCCGTCATTCCGGGCATGCTTGCAGGCGGATTCGCCAAGGTTAACTCATATCCTGTCGAAGCTGTCGCCATCCCGCAGCCGGGTGTCCGAGAAGTTCTTAAGGATTTTCAACGCCCGGGGGCTGTTCTCTTCAGTCTTTTGCTGTTTTGCCAGTTCGCCAATGAGTGGTGCGTCGGTGGTTGGCTCCCGCTCTTCCTCGTCCAGCGCCTGGGCATCAGCCCAGCCACCTCATTGCTGATGCTGGCCGAGTTCTGGTCCGCCCTTCTGATTGGACGTGTTCTCGCACAGTTGATTATGCCTCGGGTGAAGCACAGCCGGATCCTTCTCTCCAGTGTCGCCGCGTCTTTTCTCGGCTGCATCATCCTGATCGCCACGAATAGCCGCTTCGGCGCAGCAGCGGGTATCCTGCTGGTCGGTGCGGGCTTCGCCCCCGTATATCCACTGGTCGTCGAAAAAATCGGCGCTCGCTTTCCGTATTATCACCCGGGCTTCTTTAACGGCATATTTTCCTTCGCCGTTACTGGCGGGCTACTCTCGCCGTTCCTGCTCGGCTATGTGGCTGAACACTATGATATTCGCGTCGTAATGGGCTGGCCGCTCATCGGCAGCGGGATGGTTTTTGTCCTGCTCATCTGCATCTGGATCGAATCTAAGCTCTCCGCTCCTCCTGTGGGAAGAGTGCCCTAGAAGCCTCGTCTCGCGCTGGCCTATGATGACCGGCTACAATAACAAACAGTAGTAATTGAGGTACTGCTTCGCACATCTACGATTGTCAGGTTTCTTTCGGGATGAGGAAGACCGAAACGATATGCAGTTCTTAAAGCGCACAGGACGCGGCGGCATCTTCAGTCGGACACAGAAATACGTTGCCTCCGAGTTCCATTGTGCGCGTGTTACCGAGGAGCACCGCTGCACTCGTAACGAGAAGCCAGTTTGATGGTCACATCTTCATTGTTCGCATTCGCAGCCGCGCCCGACGCTGTCACGCGCCTGATGAACTCGATGTTCGACAATACGTTTGCCGACATCTACCACCTCGAATTTTTCGATTGGGCAATGTTGGTCCCCTATTTCGTTATCCTCCTGATCCTTTCTGTGTACGGTCTTCACCGCTATGAAATGATCCGCGGCTACATGAAACATCGCAGGAATCTGCCGAAAGAGCCACGCACTCGTTTCACGCTCCTGCCCCGCGTCACAATACAACTTCCCATTTACAACGAGCGCTATGTCATCGAGCGCCTGATTGAGGAGACCAGCAAAATCGACTATCCGCGTGAGTTGCTGCAGATTCAAGTGCTTGACGATTCCACCGATGAAACGCACGCTTTTACCGAGCGGCTGGTAAACGAATACCGCGCCGCGGGCGTTCCCATTGAGTTTCATCACCGCGCCAATCGGCACGGCTTCAAAGCCGGCGCGTTACAGGAGGGCTTGCAAACCGCTACCGGTGAGCTGATCGCTATCTTTGATGCCGACTTCATTCCGCCGCGCGATTTCCTGGAGCGCACAGTTCACTTTTTTGCCGACCCCGGCGTCGGTATGGTTCAAACCCGCTGGACATATCTGAATCGTCACTACAATATGCTCACCGAAGTGGAGGCGATGTTATTGGACGGCCACTTTGTCCTGGAGCACGTTGCCCGCTACGGCGGTGGATTATTCTTCAACTTCAATGGAACGGCTGGCATTCTCCGCCGGAAAACAATCGACGATGCCGGCGGCTGGCAACACGATACTCTGACAGAGGATTCCGACCTGAGCTACCGGGCGCAGCTAAAAGGCTGGCGTTTTGTTTACGTCCCGGAAATCGAGTGTCCGTCTGAACTCCCGATTGAAACGTATGGGTTCCAAGTCCAGCAGTCACGCTGGGCCAAGGGCCTGACGCAGGTTGCCAAAAAATTGCTCCCGGCCATCCTCCGCTCCAGTATTCC
>Ga0070735_10002331_pt1 | contig 17322 bp, 12 predicted proteins | sample Coa_R1_FD_66443 | JGI IMG/M metagenome (GOLD analysis project Ga0070735, IMG submission 66443) | Surface soil microbial communities from Centralia Pennsylvania, which are recovering from an underground coalmine fire - Coalmine... | ecosystem: Environmental > Terrestrial > Soil > Unclassified ... | reverse complement strand
CATCCCCAAGCAGGCGAAACCGACGGCTCGAGGAGCCGGTGCGCGTGTCCTTGAGCGTGAGCTCGGGTTCACGAGCAACCGTAGCCATATCCAAGTCGGACGCAATGGAGTCGATGTGCCCGTCGATCACGTCGAAATCAAAAAGGCGCGTTCGCCGAGCACCGCCGTCCCGTCAGTTGGTTCGGGCCGAGCGGTCCTCCTCGCACGACCGCCGACCCGCGCGAACCGGGCCTTTGATGTTTGCATCGCGAGATGGGAAGCCGTCGCGCGCAGAGGCGTCGTGGCGCGCGACTCACGCCACGAACGCGCCATGGATCGAGAGGGCGAGACGATCTCTCCGGCGAAGCACCTCTGACCACGAAGGACTGGAGAGCGGACTCCCAGGCTGACGGGGTAAACGACAGCGAACTAAGGGGCAGCTCAGAAAGCCGGCGGACAACGGCGTACCGTCACGAATGAAACCGGATGCGCGATGAGTGCGCTATAGCCTGGGTGTCGGAGTGCGCACGGTTCGTGCAAGCAACGACCAGCATGAACGCGGCTTGACTCCCATCCCACGTCTTAAGGGTCGTTGCTAGCTCTGCTGCGCTTGAGAGAGGTGGAGGCATCGCTAGTCATTCGGCCCGTTGGCAACCCCAAGCGTCCTCACAAATGCCCACACCAAGGGGTAGGCGTCCCTCTCCCCGTTCGCTTGGCCGACCTTCACGATCAGTGGAGTAGTCGGTGAAGATCAAACGAAGGAGGAGCAGTGATGAAAATGCGACGACAATCGATGTGGCGCAACGGGGCCAGGTCTAAGACGTCGGGTAACCCTGCAGGTCAGAACGAGGTTCGCTCCCTGCGGGCGCGCGCAGTCCGTGCTGTCGTGGTATTGGCGGCGTTCGTTGTTGCCGGGGTGGTGCCCTCGGTCTTTGACGACAACCAAGCTCACGCCGCCACAGCGCAGGCGTGTGGAACGGTATTGGTTTCTGGTGCTCAGTGGCTGGGCGGAGCGGGTGTGGATGTTCACAGCAACGGTTGGGCACAGAGTACGGGCTCTTCGTGCGCGTCCTCTTACAGCACATCTTCCCCGAGCGTCCAGGACGGTTGGGCGTGGCAGTGCGTTGAATTGCCGGCTCGCCTCTACGCTGTGAAGGGCTGGGGTACAGTACACGGAAACGCCTCGCAAATCCCTGGAGATGCTGGCCTCGTTGCTCACCCCAACGGGTCAGGCTATCGCCCGGTACCCGGCGACCTTCTGATCGAGGGTGCGACCTCGTATGAGCCCTATGGTCATGTCGCCGTAGTGGATTCGATTGCGGGTTTGACTATCCACGCGGTGGAAGAGAACGCGAGTGTGACTGGCCGCCACGACTATTTGCTCAGTGGGTCTACCGTCATCGGTGGCTACGCACCGGTAGTCGACGTCATGCATTCTCCGGCGAATCACTACACAGTCGACGTGGGAGTCGTGCTGCGTCACACAGGCGTGGGAGGGTACGCCCTCCACGCCGATGGAAGCGTTGCGCCATTCGGTGGAGCGCCTTCGCTTGCGACATCGGCAGAGTGGCCGGGTCAGGACATCGCCCGCGGTCTGGTGCTACGTAGCGACGACCGGGGCGGATACGTCCTGGATCTCTATGGCGGCATCCACCCGTTCGGCAACGCTCCCGCCATGGCCGGCGGGCCGTACTGGGGCGGCTGGGACATCGCTCGGGGAATCGTGTTACGCCCCGATAACGCTGGTGGCTACGTGCTCGACGGTTGGGGCGGGATCCACCCGTTCGGCGACGCCCCCGCCATGGCCGGTGGGGGGTACTGGGCCGGCTGGGACATCGCTCGAGGCATCGCTCTTCTCGGGAATGGTTCGGGAGGATACGTGCTGGACGGGTGGGGTGGAGTCCACCCGTTCGGTTCCGCCAACGCGATGAGCACGACGGCCTATTGGTCCAATTGGGATGTCGCACGCGGCATAGCGATCGACTACTCGGGCTCATCGGGCATCGTGGTCGACGATCTGAACGGTCTCCATTCGATTGTCGTCGAGCGGCCGCCCTGCCACGGCTGCATCTAACCCCGTATCAAACGGCGCACGGGTGGGCGGACCTGAAGGGTTCGCCCACCTACTGCGCGTTCCAGTCGACCCACGGCGTGACGACCGGGAGGAGTCCGAGCATCACGGGCTGCCCACGACCGGATTGCGTCGGCATCTCAACCGCCCTTGTGGCCTTACAAGGGCGAAGGATCGTCGGAATGGACCGTGTCTCCCGATCGGCACCGCTCAGGTGCCCGTCCGACGCTGTGTGCAAGGTTGGAAGCACAGACGAAGTGTTATTCATCATGATTTGGGGATGAGGACCGCCCCCGTGGGCGGTCCTTCCTGGTGGCCAGCTTTTGTTGAATGCGCCGCGCGGCGCTTAGCGATCCAGGCCGAGGTCGATCGCGAGTCGCGTCAAGTCCGGACGTCGACGACAACCGGTCTTGTCGCGAATGCGATCGAGATGTGAGCGAACGGTAGCCAGGCTGATGAGGAGCTCGTTCCCAATCTGCTGATCCGTCGACCCTCGACAGAGCAAGGCGAGGATCTCTCGCTCGCGGTCAGACAGAGGCACCTTGATCGATTGCCCGGGTTCGGCGCTGGCGTCCCCGATGGTTGCAAACGGGTCCTCCCCAGCGGTGAAGCTGAACGTTGAACCGCCGATCTTGATCCTGTCGCCACTCTTAAGGCTGCATTCGCTCACGCGCTTGCCGTTTACGTGGGTTCCGTTGCGGCTCCGGAGGTCTGTGACGAACCATTCACCCTCCCGGAGCTCGAACGCAGAGTGGTGACGGGACACCCGCATATCACTGGGCAATACGATGTCGTTGTCCGCGTTGCGACCAATCGTCACCCGGCCGCCACGTAGCAGGTGGCGGGTAGACGAGGGGTCGTTCTGTTGGAGGTGGGACACGTGCTATTCCGCCAGGTCCATCACCGTGCCCGTCATTCGGCCCCGAGTTCCCATGCTCGTACCCCCTTGCCCATTGGACGATCTCGGGCCTGGGCTCAGGCGCTTGCCCAGAGCACCGGATGCACCGTGTGGTCACCCTGCAGGCCCTTGAGGGCGATCCGCCGTGAACGACCGACGGAGACCGAGCCAGCGAGGGCATGGCGAATTGCGTCCGAGACGAGGACCTCGCCGGCCGAGGCGGCGGCGGCGATCCGGGCGGCTACCACGACCGTCTGGCCGAAGAAGTCTCCGTCTTGGCTATGGGTCTGTCCGCTGTGCAATCCGATGCGTACGCCGATCGGTATGTCCTCCCACCCACCCTGGAGCACCTTCTGCACGGACGAGGCGCACGCCACCGCGGCACCGGGGGACGAAAAGGCAAGCATGAGCCCGTCTCCTTGGGACTTGATGACCGATCCTCCAAAGAGCTCGGTCTGAGCTGTGATGGCACCGTTGTACCAAGCGATGAGCCGGAGCCACCTGTCCTCGCCGAGTAGTTCGAGGAGCTCCGTTGAGCCTTCGATGTCCGTGAACACGATGGTGACCGAGCCCGCAGGCCCAGCGGCGGCCTGGATCTGCGCTTGGTCGCCCTGGGCACCGGCGAGCACGTCGTCGATGGCCGTCGTGAGTTCGACGCCGAAGGCCTCGACGTCGGGAACCGGGATCGAGTGGTGGATGTGGACGATCCTCCAGTAGGTTCCTTCCTCCCGCAGCACCATGGTCATGACGGTCGGAACTTCCGTGCCGTCATCCATCGTGATGGTGGCCCGGGCGGCCAGCCAGGCGACCGTTTCCTCTCGCCAACACTGGACTTCTTGGGGCCGAACCGAGAACGCCGGCATCTCGGTGGCCTGGACGGCGAAATTGGCGGCAATGCGGTCGTAGTCGAGCCACCACTCGCCCGCCGTCCCGATCGTGAGCACGCCTTCGTTCGGGGACATGGCAGCTGTCATGGCCCGGACGTCCATGACCGCCCACTGGGCGTACCAGCGCTCCACGAAGGGAACGAGCTCGGGCGCGGGTTGGAGGGGGCGATCAGGGGGGAGAGGCGTCTGTCTCTCACGAGTGACGGAGGATCTCCGCGGATCCTGGCCCCCGGTACCTGCGGGCGGCTCCCGAGACTCATCGACGTCCTGCGCGCCAGGAAGCGCCTCGAGCATGTCGGCGGCTGATGGGAAGCGCTTGGCCGGATCCTTGGCTAGGGAGCGGCGGAGCCAGAGCGCGACACTCCTCGGAAGCGAAGGGCACTCCCGCTCGATGACGGGAATGGGTGCGTGGCGGTGTTGGTGGACCACCGCGGTGGCGTCACCGCCATAGGGGGGGTGCCCGGTCAGGCACTCGTAGAGAAGGCACCCGACGGCGTAGAGGTCACTGGCAACACTGGGGGCGGTCCCCGTGGCGATCTCGGGGGCAAGGTAGGACGGCGTGCCCAACACAGCACCCTGGGTCAGGGTCTGTTCGTCAGCCAGGTCCTTTGCGATGCCGAAGTCCCCGATCTTGACCAGCATCTGGCTACCATCGTGCCCCGCCACCAGGATGTTTCCTGGCTTGATGTCGCGATGGATGATTCCGTGATCATGGGCGTGTTGAAGCCCAGCGAGGACCTGTTTTGCGACACCCAGCGTCTCGCGAACCGAAAGCTTGGTCGCCGTATCCAAGAGCTGGCGCACGCTCGGCCCGTTGATGAGTTCCATCACGATGAACGCCCGATCGGGTTCCACAACCCAGTCGTAGAGCGCTATTACGTTGGGATGGGACAGCGAGGCACACAGCTTCGCCTCGCGCCGAAAGCGTTGCGCAAACTGGTCACTCTTCGCGGTGTGCTCGGCCGCGAGCTTGACGGCCACCAGGCGCTCCAGGGTTTTGTCCTTTGCCTGCCAGACCTCGCCCATCCCACCCGAGCCGATCAAGTCGACCAGTTCGTACCGGTCAGCCAGGAAGGACCCAGCTTCGAGGACGCCGAAACTCTGAAACCCCGGGTTCTGTTCCATGTCCACCGACACCGTCAGGTCATGAAGCTCGTCAGTCTCGCAAACCCAGCTGAACGGCGAGCAATCTACCCGACCAGTTAGCGCGGAAGACGAGTGAGGAGGTTGGGCTGCTCGCACCACCACCCCCTGGGTTTCGCAGCTCCTACCCACACGAGGATGGGGACCAGCCTGAAGTACCGGACACGCGAGAGATCCGGCGAAGGCGTTCGTATACTCAAGCTGCGATACGCATACCTTCGAGAACAACTTGGGCAGAATTGCCGATGTAATAATGGCCCATTCGACCCCTGGCCCCAAGCTCGGTCGCACTCAACACTCTCAACATGCATCGGCGACTGTCTGGACCTTGGTGCCCTCGGCGGTTTGGGTCGTGTCATGCCGATCCGGGCGGCCGAGCGACAGGGCGCGAAACGCGGACGAGGGCGTTTGAAGTCCGCTCGTCGGAGGACCGTGTTGTCACGAAAAACGTCTCCCACCGGCCCCCGTGTCGTGCATCGATCAATTCAGCGACAGCTGCCATCATGACGTGTCGATTGCCATGCTTCTCATCCCCAAAAGGCTCAGCCGCCGGATACCTAGCATTGCCTAGGATTCATCAAATTTGGGGGTGGGTCTCGCGTCGCCCGATGAAAGACTGGGCCCGCGTGTCAAGCAGCGGTTCGCGGTTGGGCGGAGACATTGGCATCCATGATCAGCGATCAGTCGGTTGAGACACTGGGGAGAGCGCTGAAGCCGCTCCTCCGTGACGATCTTGTTTGTCGGGCGACTTACCGCCCCTACAGTAGGGAGTTTCGTTCAACGGGCAACAAATCGGCCCAACATGCCGTCTGCACGGTGCGGCCTTCTGAATCGAGACGGGGGCTTCCGTGAGACACGCGTGTCGACACCGTCAACCAAGACGTGGTTGGGCGATAGCACTCGCGCTGGTAACCGTTGTCGCGGCGGAAGTTCTTGCGACGTTCGGGCCGAGGTCCCTGTCGAACGCCCAGGGCACCTGGGCACCGGCCACCGAGGTCACCGCCCCGGGCAATGCCGACACGAACCCAGGGGGGACCCTCTATGGCATCTCCTGTACGTCAGTCGGCAACTGCACCGCTAGCGGGGCGTACAACGCGGGTAGTCGTCGAGCCATGGTGGCGACCGAGATCTCGGGTGCGTGGGCACCGGCCACCGAGATCGTCGCACCGGCAGATGCCGCCGCGAACACAAACGCGTACCTTCTGGGCATCTCGTGCACGTCAGTCGGTAACTGCACCGCCAGCGGGTTTTACCAAGACAACTCGGGTAATTCTCAGGCCATGGTGGCCACAGAGAGTTCGGGCACCTGGGCACCGGCCTCCGAGATCGTCGCACCGGCAAATGCCGCCGCTGACCCATTGGCGAACCTCTGGGGGATCTCCTGTCCATCAGTCGGCAACTGCACCGCCGTTGGGGATTACTCCGTTAGCCCGGGTGGCGCGGGTCTTTACCGGGCCATGGGTGTGACCGAGATCTCGGGCACATGGGCACCGGCCACCGAGGTCACTGCCCCGGCCAATGCCGAGAACACAGACACGGACCTTGGGGGCATCTCCTGTTCGTTAGCCGGCAACTGCACCGCCGCTGGGCAATACGTAGACAGCTCGGGTAATTCTCAGGCCATGGTGGTAACCGAGATGTCGGGCACTTGGGCACCGGCCACCGAAGTCACCGCACCGGCAAATGCCGCCGCGGACCCGTTGGCGTACCTCCCAGGCATCTCCTGTCCATCAGTCGGCGACTGCACCGCCAGCGGGTTGTACTCCGACAGCGCGGGTAATCGTCAGGCCATGGTGGCCACCGAGACCTCAGGCACCTGGGCACCGGCCACCGAGGTCACCTCACCGGCAAATGCCGCCGCGAACCCGTTGGCGTGGCTACAAGGCATCTCCTGTCCATCAGTCGGCAACTGCACCGCCGCTGGGTTTTACTTCGATAGCTCGGGTACCACTCGGGCCATGGGGGTAACCGAGATCTCGGGGACCTGGGCACTGGCTACCGAAGTCACTGCTCCGGCCAACTCGGACGCGACCCCGAACGGGTACTTCGAAGGCATCTCCTGTCCATCAGTCGGCAACTGCACCGCCAGCGGAGGGTACGACGACAGCTCGGGTAATGGTCAGGCCATGGTGGCGTCGCAGATAGGTGCGCCTCACGGACCAGTTGTTACAGGTGTGACCCCGGACTTCGGTCGCGCACGCTCCGTCGTGACCATCGAGGGCCTTGGATTCAACACGTCGCCGAACACGATGGAAATCGACTTCGGCCCGAAGCCGGGTAGGAATGTCGTCTGTACTTCATCGGCGATGTGCCGGGCCACCGTTCCTCCAGGCATCCCACACAACACAACAGTTGACGTGATAGCTGTTGACAATAGTTGCGCTCCCACGAGCTGCTTTTCAGCCGTGAATCCCTCCGACCACTTCACCGATAGCCCGGGGAAAGTGGTCCTAGGGGCGGCCGTGCTTCCGGACGGGAATTTCGGAGAGGGCTATTCGACGACCCTCCCAGTGAGTGGGGGTCTGCCCCCGTATTCCTGGAGCATTACCTCGGGCCAATTGCCGACGGGTGCGTCCAGCGGTCCCAATGCCTTCAGCATCGACCAAAATGGAACCATTACGGGGTTCGCGCAAGTCGCCGGCACCTATCCATTCCAAGTGACAGTCTCCGATTCCCAGTCGCCTCCTCGCAAGGCTCGCAAGTCTTTCAAGATCGCTGTTGACCCGTTCCCGAACCCGCCACCGACTCCGTATCAACTCACAGGACCGAGCGCTACGGGTGGAGATCCGATTGCATCGCCCCACGTGGCGTTCGTACTGGTCGGCAACTGGTGGTGCACCGTCGCCGGATCATCGACGCCCGCATGCGCGGGAAGAGTCCGTCCGCCCCATTGCACATCAGCGACCGGGGCGAGAATCTCGTGCAAGAAGGAAGCGATCTCGATCCTCAACGCCCTTCAGAGCATGGTGACGGTGGACTACAACGATTCGTCACCAGGTGGTTACGACTCGGGAATCGCCGGGTTCGCCCTGCAAAACGGTGGAACAATAGGTCCGGGACTGCAGCTGCGAACCTACAACGGGGCTTTCTTTGCGGGGCCGGTCGATCCGACTCCCGATCCGAACACGGACAACGTCCTGAGTCAGTTTCCCCACGGATTCGGAATCGACCAGCAGCCCGACATCGCCAATACGGTGTTCGTCCTGCTCTACGCGCCAGACCAGAGCGCCTGTAACTCCAGCAATGTCAACCGTTCGGGGAATGGCATGACACCGCAACAGCCGTCACATGCTGGGGTCTACGGGGATTTCCCCACCGCATCGGTCTGGCTTGAGGACTACCACAATCCCGTCTGCGATCCGCCTTACCAGTTCCCCCTGAACAACGACCTGAACTCACCGATCAGCAATCCTGTGAACACGCCGGGCCCGTTCGCCCTCACTCCTGCTCAGTTCGCGACGTTCGCAGTATCACACGAGATCGACGAGACGATCGTTTCGCCCGATACAAACACAAATGCGAGTATCGGATGGCGAGCCAATGGGGACCAGATTGCCGATCCCTGCAATACCCGGAACCAGTACGGGGATGTAGGACCTGATGCGTACCCCTACTACAACTACACCCAAGACCGACAGGGAACCGTTGTTTCGGCCTACGTGAGCCCTATTGATGGCCTGTGTTTCCCGAGCGTCGGAACATCAGTACCTCCTCGATAGCGATTCCCGCTCGCTGTGGCGAGTCTTGTGCAGCGCCTGGAGGGGCTAAGCCTTCGAGGCCCAACGCAAATCTCACGCGGACTGACTCGTGAATCGAAATGGGCCACTGAAGCTCCGATGCTGCTCTGCTGTCACTGCCACGCGCAACCGCGCCGGGATCTTGCGATCGCCAGCGGGACTCGATCGACCGCGCGCGGACGGTGCAGAAAGCGCGGCAGGAATAGCCACCGAATTTGGAAGGAGATAGATGCAGGAAGGTCAGCATCGCTCGATGAGCATCGAGCAGGCCGTGGCGAGTTCGTAATGAAGGAACGACCGCCCTGGCGCGCGACACGCGCCATGAACGCGCCGCGGAGGACGAAAGTCGAGCGAATCGCCCAATGACGGCCTCGCTGACCAGGGAGAACTTGAGAGCGGGCGACGGGAATCGAACCCGCGTTCTCAGCTTGGGAAGCTGATGTTCTGCCGCTGAACTACGCCCGCTGGCGGGGCATCACACTATCGTGCTGCCCGTGGTTCTCTCAGACCGGTCGATTCGTGAGGAGATCGCCGCCCAGCGCATCGTCATCGATCCCCTCGGCGACGAGTGCATCCAGCCGTCGTCGGTCGACCTCCACGTGGACCGGTACTTCCGGCTGTTCCGCAACCATTCGATGAGGGTCATCGACGTTCGCGAGGACCTGGAAGACCTCACCGAACTGGTGGAGGTGCCGGAGGGTGAGGCGCTCATCCTGCACCCGGGCGAGTTCATTCTCGGCTCGACCCTCGAGCGCGTGACACTCCCTGACGACCTCGTGGCCCGTCTGGAGGGGAAGTCCTCGCTCGGCCGCCTCGGCCTTCTCATCCACTCCACCGCCGGGTTCGTGGACGCCGGCTGGGACGGCCACCTGACCCTCGAGCTGTCGAATGTCGCCAACCTGCCCATCACCGTCTATCCGGGTATGAAGATCGGCCAGATCAGCTTTCTTCGCATGAGCACCCCCGCCGACAGCCCGTACGGGTCCCAGGGCCTCGGGTCCAAGTACCAGGGCCAACGCGGGCCGACCCCCAGCCGCTACTTCGAGAACTTCCGGACCTGACTCACCAGGAGGAGCAGTGCCCGTCAGGATCGTCATCGGCCTCGGAGCGACCGTCGTCGCCTTCGCGCTGGCCGGCAACCGTTTCTTCTACCTCTTCCGGCTGATCCGGAAAGGCAAGGCCGACCCGCGGCGGTTCTCGGACGCCCCCGAACGGGTGGAGGCCGAGCTGGTGGAGGTGGGCGGCCAGCGCAAGCTCTTGCGCTGGACCGTGCCGGGCCTCGCCCATGCCTTCACGTTCTGGGGCTTCACGATCCTGCTCTTCACCATCGTGGAGGCGTACGGGGCGCTGTTCGACACCGACTTCTTCGTGCCGCTCATCGGCCGCGGCCGCGCGCTCGGGTTCATCGAGGACTTCTTCGCCGTGGCGGTTCTGGTCGCGCTCGGCGTCTTCGCCGTGATCCGCCTGCGCAACTCGCCTGACCGGCTGGACCGGAAGTCGCGCTTCTACGGCTCGCACACGGGGGCGGCGTGGATCGTCCTGTTGCTCATCGCCCTCGTCATGCTGACGCTCATCGGCTACCGGGCGGCGCAGGTCAACACGGGCCGCTTCCCCTATGGGAATTCGTGGTGGCCGTTCGCATCGCATGCCGTCGGGCGGCTGTTCTCGCATTTCGGGACGGGGATCAACTCCGACCTCGAAACGGCGCTGGTGATTGCCAACATCGCGGTGATCGTCGGGTTCCTCGTCTTCCTGTCGTACTCGAAGCACCTCCACATCGCGCTCGCCCCGTTCAACGTGGCGCTGTCGCGACGGCCTCGGGCGCTCGGTCCGCTCTATTCGACGCCCGACATGGACATGGAGAACATCTCCGAGGACACGACGTTCGGGGCAGGGCACATCGAGGACCTCTCGTGGAAGCAGCTCCTCGACACCTTGACGTGCACGGAATGCGGGCGTTGCCAGTCGGTGTGCCCGGCGTGGAACACCGACAAGCCGCTGTCGCCGAAGCTCCTCATCATGGCGCTGCGCGACAATCTGCTCGAATCGGCGCCGCGCCTCCTCGGAGCCGCCAGCGGAAACGGCGACGGCACAGACGGCGCATCGGAGGCAGCCTCGGCCGAGGTGCCCACCCTCGTTCCGTCCACGATCGAGCCGGACGTCCTGTGGTCGTGCCTGACCTGTGGTGCGTGCGTCGAGGAGTGCCCCGTGGACATCGAGCACGTCGACACGATCGTGGAGATGCGCCGCTACGAGGTGCTCATGGAGTCGCGATTCCCGAGCGAGGCCGGCCTGATGCTGCGCAACATCGAGAACCAGGGAGACCCCTGGGGCCTGGGGGCAGCCAAGCGCACGGAGTGGACCGAGGCCCTCGATTTCGACGTCCCGGTCGTCACCGGTTCGATCCCCGACGACGTCGAGTACCTGTACTGGGTGGGATGCGCCGGCGCGCTCGACGAGCGTGCCCGCAAGGCCACCCAGGCCACCGCCCGCATGTTGCACCGGGCGGGGGTGAGCTTCGCCATCCTCGGGCCGCGGGAGTCGTGCACCGGCGACCCGGCACGGCGGCTCGGGAACGAGTACCTGTACCAGGAACAAGGACGGGCGAACATCACGACGCTGCAGGAGGTGGGGGCGAAGAAGGTCATCGCTTCGTGCCCCCACTGCTTCAATTCACTGTCGCGCGAGTACCCCGACCTCGGCGCCGACTTCGAGGTGCTCCACCACTCCCAGGTCCTCGGGCGTCTCGTCGCCGACGGGAAGCTCGCCCCGGGCCGCCTCGACGCCAAGCTGACCTACCACGACCCGTGTTATCTGGGTCGCCACAACCGAGTGTTCCAGGAGCCCCGGACAGTCCTCGACGCCATCGGCGGGCTCGAGCAGGTCGAGATGAAGCGGTGCAAGGAGCGCAGCTTCTGTTGCGGGGCGGGGGGCGCCCGGATGTGGATGGAAGAGCGCATCGGCAAGCGCGTCAACCTCGAGCGCACCGACGAAGCGCTCGGCACGGGCGCGAACGTCGTGTCGACCGCGTGCCCCTACTGCCTCATCATGCTGGACGACGCGGTCAAGGCCCGTCAGCGCGAGGACGACGTGCGCGTCCTGGACCTGAGCCAGGTCGTCGAGGAGTCGATCAGTTGACCGCCTTGGCGTCGGCGTCCCGCAGGCGCTGCGCCATGGCGACGAGGAACTTGTGCGACAGCGAGGGCATCTCGTCGAGGAGCCCGTTGAACCGTCGCTGCTCCAGGACGAGCAGGGTCATCTCGGTGTCGGATGTGACCGTCGCCGAGCGTGGCTTGCGGTCGAGCAAGGCGAGCTCGCCGAAGTAGGACCCCGGCCCGAGCGTGGCGGTCCGGCGCCCATTGCGGGTCACGGCCGCCTTGCCCTCCACGATGAAGAAGAACTCGCGGCCGATCGAGCCCTCCTCGCAGAGCACCCGCCCTTTGGGGACCACGACCTCCTCGATCGCACGGCGGATGGTCTTCAGCTGGCTGTTGGAGCACGCCGAGAACATCCAGATGTCTCGAAGGTCCAGTTCGTGGCGGCGCGGCATGGTCGAAGGCTATCCACCGTCGGCGGTTCGTGCTCAGAAGACGGCGCGCTAGCCTGCGCGGATGCCCGCAGGAGGCGCGTCGGACCGCTCGGGCGACGACGGCCGCTCCGGAATGAGCCTCTGGCATCGCGTCCTTCTCGCGCTGCCCCGTGTGAAGCACGGAGGTGAACGCGCTCCTCTCGGTGAGCGGCTGCGCGGCGCGGTGTTGAAGCCGGCCGACCCCGACTCGCCGTCGAAGGGCGCCGCTGCGGACGACCCGCAATCAGCCGAGGAGCTCGAGCAGGCGATCAAGCACGCCGACGACAAGGAGCGGCTCGTCGGCCTGCTGGCGGCGCCCTTCGCGGCGATCATCGGCATCATCATCCACAACGACCTGATCACCCGCGATCACATCGTGGCGATCCGGCACGGTCAGCTCGTGTACCAGACCAACCCGAACAACTACCACGAGATACTGCTCGTCCTTCTGGTGCTGTCCGTCTTGATGGTGGTGACGGCGTGGTTCCGAAAGCGCCTGTTCCTGGGTGTCGTGCTCGTCCTGTACGGCGTGACGGTCTTCAGTCTGAAGCACTACTTCGGGTTCGCCATCCCGTACGTCCTGGCTGCCGCGTGGCTGCTGGTGCGGTCGTTCCGGCTCCAGCGCCAGCTGCGCGAGGCCACCGCGGGAGGCCCGGGGACGCCGCGGACCCGGGGCACGGGGGGCGGCAGCGCGCCGCGACCCGGTTCCAACCGCCGTTACACGCCGCCGTCGAACCAGCCGAGGCGCTCGTCGCTGCGCAAGCCCGACGGGCCGGACCGGAAGAAGCGGGCGGGGTAGGCGGAGGGAAGCGCCCCGGGCGGGCGCTACACGCGCCGGGTGTGGCGTCGCGTCCGCGTCAACCAACCGCCGGCAATCAGCCCGCCCGCCAGGAGCAGGACGGTGGGCAACACGAACACCGTCCACGACACCGAAGACGCCGCCACCTGGTCGGGTGACGAGACGAGCCCCGGGTCGGACCCGACGGTGATCTCCTCGACCTTGTCCCCCGGCGAGTGCAAGGCGCCGTCAGGGAGCACCACCGAGTGGCGTCGGCCGCCGAGCACGAACGTGCCGGTGCACGAGTAGCCGGCGGCGTTGCTGCCGCTGCCCCCGAGCTGGCCCAGGCATCCGGTGACGGTGACCTCGACACCCACGCCGTGGTCGCGCAGCGACGCGATCTGGGCGTTCTTGTTCGCTCCCGCGGCGTAGAGGACACCGGCCGACGCCAGCAGCGCGACGACGCACGCTGCTGTGACCAGCCGCCCGGCGCGCCGGTGGTCGATCGCCACGCTGGCACCGCGCAGGGTAGAGACGGACTCGACGCCGATCGGGAGATGGTAGCGGGAGCGGGCGCCGCTGTTCGTCCCCGATCGGGGGGTCCGGTCGAGGCGCGCGGTCGTTCATCCACTGGTAACACGCGCGTGACAGCGCGGAAACGCTCGGCCGGCATCCTTGAGCCCGAAGGCGACCTGCCTGGCCGGCCTTGCCGTACCCGTTCACGGGTCCGCGCGGCCGGTACGCGCAGGGCGCCGGGGAGAGATGGCGGAGAAGAGGGAGCACTCGAGTCGTGCACGAGCACTTGCTTGCTGCGGCAGTTCAGGTCCCGTATCCCAGCTGGCTGAACCCGGCGGACAACACGTGGCAGATCGTGGCCGCCACGTTCGTCGGGCTGATGAGCCTTCCGGGACTGGCTGTCCTCTATGCGTCGATCGTCCAGAAGAAGTGGGCGGTGAACGTGCTTGCGATGATGTTCGCGGGCTTTTCGCTCGTGCTCGTGGCCTGGGTCCTGTGGTCCTACAAGATGGGCTTCGGCGGGACCTCGCTCGGGCACGGCGTGAGGAACGGGATCCAGACCCAGCTCACCGGGGTCGGCGGGTGGAGGCACTTCTGGGACAACTTCGTCGGCCAGCCGGGCCAGATCACCGACGCCTACAACGAGCAAGCCCCGGCGGTCTCCGCCGCCAACACCGTCATCCCGTTCCACTTCCCGACGGTGACCCTCGCCTTCTTCCAGTTCGTCTTCGCGGCCATCACGCCGCTGCTGTTCCTCGGCAGTGTCCTGGGCCGGATCAAGTTCAGCGCGTGGTGCCTGCTCGTCCCGTTGTGGTCGACGTTCGTGTACGCCATCGACGCTTTCCTGCTCTGGGGCGGCGGGTACTTCGCCCAGGAGGGCGCCGTCGACTTCTCCGGAGGGTTCGTCATCCACATGTCGGCGGGCGTGTCGGGGTTCGTGGCCGCGTGGGTCCTCGGACCGCGGCTCTTACGCGACCGACAACATGCCTTACCCAACAACCTCGTGATGGCGGCCGTCGGGGCCGGCATCCTGTGGTTGGGCTGGAACGGCTTCAACGGTGGCGACCCCTACTACGCGGGCGCGGACGCCGCTGCGGCGGTGGTCAACACCAACCTGGCCACGGCCGTGGGCGTCCTCGTCTGGATGGGCATGGACGCGTGGTTCACCAAGTCCCGCAAGCCCACGTTCCTGGGCGGGGTCAACGGCATGATCTGCGGCCTGGTGGGCATCACGCCGTGCGCCGGCTGGGTGAACGGCTGGGGCGCGATCGCCGTGGGCGCCATCTGCACCGGGATCGTGTGGGTGGCCTGGAACTACCTGTCCAAGGTGCGGCCGTTCTCGAAGGTGGACGACGCCCTCGGGGTCGTCTACACCCACGGCATCGCGGGCCTCACCGGAGGCCTCCTGGTGGGCATCTTCGGCGACCCCAACATGCTCGAGTACGGCTGCGGCAAGCTGGACTCGTTCGGACAAGTGGTGCATACCGGAGCGCTGCAGTACAACACGGCGACCAAGGGCTGCACACCGTTCTCGGTGAGTGGCCTCATGTACACGGGTTCCTCGCACCAGCTGTGGGAGCAGTTCCGGGCGGCCATCTTCGTGATCCTGTGGTCGGCGGTGATCACCTTCATCCTCATGAAGGTGATCGGGCTCGTGCTGCGGGGCGCGCGCTACTCCGACGACGTGCTCGAGGTCGGCGACCTCGCCATCCACGACGAGGAGGCCTTCCCCGAGGAGACCATCGCCGTGCGGTCGGGCGGCGCCTTCGAGATGGCGGGAATCGGGGCCGGCTCGACCTCGCCACCGATGGCGTCCGATACGTCCCCGCCGATCGGGCAGAGTTCCACCGGGGAACGGGCGTAGGGCGACGAGGACAAAAGGAGACCCAGTCGTGAAGCTGATCGTGGCGGTCCTCAAGCCCTTCAAGCTCGACGAGGTGAAGGAGGCCTTGAAGACCCTCGGCGTGGCCGGCATGACGCTCACCGAAGCGCAGGGCTTCGGGCGCCAGCGGGGCCACACCGAGGTCTACCGGGGCGCGGAGTACGAGGTGGACTTCGTGCCCAAGATCCGGGTCGAGGTCCTCGTGGACGACGCACAAGCCGACGAGGTCGTCGACGTCATCGTGCGGAGCGCGGGCACCGGGAAGATCGGCGACGGCAAGGTGTGGGTCACGCCGGTCGATTCGGTGGTGCGGGTGCGCACCGGGGAGCGGGGTCGCGACGCTCTGTAGGAGAGGGCGGCCGGTCAGCCGGCCTGGCGGGCGACCGCCTCCGCCGCGGCGCGCACGGCGTCGGGGTCGCCCAGGAACCGGTCGTCGATCGGCGTGAAGCCGTCGTCGAACCGGAACCACCACGGCACGCCGGTGGGCACCTCGAGGCCCACGATGTCGTCGTCGGAGATGCCCTTCAGGTGCTTGACGAGCGCGCGGATGGAGTTGCCGTGGGCGACCACGAGCACGCCGCCGAACCTGCGCAGGTCGGGGACGATGGCGTCCTCCCAGTACGGCACCATGCGCACGACGACGTCGGCGAGGCATTCGGTGGCGGGCAGAGCGCCAGGCGGGAGGTCGGCGTAGCGCTGGTCGTGCACTGGGTGGCCCGGGTCGTCGGGGGACATGGGCGGCGGGGGGGTGGCGTAGCTCCGGCGCCACCGCGTCACCTGGTCCAGGCCGAACTCGTCGGCCGTCTCCTTCTTGTTCTTGCCCTGCAGGGCGCCGTAGTGCCGCTCGTTCAGGCGCCAGTGCCTCCGCACCGGTAGCCAGGTCCGGCCCATGACCTCGAGGGCCAGGTCGGCGGTGCGCACGGCCCTCGTCAACAGGGAGGTGTGGAGCACCCCGAGCGCGAGGCCGCGAGCCTGCTCCTCGGCGAGCAGCCCCCCGGCCTGCCGGGCCTCGGACTCGCCCTTGGCCGTGAGGTCGACGTCGACCCAGCCGGTGAACCGGTTCTCGGCGTTCCAGGTGGACTCGCCGTGGCGCAGAAGGACCAGGTCGGCCACGGCTTTCGAGCGTAGCGGCCGGCCCCGGCTGGCCTTCGGGATCGACGTGGGTCCGGCCGGCGCCCGCCGGATGGTTTGGTGGGGAGTACGCGGCTTCGAACCCCATCCGCCCGGACGGGAGATACCGCAATTGCCTCTGACCAGGGAAGATGCGGACAGCGCCGACCCGCCAGGGCCCTATCCTGATGGAAGTGCCAATCTTCGGCGCAAAAAAGTTGAGTCTCACTCACTCAACATTGGTATACTGAGTACAGTCACAAAATCATGTTCATGACCTGGCGAAAGGCGCCGGGTCTGCAGATCTGGAGGCAAGTCAGATGCCCAAGGCCGTCGGAATCGACCTCGGCACCACCAACTCGGTGGTCAGCGTGCTGGAGGCCGGAGAGCCGGTCGTGATCCCCAACGCCGAGGGGGGCCGCACGACGCCGTCGGTCGTCGGGTTCTCGAAGTCCGGCGAGGTGCTGGTGGGCGAGGTCGCCAAGCGCCAGGCCATCACCAACCCCGACCGCACCATCCGGTCGGTGAAACGCCAGATGGGGACGTCGTGGACCGTCGAGATCGACGGGAAGAAGTACACCGCGCAGGAGATCTCGGCCCGCATCCTGCAGAAGCTGAAGAGGGACGCCGAGTCCTACCTGGGCGACGCGGTCAACCAGGCCGTCATCACCGTGCCCGCGTACTTCGACGACGCGCAGCGCACCGCGACCAAAGAAGCCGGGCAGATCGCCGGGCTCGAGGTGCTGCGCATCA
>Ga0070735_10002330_pt1 | contig 17328 bp, 24 predicted proteins | sample Coa_R1_FD_66443 | JGI IMG/M metagenome (GOLD analysis project Ga0070735, IMG submission 66443) | Surface soil microbial communities from Centralia Pennsylvania, which are recovering from an underground coalmine fire - Coalmine... | ecosystem: Environmental > Terrestrial > Soil > Unclassified ... | reverse complement strand
CCGAAATGCAGCCACCATTTCCGCATGTCGGCGTTCGATCGCATCAATACGCTGGTCGACAGCGACTTCACGGAGATCGGCAACGAGGTTTTGCCGGGCGACCCGCTTCAATGGACGGACAGGAAAAGCTATCCCGCAAAATTGGCGGCCGATCGCGAGAAATCGCAACTCACCGAAGGCGTCGTGTGCGGATTCGGCAAGATCGGCGGACACGACGCGGCGCTCGGAGTCATGGATTTTCATTTCCGCGGCGGCACGATGGGCACGGTCGTCGGCGAGCGCATCACGATGTTGCTGGAAGGCGCGCGCGAGCGCAAGTTTCCGTGCATCATTTTCACCGCGAGCGGCGGCGCCCGCATGGAAGAGGGCATGCTCGCGCTCATGCAGATGGCGAAGACCACGTCCGCCGTCGCGCACTTTATGGAAGAAGGCAATCTCTTCATCACGGTGCTGACGGATCCGACGACGGGCGGCGTTTCGGCGTCCTTCGCATTTCAAGCCGACATCATCGTTGCCGAGCCGAAAGCGATGATCGGTTTTGCCGGACGGCGCGTCATCGAACAAACGATCCGTCAAAAATTGCCCGAGCAATTCCAAACGGCGGAGTTCTTACTGGAGAAGGGGCACATCGACATGGTGGTCGATCGCCACAACATGAAGGCGACGCTGGTGCGTCTGCTCGATTATGCCGCGAAGGGAAAGCGATCGGCATAATCGTGGCGATGAATTTGATCGTCGAACGCGAGAAAGGACTGCTCGAACTCGAGAAACGCATCGAAGAGCTGCGCGAGGCCAATGCCCAGCAGCCCGTCGATATGTCATCCGAGATTCGCGCGCTCGAAGAGAAATACGCCGAGATTCAACGCGAAATTTTCGGTTCGATGACGCCGTGGGAGAAAGTCCACATGGCGCGCCATCCCAATCGGCCGACCGCAGCCGATTATATTTCGCAGTTTGCCACGTTCGACGAACTGCACGGCGATCGCCACTTCCGCGACGATCACGCCATCATCGGCGGTTTGGCGAAACTGAACCAACGCGCCGTGATGGTCATCGGCGAGCAGCGCGGGCGCGACACGAAAGAAAATCTGAAGCGGAACTTCGGCATGCCCTCGCCCGAGGGATATCGCAAAGTGCAGCGCTTGGCAAAACTTGCCGGACGCATGGGCTTGCCGATCGTCACGTTCGTGGACACGAAAGGTGCCGACCCGGGAATCGGATCCGAAGAACGCGCGCAATCCGAAGCCATCGCGACCTGTTTGTATGAATTCAGTATAGCGCCGGTGCCCATCGTCGCGACCATTATCGGCGAAGGCGGCAGCGGCGGCGCGCTCGCGCTCTCCATCGCCGATCGCATCATCATGCTCGAGCACAGCTACTATTCCGTTGCCAGCCCCGAGGGCTGCGCGGCGATTCTGTGGAGCGATGCGGGCAAAGCCGACGAAGCCGCGGCGCATTTGAAGCTGACCGCGCAAGATCTCAAAGGCTTCGGAATCGTCGACGAAATCGTGCCCGAACCGCTCGGCGGTGCGCATCGCGACGCGGGGGGAACGATCGCGCGGGTGCTGAAAGCTATAGAGCTGGCGTTGGACGGGCTCGATTCTCTGCCTGCCGGCAGTCTACGAGAGGCACGTTATCTGAAGTACCGCCGCATGGGGACACTCGGACAGAAATGAAACAACGGCGCAGAGGAGCATCCGGAGTTGTCCGTCTCTTCAGCCGCCTCGTCTTCGGAGCCGTCGCCGTCGTCGTCTTCACCCTTGTTTCCATCCAGTTCGCGCGCATCGTGAACGAGAACATTGCGATGGCCCGCTCGCTCTCTTCCATTCAGCAAGACGTAGCCGCTTTGCGGGAACATAAGCGTCAGGAGGAGCACGACCTGCGCCGGCTTACCGACCCCGAGGGGGCCATCCCGGAGATTCACGACCGTCTGCATTTGGTTCGCCCGAATGAAGCCATCATCTACGTGAAACCGGCTCCGACGCCGCATGAGTGATACGCTGCGCGGCGTCGTCATCAACGTCAACGCCTACGGCGCGACGGTACGCCTGGGCGACGGGCGTCTTGCGAGCGCTCCCGCGCCGGACGTCGAGAAGCATCGCACGTATTACGACGGCGGCGTTCTCACGCGCAAATCGCTCGAATTCATCCTTCAGAGCGAAGGCCGTCGTCCGATAGTGCTGCTGGCGCCGCAGCTGCGCGATGACGATCTCGAAGCGCAGATTGCCGGCTATTTGAAATCGACGCAAGAATGGGAAGACCCCGAGCTGCCGCCCGCGCACGAGCGGCACTTTTTGCGCAAAAAACGCCGCGCCGCACTCTTTGAATCGCGGCACGCAACCGATCATTGATTCGCGGCCTCATTTCGGTCGGCACGAATTCGACGCGGGCACTGGTCGCCGATCTCGATAGCGAACCGCCCGTAACCTTACTGCAGCGCTCCACGGGAACGCGCATCGGCGAAGGCTTGCGCGAACACGGGCATTTAGATGAAGCGGCGATGCTGCGTACGCTCGATGCGATGCGCGAGCACCTGGACGCCATGCGTGAGCTGACACGCGACTTACGCGTGATAGCAACCAGCGCCTTACGGCGAGCGGACAACGAAGCGCAATTCGCGCGCAGCGTGCACGACCTCACCGGCGCGCATCTAGACGTCATATCCGGTGAAGAAGAAGCCGCCTGTTCGTTTACGGGTGCGCTGAGCGGAATCGAGGCCGGGCAATCGGAGACGTTCGGCGTTCTCGACGTCGGCGGCGGAAGTTCGGAATACGCCGTCGGAACGAAGCGAGCGCCCGAGCAAAACGTTTCATGCGAAATCGGTGCCGTGCGCTTGACTGAACATTTTACGGTACTTGCCGGAAGGAATGGCCCGGTCGCACAGGACGTCATACAGGCTGCCGCCGTGCAGGCAGAAGCAGCCCTCGGTCCCGCCCTGGAGTTGCAGAACGCCGACCGCATCGTGCTCGTCGGCGGTACGGCGACGACGGCGGTTTCGCTGATGCGCGCGCAGCGCGAAACGTTCGCGTACGCGCAGCTGACGCTGGACGATATCGACGCGTGGGTCGCGCGTTTAGCGGCAACGCCGCTCGAGCAGCGCAAAACGCTTCCCGGAATGAATCCGCAGCGCGCCGATATTTTGCTGGCGGGGCTCATCATCGTCCAGCGCTTTCTCGCGCTGCTCGATAAACGGACGCCGCTCGTGTCCACCAGCGACGTCCTGCTCGGCTATCTGCTGCGCCACCCGAGCGGCCTTCCGTAAGCGAGCTCGGTTCAGTTACATACAGAGACGCATGATATTATCAGCGACGGGTATCATGCAATCGCACGATCACGAACAATCGATAATGGCGAGCATCGACGTTCGCGGTTATGCAAGGAAACGCAAACCCTAGTGCGATGCCGCGCCCAATAACCTCCCCGTTGTGTGCGCGGCATCGTGCGTTCGTATTCCGGGCGCGCGAGTAGTGCGGCTCGCGCCCGTCGAAGATATGCGTATGGAAGATGACGTGTATCGCGCCGTTCTCGACGCGCGCCGGGCTTGGAATGACTACCTGGACGCTACCGACGAGGATGAGGACGAGGTCTACGAGGCATACCTCGAAGCGGCCTCCGAAGCGGTTCCTTTGGTCGGCGGGCTCATCGAGCTCTGTGTCGAGGCGAACCTCGTCGCCATCTCCGCACGCGATCGCGAAGAACGCTACGTCGACCTTGCCGCGACCAACGCGCGCGTCCACGCCGATGCGATTATTGAAATCGTCGGCGACATCGTGCTCGGACATTCCGAGGAACTGCCGTCATTCGAACGCCGCGCGCCGCAAGACGACGAAGAAACGCGCTTCAATCGCGCGCGAGAAATGTTTCGCGAAATGAATCGTCCGAACGTGAGCCGCGCAGTCGACGAACTGCGCCAGATGCGTGACGAACTGCTGCGCAGCGGCCAGGAAACCTATGCTACGCGCCTATCGCACGTCCTCAACCTATTGCAGATATCTCCGCCGCGTTTGAGCGACTAGCAGCTGTCCATGTCATCGTGAGGTATCGAACGACCGCGAGCGCAGTCGAGGCGCACGCCAATTACTCTACTCCAGATGTATACCGGTGCCCGGTTCGCCGGGAATGGGCTGCTCCTGCGTAATCTCCTCGGTCGGTAAGCCGGCGTCGCGGTACGCATCGAAGCCGCCCTCGAGTACGGCGGCTTGCGTGTAACCCTGTTCGCGCAGGCGCGTCGCAACGCGCTCGGCCTCTTCGTCGGAATCCGCATACACGACGATTCGCCCCTCGTGCGGCAGCGGGAGCGTTAGTCGCTCTTCGGAGATGAGCGCGCGCTCGTCGTAGCGCACCGCTCCGCGAATCTGCTGTTTTCCCGGGTGCCTGCGCGCATCGAGAATCGGCATGGTCGTACTGTCGATTTCATTCGCGCGCACGCGCTGCACGGCGTCACTCATCGCATCCTCCTTCGAGCGGCTGCTAAGTGCTGATACCCGCAAGCCGCTCGAAGTAGACGCTAGGAGTTAGAACACGATCAGTTGGTCGTTGGGCGGCGCCGTTACCGTTTCGCTCTCCACCGGCGCTCCCAGCGAGGGGATGCCGCCCGTGTAGATGATCGGCATCACGTCGATGCATCCGGTCGCACCGCCCGGGCCGCTTGCGGGGCCGGACAATCCCATTGCCACGAGCCAGGCTTGTTTGCCCGGAATCACGGCCACACTGGACACCTGCATGAGCGTTTGACCCAGCACGCATGACGCCGGTGTGGCAACGCTCCTGATATCCGACGGGAAAGTTTCCTTGTTCACGCCGCCAACGATTGCGATGCCGACATCCGTACCGACGAATGCGGTGTAGCCGTCCGTCGCTACGGAGTATCCGTGCAATGATGGATCGATGCGCGTACTTGCTACGCCCATCGGCGAAGACGTTCCAAGGCCGGCGAAGAGCCACAGCGTACCGTTCTGCGGAGAAGTGCTGGTGTTCGCGACCAGCGCTTGGTAGTCGCCGCTGGATGCCTTGAACACGTCCACGCCCTCGCGTCCACGCAGCCCGTTGGAAGAATCGGCCGGGTCCAAAACCGTTACCTGAGCGGTCTCGCTATACGCATCGGTGCCGGTTTCCTTGAACACGTTCAAGTGTGCACCGCGAGATACCAGCACTTGGCCATCCGGAGACATCGCCAGTCCCGACGTGTCTTCCGGCGTGCCCATGGTCATTGGAATGGTACTGAACGTCGGTGGTGATGTCGTGAGGTTTGCCTCGAGCAAGTAGTTCGAACCGAATGCATTCAGCGCAACGATTGCCGTGTTTTGATCCGGCATTACGACAGCAGAACCGTCGCAGTTAACCGGCGGCGTTTGCGGCACGCATTGCCCAGAGATGTCGATCGGCGTACCGGGGCTTATCGTGTTGCCGCTAACGGTGAACGGAATCAGGTTTTGCGATGCGCCGTTACCCGCCATGCCGGTTAGCGATCCCGGCACGTAGGCTACCGAATCAAGCTGGAAGCCGCCGCTAACCGGAACCGGCGCTACGGTCTTCGTGCCGATATTGACGTACGTGAGTAGCCCGTTTGCCTCGCCGTAATCGCCGGTTATCGCGTTGTTCGCGGGAGCCGTAGGTGAGGGCGACGGAGATGGCGATTGAGACGGTGATGGCGACGGCGACGGCGAGTGACTCGGCTTCGGAGTTGGCGAGTTGCTCGGCGATGGCGACGGCGAGTGACTCGGCGATGGCGACGGAGAGTGACTCGGCGAAGGACTTGGGGAATGTGTCGGCGTCGGTGTGGGCGATCCACCGGGATTTGTCGTCGGAGGCGTAACTGTGCCGCCGCCGCCACCGCCTCCCCCGCAGGCAGTGAGCGAAATCATGAGTGCGGCAAAAGCGAGCCCAATAGCCGGCCTCGCGTGGCTCCGGTGAAGCATCGGTGGACCGTCCCTTTCCTTTCCCACCATCGTAACGCCGGCTTGCCCGGGAGCTTAGATGCTAGGGGCCTATCCGATGACCACTCCCTAAGGCGCACGGACCGGGACGAATATCCCCTAGTCAAGCACGGACTTAGGGTATAGGCCTTGCAGCGGAGGTAGAGTGTGGACGCCCTGAACATTCTCAAGAAACAACATCGCGATGTAGAAGCGCTCTTCAGGAAAGCCACGACAGCAACGGAGCCCGCCGAGCGTCAGAGGATCTTCAGGCAAGTCGACCGCGACCTGCGGATCCATTCGATTATCGAGGAAGGGATTTTTTATGCCGAGCTCAGGCGGCGTGCGGAAAAAAGCGAGGAGCGCCTCGAGGTGGCCGAGGCGTATGAAGAGCACGCGCTGGTGAAGATCAGCATCGAATCGCTGGAGAAACTCGATCCCGGCAGCGAGCAGTATTGCGCAAAGCTCGGCGTGCTGATGGATCTCGTGCAGCGTCACGTCGACGAAGAAGAAAGCACCCTGTTCAAGATGGCGCATCATCTCTTCGATAAAGCCGAACTCGAAGAAATCGGCAGCCGCCTCGAGGAGGCGGCTGCGCAAGCATCAGTTCCGGTTTAGCCTTTTTTGCGGCGCGATGACGTGCGCCGATTCGGATTCGGCGGGACTTTTCCGCCGCTTTCGCGCGCTTCCGAGAGCCCGATCGCAATCGCTTGTTTGCGGCTCGTTACCTTTTTTCCGCTGCGCCCGGATTTGAGTTTGCCTTCCTTCATCTCGTGCATGGCGCGCTCCACTTTGCGTCCGGCTTTCTTGCCGTACTTTTTGCGCCCAGTGCTTTTCTTGCGTCCCGTGCTTTTCTTGCGCCTGCTGGTGCTCTTTTTGCGCCCAGTGCTCTTCTTGCGGCCGCTCGTGCTCTTTTTTCGCCTGGTCGATTTTTTGCGCCCGGTGCTTTTCTTGCGTCCGCTGGTGCTTTTCTTACGAGTCGTCGCCATGTAACCTCCAGTCCTTCACTTCATTCCGTGCTGGGAGCGCTATCGGTATCACCCGAAGATTTGGTGACAAGCGCCGCTCTGAGTGTTTCGCGCAAATTCGCGAGAGAGGGTTCGAGGCCGCCTTCTTGGTCGAGACGCTCGAGCGCAAGCAGCAAGCGATTCGCCTCGCCGGCATCGATGCGCAAACCGATCTCACCGTGCGCAAATGCATACCGTTCAACGCCGTAAACACTCATGTGCGCCTCCGAGTGATAAGGCCGGGCGTGTTGTCGCCGCTGCGCCGCCGCTCGGAGAGCAAGACGCCGTACACGTCCTCATCTTGTTCGTTGATCGGCGAATCCTGCGCTTTGCCACGGCGCCCCGGCACGACGTTATCGGATTGCCCCGCGCGTTGCGCGCGAATGCGGCTCGACGATTTCACAGTCTTCCGCCCCATATGCTTTTTACTTCCCGTGTTAGCCATATATTCGGTTTACCCACACGCGCCGTCCCTACGTGTCATCCTGAGGTATCGAAGGACCGTGTCATCCTGAGGTATCGAAGGACCGTGTCATCCTGAGGTATCGAAGGACCCCGAGCCTGTCGAGGGGCAAAGAGCTGCTCCATTGTGCACTACATGTCATCCTGAGGTATCGAAGGACCGTGTCATCCTGAGGTATCGAAGGACCGTGTCATCCTGAGGTATCGAAGGACCCCGAGCCTGTCGAGGGGCAAAGAGCTGCTCCATGGTGCACTACATGTCATCCTGAGGTATCGAAGGACCCCGAGCCTGTCGAGGGGCAAAGAGCTGCTCCATTGTGCACTGGCGAGGATCTTTGTCCGGACGCCAGCGAACGAATCGCGCGCCGTGGCGAAAACGTTCACCCGTCACACGATCGAATTGCACTTCCACCACAATGCGCGACTGAAGCGGATGCCATTCGCTTTCACGCGAGCCCCAGCGGCTCACGCCGCCCGGCCGCGCACCGGTGAAACCAGGCTCACCGATGATCGGAACCAGCAAGTCGCGAGCGCGTGCACGCTCGTCCGCGCTCATGCTGCCGATGAATCCCACGAGATTCAAAAGCCCCGCATCATCGTAAAGCCCGAGCAGCAACGAGCCAATCGTCTTGCCGTCCTTCGCGAAGCGAAAACCGCCGACGACGCAATCAGCCGTGTACACGCGTTTGATTTTGACGACGGCATCGCGCTCGCCGAAGCGATACGGCATGTCCAGCCGCTTGGCGATCACGCCGTCGAAATGCGCCGTACCGCCTTCGAGCCACTCCTCCGCCGCCGCGAGATCGCGCGTCGCGGGAGACAGCCCAATCGTTCCGCCCAGTGAAAATTTTGCCGCCGCGAACGTTTCGAGCGCCGCGCGCCGATTGCGAAGCGGAAGTTCCGCATAGTCGTTCGCGCCTTCCGCAAGCAAGTCAAAGACCGCATACGATGCCGGCGTTTCAATCGAAAGGCGTCGAATGCGCGACGCCGCCGGATGAATGCGCTGCAGTAACGCGTCGAAATCCAGCGCGCCGTCGCTTTCGACGAATATTTCGCCGTCAAGCAAAAAGCGCTTCGCCCGCAGCGAGCGCACCGCCGCGACGACTTCGGGAAAATACCGGTCCAGCGGCTGACCCGACTTCGACTGCATCGCGACTTCATCACCGTCCCGAAACGCGATGCATCGAAAGCCATCCCATTTCGGTTCGTACAGCCACTCGTCGCCGCGCGGGATCTTCGCGACGGTTTTAGCTTCCATCGGTTCCAGCGGCAGTTTACGCATTCACGCCGTTCAGTAATTTCTGCAAATCATAGCGTCCGCGTTTTTCCGTCAGCGGCTTCCACAGGTCGCCGAGGTTGGCAACGCGATTGGGGACGTTTTGCATCGTGAAGTCGGCGGTTTCGATCTCCGCTTCGACCTCATCCCATGTCACGGGCGTCGACACACCTGCTACAGGCGTAGGGCGCACTGAATAGATGGATGCGAGCGTCGCACCGAGCCGGTTCTGGTTGTAATCGATGAGTACGTGATTGCGCGGGCGTGTCTGGACTTTGTACGCCGCCGTCAAGATATCACCGTGCGCTTTCGCAAGTTCGACCGCGACGCGCTTGGCGAATGCCCACACCTCGTGCTGCTTCGGGCCATGCTTTATCGCAACGTACAGGTGCATGCCTTTGCTGCCGGTGGTTTTCGGGTAGACCGTCATGCCGAGCGTCTTGAGCGCGTCGTTCACGATGAGCGCCGCTTCGCGCACCATCCCGAACGGCGCGTCGAACGGATCCAAATCGAAATGCAGATACTCGGGTTGATCCGGCGTTTCGCATCGGCCATACCACGGATTGAGGTCGATGCAACCCAGATTGATGAGCCAAAGCAGCGACGACGTATCTTGCGCGACGGGAAAATTGATGACGTTTCCGGAGCCATGCTCGATCGCGCACGTTTGGATCCAATCCGGACGCGGCGACGGTGCGCGCTTCATGAAGAAGAACTGCCCCGAAATGCCGTTCGGGTAGCGCTTCATCACCATGGCTTTTCCGCGGATATGCGGCAGCAGAACCGGAGCGACGTCAGCGTAGTATTGAAGCAGATCGCGCTTGGTCAGGCCCAGATTCGGCCAAAACACTTTGTTCAGATTCGTGAGCGCGATCTTACGTCCGTCGACCTCGATGGTCGCCGAATCAACGCTGCTCGGAATCTTCACGCGGGCGCGGGACTGAGATAGCGTACGAACCAACGTACGGCAAGTTCCGCAACCCGCTCGAGCGTTCCCGGCTCTTCGAAGAGGTGCGTGGCGCCGGGCACGATCGCGATCTCGAAGTGCGTGCGCAGTTGCGCGGCCGCGGTGCGGTTCATTTCGAGCACTTTCGGATCGCGTTCGCCGACGATGAGCAGCGTCGGGGCTTCGACGTCGCCCAACGCATCGCCGGCGAGATCGGGCCGCCCGCCACGTGAAACGACGGCGTCGACGTCGTCACGCGTCGACGCCGCGAGCAGCGCCGCGCCGGCGCCGGTGCTTGCGCCGAAATACCCGATGCGAAGGGCTTGCAACTCCGGCTGCATCTTGCACCAGTCGGTCGCGAGGTCGACGCGCCGTGCCAGCAGGGCGATGTCGAAGCGCAGCGCGGCGGTCCGGCGATCGATGTCATCTTCGTCTATCGTAAGCAGATCGAGCAGCAGCGTCGCAATACCGCTCGCGTTCAGCGTTTGCGCGACGAAGATATTTCGCGGGCTGTGCCTGCCGCTGCCGCTGCCGTGCGCGAAGATGACGATGCCGCGCGGACTTGGCGGCAGGCTGAGCGTCGCACCCAGTTGGTTGTCGTCCAATTCGAGGACGACCTCGCGCTGCGTCGTCACGCCGGTCCGACCGGAAATCGCGAATCGCGCAGGAGCGTGCGAACTTCCTCATCGGAGATTTGCGAAAAATCCCCGTACCACGCGCCCACGCCGCGGAACGGATGCGGCGTTGCCAGAACGACGAGGTCGTCGACGTACGGCTCCAGCATCAGGCACGTATCCGCGGGCGCGACGGGCACTGCAACGACGATACGCTTCGGCGCGCGTTTGCGCAGCGCGAGAACTGCTGCATGCATGCTCGCTCCCGTTGCTAATCCGTCGTCGACGAGGATCACCGTGTGGTCTTTCACGTCGGGTGCCGGTAAACCGCCGCGGTAGGCATCTTCGCGGCGCTTGACCTCCAGCAGTTCGCGTTGCGTGATTGCGTCGACGACGGCCGGCTCGACACCGAGCGCTGCAATCGTTTCGTCATGCAGCACACGCAGGCCGCCGGATGCAATGGCGCCGATGGCCAGTTCCTCGCGTCCCGGCGCGCCGATCTTGCGCACAACGAAAACATCGAGCGGTGCATGGAGTGCCCGCGCCACTTCGTACCCGACAGGAACGCCCCCGCGCGGAAGCGCCAGGACGCGCGCGCCGCTTGCGGCATATGCCGACAGCTTGGCTGCCAACTGCCGCCCGGCGTCGCTGCGGTTGTCGAAGATCACTTGCTTACCGTTTCCCCAGCAAGCGGGCCGGGGAAACGGCTGGACGCCGTTCTCGACGCCCATCCCGTTGGGTACGTAGTGCGATGACACCACCGTAACTATGAAGGGATTTGGCATGAACGAGCGGCCCGGCTTGGGCGAATCGCTTCACAAACTCGGCGAAGATCTCGGCGACCTCATTCGCGCGGAACTCGCACAGTTCAAGCGCGAGGCGGCAACGCAGATGCGCAAGTTCGCCGTCGCCGGAATTTGGATTGCCGGTGCGGCGGTCATTGGGCTTGCGGCGCTCGGCGCATTCACGGCGTTCGCCATCATCGTCTTGACGCTGGTCTTCCGGCCGTGGGTGGCAGCCCTCATCATCACCGTCGTATGGGGCTTTGCCGCGCTATCCATGCTCGCCGTTGCAAAGATGAAACTCGATTCAGCGCTGCCGATTGAATTCGAAACGGCGCGTAGCGTGAAGGAGGACATAGAATGGATCAAGAGCGGGATCAAGTCCGCGAAGTAGAAGATGCGCGCCGGCGCGTCGCGGAAGACGTTCGCAACGTCGCGGAAAACGCGAACGTCGTCGATCGCGCAAAAGAAACCGTAGACGACCGGATGCAGCAGATGCGCGAAAACCCGATCGGTATGCTCATCGCGGGCGCGGCGGTAGGCGTCCTCATCGGGTTGGTGCTGCCCGTTTCGCGCTCCGAATCCAAGCGAATGGGCCCGATTACGCGCGAGGCAGGTTCAGAAGTCGTTCGGCGCGGCGGCGAAGTGATTAAGGAAACCATCTCCGCCACAAAAGTGAGCGGCGCCGGTTAGGCGCCGCTTTCATTTGCGAAGACGTTGTTTGCGGTGTTGCGTATGAACCAGTAACAGCTGCAGACCATGTGTTCCAAACGCTCGCGCTCGAGAATCTGCAAACGCCCGTGCTGAGAGCGCACGAGGCCTTCGCGCTGGAATTGCGAGAGCGCGAGCGATACCGACGGACGCCGGATGGCCGCTATTTCGGCTATCTGCTGGTGCGTAATCGCGAATTCGACGCGTCCGCACTCGTCGGACACCCAAAGCAGCCAGCGCGCCAAGCGCTGATCGATATTGTGTTCCGCGTTGCAGGCCAGACGGCTCGCGCAGTTGAGCAGCGATGCATTTGCGAATCGCAGCAGCATGCGGCGCAGCGGTGAATTCAGCGTCGGCTGCGATTGCTCAAATGTTTCTACGGGCAAGCGCCATGCTGCTCCCGGCGATATGATCGTCGCGCAAGTCATCCCGTGGTCGCTTGCGAGGACGCGGTTCCATTCGACGACGCCACGCTGGCCGACGGTCAGCACGGAGGTCGGGCGCTGCGTATCGGTGCTTTCCGTCCACGACCACGCGAAAGCGTCAATCGGAAAATGGAGAAAGGCGATCAGCTCCCCCGGTCGTACTACGACTTGATCGCGCTGCAAAAACACGCGCCGAAGTGCGGGGGCCAAGCGCTCGGCCTCCTTCGGCGGCAGCGTGTCGAGGATGCGGTTGCCGAATAACAGGCGATGCGGCTCCGTCGCGCTTCGGCGTTCGCGATCGTGTGGCGTTTGCGGGTCGAGCATCCCCATCGGTATACCCCGGTGCACCGCAAGCAGTAATTCAGCGCTCCCCCGCTAAACTGAAATTCCTCGTAGCCACGGGATGATGGTGGAATCGGTAGACACAGCAGACTTAAAATTTGCTGCTCGAAAGGGCGTGCGGGTTCGAGTCCCGCTCATCCCATCAATTTGGCCCTTATTCCAAGGGCTTTTTTTATCTCTATCGGCTTGCGGTTGTCATTTGGTTGTCAAAGGAGAGTCCTTTTTAGGTTATGCGGACTCCGACCGCTCGGCAATCGCATCGACGGCGCGCACGGCCGCCGAAGTAGAGGATCAGACCGATGATGAACAACTCCACGACTATATTGTAGCGCGCCGGCGATGACCAGCGCCCTGCGCTCGAAATTTTGCGGGTAATCCTCCGATTATCGCGAGGTTCGGAGAATATGCTCGCTATGACGGAAGAAGGCAACCTGTGAGCGGTCTTGATGGCTGGGGACGGCCGCGCCAATCCAAGCCGGTCGTCGATGCCGTGGGCGGGGTGGAAGCCGTTCGCGAAGCGATCCTCGATATGATCGCCAGCAATGGCTACCGCGGCGCCGTCAGTGCGCTCAGCGTGATGCCCGAAATCCAAGGGGGCACGTGGGCGTACGAAGCCGAGCGCGACGTGCTGTTCTCGGCCGCGCTGTGGTCGCTCGTGCGCGACGGGATCATCGTGCCCGGGAGACCGGCCGGAATATCATCCCAAAACTACGCAGACAGCGGCGCCTTTTCTTTTCCAATGCTCGTGCTAACACCCTACGGGCGCAGCGTCTTGGGGAACGGCGCCCTCGATCCGCACCGTTCAGCGAGGGGATCATCACGTATCTCGTTGAGGCGAACAAGAATTTCTTGGATCGCAGCTATTTGAGCGCGGCGGTCATGCTGGGTGTGTCTGCAGAGCTGTTGATGAAATGGCTCATCGCGCGATTCATCGCCCATGTTCCCGAACGCAAACGTGGCGAATTTGAAAGAACGCGCGAACAACTGTGGATGAAAACCGAGCGGCTTTTTACAACATTCGTCAACGCGTTTGAGCCGCATTATTGTGAGATCGATCCCGAGCTGCGCCGGCAAGCCGAGGGCAATCTGCAGATGGTAGAGACGCTCATCCGCATCAATCGCGACGACGTCGGCCATGGACGCCTACAGCGCATCGACCATGAAATGGTCCACGGTTATCTAATTAGTTACCTGACGCTGTTGTCGATCGCGCGACAGCTCGCCGATGCCTTTGGAGCCGACGCATGCAGCTTCTACGCCGCCTAACGAACCGCCGATCTGTTTGCCGCGGCGCGCTGTTCCTGGCAATGGAGGCACCAAGTGAACGTATATTTGCAAGATGTTACTCAAGCTCGCGCGCGCGTCGACAGGGCTGCAGAGTACTTGCGTACGCATCCGAACGCGGATGAGGTGAAGCAGCAGTCGATTAACCTCGCCCGCTCCATCTTTGGCGAGTCGACGCTGACCGGTCAGGCGCATCGGCTGCCCGCGCCGACGTTTGTTGGAATGCAGCCGTTTGGGTCGCGAACGCCCTCGTCGCGGACCGAGCAGTTCGACCAAGCGGTCGAGGATCTTATCGCCGCGTTCAATCAGGGCCTCGACGGCATCGCTGACTACCAGCGGCGCGTCGATGCGAACGTTGAGGTCCCGCGGGAGAGATTCGCAAGAGTGTGCTGGCGTATCTCTCGCGCAAGCCGATCGAACTTCAATGGGGCGGTGACGCCCAGTGGGTTTTGGGCCTTTCCGATGCACAAATCATCGATGCGCTGCAATACTGGGAAGAACAGCGCGCAATCAAGTACGGGGGTTACGAAGTCTATTCCGGCGCTGGGGATTGGAGCTGGAAGATCGAGCTCACGCCGTACGGTCGCGACCTTGCCGATGGGTCGCGCACTATCTCTCCGCAGTTGCGCACGACTCTGGTCGTGCAACATATTCACGGTGACGGTGCGAACGTCGTCGGGGTTAGCCAAGGCGACGTGACGCAACAGTCCACCGTGAACGACGTGAGTGCGCTCCTTGATGCACTAGATCAGCTCCGCTCCGCTCTTCAAGATCGCGACGATGCAATGGAGGCGGATGCGTTCGCATCGGCATCACACGAAGAGTTGCGAAAGCACGGCTTCAGCGCGCGTGCCAGCGCGTTACTGCAGAAACTGGCTACAACACTGATCGCCGGCGAAAGCGTGCTCGCCAATGCGAAGCCGGCTTACGATATCTTGCGCGCAGCTGCTGCGGCGCGCGGGCTGCACCTACCAGTACTATCGGCGTGAACGGTGCGCTCAATCCGCGCAGGTGCCAATCCGAGTCGGGGGAATGATCATGAGCGATGCTAAGCGACGATGATCTGAACCGCCTACTTGCGGGCGTGGGGTACAAGGAGGGCGAAGGCTCAGATTCGGCGGGACACCCCTTCCCGACACGTAAGTATGATTGCGGCTGCTACGACGAACAGCACCCCGGAGGTTGGAACTTATTTCGTTGCTCGGATCCGTCGCACGGCGGCGTTGGGTAGCGGCCTAGGGCGAAAAGGCGCAGTCTGTCAAAGCGACGGCCAATACGCCGCCAACGACGCCTTCGGCAATTCTGAGATCGCCACATGGGCTCAAGCGCGCTCCGCGTGTTGCGAGCGTCTGCGGCGCTTCGAAAGGGTCGGAATGACCGAAGACGAGATCGCGAAGCACGTCGGTAAGTACGTTGCCGCCAGGCATGAAAGTGGCGCAGTTTGGATCGGGTGGCTGCGCCGCATGAAGATTCCCGGTGTTGCAAAATTCGAGATCGTGACGGCAGCGACCGAACCGGAACCTGAAAACGTCGCACTATCTGATACGGTGGCCGCACGAGATTGAGGCCGTTGAGGAATTGCCGGGTCCAACGTCGTGAAAACGTTAGCGTTTTCGCTGAGCCCTCACCGCATCTGAATATCGGGATCCAGATGCAGCCACTCCCCCTGAAGTAGTGCCATGGCCGGTCCATGGCTTTGGTTCAAAACACGTTGCATGGACGCGACGTGCAAATCGTGCATCATCTTCACGTCACGCGCTTCCGCTACGGGTCCGCTAAACGACATTTCGACAATCCCCCGTTCGTCCGTGTCGGGAATGGGCCACGCGGTCGTGCGCTCGTGCAAAGTACGCGAGCCCGCGAGCGGTCCGCTTTCCGTATCGACCATTACCTGCTTGCCGCGCTGCTCGCGCATTTGTCGCACAAACGCAGCCGACTCGGGATAGAGTCGAAACCGTATGGCGGAACGGTAGAAAATGCGGTCCCCGGTTACCGTAATCTGCGGATCAAACGTTGGAGTGCTGGTATTCATGGCGGCCAGTATAGCAGGCGTCGAGGTTGCCCACAACGCCGCGTCGACCAGAATTCTTCTGTCGTATGCGGACGGGCAGCAGTCCAAAGGCTGTGAAAAGAGCCGCGTTCCGTCGCGGCTCTCTTTAGTGATCCGAGCGCGGAAGCTCTAAAACCGCATGTCGCCCACGAGTCAATCATCGGCAGTTAGTCCAAAAGTCCTGAGCTGCTTGCTTGGCGGGCAGTCCCTTTGCTGAGCGCACACAACGGGAAGGCCCGCCGTAGGCGAGCCTTCCACTGCGGTCGCGTATGCGGTTTCCCGCATACCGGGAGCGTCTTTAGCAACTGGTATCCGGCAAGTCGCCACGGCTGACCCGCTGACGTTTTCGGCCACATCATTACGGCTCGAAGAAGTGAGGTGGCGTTGGACTCCACGGCGCTGTTACGCGTTGAATAGCGTACTCTTTACGGACCACGTTATCTAACCGCGTCCAATAGGCGCCCCTGTTGACGAATACGCGCGATCCGGTGGGCAACAAGTCTACCGGCTGCGGGCAATATGCTAGGATTGAGCCCGATCCTATGATCGGAAAGCACTCGCGACACGGCGCTGTATTACCTCGGAGGCAATTGCCCGTTCCAGGCTTCACGAGGCCAAGAGGCGCGTTCGGATCGCCCCTGTAGAGAATAAGTATGCCTTTAAAAACGGTTAGCATTATGGCGCGACGTTCGGCTGGAGAAGCGGCGCGGCGAGCTACCGCGACGATGGCGTACTGCTTTGCTGATAAGAAAGGAGGCGGCGTAGTCAGGACATCCACTGCAACTGGACCGTAACTCTCTGCGCCGGCGCCACAAGCAATCACCAAAAGCGATAACCCGAGTGCGCACAGTTTTAATATTCTCAAAGACTTTTTCATATGAAACGTGGTATGAAACGTAGACGCGCCGTGAATATCACGGCGCGTCTGAAGCTCAATTACTGCCCCACAGCACAGGCCGTTCCCGGCATCGTACCGGACGCGTTTGGATTGGCTAGGTTGATGCCTTCATACGTGTCGAAGTTGCTCGGTTCCCATGGAGGCGACGGCCCTTCGCTGCAGATTACGTCGGTTGTCTGATTGTATACGGCCGGATACCGTTCTCCATAGGCATTTGTGTCGTAATTAAACTGCACCGGCGTTGGCCCGTTCGCTCCGCCATATACCGTTGTGCCCGTAAAGAGGATCTCAGGTGCTGATCGGTTCGGCCCGCCGCCGCTTGGAGCAAACCCAAACCATTCCTGACTGGTGTTATTTTCGGGGTATTGCGAAATTCCAAACAGCCGCCGGAATATGTATCCGGAGCCGCTTGTGGGAAAAGTGCTGCTTGGAACTCCCTGCATTAACGACGGAGCCGTATGACCGTTACCGCTGCTATCGGTAAACGACGTGGCAAGGGTGATGCGACCCAAAACTGGTACAGAAAGTTAAGCTGGGAAGCTCTCGAAAGGAGCCCCCATGCCTACTTCCAAGCCGCGTCGCCGGACGCGCCGCACGTTTACCAAAGAGTTTAAGC
>Ga0070735_10002328_pt1 | contig 17334 bp, 15 predicted proteins | sample Coa_R1_FD_66443 | JGI IMG/M metagenome (GOLD analysis project Ga0070735, IMG submission 66443) | Surface soil microbial communities from Centralia Pennsylvania, which are recovering from an underground coalmine fire - Coalmine... | ecosystem: Environmental > Terrestrial > Soil > Unclassified ... | reverse complement strand
GCCAGCCTGGCTGAGAAAAACCGGGTCCGCAACGTCCCCATTCTCGCGCCCCGCGGCAAAATCCTCGATCGTGAAGGCCGCATCATCGTTGACAACTACCCGTCTTTCACCGCCTTGCTCCTGCGCGATTCCTCTCGAGATCTCGTCGCTGACGCCGATATGATCGCGCAGGGTCTCCATCTCGAGCCCAAAGAAGTCAAAGACCGCATCCGCCATTTCGCCGCGTCGCCGCAATATCAGCCGATCTTCCTCAAGGACGACATCACCCCCGACGAGCTCGCATTCATCGAGTCGCATCGCAACGAGCTGCCTGAACTCGACACCATCGTGGCTCATCGCCGTCTTTATCCGCGCAATGGATTCATGGCCCACTTGATCGGCTACGTCGGCGAAGTCAGCGAGGACATGCTCAACCAGCCCCAGTTCGAGCTCTACAACCCCGGTGACGTCGTCGGCAAATCCGGTGTTGAACTGCAGTACAACCAGATTTTGATGGGCAAGAACGGTTCTCGCCGCGCTGTCGTCAACAGTCACGGCAAAGAAGTGGGGCGGCTCGATGAAACCGCCGCCGAACCCGGCAAGCAACTTAAGCTCACCGTCGACCTCGATCTTCAGATAGCCGCCGAGCAGGCTCTCGAAGGCCACAACGGTGCCATCGTCGCCATGAACCCGCGCAATGGCGAGATTCTCGCCATGGTCAGCCGTCCCACCTTCGATCCCAATGATTTCGCCGTCCGAGTCTCCCGCGATCAGTGGTCCAAGCTCATCAACGATGACGACCATCCTCTTCTCAACAAAGCCATCCAGGCGCAATTGGCTCCGGGCTCGACCTTCAAAATCGTTATGGCCACCGCAGGCCTGCAGGAAGGCATCGCGCAGGACATGCATGTGAACTGTTCCGGCGGCGCCAGTTTCTACGGCCGCTACTTCAAATGCTGGGTCGTTGCCGAGCATCGCGTGCACGGCTCGGTCGACATCAGCAAAGCCATCTATCAATCCTGCGACGTCTTTTTCTATACGTTGGCCGAGCGTCTCGGCATCGGCCGCATTGCCCAATACGCCACCGAATTTGGCCTCGGCCAGAAAACCGGCATCGACCTCCCGCAGGAAGTCACCGGCGTCATGCCCTCCGAAGAATGGAAGATCCGCAACTTCAAGCAGAAATGGTATGCGGGTGAAACCATCTCTGTCGGCATCGGCCAGGGCGCAGTCGCCGTTACGCCGATTCAGTTGGCCCGCGCTCTCGGCGGCATCGCCAGCGGCGGCCTGCTCGTCAAGCCGCGCGTCACCAATCCTCAGGATCTTCCGCCGAACGTCATTCCGGCATCGACTTTGCCTGATACTGCCAAAGTCCCCATCGATGTCCAGAACTGGGAGCTCATTACCGACGCCATGGCTGGCGTAGTGAATCCCGGTGGAACCGCGCCCAGTGCCCATTTGCAAGGTATCGATTTTGCCGGCAAGACCGGCAGTGCCCAAACCATCAGCAACGCCGCCAAAGCCCGGCTCGGCGCGCTTGGCAAAGCCAAGTTCAAGGACAACGGATGGTTCGTCGGCGTTGAACCGCGCCGCAATCCGGAAATTGTCGTTTGTGCTCTGCTCGAAGAAGGCGAGCACGGATACCTCGCCGCGCGTACCGCGGCTCTGGTGATCAAAGCTTACGTCGAGAAGCAGCGTCAGCAACCGAACAAAGTTGCCCAAGGCGAAAGAAAAGTCGAAGTCGGGGCCGTCTGGAACGCCTCTGACCCCGACGGCTCGAACGACGACGCGCTTCGCGCCGGACGCTTCGTCATCGATTTAAATCGCGACCGTTTGCCTTTAGCGACCGCCGCGCCCGGAGTCAACTGAAAGGGTAGGCGCGAAGCCGCGCAAGAATGCAACTCACGGCGCAAGCCGTGGGGAAGAGAAGGAAATTGAGACAACGCCCCGCATGGGCGCCACGCAATCATGCACTAATAGGCGCTAACCAAGTGAGGCCAACGACCAACGACGGGTTTATGACCAACGACCGACGACTAACATGAGCCGTTACGTTTCATATCGCGACTTCGACTGGGTGCTGTTCGTCTTTGTCCTGCTCATCTGCGCCCTCGGTGTCACCGAAATCCAGAGCGCCACCGTCCACACCAAGTTCGCCGGAGCCCACATCAAGCAGCTCTACTGGATCATCGCCGGCATCGGTGGCATGTTCCTCATGAGCCTCATCAACTACCAGGTCCTCCTCGAGCGCATTCACTGGTTCTACATCGCCGCAGTCGCCTCTCTAATGGCTGTCCTGATCTTCGGCCAAAAATACTTGGGCGCTCGCCGATGGGTAAAGATGCCCGGTGGAGCTCACTTCCAACCCTCCGAATGGGTCAAACTCATCCTTATATTAGCGGTCGCCAAGTACTTCGCCGACCTTCATCAGCGCGAGCTCACTTGGCCCGACTTCCTCAAAGCCGGCGGCATGGTCGGCGTCCCCATGTTGATGGTTTTGGTTCAGCCCGACTTGGGCACCGCCCTCACTTACATCCCGATCGCCATCATGGGTCTGTTCCTCGGCGGCATGCGCTGGAAGCAGGCCGCTACCATCCTCGTGATCGCCGGTCTCATGATGCCCCTGGCCTGGCATCACCTTAAGCCCTATCAAAGAGACCGCTTAACCAGCTTTATGGAACCCGAAGCCGACAAGCAGGGCTCCGGCTACCAGGTCATTCAGTCCCTCATTGCCGTCGGATCCGGTGGCATCTGGGGCAGCACCGCCGGCTCCCAGACCCATCTTTCCTTTCTCCCCGTCCCCCAAACCGACTTCATCTTTGCCGCTTTTGCCGAGGAACATGGATTTGTCGGCGCGCTAAGTGTAATGCTGCTATACTTTATAGTGCTGATGCGGTTGACCCAGAATGCGCAAACGGCGCCCGACCGTGCTGGCACATTTCTGGTGATGGGTGTGGTGGCTGTTCTCAGCTTCCATATCTTGGTCAACATCGGTATGGTTGTCGGCTTTATGCCAGTAACCGGAATTCCCTTACCGTTAATGAGTTATGGCGGGTCTTCGGTTCTGTTCATGTTTTTGGCGCTTGGTATCGTCATGAATGTCCGCATGCGCCGTTTCGTCAACTAGAACAGGACGAAGAAGGTAAGAAGCGTCGCCGCGCTTGCCATACACGGCTAAAACAAGATTACGATCGCCCTCGCGTGAAGAGGGCACTCATCGGCCCCAACGCAGTTGGATGGCCGGACAGGATTGAAGCTAACAACGCTGCCGGGCGGGTAACGGCCCACCTGAGGATTCAGAGAGTGGTCACAAACCCGGTTAGCGTTATGCGATCAGTGAGAACAAGTTTCCAGTTGCTGCAAACGAAAAGATTTCGGACAAAGGTCCGGGATCCTCGCCGTGCTCTACCCGGGCCGGCCATCGCAAGGCTCTATCCTCCCGGCGTGTCTCTGCCTTGATCCGGTGAAATCCTGCCGCCGCGCGCGCGGCGCAGGCCCGGAGTTAGTATGAACAAAGAATTGTATGTGTCTTCCACCCCGCACGAAACCAAAGTCGGGATGGTCGAAGACGATCTGCTCGCGGAAATCTACCTCGAGCGCGAAAACGAATACACCTTAGCCGGTTCGATCTATAAAGGACGCGTCACTCGTGTCCTGCCCGGCATGCAGTCCGCCTTCGTCGATGTTGGCCTCGAACGCGACGCCTTCCTCTATGTTTCCGATTTCATGGAACTGCCGGACGAAGACGAAGTCGACGAGATCCCCATCCGGTCGCAACCTCACACCTTCCCTCAGCCCCCGCAGCAAGTGGCGGAAGCCTCATCGGCCTCGGAATCACCTGCGGAAACTGCGCAAGCAGAAACCCAATCCGAAGATCACGCTGAAATCGCAAGTCAGCCTTCGGAGACTCCTCAACGGACCAACGGCGGAGAGCAGCGCGATTCCCGTAACAATGATTGGCGCAACCGCCGCCGTCGCGGCCGTGGGCGTCGCGGCGAGCGCATGCCCGAGAGCCGCTACGCTCGGCCCACCTCGGAATCCCCCCGCACCGATCGTCCGCGCGGAGGCGATTACGACTACGGCCCGCCTCCTGGCTATCAGCCCATCGTGCTGCCCGGCGAGTCGATTTCGAAGTATCAGCGCATGGCCCCGGCTCCCGCGCGCGGCGAACAATCTGCCCCCGAGGGCTCTGCTCCCGTTGCCGGCGTTTTCCCGAACGACGAACCCCTGTTCGCGGAAGCCGATCACCAGGGCGCAGACGTTCTCATTCGCCCACAATCCAGCACAGATGTAGGGGCTGACGCCGTCAGTCGTTCGAACTCTTCCGAAGAAATCTCTCCTTGGGATGCGGATGCACAACGTCAGCACCGCATGAACGTTGCCGCCGTCTTCGGCACAGAAGAAGAAACCAGCGAGCACACCGACACCCTCGTTCGCCCACCCCATTTCCTGGACGAAGAAAAAAATACCGACTCAGATGACCTTCTGACTACGATTCCCGAACATTCAGACGAGTCGCCGGTCTCGGACGCTCGTTTGCGACGCGAATCCCGTACCGAAGAAGCTGCCAAGACATTTCAATCCGCATCCGGAACCCTCGAAGAAGAAGTCATCGACGACGAAGAAACCGACACTGGCTCCTACGTCAAAGCTCTGGAAGAAGACGCAGCCTTTGAGGAGATGGAAGAAGAGACTCAGCACGCGGCCGACTATCACCCGCAACCACAGGCCATCGCCGCATCCGCCGAGCCGGTCGCCGAAACGGGAGCCGTCGAATCCATCGCGCCCGAAGCCCCCGAGATGTTCGAAGACGAGCAGGCCATCGCCGAAGAAGAAGCCGAAGACGCCGAACTCGAAGAAGCTCAGGCCGAAGCCGAGGCTTTGCTCGATGCCGAGGCTCGTGGCAACGGCACCGTCGATGCCCACGCCGAAGTCCGCGCTCCTTCCGGGACCTCCAGTTACACTCAACGCGCCTTTCGACCGGCTTACGATCGTCGTGGTCAGCGTGGCCGCCGTGGCGGACGCCGCTTCCGCCGGCAGGAACCGCATCAGCTTCCCCAGATTACCGACCTTCTCAAGGAAGGCCAGGAAATTCTGGTCCAGATTGCCAAAGAACCCATCGCCAAGAAGGGCGCTCGCATCACCAGTCACATCGCCCTTCCCGGACGCTTCCTGGTTTACATGCCGACCGTGAACCATACCGGTGTGTCACGAAAGATTTCTTCCGAAGAAGAGCGTCAGCGCCTGAAGCGCATCATTCTCAGCGAACGCGAAAACGGTCACGGTGGCTTCATCGTCCGCACCGCCGCCCAAGGTGCCTCTGAAGACGAACTCCGTGCCGATATCCGCTTCCTCAAGGGTCTCTGGTCCGAAATCAAGACTCGCGCCGAGATGAGCAAAGCTCCCGCTCTGATCTATCACGACCTCAATGTCGTCGAGCGCATCCTTCGCGACCAGGTCACCTCCGACTTTTCCGCCGTCTGGGTCGACAACGAGCAGGAGTACGAGCGAATTCTTCGCTTCGCCAACCGCTTCCAACCCGGCTTGGTCAAGCGCGTCAAGCTCTACACCAAGGAAACTCCGCTCTTCGATCAATTCGGTCTCACCGAAGAAGTTAACAAAGCCCTCAAGTCGAAAGTCTGGCTCAAGAGCGGCGGCTACATCGTCATCAATCAGGCCGAAGCGCTCGTCGCTATCGACGTCAACACCGGCAAGTACGTCGGCAAGACCACCCGCCTCGAAGACACCATCGTCAAGACCAACGTCGACGCTATTAAAGAGATCGTGCGCCAGATCCGCCTTCGCGACCTCGGCGGCATCATCATTATTGATTTCATTGATATGGATGAGCGCCGCAACCGGCAGAAAGTCATGCAGGCGCTCGAGGAAGCCCTGCGCAGCGACCGCTCGCCATCGAAAGTCCTGCAGTTTAACGATTTCGGATTAGTGGCGATCACGCGCAAGCGCGTGAAACAATCGCTCGAAAGAACCATTGGCACGCCCTGCCCGTATTGCCAATCGACCGGATTCGTGAAATCTGCGACGACAATTTGTAACGAAATTTATCTCGAGATGCGCAAGATGGCGAAGCACCTCGAGCACTCCGACGTCATTCTGCGAGTGAATCCCGAAGTTGCCAAGGCTCTCAAAGCCGGCAACGGACGTCTGCTGAACGAAATGGAAGAACTCGCGAAGAAGACCGTCATCGTGAAGAGCGATCCCGCCCTTCACCAGGAGCAGTTCGACATCAACTAGCACGACTCACGCCGGGGCGGACGTCCTCGTCCGCCCTTGTTACCTTGCAGTTGCCACGAGCATCAGCACGAGCAATCCCGCCAAAACAAAGCTCGTGACCAGCGAAAACATTCCATAGCCCGGATGTCCGTGAAAGTAAGGATTGTGGTGCGTCTTGAGGAAGGTCATGGCAAGCCTCCTGCGCGCATAACTGTCTCCACGTATTAGATACCTTTCCGGTCTGGATTGCAGTGAGAAAAACCCAGTTTTCGGCGGTTAGCGGTCGGCCTAAAACCAGTCTTGTAATACGGCGTATGACAAAATATTATATGAACTTATGGACAAGAGCACCATCAGCTTCCGCATCGATGCCGACAAGGTTCTCGCGCTCGACACTCTCGCACAGGCGATGGACCGGGATCGCAGCCATCTTCTAAACGAAGCGGTCAGTGCCTATCTCGAAGCGCAGCGCTGGCAGGTCGAACAGATCGAAAAGAGCCTTCGCCAAGCGGATGAAGGTAAACTGCTCTCGCACGCCAAGGTCAAACAGATGGCCCGCAAGTGGCGTCGCCGGTGACGCCTCAATGGACTCCGGTTGCCGCTGAGCATTTACGCGCCGCATACGAGTACATTGCCCAAGACAACGAGGCAGCAGCCGACGCACTTATCGATCGCATCTTTGTGGCCGTCGAAATGCTCGAGCGATATCCGCAGATAGGCCGCGCGGGGCGAGTGAAGGGTACGCGGGAGCTGGCCATCGCGGGAACTCCTTACGTTGTCGCGTATCGCGTGCGTCGGCTCGGCACGGATATTCTGGCGGTCTTTCACGGCGCGCGGAAGTGGCCCGAGCGGTTTTAAGCCGGCGCGGACACGATGCCGACCTTTCTCGAGGGCCAGACTGGGGTGACCCTTCCTGGTCGCTCGTTCTTTAAGCGACAGGGCGGGGAATTCGGCCTACCCACTGTCATCCTGAGCGAAATGGATCTCGCGCTAGCGCGAGATCCATGCAGTCGAAGGATCCCATGTACCCACAAAGAGGCACCGGCTCAGCGAGGAGTTCTCTCATCGGCCTTGTACAAAGAACGCCTCACAGCGTCCGCAACACTAGTCGATCATTTGGGCTTCTTCGACTGCGTCGTGCTTCGCTTTGCGAAGCGCGCCTTCGTTCAGAATGACAGTGTAGGTTAGGATCCGCTTCTAAATCACCACTGCTTCCTTATACTCCCCAAACACCTTCCTCATGGTGTCCGAGATTTCGCCAACGGTGGCGTTGGCTTCGACGGCGTCAAGAATATGCGGCATCAGGTTCGCGCCGGATCGGGCGGCCTCTTCGACCTTCTTCAGGGACTCGGACCAGCGAGTGGTATCGCGGCGGACACGCAGGGCACGAAGCCGTTCGACCTGCTTGCGTTCGAGTGATTCGTCAATGTGCAGGATCGGAATCGGTTTCTCTTCTTCGACGGTGAAGCGGTTCACGCCAACCACGACGGCCTCGGCGCGATCGACGGCCTGCTGATATTCGTAGGCGGCGTTCTGGATTTCCTGCTGCACGAATCCACGCTCGATGGCTTTCAGCATGCCGCCGAGCGCGTCGATCTTGTCGAGATACTCGGTCGCGCGCTTTTCAATTTCGCTGGTCAGCGTCTCCATGTAGTAAGAGCCGGCCAGCGGATCGATGGTTTGGGGCACGCCGGTCTCATAGGCGATGATCTGCTGCGTGCGCAGAGCGATGCGCGCGGCTTGCTCGGTAGGCAGGGCCAGCGCTTCGTCGTAGGAATTCGTATGCAGCGACTGCGTGCCCCCGAGCACGGCGGCCATGGCCTGTACAGCGGTGCGAACGATATTGTTTTCGGGTTGCTGCGCGGTGAGCGTTGATCCGGCAGTTTGAGTATGGAAGCGCAGCATCCAGGAGCGCGGACTTTTCGCTTTGAATTTCTCGCGCATGATGTGCGCCCACATGCGGCGCGCGGCACGGAACTTGGCGACCTCCTCCAAAAAATTGCTGTGCGCGTTAAAGAAGAATGAAAGACGCGGCGCGAATTTGTCGACGTCGAGCCCGGCGCTGATGGCCGCATTCACGTACGCGATGCCGTTACCGAGGGTAAAAGCGACTTCCTGCACGGCGGTCGATCCGGCTTCGCGCATGTGATAGCCGGAGATGGAAATCGTGTTCCAGTCGGGAATGTTTTCGTTGGTCCAGGCGAACAGATCGGTGATGATGCGCATCGCGGGCTGAATCGGAAAGATGTAAGTGCCGCGAGCGATGTATTCCTTGAGGACGTCGTTTTGCACGGTGCCGGACAGGTCGCCGATTTTCGCGCCTTGGCGGCTGGCGACGGCGGCATAGAGCGCGAGCAGGATCGAAGCGGTCGCGTTGATGGTCATCGAGGTGGAAATTTTGGTGAGGTCGATGCCATCGAACAGGCGCTGCATGTCGTCGATCGAGTCGATTGCCACGCCGACCTTGCCGACTTCGCCGACCGCGAGAGCATTGTCGGAGTCGAGGCCGATTTGCGTGGGAAGGTCGAACGCTACCGACAGTCCGGTGGTGCCGTTGGCGAGCAGGTATTTGTAACGTTTGTTCGATTCCTCCGCGTCGCCCATACCGGCGTACTGGCGCATCGTCCATAATCGCCCCCGATACATCGAGGCCTGGACGCCGCGAGTGAAGGGGAATTCGCCGGGGTAGCCGACTTCGCGATCGTAGTCGAACGATTCAAGATCAGCGGGAGTGTAGAGCGGGCGAACCCCGATGTGCGAGGCGGTCTCGGGATCCGCGTGCGAAACGTCTTTCGGTTTGGTGGACATGTTTCTCCTGCGCACCGTCGAATACTAGGAACGTTTGCGAACACGCCAAAAAGAACTCAGGCCGAACCAGCCGAATAAACCGGAGAAGCAGGCGGCCAGCACGGCGCGGCCGGCGGTGGCGTGTCCGGCGTGATACTTGGCGAACTCGCGAACAAAGGCGAGCGCTCCGATCCCGGCTAAGGCCAAGAAAACAAACCCGGTGACTTCGAGCCAAAGCTGGCGAAGCACGCGCCCGAAGTGCAGCGCGGTGGCCTTGGTCGCTTTCATGACTGCGCCGAAAGTGCGCGTGCGGCGCACTTGCTGACTCGCAACCCGCGCTACAATGCCCAGTTTTCGGGCAGTCGAAACGTTCGCCATTGCCATCGATTTTATCAAGCATCGGCGCTACAATAACCAGCGCGCCGTGCGTTTTGTCACGAAGCATTGTGATGGGTAACCGCATCTAAGGAAGTAGGAGCAACAAGGGGGGCCCTGTGGACCAGCAACTCAAGCAACTGATGAAGGAACTTGGCGAGGCCATCAATGAGTCGCTGGCGGACTCCGACCAAATCGCTGAGGTCGTTTCCCGAATTAAAGAGGGCGGTTACGACATTTTTCTGGTGCTCGAAGCCACCATCGGGGTCAGCAAGCCGGGCGAGAAGTCGAGTGACAAGACTTCGCTCGTCACTACACTTACGAGCAATCCTGAATTGAAGGTCAGCGATCAGGATCTGAAATTTCTGAAATCCCTGCGGATCAAGATCGAAGAAGACGCCGCCTGATCCCGCTGAATTTCCCTGCGCACCGGCAGGCCAGACGCCCGCATTACACCATCCCCGATTTCCGCTATGCTAAGATTTAGCGTTTCTGCGGGTGCTCTGTCATTCGCATGGCTACAACTCCAGGAACTGTCATCCAAGCTTACCCATGAAAGATACACTCGGAGTCTTGTTGGCGGGAGGAGCCGGAGAACGGCTTTATCCGCTGACCCGCGACCGCGCCAAACCGGCCGTGACGTTCGGCGGCATCTACCGCATCATCGACGTTACGCTCTCCAACTGTGTGAACTGCGATCTTCGCCGGGTTTACATCCTTACACAGTACAAGGCGCTATCCCTGAACCGGCACATCCGCGAGGGATGGAACATTGTGGCGCGAGAGATGGGCGAGTTTGTCGAAGTACTGCCGCCCATGCAGCGGGTGAGCGAGGAGTGGTATCAGGGCACAGCCGATGCGGTCTATCAGAACATCTACTCGATCGGGTCCGAGCAGCCACAACACGTGCTCATCCTCTCCGGCGACCACATATATAAGATGAATTATGGGCTGATGTTGAACCAGCATCGCGACGCCGGAGCCGACGTCACGCTGGCAACGATTCAGATCAATCCCGACGAGGTGTACCGCTTCGGCGTAGTAGATGTGGACCGGGACAGCCGGGTGAACGGCTTCCAGGAAAAGCCCAAGCAGACCGATTTGCGGTCGCCCTACAATCCCAACAAAGTCTCGGCTTCGATGGGCATTTATCTCTTCAACACCGACGTACTGATTCCGGTGCTGCTGAAAGACGCGGAAGACCCTGACTCCAGCCACGACTTCGGCAAAAACATTTTGCCTAAGATGGTGGATGACTACCGGGTGTACTCGTTTGACTTCGTCGATGAAAACAAAAAAGAGGCGCTGTACTGGCGCGACGTCGGAACACTCGAGGCCTATTACGACGCGAATATGGACATCGTGTCAGTGTCGCCCGTGTTCAATCTTTACGACGCGCAGTGGCCCATCCGCACCCATCAGCGGCAGTATCCGCCGGCAAAGTTTGTGTTTGCGGAAGCAGGACGCACGGGAACAGCGCTCGATTCGATTGTTTCCGCCGGGTGCATCGTCTCCGGCAGCACGGTGAAGAACAGCGTCCTGTCGCCCGATGTGCGGGTGAATTCCTACAGTGAGATCGACGCGAGTATCCTGTTCTCGCACGTCAACATCGGGCGGCATTGCCACATACGCAAGGCCATCATCGATCGCGATGTGCATATCCCCGAAGGAACGACGATCGGGTTCGATGTGGAAGCCGACCGCCAGAGATATTTTGTGACCGACAGCGGAATCACGGTGGTGACGCGCGATTATTCGCTGTTTGAGAATCCCGTCACGGTCGATTACTTCACCAGCGAGTGAAGTGGAGCTGCGCGCCAGCCCGGACAGCCGAGCGCGGTTGTCCCACGTGAATCCTGCCAACCAAAAAAGAAAGCCGCAGATGCCTGCGGCTGGTCCGCCGAACTTGTAACTACTCCTTACTTCTGGCCTTCGTGTTTATCTTTGTAGATGCTCTTGCTGATGCGGTTCTGTTGGCGATTGATGCCGCGCTGCTCGGCCTTGGTCAGGTGGCCGTTGTGTTTCGCCATGTCATTCTGCTCTCTCTTCTGAACAGAAGCTTCCCGCTTTTCCAGATTCGACGTCTGCTGCGCGCTCAGCTTGTCATTTTTGACGCCATTGGCAATGCGGTTCTGCTGGTTCTGTTCGCGCCTGTTTACTTCATTGACGCGCGGGTGGCCGGGATCGACAACGCCCGGGCCTGCGCCGGAAGTGGTTGAGGTTTGAGCAACGGCGGAGCCGGTAACCATCAGGCCTGCCGCGGCCAGGACTAACAGCGAGTTGGTGATGTTCTTCATGCAGTGTAGAAACCCCCGTGGCAGAGGTTAGTTGCGGGTTGGTTGCGGGTCTAGGTTACGAAAGTCCGAGATGGTCATGTAGCGCGGGCATTCCTGCCCGCGGCTCTTGATTTTGACTTTGCTGATGCAGCGCGGGCATTCCTGCCCGCGGCTCTTGATTTTGACTTTGCTCATGTAGCGCGGACATTCCTGTCCGCGGCTCTTGATTTTGACTTTGCTCGTGTAGCGCGGACATTCCTGTCCGCGGCTCTTGATTTTGACTTTGCTCATGTAGCGCGGACACTCCTGCCCGCGAACAGCGTCGCATGAGCCATGGAAAAATCTTGTCAATAGGCAGAAATTACACGAATCGTGGCATCCTCCTCTAATCGCGGCAAATATATTCCTTTGAAAAATGAGTTATCGCTCCACCCTATTTGCTATTCTAAAAGTAGAAGGTATATCTGAATCGCGGCCTTGATGGCCGCTTTTTCTTTCCGCCAATCCATGATCAACGAAATCGATATCCGCCACGCCAAGCGGCGCGGCGAGTGGGCCGAACTGCGCTTCATGGCTCGAGCCGCCGAGCACGGCCTGGGCGTCGCCAAGCCCTGGGGCGACTCGTCTCCCTACGACTTCGTCGTCGAACACAACGGACATTTCCTGCGCGTGCAGGTCAAATGCACACGCTACCGCCGTGGCAATTCCTACAAGTGCAACGTCACCTCCAACGGAGTCCCTTACGCGCCCGCCGATCTCGACTTCTTGGCCGCCTACGTCATCCCGGCCGACGCCTGGTACATCATTCCCGTCGAGGCTCTCCACGGTCAGCCGCAAATTCTCCTCACTCCTCATCGCGACGACTCGAAATACGCCGCGTATCGCGAAGCCTGGCACCTGCTCCACTTCGATCTCGAAACCTGTCCCTGGCGCACCCCATGCCTCGACCGCCTTCTGACTGCTCATCAAACCACGTAGCTGATCTGCTTCTGTAGCGCGGACATTCCTGTCCGCGGCTTTTGATCTTGCTTCTGTAGCGCAGACTTTCCCGCCCGCAGACGAAAGATGAAGAGTGGCGGACGTCCCACTCTTCGAATTCCGGCCGTTGGTTCTGGATCTCGCCGACACCACCACACCGGTGGGTGCCCCGTCCTTGCGTTTTGTGCAAGGGCGGGTATCGAATCGCGGACACAAGTCTGTTCGAGGATGGCAAGAAAGCTGTCGCAGGTGCCTCGGCTGAAGAGAGAAAAGGAAGTCGCCGGCAACGTGAGCAAGTAATAAAGTGCAGATTGTGCACGCCAGTGAAAACGCAGTTACGCCAAGAACCTCAAATCAGCTCTTGTCTCGTCTGGAAATTTCAGAGTTTTTCGATCACCGTCCCATGCGATAAGCAGCTTTCTGTCGTTTACTACGTAGTCCACAATCCATTTCTTCTCTAAAGGCGGTGGATTTTCTATTACGATCACCAGTTTTGCGGCGGGTACCTGCTGCAGATATCTATACTCATAGAGCTGCGAGATCGCACGGCGAATTTGACTGTGCATGTTTCCGTCAGTCGTGGACTTCATTTCAAACAGGTAAAGATCCTCGCTAATCGCCGCTGACAGATCAATAAATCGATTGTTCTTAGGAATAGAACCGGCGTCGCGAATCTTGGCTGCAACTAAGTTCGTAAGCATACGATGCGCGGCGTCGGCGCGCTCCCGAGCCGCATCATCAATCAGGACGTTCAAGTACCCCTTGGCTTCCCGCGCCTTTCTAGCTACTTCTGTATATTCGTCTAGGTCGTACCTCTTGGGAAACAAAGGCTCATCTGAATTTTCATAATGCACGATGTCGACCCCGGCCGGTAGTTCTCCCCGCAGGGAGAAACGATTGTGTCGTTCCCGTACCATCCGTATACGTTCAAGCCAGCTTAAGACCGTGCTCACCCGGCGAGGAATCATGCTTTCGCCAACTGGCTGCGTGACTTCTTCGATGAATCGCTCCATCTGTGTACGCGAGATTCCGCGCGTCCCGGCTGCCTCGAAGAACGGTAACACGCGCTGAATAAGTCGGGACTTGAGGACGGCTTCAGCAAGCAAATGATTTCGGTCGTGAGGATGATCAAGGAATGCGCGTCCCCTAGCCGTTAATTCGGCTCGATTTAGGTCGTTTCGAATAAACCCTAAGATTTCAGCCGCGCGGCGGTAGTATCTGCCTTGTCGATCAACCTTTCCGAGCGCTCGCGCGATATCCTGAAACGTTTGCGCGCCACGTCCCACCGCTTCGACAGTTCTTACGACGTCGTCCAACACATCAGCTTGCGGGATGTCCTCGCTTGCAATACGCATGTGTACCTTACTGTGCGATAAACAGGTACTCACTAACGGAGTTCTTGTTGTCTCCTACTTTGTGATTATGGTTGCCGTGAGAGTATTTGTGCTCCTGCTCGAACACACGCACCGATCTCTTGGATTCTTTCAAAAGAGATACCATCTGCTGCTTTGAAGGGATGCCATTTGAAGAATACGAAATGACCAAAACGGAGCTGCGGAAATGGTCGAACAGTCGAGCAAAGGCATCCAAGGCGGTGGATTTACTGCCGAAAAGGGTCTTGTAGGAATAAATTTTCTTCGTTGATGTTTTCGGGTTAATGTGTACGGCTTTCCAATACGTGCAGAAGCCCTCCACGAAATGGTACCGGCGCGTATAGTCACAATCGGAATACGGGCTAACGTAAGGCGTGTCGATGTAAACACAATCGTAGCCCTTTGGGTCTAAATCGAAAACATCTTCACAAAACGCCTTGTTTTTCTTGTGGTTACTAAAGACGGCCGCGTTGAACTTCGCTACGGCGTCTAAAAACTGTTCCCTCATACTCAGGCGTAAATCCAAACGCCCGTCCCAGCCTTTTCGTCCGGTGAATGTAAATATTCCGCGTGGTCTCTTTTTCATCGCCGCGCGGCATCCGGCGGCCAACGCGAGCGACCGTTTGAGCGGATTTCGCATGCACGATATGTTCGCCCAAAGGTTATCTAGAAACAGATTGTCGTCCGGTTCGAAATACAGTGAACTAAAAGTCTCCTGAATGAAATTTCGCAGGTTTGGGTTTGGCCTTAGAAGAGCCAAAACGTCCGACGGTTTGAGCTCAGTTTCGTTGTTTTCTATCGTCGCGCGAGCAATGTGGAAGGCGAATCGTAAGAAGTCATTTGCGTGAACCTCGACCCCCCTCTCTTTGAGGGCGTAGCTTACGCAACCGGAACCAGAGAACGCGTCTAGTGCCCTCTTGATTGGTAGGGGGCGTAGATGGCGAAGAATGAAGGGTAGCAAAGCCTGTTTGCTTCCCATGTATTTCGTATCAGGGAACTGCCGAGGACGCTCCTGCGAAAAATCTAAGGGAAGTTGAGACATCACCGTCTGCGACGTGGCGGTTGCAGTCATGCCGCGCCAGCCATCATTGCGAGGTCAAAGTTTGAAATTAGCAACTCAGTTACGTTGCCGCGACCGTTCCCCCGGCAGTTAACAAATCGGGGAACTTCCACTTTTTTCTGGTGATGTCCGGAGTATAGTTCAGCAATTTTCGGATGATAGGAGTTGCTCAGCAAGACCAAGCACCCTCTGTTTGATAATTCCGTGAATACTTCGGCGAGGCGTTCGTGGTCGCCTTCGTAAAAGAACTCTTTGGTGTATCGCTTGAAGTCGGCGTACTTGCTAACCGGCATGTACGGCGGGTCGAGGTAAACGAAGTCGTTCTTTTTCGCATAGCTCAGGACAGTCTGGTAGTCCTGACAAACAAGCTCAGCACTTTGAAGCAAGGCGCTGGCCTGATGCAAATTGCTTTTGTCCACCAAGGCAACGCTCTTGTAGTGGCCGAACGGCGTGTTGAATTGGCCCCTCTTGTTTACACGGTACACCCCGTTGTAGCAAGTCTTGTTGAGATAAATGAAACGCGCGGCGCGTTCGACTGCCGGGAGTGAATCAGGTTGAAGTGCGCGCACTCGGTAGAATTCTGATTCGCTAACCCGATAGTGAGACAAAGCTTGAATCAGCTCATCGGGCATATCACGAACGACTTGATAACAAGAAATGAGTTCGGCATTCGAATCAGAAAGGGTCGCTTCGGTAGGTGCGAGGTCGAAAAAGAATGCTCCACCGCCTACAAAAGGCTCAATATATCGGCCATAGCGTTGTGGAACGCAAGAACGAAGGTCTACGAGAAGGCGAGATTTGCCGCCCGCCCACTTAAGAAAGGGCTTAACTTTGAGACGGCCAGATTCGAGACGAAAGAGTACCTCTTGCGGAAGCACAGACTCTTTTGGCAATGCTTTCACCGCATCCTAACGGAGAATCTTTTCGCAGGAGCACTCCACTATAAAACTAATGATTGGGGGTGTGAAGTAGCTTCCGGGTCTATGCACGCGAAAATCTGTGAAAAATCGGAGGATTGTTCCATAATGGAGCACGAAGTTTAGAGATTCTGGCCGAGAAAAAATAAATGCCACTAGTCTTACCCAAGAAAAATCACGGGCGAAATGCCAAAGGCGAAATGCTCTGGCGGTGCCCTAGCTGCCGACAGCTCAAGACCCTGGAGGAGTTCGGGACAAGGAAACGGGACGACATTTATCCGGGGCAGAACATTTGGAACAAACAATCGTACTGCGTGAAGTGTCGGGGTAGGAGCTAACTCGCCATCTTGGGCCTGTTCCGACCGTCGAGCGCGCAGGCTTTTCGCACCAGCCTACGCAATCCGTGCTAAATCCCACATATAGGTCCGTCGTAGCCACAAGCGCAGAGACTCGAAGCCCCGGTCGTCACCGGGGGCTTGAAGATCGGTACTGAATGCCGCCTGTCACCTCCGATTCATGATCGGGAAAGAATGTCCTCCGTGGTCATGACTCAACTTTGTCAACACCCTCTTGCATCTCTACAGGAAGAATGGTATAAGAATAGAACGTCGAGAGCATAGTGTGGCTAGCCGGGCGTTTTATCCGAATCTCTCGTCGCTCGTCCGGCATCAATATTTCAAAGCTTGAAAAAGCAAAATAGCTCCGGCCACGGGGCTTGATTCGGGGACTGAGCTCCTCGAAGGGTTTAAGCGTTCATCGCAAGGACCTCCAAAAGATCTTTTCTTAACTGAGAATCTTCCGCGTCGGCTCGTGCCGAAAAGTTGAACTCGTGCGCTTGAGCCAGAGCGGAAGATATAGCCTTTTGCGCGCTGAAAAGCTCACGTAGGCCCAGACGTCCTCGTCTGGGCGGTCGAGCGCAGCTCGACGGCGATGTGCATAAGCGGTGGAAAACCTGTGATTTGACTGGGTTGACACTTGTCGCGCGCAGGCAGTAACTTTAAAAGGTTTCGAGGACGGACGGATACGCGTCAGTGTGCCCGTCCGGACTGAAGAGCGCCGCTCAGGCGGAGAGCGATTCGGTCTTTGACAACTAGGTTGAACGTGCCAGTTATGTGAAGAACGTTTCGGGTGAAAATCCGAGCGATCTCACAAGATAGGCCACCCGGCTTCGGCCGAGGTGGTCGCCAACACATCCTTTCGAGCGATGGAGTTGGCAAGTCTGCCTTCTACCCGTCGGCAGACGACAGGTTACAAACGAGAGTTTGATCCTGGCTCAGAATCAACGCTGGCGGCGTGCCTAACACATGCAAGTCGAACGAGAAAGTGGAGCAATCCATGAGTACAGTGGCGACCGG